>Ga0207799_100083_pt1 | contig 120755 bp, 108 predicted proteins | sample TtanPargueraPR_4_FD_187742 | JGI IMG/M metagenome (GOLD analysis project Ga0207799, IMG submission 187742) | Aerobic enrichment media microbial communities from Bioluminiscent Bay, La Parguera, Puerto Rico - Tt and M2 (SPAdes) | ecosystem: Environmental > Aquatic > Marine > Unclassified ...
CAGTCCCCCGCGCCCATCAGGGGCAGGCCATGGACGCCGGTCTCCATGGAGACCTCCAGGGCCCGGATACAGTGCCCGTATACGTCGTCCTTTTGTTCCCCGACGGTCACCGGATGATACCGTACCTTTTCGTCGGGTTTTAGGGGTTCGTCGTCCAGGAAGGGCTCTACTTCCCCAAGCAGGGTCCGATCGCCGGTCACCCCCACATACTCCGCCACCGCGTAGGGCAGAAACAACCGATCGTCCGTGATCCGGGTACGGATCCCCCGGTAGGGTTCGTGCCACCAATGCTGGACATCGCCTTCGGGATACTGATGACGGCAGCACCGGAGGATATGATCCCGGGCGATATCCGGCGCCGCCAGCAGCAGCGCGAGGATATCCTGGAGCTGATCGCGGAATCCATAGGCGCCTCCCGCCTGGTAGAACGCGCCCCGGCCCCAGTACCGGGAGGCCAGCGTCTGATAGAGCAGCCAGCGGTTCAGCATGATATCCATGGCATAGTCGGGGGTCCTGACCTGGACGGTACCGAGCAGGTCGTCCCAGTATTCCTTCACCGCATTGAGTCCCAGCGTGGCCTGGGCCGGGTTCCGCCACCTGGCGGCGAGCTCCCTGGCTTCCACGATATCCCCGGCCTGGCCCAATACGAACGTCGCCTGGATGGTATCCTGGGGCGGCAGCAGGATGGGCTGGGACACCACGGCGGAGGGATCCATATGCATATCGCAGTGCAGCTTGAAGCCATTGTCCATATTAAACGCCGGACTGCCCTTCGCGCCGTTGCGGCCCAGGAAGGCTGCCCTGTCCGCCGAATAGGCGTATCCGTGGGTCGCCGCCAAAAAGGCCACCCTGCTCCCTCTCTCCATGTCATAGGTATTGCGGGCGTAGATCATCCGGGTGTCCTCATCCCAGGCGCTGACGATATGGGGGGCCGATTTCTGCCGGTCGGAGCCCAGCACCCACTCGGCGTAATACACCGCCTGAAGCTCCCTCGGCTGGTTCTGCAAATTATGTATCTTCAGCATCACGACCTTGACCGGGTCGTTCAGGGGGACATAGACAGTCTCCTCCATCTCCAGCCCGTCCCTGTTCTTCTGGAACACCGTATATCCCTGACCATGGCGGACGACACTCTGGTTCTCGTCGGCGATGGGACCCGGTGTGATGCAGAAGGGCTCCACATCGGATTCATCCCGTATGTACAGGATCTCCCCGGGAGGATCCCCCACCGGATCGTTGCGCCAGGGTGTCAGTTGGTTCTCCCGGCTGTTTTCGCACCAGGTATGTCCGCTGCCCCATTCGGTCACCAGGGTGCCGAATCGTGGGTTGGCCATCACATTGCACCAGGGCATGGGGGTGACCCGGCCGTTGCCCAGCTCCATGACATATTCCCGGCCATCCCGGGTGAAGCCGCCGATCCCATTGTAGTACACCAGTTCCGGTACCTGCACCGGCGGGCTCTTGACCTCCTTGGCCTTTCGCTTGGGGATCACGCATGACGTCTGGCCCGACTGCGACAGCCGCTCGATCCGTAGCTGCGCCTGGAGGCTGCCCGCCCCGGCGTCCAGGCACAGGGAGGCGGCAGAGCGCAGCAGGTGCACGTCATCCTCGTCGAGACTGTGTTTCTCGATGACGAAGATGCCCCCGGACCGGTTGGCCAGTTCCCGCAGATGGCTGCTGACCACGGCGTCCATGAGGTGCTCCCGGACGGGCTGTTCGTAGCTGTTCCCGTATGTATTGAGGACGATGAGATCGATGGCCTCGCCCTTCATCCGCAGGAACTCGTGGGCCCGGAATATATTGCGGATAAAATCCATCTCCTCCACCTTGGCGACCGTCACGAGCAATATGGGCAGGTCCCCGGATATGCCGAATTTCCAGAGATCCCGCTGGGCTAGTTTGTTCTCCCGGACGTCACCCCAGGAGCGGCACAGCCCCGGATAGATGAGCCGGCTGAAGAGCCGCTGGTACTGGGAGGACTGGGTGGGCTCGATGCCCAGGTAGCGGGCCTCCACCTGGCTGTGGGTCCATGCCAGCTCATATACCTTGGCCAGCGCCGCCGGGGTACGGTACCGCTCGGCCAGGGCCAGCACCGCCTCCTTCTCTTTTCCCGCCGCCATCACGAAGAACAGCCGGACAGGCTCCCCGGGGTGCACCGTCACGTCCCGCCGCATGGCGACGCAGGGGTCCAGCACGTACCCCGTCGCGCCGGAGAGGGGTTTGCCGGGCTCCATTCCGGCGGGGTTTTCTACCGACCTGTTCCGGCCTACGAATTCCATCCGGTCCGTGGTGATCTCGAGACGGCCCTCCTCCCGCTCCCCGGCCATCCAGCAGGCGAGGGAGATGGGTTTGCGGCCCGGTTCCCGGCTTCTCCGGGTGACGAATACCATCCCCTGTTCCTTTTTCCATTCGGTATGGATAAATAGATTCATAAAGGAGGGGTGGGCCTGTTCGTCGGCGTGGGGGGCCAGCACCGGCTCCATATAGGCGGTGACCGATAGATGCTTCGGTTTGTCTCCGTGATTGGTCAGTGTGATCTTGCGGACCTCCAGGTCGGACTCGGGGGACACGGTGATATCCATGCGGGACTCTACGGTGTGATCCCTGCGCTCGATCATGACCCGGTCGGGCTTGAAGCACACATGATAATGCTCCCCGTCGGACTTGACGGGCTGGTAGGCCGCCGACCATAGTTCCCGTTCGTCCGTGTCGTAGAGGTAGACAAAGACGCCGTGGTCCTCCAGTGTCGGGTCCCAGCGCCATCTGTTGATGGCCTGGTCCCCCAGGGCGGAATAACTGCTCCCCGACTGGGTGATCCAGGTCTTGTACCGGCCGTTTGACAAAAGCTGCAGCTCGGGCACGGGAGTATGAGGGGTATCGTAGGCCCGCTCCTCCACCGGCATGGTGGGGATGCGCCGGCCCGCCCTGCCGTCGTCTTCCTTTTCCTGGTACTCGGAGATATAGATCTTTCGTCCGGGCATCTTCTCCTGGAGGAGAAGCTCGGTGGCCCGCACCATGGGGATCGAGTGGAAGTACTGTTGCAAGGCGTTCTGTTTCAGCACATTGAAGAGGGATAAAAACACCATCCCCTGATGATGGACCATATAGCTCTGGATCACCCGGTACCGCTGGCGGCGGGGAAGCCGCTTGCCGGTGAGATCCAGTGCTTCGTACAGTCCGTAATCCCCGTACATACCGTAATCCTGCATATGCTGCAGATTGCGGATCGCCGACTCGGGATCCACCATCATGGCCATCACCGAGGCGTAGGGGGATATGACCACATCCTTGCTGAGTCCCCGCTTGAGCCCCAGCACCGGGACGCCGAAGGCCTTGTACTGGTAGTTTTGGTGCAGATCAAAGGCGTAGAAGGCCGATTCGCTCACGCCCCAGGGGACCCGCTTCTGCTCCCCGTGCTGGCGCTGGGCGGCCACCACCGCCCGGTAGGTCTCGCTTAAAAGCGTCCCGTCGTAGTCCCGCATCAATAGCAGGGGCATCAGGTACTCAAACATGGTCCCGCTCCAGGAGAGCAGGGTCTGGCTCTGGCCGATCAGCGTCAGCGGCCGACCCAGCTTAAACCAATGCTTTTTGGGCACATCCCCTTTGGCGATGGCGATGAAGGACGCCAATCGCGCCTCCGAGGCGAAGAGATCATAGTAGGAGTCCCCGGGCTCACCGTTCTCCAGGTCATAGCCGATGACGAAGAGGTCCCGGTCCTCCACATACAGGGCGGAGAAATCCATCCCCAGGGCGATCTCCTTGGACCGGTAGACGATCTTAATGAGCCGCTCGTACAGGCCCTGGGCCACGGTATGGGATTCGCTCAAGCCCCGCTCCAGCTGCATCAGCCACTGGCGGCACCGCTTGCGGGCGCTATCCTCCATCTCGACGTCCATCAGTTTCTTCATGACCAGCGAGACATCGTCGAGTATGTCCCCGTAGTCGTCCACCATGGTCTTGATGGACAGGGGGCTTATGAGCCGCTTGTTGAGCCGGTCGACCTCTTCCTTGAGCTCTTCATTGACCGACAGTTCCTGGGGCATCTCGTAGAGCAGCCCCGCCCAGGGGAATACATGGCGCATCTCTTGGAGCCACCCGTCTACGAACGCCTTGGCCCGCTCGTCGGTGCATGCCACATCCCCCATCAGCATGATGAATTCCCCGGGGCCCATGTCCTGGGGGTGCTTCAATGCCGCCAGCACCCCGGACCCCGAAAACCTCTCGTCCTGCTGGTAGTGCATCACCGTATTGTAGATACCGGTGGCCTGCCCCGCGCTTAGGATGGTCTCCCCGATCTCCGTTTCCGCGATCCGCGCGCAGGTCAGCAGGAACCCCGCTAGATTGCCGCTGTCCACGGCGGACACATACCGGGGCTTTAGGGGAGAGAGTGTGCTGGTGTCATACCAGTTCAGAAAGTGGCCCTTCCACTGCTCCATGTGATCGAGGGCGTTGAACATGGCCTCCAGCCGGGAAAGCATCTCAGAGAGGGTCACGAATCCCATCCGCCGGGCGGAGCAAATCACCGTGGCCATGAGCCCGATATTGGTGGGGGAGGTCCTATGGGCCACCCCCGTGGCGGGCAGGATCTGGACATTGTCCGGCGGCAGGCCGTGCTCCTGGGGGGTGCAGTAGGTCTTGAAGAATTCCCAGGTCTCGCAGGCCAGCCGTTCCAGGAACTGGGTCTCCTCTTCGGTGGGGGTGTACACTTTCTTGCTGAAGGGTTTGCCGGCGGCATAGGCCGCCACAGGGGCCGTGATCCAGGCCGCCGCCACCGGTACCGCCGCCCACAGGACCCCGTTATTCCATATCGACGCGATAAACGCCGCCGCCCCCAGGATGATGGAGCCCAGCATCTTTCTCACATACTCGCCCACCCCGCCGGTAAACCGTTTCTCGCTGTCGGCGGCGGTGACCCATGTGAGCATATGCTTGCGGCTGATCAAGAGACGATACAGCGTCCTCCCGATGGCGTCCACCATCCGCAGGGCCCTGTGGGCCAGGAAGACAAATTCCAGCAGGGTCTGATACAGCAGCGTCCGGCTCTGGGAGAAGACGTCCCGGGCCTTGCGCACGGGCCGCGGATTGCCGCATCCTGCGATGACGGCGTCGATCCAGGAGAGGATCAGGGGCAGCCCCAACGAGCCCAGGGCGAGTCCCAGCCACCAGAGCGAAGGGCCGCCGAATCCCACGATCCCCCACAGCAGCAATAGGCACTGTCCGGGCGCCATCAGGCTGCGGCGCAGATTGTCCACGATCTTAAAGCGGGACAATAGCGGCAGGGAGTTTTTATGCCGCTTGCCCTGCCTGTCCTTGACACGGGGCAGCAGCCAGGGCAGCAGCTGCCAGTCCCCCCGGGTCCACCGGTGCAGCCGATTGATATAGGCGTCATAGTGGGAGGGATAGCCGTCGATGAGCTCGATATCGCTCACCAGGGCGGTGCGGATCATCTCCCCCTCGATGAGATCATGGCTGAGTATGCTGTTGTCCGGGAACCGGTCCCAGAGCATCCGATCTACCGTCCGGAGGTCGTAGATCCCCTTGCCGGTGAATATCCCCTCGCCGAAGAGATCCTGGTACAGGTCGGATACCGCCGTGGTGTAGGGGTCGATCCCCGGCTGCCCCGCGAAGCTGCGGGTAAAGAAGGACCGGCAGGCGCTGTCCACCGCCACCCCGATCCGGGGCTGCATGAGGCCGTATCCCCGCCTAAGTCCCTTGCGCACCCCGTCTCCTTCCACCGGCTGGTGGAGGGGGTGGGCCATGGTCCCGATCAGTTCCTTGGCCGTGTCCCGGGGCAGGCGCGTGTCGGTATCCAATGTGATGATATAGCGGATGTCTCCCAGATTGTCGAGGTTGCCCTCGACGATGGTATACCCCGTGTCTCTTTGTCCCAGCAGCAGCCGGTTCAGTTCCATCAGGGCCCCGCGCTTGCGCTCCCATCCCATCCAGCACCCCTGCTTGAAGTCCAGCCTGCGCTCCCGGACAAAGAAATAAAACCGGTCCCCGTCTTCCGCGTATTTGTCGTTGAGATCCCTGACCGCGCTGCGGCCGGCCTCGATGATGGCCTCATCCGTCTCCGCCTTTTCGGTGTTGCCGTCTTTCAGATCACCCGCCACGGCGAACAATATCTCATCGTCCAGATTGCCCAGATACGCCGCTTCGATCTGTTCCATGAGCTGGCGGACCTGTTTTTCACCGGGCAGCAGGGCGGGGATCACCACCATGGTCCTGCACTCCGAGGGGATCCCCACCTTGTAGTCCATCCTGGGCAGCCGCCGGGGTTTTGAGACCCGCACCGCGACGCGCTGAATGACCTCGATGATGATACCGGACACCGGCACGTCGGATATGACGAGGGCCGCGGCCAGCCACCATCCCCGGATACCCGCGCGGTACAGTCCTATGCCCAGAGCCGCCAGCGCGACACCGATCAGTACCGCGTTCAGTGTCACGTATACCCACGCGAATACCCTCTCGCGCCTGTGGGCGGGCAGGCGGACCGGCTGGTCCAGCTTGCGGCGCAGCGCGTCCCGGCCGTCATCCAGGATATAGTACCCCACATGGGCCGCTACCCCCTGCTCTTCTTTGGCGCAGCTCAAAGCCGCCTGGGCCACCGCCACCTCGTCAGCGCCCGTGCGGCGGGCTATGGAGGCCACCGTCCTGCGGTACTGCTCCCGGGAGGCGAATGTCATGTCGGTATAGACATGGGCGGGGTCCTCGGAGAGTACATGATGGACCTCGCTCAGATCTTCGTATACATCTTCCCATTTGAGGGTGGAGAGCGCCCGCAGGGTCGTCACCGCGTTGCCGGTCTGACGCTGGTCGGCGGCCTGGCGGCGGTATTCGGTCTGGATCATGTCCTCCGCCCTGTCTCCCTGCAGTGCCAGTTTGCCGTCGGCCCAGGTCAATATGGGCGCCGCCTGGGCGCCCTGGTTTTTCAGCCATTGGAGAAAAAAACGGGCGTATGAGGGAGTCAGGTTTCCCACTTCCCGGTTATGCTTTTCGATCCGCTGCTGCAGTACATCCGGTTTCGTGATGGCCTCGTAGAGCTGTCCGGCCCAGTATTCGGCCCGCTCCTTTTCCCGGCAGGTATCCTCCACCCGCTCCGCCACCTCCCGGATGGAGCGGATCAGGGCGATTTTCAGCATGAGGGGGAATACCCAGAGTTCCTCTCCGGTAAGCACCAAGGTCTCCTGGAAGGCGGACAGGTATTCGTAGATGGACTCCCGGTCCACCCGTTCGTTGCATACCTCCGCAAGATCCTGGGCCGCTATATAGATCCGGGGCACCCCCCGGTATTCCCCCGCCTGGATGCGGGGCAGAGACTTGAATTCCTTGAGATGGGAGCAGTACTGGATATCCTTCACCTGCTCCTCGATCATATAGAAATTGTCCATCAGCCATTCGGCGGCGGGCACCAGGGTTTCCTGTCCCTCCATGACCCGCTGTACGGTCCTGTGGGCCGACATCAACGCCTTTTCGTCCTGGTCCAGGGAGGGGAAAGAAAAACCCACCCGCTTTCGGGAATTGAAAAAACCGTAGCGCCGTGCTGTCTGGCGCGCCTGTTCTTTCAATTGCTCCATTGTCGGCATTCGTACAACTCCTCTCCGGTCTGGACACATATAACAAAAGTATGGACAGAATCAAACAAACAATGCGCTGGCATGTTTTGTGACGCCATCCTTTCGGCATTGTTTTCGGAAAAATGGAATCGCTGTTCTAAAAGACATGAAACCTCCTTTTGCCCTGTGGGTGATGCGTGATCGGCATCATCCATATCATGCCCAAAAAGGAGGCTACAATAAGACATGGATCCGCCGGGTTTCGGCCGGTCCATAAAAAAAACGGAAGCACCCGTGTGCTTCCGCCGCTATTGTCTTTTTTATAATGGGTATTTTAGAAATGGTTTATCGACCGTGTCGGGTTTCACCAGTTTGAGATCGGGCCTATCCTCATCCTCCCCGGTCGAATCCGGCACCAGCATCAATAGATATCCCGTAAGCGCCGTCCCGGCACAGGCCATCCCCAGTCCCAATGCCGCGTATTTGATGAATCCCTTTAGAAGTCCCCCCGCGATGGCGTCGGCCATCCCCCAGGTGATGAGACCCTGCTCGATCTGCCAGAACACGAGCAGCCTGGGGATCAACAGCCAGGCGGCGGCGCAAAAGAGTATTCCCAGCAGTCCGCCCGCCACCAATGCGCCCCCGAGCCAGCGCAGCGCCTTGCTTATCCGCCTCTCCAGCGCCCACCAGAGTCCCAGGGATACGAGGAGGCAGCCGGACAACGCCAGCAGTATTTTCCGCAGTAACCCGACGGCGTCCCTCGCCGCGTACAGGGGCTCCGGAGACAGGAAATCGCTCCATACCGCCGAGTCGGGGAGGGGACTCAGCATGAGCCACGCCTCGTCCCGGCGCTGCTGCTGGGTCTTATCCTGTGGCAGTGTCTGGTAAAGGAGTTCCTTCAGCGCCTCCACATCGACCCGGGGCTTATCCTCGGTCTTCCCCCGTATGAAACCCGATACCTCACTCAAAATACCCTTCACCTGGGCCTGTACCCATTCGGGGGTCAGGGAGGTGCGCAGATACCGGGACGCCTCCCGGCCGTGGGGGAGTCCTTCCTCCATCCAGTCCAGGAGCAGATTGGTCATCTCGGGATAGGCATCCTCCTTGGTCAGCACCCGGTCATAAAACCCGGGGCGCGTCCACACGGCGTAGATCATCCCCCCGGCCGCTACGGCCAGGGTGCAGAACGCCATCGCTGTCAGCAGGACAGCCGCTATGACCGCTTTCCAACTCTTCATCCCGTGATGCGCCCCCGATTGACGTATTCCAAACCTTTCTTTATTGTACCATCGCTGCCCTCCCGATAAAAGGGAAATCAATGGACGCCATTGAAGTTCGACACAAAATAGGGTATAATCCTCAAGTTATTGATACGAATTGTTACATAAGGCTGATAAGAAAGCCCTGAATGCGAGGCACGAACCTGGCGCGGTAAACCGCACCTCTGGAGGATTATGACGGAAGCGTAGTAAATCTACGCTGAGGAATAACCGGACCCGCAACGACGCAGACAGGCTTTATCATCAGCCATATGGAGCGTGAGATAGGAGAGAAAAACCATGAAACTGGGGATCGTGGGACTGCCCAACGTAGGCAAAAGCACCCTTTTCAATGCCATCACCGAGGCGGGAGCCGAATCCGCCAATTACCCGTTCTGCACCATCGAGCCCAACGTGGGCGTGGTGGCGGTGCCGGACGAACGGCTGGACGTCTTGGCCGGCATCTACCATCCCAAAAAAATCACCCCCGCCGTGATCGAATTCGTCGATATCGCGGGGCTGGTCAAGGGCGCGAGCCGGGGCGAGGGCCTCGGCAACCAGTTTCTCTCCCACATCCGTCAGGTGGACGCCATCGTCCATGTGGTCCGCTGTTTCGAGGACAGCGACATCACCCATGTGGACGGGGCCGTCGATCCCATCCGGGATACGGAGACCATCGAGACCGAACTGATCTTCTCCGATATGGAGAGCCTGGAGCGCAAGATCCAGCGCACCGGCAAGGCTGCCAAGTCCGGGGAGGCCCAGATGAAGGTGGAGCTGGCTCTTTACCAGCGTATCTACGGGGATCTGGAAAAAGGCATACCGGTACGGGCCATGGATTTTTCTCCCGAGGAGAGACCCCTGGTGGACGATCTGTTTTTACTGACCCAGAAAAAAGTCCTCTACGCCGCCAATATCGCCGAATCCGACGTGGGCCGCGATCCCAAAGAACTCCCGCTGGTTGCCGCCCTTATGAAACAGGCGGAGGCGGAAGGGGCCGGGGTGCTCACCATCAGCGCCCGGATCGAGGAGGAGATCGCCCAGCTCGATGCGGAGGAGAAGGAACTCTTCATGGAGGAGCTGGGGCTAAAGAAGTCCGGCCTCGATCGACTGGTCCAGGAGAGCTACACCCTGCTGGGACTCATCAGCTACCTCACCGCCGGGGAAAAAGAGGTCCGGGCCTGGACCATACCCGCGGGGACCAAGGCGCCCCAGGCCGCCGGGGTGATCCACACCGATTTTGAGCGGGGGTTCATCCGGGCGGAGATCGTTGCCTATGACGAGCTCGTCGCCTGCGGCAACTTCAACGCCGCCAAGGAAAAGGGACTGGTGCGCAGCGAGGGGAAGGAGTACGTCATCAAGGACGGAGACGTGGTGCTCTTCCGGTTCAATGTGTGACAAATAATGTCCAAATAATGCAAAAGGCGTCTATTGGGCGCCTTTTTTCTATTTTATTTACCCCAACAGGTTCTCCTCATACCGTGATCTCCACCCGGTTCCCGTCCGGGTCCAGGACACAGCTCTCATAGTATCCGTCTCCGGTGCGGCGGGGACCGCTGATCACCGTCACCCCGCCGGCCGCCAGCCGGGCGGTCAATTCATCCACACCCTGTTCGCTGCCCACCGCGAAGGCCAGGTGGGAATACCCATAATGCCTCTCTTCAGTATGCGCACCGTCTTCCACCGCGGGCATGGTCATGATCTCCAGCCGGGCGCCCGCATCAAGGCTGATGAAGTACGACCGAAACCCGTCGTCCTTGCTGTACAGCGCCCCCGCCGTTCCACCAAAGTACTCGCAGTAAAACCCCTTTGAGGCCTCCAGGTCCCGTGTCCATAGCGCCATATGTTCTATCTTCATACAAACTCCTTCGCCGTCGATGTATCTATAATTAAAGAGCGCTCTCATCCCGCATCCGCGCGGCCCACTCCATCCCCTTCATATCCGCGATACCCTCACCCAGGATCAGCCTGTCCACTCCCATGTACCGCATGTATTTCTTCATGCAGCGACTAAGCGCCGCGCCCATCCGCTTACTGGGTCGGACCCCCTCCTCCCACCACCAGTTTACGAGCGTCAAGGTCTTTGTCTTTCTGTCCCGCACCGGCTCGCACCTGGCTATGAGGCGGTCCCCGTAGAGCACCGGGAGTACGTAGTAGCCGTATTTCCGCTGGTCCACAGGGGTGTAGACCTCCCACTTGTAGTCAAACCCAAATAACTCGGCAATGAGCCGCCTGTCCCAGAGCATATTGTCCAGGGGCGCCAAAAACGCCGCCTGGGGCGCGGGCTCCCTGCCCTTTAGCACCTCGTCCAGCAGTGGCATGGCCCCGGCGGGCATATACAGGGGATGCTCGATGCCCGCTACCCGCACCTCCCGGATCTTCCCCGCATCCAGCAGCCGGGCAAAGGCGCCGTTTCGACCCGCCGCCTTCAGGCCCGATCCGAGGAAAGCGTCCCCCGGCCTGTTCCACAGAAGCCCGATACTGCCGATCCGGCGCGCCACCAGCCAGTCGTGGTATTGCTCATCGGTGGGGTTGGGGTCCGGGGCGGTCAGTATCTCCTCCGGGATGTGCCTGCTCGCCAGGTCGAAGACCCGCCGGGTATGGACCTTGTGATGGACCACCACCTCCCCGGTGAAATACATGCACTCCAGGGCGACGCGGGCGAGCCGGGTGGGGGACCACCACCAGTCCACCACCTCGTCGTGATCGAGATCCAGTGAGGACAATGGTCCCCGTTCTTCAATGGCCCGGCGCACCTGGGGGATAATGGGCTCCGCCTGACGATAGCGGGCGTTCATATGATCGGCGAACCCCTCCCGCCCCCGCGTAAAGCACGGCCAGTCCTCCATGGGGTAGATGGACATATTCTTGTCCCACCCGTCCAACAGTTTCCGGTCGTGATACAGGAGCCGATACAGCATCCGGGGGGTGAAATCCCCCACCCGGGCCTGCAGCACCAGCTCGTGGTTGTGCCCCGCCACATGGAGCGGGTCGTACTGGATACACCCCGCCTTGCGGATATAGGAGAGGATGCCCTCCCGCCCCCGTAGTTTCCGCGGCGGGTAGAGGTCCTGGTATGTCAGTATATATCGCCTTGCCTGCTTCTTAGTGAGTGCCGGTATCTCCATCTGTCCCCTTCATCTGGCTCTTACTGGACAAGCGTCACTTCATTCTCCTCTACGACCAGGGCCTGCCGGTCGGTAAGTGCAATAATTGGACAGCCTGTCATATCTATCTTACCCTCTTGGCTGCCCTTCTGGCAATGGACCCGTATATGGCAGTCCACGAGAGCCATGCCCTTGGTCCGCCCGTTTTGGCGGTACGCGTCGATGTGCCGCGCCGTGATGAGGCTCCCCGCGCTGACCCCCACATACAGCCCTCCGTAGGACTTAAGCGCCTCAGCAAACCCGGCCCGCTTCACCCGCCTAAGCAGATAGCGGGTGTCCCCGCCGCAGACATAGACCGCGTCGTATCCCCGCAGCTCTGCTGCCGGCATCCTGCGGTCCAGGTCGTAGACACAAAGATTGTCCCGGTGAACCCCGGCGGCCCTAAGCTCCTTCCGGCACTTCTCCACATAGCGCAGCGCCTCCTCGCTCTGGGCCGCCGTGGGGATGAACAGCACCTTCGCTGCCGCGGCCGGTTTAGTAAGCATATCTTTGAACACATCCGCCACTGCCTGGCTCTCAAACCCCGCCGACGTCAATAATAAACGCATATCCGCACCCCCTCACATCCGCCACAGGCCGCGGAACAGAAGCTCCGTCCAGAGATGGTGCGACGCGTCCCGGTCGTGTGATTGTCTCTTCTCCGATAGGAATCGTTTCATGGATACCCCTCCTAAATGGTGATAGGGATATCCTACCAGGGGTGTCATGACAACTGTGTGTCATATTTAGATACTATAGACAGGAGACCGAAGATTTCTCTCCGGTCCCCTGGGCGGTATGCCGTTACTTATTTTGGTTCTTGGCGTTTTGGATCTGCTGTTCGGCGTTCTGCGCCATCTTCTGCAGATTATCCAGATTCCCGAATTCCTTTGCGAACTCGGCTTTGGCTTTGAACTGCTGCGCCATCTGCTGGATCTTTTTCAGCTCGTTCTGGGCATTGTTGAGATTCGTTTCCTGCTGGTTCTTCATAGCTTCCCTCCTTGCCGGATAGATTTTCGCTACTACTTTTCCCGATGTGAATCTCAATATTCCATCACCGCGTTCCGGTTTCGCTGTGCCTCGAAATTTCCGTGGTTACAATGCACGGTCAAAGTCAGGGTCCTTATCCGGGAAAGGGCGCGGCGGAGTTATATCATTTTTTCGGGTGCCAGTATCTGCAAAAAAACCGATCTGAACGATGTTCGTTTAGCACTTTTTTCCATATGGGCGCCTTGTAACGCGGTGTATCCGCATGATACACGTATACGGGAGAAAAAGAAACACAGCAAATAGAGGGAATCGGCGGTTATTGCAGGAGGGGCTTCGTTTTATCTTTTTCATCTCTTGCAAAGAGCAATTTCAGTTTGCGCGGCAGAGGGTTCTTTCCTGGGTGGTGCCGCAGTATCGTGAGGTTTGTTACTGGCGGAAGAAGAATGGAACGACACAGAGGTTGTTCCCTACAAGGATTCGGGACCTATGGGGGATATGAGCCGGGGTCAAAAGAGACGGTGGAATCACCTCATCCGGTCCTGCGGGTCACCTTCCCCTCCCGGATATTAACGGGTTCGTTTTCATAGAGAGCCGCACCACACAGGGGAAGGCTTTCGGTATCTCTCCCTCAGTTGCCAGCGGCTTAAGCTTCCTCGTCAGAAGGAGCCTTTTCTGCGTTTCTCTTAATCGCAATCAGTAACAGCACGGCGAACACCACCAGCAGCAACCCGAAAAACCCCTGCAGGATCGGCAATACGGCGGGAATGTTTATCTCCGAAAAGTAATAGATGAGAAACAACGCATTCAAGATAAAGGCAATCACGCCGCAGACGATCGTCCCGATACTGAATATCTTTCTCTTCATATACTCACGCTTTCCCAAAAATCATGCGGTAAAAGAAGAAGGCACGCGGTTTCCCGTGTGCCCTGCGTCCGATCAGCTCAAAAGTCCGTCCATCTCATCCACCAGCTCGCTGAACTCATCCAGGGCCTTATCCACCGGCGCGGGGGTCGTCATATCCACCCCGGCCTTCTTAAGCAAATCGATGGGATAGTCGGAGCAGCCGCTGCTCAGGAATGTAAGGTAGCGGTCCACGGCGCTCTGCCCCTCGTCCCGGATCATGCCGGCGAGCGCCGCCGCCGCCGAGAACCCGGTGGCGTATTTGTACACATAGAAGGGCCGGTAGAAATGGGGGATCCGCAGCCACTCCATGGCGATCCGATCGTCCACATCCACATTCTCGCCGAAATAGTCCTCGTTGAGCTTGCGGTACATGCTGGACATGCTGTCCACGGTCAGAGGCTCTCCGGCCTCCGCCGAAGCGTGACTCATCTTCTCAAACTCCGCGAACATGGTCTGGCGGAATACGGTGGTGCGCACCTGCTCCAGGTAGTGGTTCAGTATATAGGCCCGCTTGGCTTTGTCATCCAATGTATCCAGCAGGTAATGGGTCAATTGGATCTCATTGCAGGTGGAGGCCACCTCCGCCACAAATATGGTGTACTCCGCCTTCATATAGGGCTGGTGCTGGTTGGATAAATAGGTGTGCATAGAGTGCCCCAGCTCGTGGGCCAGGGTGAACACGCTGTCCACGGTGTCCTGGTAGTTCATCAGCACATAGGGGTGGCTGTCGTAGCATCCCCAGGAGTAGGCCCCGCTGGTCTTGCCCTGGTTCTCCATCACGTCGATCCAGCCCCCCGTATAGGATTCTTTCAGAAGGCCGGCGTAGTCAGACCCCATCTTTGAGAGGCCGTCCAGGATCATCCCCTTGCCCTCGTCGTAGGGGATATGCATATGGACGTCTTCCATCAGGGGCACATACACATCGTACATGGACAGTTTTGGTAGGCCCAGCACCCGGCGGCGGATATCCAGGTACCGCTGGAGGGCGGGGAGATGATCGCGGACCGAGGCGATGAGATTGTCATAGACCGTTTCGGGGACATTGTCCTCATCCAGGCTCATGGCCCGGGCCGAGGGGTATTTGCGGGCCTTGGCTAAAAAGAGGTCTTTTTTTACGCTGTAGGAGTAGGCCGTGGATATGGTGTTCTTTTGCTTGGCAAAGGTATCGTACATGGCCTCATAGGCGGCCCGGCGCACCGATCTATCCTTGCTCTCTAAAAACCGGATATAGCGGCCGTGGCTCATCTCCACCTCATGGCCCTCTTCGTCCTTGATCACCGGAAATTTCATGTCGGCGTTATTGAGCATCAAAAATACCTGCCGGGGCGCTTCGGCCACTTCCCCGGCCATGGCCAGCAATTGTTCTTCCTTCTCCCCCAGGGTGTGGGACCGCTGGCGGTTCACATTGTCCAGGAAATGGCTGTACTCGGCGAAGTCGCTGTCCTCCATATACCCCGTCAAGGTATCCGCGGGGATGGTCAACAGCTCCGGCGTGAGCCAGGAGGCGGCGGTGCCGGCCTGGACCGATAGGCTCTGGGCCCTGTCCATATGGGCCTGGCTCTCGGTATTGGCGTTGTCCTCGTCCTTTTTCATAAAGGCGTAGACCACGAGCCGCTCCACCACCCGATTGAGATCGGCGAAGGTTTTTAAGGCCTTCAGCACATCGTTCCGGCCCCCGGCAAGCGTTCCTTTGCGGGACTCCATGTCCTTCATCAGCGCCTGGGCTTTCTTGAAATCACTCTCCCAGGCGGCGGTATCGGCGTAGATATCGCTTAAATGCCACTGGTAGACCGGGTCCACCTCGCTGCGCTTGGGTATATCGGTTCGTTTTGCCATAGTCTCGTATCCTCTCTCTTACGTATTTTCAAGGCATCCGCAGGGATACCGTATCATCGCTTTTTCATAGCGTTCCCCATTTGGCCGGGGAGCGTTAGTTCCGCAGGCTGTGGATCGGCGCGGGGATGCGCCCGCCCCGCTTGATCAGATCGGCGCTCCCGAATTCGCTCACTTCCATCACCGGCGCTTCGCCCAAAAGCCCGCCGAAGGCGACCCTGTCCCCCGCCTGTTTCCCCGGGGCGGGGATCACCCGGACCGCCGTGGTTTTGCCGTTCACAACCCCGATGGCCATCTCGTCGGCGATCAGCGCCGACAGGGTCTCCGCGGAGGTGTCCCCCGGCACCGCGATCATGTCGAGGCCCACCGAGCAGACCGCCGTCATGGCTTCCAGTTTATTGAGTGACAGCGCGCCGCGTTTCACCGCCGCGATCATCCCCTCGTCCTCGCTCACCGGGATGAACGCGCCGCTTAAGCCCCCCACGTGGCCCGAGGCCATGACGCCGCCCTTCTTGACCGCGTCGTTTAATAGCGCTAAAGCCGCCGTGGTCCCCGGGGCGCCGCAGACCTCCACCCCCATCTCCTCCAGGATATGGGCCACGCTGTCCCCCACCGCCGGGGTCGGGGCCAGGGAAAGGTCCACGATCCCGAAGGGCACCCCCAGCCGCCGGGAGGCCTCCCGGGCCACGAGCTGCCCCATCCGGGTGATCTTGAACGCCGTCTTTTTCACGGTCTCGGCCACGATATCGAAGGGCTCCCCCCGGACGCTCTCCAGGGCGGATTTCACCGCGCCGGGGCCGCTGATCCCCACATTGACCACGCACTCGGGCTCGCCGATGCCGTGGAAGGCCCCCGCCATGAATGGATTGTCCTCGGGGACGTTCGCGAATGTGACTAATTTGGCGCAGCCGATGCCGTCCCGATCGGCCGACCGCTCCGCCGTATCCTTGATGATGCGGCCCATCCTCGCTACCGCGTCCATATTGATCCCGGCCCGGGTGGTGGCCACATTTATAGACGCGCAGACACGGTCCGTCGTGGACAGCGCCTCCGGCAGCGCCGTAAGCAGGGTGTCATCACCCCTGGCGAAGCCCTTGTGGACCAGGGCCGAATACCCGCCCAAAAAGTCCACCCCCACGGCCTTGGCGGCCTTATCCAGTGTCTGCGCCACCTTGAGAAAACCGTCCAGGTCAAGGGCGTCCGCCACCAGGGCGATGGGGGTCACGGATACCCGGCGGTTGATGATGGGCACCCCGTACTCGGTCTCGATGGCGTGGCTCACACGGGTGAGATTCTCCGCCCGGGCGGTGATGGTATCGTATATGCGTCCGCAGACCGTATCCGCGTCATCCCCGGCGCAGCCGCGGAGCGATATGCCCAGGGTGATGGTGCGGATATCGAGCTTCTGCTGCTCGATCATGCGGATGGTTTCCAGTATCTCGTTCTGCTTCATAGCTATCCTATATGCGGTGCATGGAGCGGAAAAGGTCCTCATGCTGGACCCGGATGGAAAGCCCCATCTCATCCCCGGCTTCTTTCAGCTTCGCGCTCAGTTCCTCCAGGGATATCTCCATGGCGGCAAGATCGGTCAGCATGGTCATGGTGAAGAACTCCTGCAGGATGGTCTGGCTGATGTCCAGCACATTGACCCGGCACTGGGCAAGTATCCCCGTGACCCGGGCGATGATCCCGATCCTATCCTGCCCTATGACAGTGATGATGGCCCGCATAATTTTTCTCCTTGTATTACTCAGTAAAAGACTTAAATAATTCTTTTTTCAGGCTGATTAGAAAGTCCTTAGGCACAGTGACCTGTGCCTATTTGCAAGGCGCGGGGAGCATTGCTTTAGGCATAGCAAGCTAGTGCCTATTAGCGCATTAATTCCTACGCTGAGGAGGAAGCGGACCCGCAACGCAGCAGACGGGCTTTATCATCAGCCTGAATGTACGATGTCCCAGATGTATTTGTCGGTGACGCTGAATGCCACCTTCTGCCCCGGCTTGATAGCGGGCAGGGGGAAATTGGCGTCCCACAAAAGCATCCGCTCCACGCCGTCCTGGACGGTCTCGATCTCGTAGTAGTAGAGCTTGTTGTCCTTGTAGACCGGCTCATCCGAGATCCGGATCACGTCAGCCTCGATCTCCCTATGACGGCCCGTGCACATCTCCATGGCAAACCGGTGATAGGCCCATACCTGGGAGCCCCGCACGCCCCAATAGGCGATATAGGCGGCGATCCCCAGCGCGAGGATACCAAGCCCCACCGGATTGCTGATATAGATCCCAGCCAGTATGGCAGCGGCCAGAGACACGAGCACGATGATCACCGCGTTTCGGATCATGGCCCTGCTCTGGGCGTTGATTCTCATCACAAAAGCTTCCGGATACATGGCGTAAGCCTCCTGTCTCATCCGATTATAGCACAAACTTCCATGGGGGCAAAAAGGGTTTTGCAATAAAAAGACGCGTATCTTAAGGATTGCCTACGTACTTTGCAGAACATGCCACTATTGGACGCAATCAGATAAAAATGAAGGTATTTACTTTATTATACGGAATTTAGTAGAATAACAACTAGGGGGTTATGAGGATGCAGTGTCCACAGTGCGGAAACGAGATCAATAAAAACGCCGCTTTTTGCCGGTTCTGCGGGGCGTCTCTGGGTCGCCGAAAGGGGCTAAAGAAGGTATGGCTTATCCTGGTTCCGGCCATCTGCCTGGTATTGGCAGCTGGCGTGATCGTACTCGGTCCGTTGGCCCGCGGCGCTTTCTCACCGGGCCCCTCTCCGCCCCCCACCCCCGCGCCGACACCGGTCCCCACCGCAGCACCGACGCCCACACCTTCACCGAGTCCCACCCCCACGCCTTTGCCGACGCCCTCGCCCGCGCCTACGCCAAAGCCCACGACTGAGCCCGCCTCGGAGTCCGTATCCGGCAGTAAAGAGCAGGAGTCCGCGCCCCAGCCGGGAGCGTCGAACGGGTTTATGGATTTCTTTGATTCGGTACACGAGCCGATCCTCGGGAATATCTACCCGTATTTCGACAGGCTGGATGAATTGATCAACAACCCCCCGCTCATGCGTGACGAGGATTGGATAGCGAGCACGACGCAGACGGCAGAGTCCCTGAAGGCGGCTTGCCAGAAATTCCTGAACTATGACCCTGCCATGGTTCCCGACAAGTATAGGCCCGTGTATGATGAATACAGGCAGGGATGCCAATTGTTCGTGGACGCGATCAATGAGTATCTGAACGGCATCATCACGCGGAACGTCGATGTGATCAATAGCTCCATCGATAAACTCAACCGGGGGATCGACCATATCAACGCCGCGGTGAGGATATTGAATGGACTGTAGGGGAAATGATATTCGGCTAGCCGAATGATATTTATTCGCCGGTAATTTTCCTACAAGGCAAATATCACTGCCGGAGGCAATATCATTCACGATGGGAATATAACTCGTCCATCAGGACGAATATAATTGAAAAACCCCGTCGCTAATGCGACGGGGTTTTTCCTGGTGGGGCTTATTGGACTCGAACCAACGACCTCTTGCATGTCAAGCAAGCACTCTAACCAGCTGAGCTAAAGCCCCTCAAGGTAATGCCTATGATACCGTATACCACGGCTTTTTGTCAAGAACCTTCCCCGGCCTCCATGGCCGCGTTCATGGGGGTCATCCATTTGGTCTCCAGGACCGGGGCGCGGTAGTTCTCGATATGCCCGACGGCGCTCTCGGGAGTCTCGCATACGGCGTATAATTTCCGGCACTGCTCCTTGGCGAAACGCCTGGTTATGCTGACCTCAAACTGCTCGATCAGCGCGTCGTAAAACCCGTCTGTATTGAGGATCACGATGGCCCTATCGTGGTAGCGGAGCTGCTTTAGGGTGATCACTTCCAGCAATTCCTCCAGGGTGCCGAATCCCCCCGGCAGGGCGATGAACGCCGCCGCCCGTTTGTCCATCTCGTCCTTGCGCCGGCGCATGTCGGCAGTGACGATCAGCTCGTCGCAGTGCTCGTAGACCACGCCTTTGAGATTGAGCGCCTCGGGGATCACGCCTGTGATCCTGCCCCCCTCTTCCCTGACGCCGTCGGCGAGCCTGCCCATCAGTCCTATCTGGCCCGCGCCGTAGACCAGTCCGTATCCCTTTCGGCCCAGCAGGCGGCCCAGACGGTCCGCCGTATCGAAAAACACCGGCTCCACCGCGTCGGAGCTGGAGGCGTATACGCAAATGTCTTGTTTCATCTTTTTACCATCCCATCTGGATTGCATCCATTGTACCAGACACCCTCGGGCCATAGCAATAAATAAAGGAGGGCTGTATTGCCCTCCTAAAAGAAGCCTCGGCGATGTCTTGACCACAGTGTGTCCTTCAAAAGGTCCCATAGGACACAAAATCAAAGAAACCTGTGTTTTCATATCCATTCCGTATTTGTCTGCCAGCAGCATGATAGCTATCATGTCTCTGGATGATCCGAAATCTGATTTTCTATGAACCGAATGCCGGATCCACAATGGTATTGGATACGCCGCCAAGACAGTTTAGGTCTTTCAAAAAAAGCGGCATCGCCGTGGTCTCTTGTAGGCCTAGTATATGCGCTTGCCGACGGGATACTCTCAGTAAAATGCGGAAACGCAAGCAAAAGAATCCGGCGCGAAAAATCGATAGCGCGAAAAAGCCCCCGCGCTAGCGCAGGGGCGCGTATGGTACCGTGATCAATCAGTGTATCCGATAAAGGTCTCGTCTTCATACATGACGCGGACGTATTCGCGGGCGATCACCGTATCGGTATTCTCCAATGTGAGCTCGATGCAGTAAATCCCCGGCGAATAGACGTCTTGGTCCCAATACAGCATGTTTCCGCTTGCGCTGATCACCTCGCCGTCTCCCCTGCCGATGGATATCCGCTGGTCTTCTGTAAGGCCTTCGATGAGATACAGCTGTATATCGGTCGTCAGTTTCCGATGGGGATCCAGGTATATGCACATGCATTCCCAGTTGTAGGGCAGTGTGTCCACGGACTGCAGAGAATTGGGGCCCTTTGTTATTTTGGTCAGTGACAGGTACTCCGTATCCGTGTATTCGCGCGGCTGCAGGACCTCGTAAAAATACTCAATCTGCGCGGCCTTGAATATGGTATCCAGCAGTTCGTCGTAATCCCCCTCGTCGGGGTCCAGCTCCGCGGCCTCCTCGATCGCCTCATAGGCGAGCATGTATTCCCCGATATCCAAGAGGTACAGCGCTTCGGTCAGTTTTTCCTCCGCCTGCCATTTATTATTGGCCTGGTCGCAGAGGAAGAGATAGGTCGTATTGCCCTTATCGTATTCCAGCGCCTTGGAATACGCGCTGTACGCGGCTTCGTAGTCTTCGCTGAAATAGGCGTCCCGGCCCTCGGACCAAGCCTCTATCCCGGCGATCAAGCCGGAGATATGACTATTGGACGGGAAAAAGGACAGAGCGGACTCAAAGGAAAGCTTTGCCTGGGCGAACTGGCCGTCCTCGTACAGTACATACCCTCTCTTGAATTTTTCCGCCCCCTGCAGTTCCTCCTGGTATTCGGCGTTCCCAGGGTCTTCCTTCACCGCTTGCTCATACATGTTGACGGCGGTCTGGTAAGAGCCGGATTCCATCGCGTCACGGGCCTGTTCGGTAAAATCCTTTGCCTTGGCCTGATGATACATGTCCTCGTATTTATCGTCTGCCCAGGGGAATCGCTCCATGGCCAGTTGAAACGCGGTGACAGCTTCGCTGTTTTGACCAAGCCGCAGGGATTCCATGCCGTCCTGGTAAAGGCTCTGGGCGCCAAAGTATCGAACGCCCGCCAATGTAAGCACAACGAGAAAGGCGGCGGCTACGCCGAGAACCGGTCCGAGCCAAAACCACTTATTCGCCCTCCGGGGATGTTTGGCCCCAGCCGGCGAATGTACGCCCATATTTGTTTTCTTTCCACGCCTCTTTTTCCCGACGCCCGGTGATGCCTTGCCTTGGCCCAGCAGGCCCTGTTCAAACCCGCCCATGTCCCTGGTCCACGGGCCCTCCGCCTGGTTCAGTACCTGCATCAGGACGCCCTCCGCCCGGGGCGGCAGTGTGACGCCCTTGTGGGAGGGCCGTTCCACCCGCTCCTGCCCCGATATGGGGTCCTTGATAATGGCGGGCGGCTCTCCCGTTATCATATGATAGAGGGTCGCCGCCATTCCATACACGTCGACCCAAGGGCCTATTCTTCGACCTATGTCGAAAAGGCCTCTGGGGAGATACCGGGCATTTAAAAGAGGCAGCGCCTGGTTGTCACTAAGGATATTGAATGCAAGCAGCCTGCCCTGTCCGTCCGCGCCCACATAGATATTATCCAGTGACACATACCCGTGAACGGCATGGGAGCCGTGGAGGTTTTTGAGCAAGGCTATGATGGGACTCGCGATCTGCAGCGCCTCGAACCACTCCAGTTTCCCTCCCCGTTCCCGCAGATAGGCGGACAGGCTTTTGCCGGGAAGCCTGTCCATCACGATATACCCCGTTCCGTTTTCCTCAAAATAGCAGTCAAGCCGGGACATGCCGGGGTGGGAATTGTACTGCGCTATGTCCCTGGCCCGCATCATCAGCTGGTCTTTCCCGTTTTTGAATATGATGTCGGCGTCTCCCTGCAAGGGCAAGACGGCCGGACTTTCTTCCTGCCGGTCCGCCAGACCTTCCGGGAGGTACTCCCGGATCCATACCTGCTTTTTCTGCTGGCGGTCGTAGCCGAAATAGGTGATGCCGAGGGGGTCCTCGATCAACACCTGACCAATCAGATACCGTTCACGGACCAGCACCCCCGGGCTCAGCGCCCGCCGGCTGGACGCCCGTTCCTCCACCGGTGCCCCGCAGTGCGGGCATATGGTCTCGTCCTCCAGGGACGAAAAACAATAGTAACAGTATTTCATAAACCCTTCCCCCCATGTAATCACAAATACGTGGATAGCAAAAAACACATAGCGGTCGTATGGAGCCATCGATACTTGTAAATGATTCCATTCGACACTATGTCTGTATATTTCTTCTTCTCCGGCAGCTATCCTGCCTGTATTGAGAATATCAGGGGGTTATGTCCATGATTTGTAAGATTTTTAGTTCAGTTCGTCCAATGTGAGCCTGTATCCAGGCGCGAATTCGGTGAGAAAGTATTCCACCTCGGGGAGTTCCATCTCCCGGATACGGGTATAGACCGATCGTTCCGCTTTTTCAAATTCATGATTGCCCGCTTTTAGTTCCTCCACGCATTTCAGCCAGGCGCAGATGCGGTCCGCCGCCTTGACGATCGCCTCCGCCTCCCGGTCGGCGTCCCCGGGGAACAAAAGGGACCGGTATGTATCCCGCATATTCGCGGGCAGCATGGACAGCAGTTTTTCGTTGGCGATGGATTCGATCTCCTTATACGCCTTTTTGATCTTGGGGTTGAAGTACTTGATGGGGGTGGCGAGATCCCCGGTGATCACCTCGCTGGCTTCGTGGTATATGGCCAGCAGCGCCACCCGCTCCGGGTTTAAGCCGCGGCCGAATTGTTGATTTCCCACCACCGCCAGGCAGTGGGCGATCATCGCCACCTGGAGGCTGTGCTCCTGGATATTCTCCGTGTGGATATTGCGCATGAGGCCCCAGCGCCGGATGAGTTTCATCCGGGACAGATAGGCGAAAAAATGATGGGCCATCGTGTATTCCCCCTTTAGAGTAATGACGCCACGAAGGCGGCGGTGGCCTCCGTGTCCATGGGCAGCGGATTGCCCGACATGCTGCTCCCGCTCACCGCTCCGGCGATACGCGCGGCATCGGATCTGGGTATCTCGTATTGGGCGAGATCGGCGGGGATGGAGAGATCCTGGGCCAGTTTTTCCACAAAGGCTACCGACCTATCCGCCATCTCCCGATCATCCCCGGTCCCCCCGGTCAACGCCCGCCCCACATCGGCGAACCGGCCGGGATAAGCCCCGGCGTTCATACGCATCACAGGGGGAATGAGTATGGCGCATGCCACGCCATGGGGGACGCCGTATAGACTGCCGAGGGCCGCGGCGATCCCGTGGGCCGCCCCCAGTCCCGCGTTGGCGAGGCAGATGCCGCTTAGCGTGCCGGCCAGCGCCATGTCCTCCCGGGCGGCCAGATCGGCCCCGTCATCATAGGCCCGCTTCAGCGCCCTTCCAGCGAGCCTCATCCCGTAGAGGGCCAGTGCGTCGGTGACGGGGGTGGATTTTCGGGTCACATAGCTCTCGATCAGCTGGGTCAGGGCGTCCATCCCCGAGGCCGCCGTCTGGTCGGGAGGCAGGCTCACCGTGAGGCCGGGGTCGATAAGCGCGATATCCGGATACAGCCGCTCGTCCCGGAAACTGCGCTTGAAGCCCTGCGCCCGGGAGGTGATGACCGCGTTTTTAGTCCGCTCCGAGCCGGTCCCCGAGGTGGTGGGTATGGCGATCATGGGCAGTGGATCATGCTCCATCACCCGGCCCGTCCCCACGCCCTCCAGGTATTCCACGATGTCGCCGGCATTGGGGGCCATCCCCGATACGGCCTTGCCCGTGTCGATGACGCTGCCGCCCCCCAGGGCGACGACGGCGTCGCAGTTATTGGTACGGGCAATCTCCGTGGCTTCACTAACGATCCGGGGGCTTGGCTCTTCGTCGACCCCGTCGTACAGGACCGGCTCGAAACCCTTTTCCTTCAGTATGTCCGCGATGCGCCCCGCGGTGCCGTTTCGAACCATGGACCGGGCGGATACCAGGAACACGCGCCGACCCATCCCCTGGAAAAGATCCCCGATCTCCGCGATCCGTCCGCTGCCGAACACGATCCTGCCGGGTGTCAAAAAATCAAAATTCAATGGGTTCTACCTCCCTGTGTGATATCCAACTGCTTGTCCAGATATTTCTTGCCTCATATCCCTGATAATGATATAATCGCACCATTATCCAGAGCAGAGTAGGTACTGTGCGTCAAGTGCCAGGGAATGGGATGTTGTCCCTGGACGAAGAACCGAAGGGTTCGCGGTACAGTTCTGCATCCGCTGCCACCATAGGATGACGATCTTATAGCGCACGCTTACCGCGGGGCGTAAACGATCCTTTTTTTATCGGTGGCATCTCCCATTACTTTACGGAGGTGCTTTTATCATGCAAAAACGCATCCTGAAGATGACCCTCGGCGCGTCCCTCGTCGTACTCAGCGTGGTGCTATCCCGGTTCCTTTTCTTCGTGTTGCCCCTGAGCGGTGAATTCCGGTATTCCCTGGGGTGGGTCCCGATCTATCTCTCCGGCTTTCTATTGGGGCCCTTGTGGGGCGCGGCCTGCGGGGCGCTGGCCGACGCTATCGGCTATCTGATCAACCCCCTGGGTGGCGCGTACTTCCCGGGATTTACCCTTTCCTCGGCCATCGCTGGATTCCTGCCGGGACTGCTCTTTCACCTGCTGCGCCGCCATGTGCCCGAGCCGAGCCTGCGCCGGTCCTCCGGCGGGTACTCCCTGCTGGCGCTGATCTATCTGATCCTGCTGCCCAGCGAAATATTGACATCGGTGCTCTTGAAGTCACTGTGGTTCAGTATCTATTTCGGATTCCCCTTCGCCGCCGCGCTGCCCGTCAACGCCATCGGAGGCGGCGTGATGCTCGCGATCAACGGCCTGCTGACCTGGGTGCTGTACCTCGCTGCCATCAAGCAGCCCGCCATCCGCCGGCTCAGGGAATAGCGCTCTACCGCGCCTTGATATCCTCGGTATCCATATGCCCGGTGGTCTCGGACCATACGGCGGCGAGCCTCTCTTTTGCATTGCCATTTAAATCCTGGTCCAGATACCCCGATACAGGCAGTACGCGGTAGTGGTTTTTTCCGTTATCGGCGTATTTGTGCACATAGGTGGGGACATAGTCGGCCCCGATGATCCGGGTCGCGCCGGTCTCGAAATTCTTCTCAAAGGTCAGATTCATCACCATGCCGCTGTCCTTGTATCGGTCACGCTGGTTGGAGATGAAATTGCCCATACTGTATACCACAAAGGCCCTCTTCTGCTCCCCTTCCTCGGTGGTGACGTCCTTGAACTTCATGGGCTGCAGCACATGGGGGTGACTGCCCAGGATGGCGTCCACCCCGGCCTCCATCATCTTCTGGGCCAGCTCCTGCTGCGAGAGCACCGGCTCCCGCTGGTACTCGCCTCCCCAGTGGACACAGGCGACGACGGCGTCGGCCTGCTCCCGGGCGGTGACGATGTCAGCGTGGATCTGCTCCCAGTCGTCGGTGTAGGTGACGGCGTAATCAAGCCTGTCCTCATCGATGATGGTCTCCATCCCGTTGGTGCCGAATGTATAGGCCAGCACGGCAATCCGCACCCCGTCCTTCTCCAGGATGAGGGGCGTGCCCTGCTCCGTGGGGCTGGTAAACGTGCCGGTGTGCAGGAATCCGTAGGCCTCCATCGTCTCTATGGTATGGGTCACCCCGAACCACCCCGCGTCGAAGCAGTGGTTGTTGCTGGTGGTGAGCACATCGATCCCCGCGTCCTTGAGGGCCGGCAGCAGTGCCTCCGGGGTCTTGAAGCAGGGGTACCCGCTGTAGCCCCTCTCCTCGGTGCTGATGGTGGTCTCCAGATTGGCTAACGTGAAGTCCGCCGCGGAGAGGTAGTCCGCGATGGGGGTAAAAAAATCGGTAAAGTCATAGGTCCCGTCGGAACGGCGGGCCGCATTGAACTCGGGGGAATGGCACATCACATCCCCCACCGCGCTGATGGTCACCTGGGCAGGGGGCTGCGGCGTGGGGCTGGGGGTGGGTGTGGGGGCGGCTGTCCGCTCCGCCTGGGGCGGGGGCGTCTGGCCCTCCAGATGGGAGCCCAGCCGAGAGAAAAGAAAGTACCCCCCCAGTATGATGATGGCCAGCAGTATGAGGACGCCGGCAAACCGCACTCGATTCGCTACTCGCATGTCTCGTTTCGTTAATCCTTTCCCTTATACTTCGAAACAGCTGCCACCGATGAACTCCCGCAAAATGGAGTTTTCCGAGATACTGTCATGGGGCAGCGCCGTAAAATACTTCAAGAATTTCCGCAGCCGATGGACCTCGATAAAGCTGGGGTCTTCTTCGGTGATCCCCGACATGATGGCCAGGGCGGGCTCCTTCAGCGCGGCCAGCTCGTAGGGCATGGCGGAATTGAACATGATATCCGCCTGCTCCTGGTGGGGGAATATATAGCGTTTCTCCCCCACGCGGACCGAGGGCCACATGGCCAGCGTCTCCTGGACGCTGCTTCCCCGGGTCCGGGCGTCCCGCACCAGACGGCGGATGAGCCGGGTATCGGTGGTGGGGATGCGGTTGTGCTCATCCATATTGAGCTGTGTCAGGGCGCTTATATAGATCTTGTACTTCTGCGCCTGGGGGATGGAGGCGCTTAGGCGCTCGTTGAGTCCGTGGATACCCTCCACCAGCAGTACCTGATCGGGGGCGAGGCACACCTCCGCTCCCGGCTCCCGCTTGCCTATGGTGAAATTGAACACCGGCAGCCGGACGGTGTCGCCCGCCGCCAGGGCCTGCATCTGGGCATTGAACAAATCCGTGTCCAGGGCCTCCAGGCATTCCAGGTCGGGAAGCCCGTCGGGTCCCAGGGGAGCCTCGCTCCGTTCCCGGTAGTAATTGTCCAGGGAGATGGTCAGGCACCGGATGCCGTGGGTCATGAGCTGGACCCGCAGCCGCTGGACGAAGGTGGTCTTTCCGGAGGAACTGGGGCCCGCCACCAGCACCAGCTTCACATCCCCCATCCGCTCGGCGATCCTGTCGGAGATGGCGGCGATCTTCTTTTCATGAAGCGCCTCGCAGATCCGGACCATGTCGGGACCCTGTCCCGAGAGTATCCGGTCGTTGACATCAGCGATGCAGAGCACCCCCGAAAGGGCGCCCAATCGCTCCGACTCGGCGAATATATCAAAATGCTTGGGGCTGTCCAGATAGGGGGGCAGTGTTTTGGCGTACTCCTTGCGGGGATAGCGCAGTATCATCCCCGGTTCATGGGCGATGAGATCAAAGAGTCCCACGTAGCTGGTACGGGGGGTGAGGTATCCGTAATAATAATCGATATAGTCCCCGCAGACATAGGGATGGACCGTGTCCTCGGGCCGGTAATGAAGGAGCCTGGCCCGGTCGCTAAGTCCATGCCGCTCCGAGTACCGGATCAATTCCTCCTTGGTCATCTCCCGCCGCTCGATGCGTAGGTCGCCCTCGATCAGGGACCGCATCTCCCGGCGGATGCGCCCCACTGTTTCCGTGGTCAGGGCGGGGCCGCCGGTAAGCTCGCAATACAACCCCTTGCTCACCGAGTGGGCGATCTGCAGGATCGCCTGGGGATACAGGCGCGCGCAGGCCATGGCCATCACAAAGCACAGTGTCCGCACATACACCCGCACCCCGTCCGAATGATTGAGGTCCAAAAGTGTAAGTCCTTTGTCCGCCAGGCGGTATGCCTTGGTGTCCAGCCGGATGAGCCGGTTGCCCATCTGTGCCACCGTGATTTGGCCATCATGCGTGATGCCGGTCTTTAGCAACGCCGTTTCCACCGTTTCCCGGGAATCCAGGGTAACGGGTCTGCCTTCCAGATACAGCCGCACTGTTTCCATGTATCTGCCTCCTAGAGTAATCACTGATAAAGTCTGATGCGCGGTTTGTCGAGAGAATTTTTTGGTACGGTTTGCTTCGCAGCGCCGTACCACTAATAATCCGGCAAGACGAGTATCAGACTTTATCTGTGGTTACTCGATCTTAGTATACCACAGGTCCGCTTCTGACAAAACGGCCTTGGGGCTTGACGAAACAGTCTGTCCGTTAGTTGTGCGTCCCTTGTCTTCTTATCAAAACAGGCTGTAATCCTATCTATATGAAAGAGGATGCCTGCCCGGCATCCTCTTTCTGTACCCGCGTGTTCAGTGGGGCAATTTTGTGACGGCCTCGTCACCGTCCATATGTTCCTCCCCGGGGTAGCAGAGGATGATCCCCTGGATCGGCCGGTAGTAGTCCTCGTTGAGGACCGTCTTCTTGACCAGTTCGCCGTCTTCATAGTATCCCTGGTAGGCGGTGACCTTGTACCCCGAGCGATCCTCCACGTACTGGACGTACTGGCCCGGCGCTTTGACGTACTTGCCGCTGTGGTCGGCCCGCACGACGGTGGCGGGGGGAGCGACGGTACCGGTGATCTCTGACCAGCACTTGTACTGTCCCTTGTCGGGATAGGGCATCCCGAATATCTGGACGTGGACATTGTAGTTCTCATAGTACGTGTGGATATAGACGGGGGTTTCCCGGGTATTTTTGAATCTCATGTCCTGGGTGCCCCAGCTCACCGTGGCGTCCAGTCCCTTGGGGATATAGCCCACGGGAAAGGAATGGTGATACCGCTCCACGATCTCCATTCCCGCACGGAGAGCGGCGTTGTAGGCGGTGGTGGACGCCTGGCAGACCCCGCCCCCCAGGCCCGGGACCAGCGCCTTGTCGCTGTTGATGATGGGGGCTTCCAGAAAACCGTTTGCCTTGGTCCGTTCTCCCACCACCTCATTGAAGGAGAATATCTCCCCCGGCATCACCACATACCCGTCGATATTGGCTAAAGCCTTTCGCACATTGGTGGCGCGGTTATGAGAGCTGGTCCTGATATTGGTGGAAAAGTCCACGATGGAGGTAGAAAGAGGCTCCAGGTCAGCGCGGCGCACGGCGGGCTCGATGTCATTGACGATCAGTTCCACCTCGCCCCAGGACTGCTCCTTCACCTTTTTCCGGACGACGGCCATGGTGCCCTCGATCCCGACTTTTTTCCCGTAGGCCTCGTCTGTGAACGTGAACATGGGATCTCTCGAGGGGTCAAACCTGACGGCGGCGTCCACGGGATCGCTGTATACCTGGCTGGCGATGGTGTCGATATAACCAGCGATATTGTCGGCGCTGTACTCGATGTCTTCTGTAAAGTCCCGGCCCTTGGTCCGCAATGCCACGACCTGCTGGTACCGGTCCCCCAGCTTGCCGCTGCGGCCCGCTTCCCAGGCCTTGTCCAGTACCGCATCCAGATTGCGGCTGTCTCTCAGGTCGTTCTGGGTAAACACCCATCGACGGTCCCCGTAGGTGATGGTGATGCCGGGGACGTTGAGCCGCTTCGCCATAGCACGCCGGACCGCCTGCCTGGCCTCCTCCCGGATCATGCCCCCCACATCCACACCGTCGATGCTGATCCCGTCATAAAATACGTCCACATTGACGGCGGCCTTCATATCGCGGACATGGGCTTGGTACTGGATATACTGATAGACACCGAAGCCCGCCACGGCGACACATAGGATACAGATCAACGCGATGAATCCCCTGGATACCCTCCGTCCACTCTTTTGTGCCTTGTCCTGATGCTCTCTCATGCTGTCCCTCCGTGCCGGAAGGGAAAAGCCACGGGCTTGTCCCAACCTTTAGTATTGTTTCTGTCTTTTTCCGCGCCCCGCGCGATTTGTGCATTGACGCCGCCCCGTCTGATGCTTATAATAGCGGTAACCATAAAAAGGAAGGTGAACCATCCATGAGCTCTACCCGTCGGTTGATCCTGGCTGCCATACTCGCCTCGCTTACATTCGTCGTCACGGCTTTTACCATGGTCCGGGTACCATTCCTTCCGGCCAGAGAGGCGTACTTTCATGCGGGGGACGCCATTATCTATCTGTCCGGTATGGTATTGGGCCCTTTGGCCGCCTTCACCGCGGGGCTGGGTTCGGCCCTCGCCGACCTGTATCTGGGCGCCACGATCTATATTCCGGCTACCCTGGTGATCAAGGCCGTCATGGGGGGCGTGGCCGGATGGTTTCTTTTCAACAAAACTGAGGAAAAAACCCCGGCGGGACGAATCGTACTGGGTCTGGCTATTCCGGCTCTCTGGATGTCGGTCGGGTACTACCTCTACGAAGTCGCCGTCCTGCAGATCAACTGGATCGTCAATCTCCCGGGGCTTTTGATCAATCTCGCCCAGGGGGCCGTGGGTATCATCCTCTACCTGCCCCTTTCCGCCGCCGTGCGGCGCATCCTGCCCCGCTCGTAAATCCCGTATATGCCGTTGTCGAGATTAATCGTAACACAACCCGCGGGGACTTGCTGTTACTGAGGATTTACACTTTATTAAGAATGATTTAAGAAAGAATGGCGATTCCCTAGGGGTATCCAGGTCAGGATAATGCCGGGCGGAGAAATGGGGGAATATGCATGTCTATCGAGGCGATCGGGTGCTGCGGCGCGTACTGCGGTTCCTGCCGTCCCCTCCGGGAGGGGCAGTGCGCAGGGTGCAAGCTTGGGTACCGTGACGGCGACCGGGATCTATCAAAGGCACGATGCCGGATCAAGAAATGCTGCATGCAAAAGGGCTTGCAAAGCTGCGCCGACTGCGGCGAATACGAGGAATGTCCCGTCATCCAGGAATTTCACCACAAGGACGGATACAAATACGGTAAATACAGACAGGCGATCGCATTCATACAAGCGTATGGATACGACCGCTTTCTTGCCATCGCCGATACCTGGAAAAACGCCTGCGGCAGATACAAGTAGTCCTTATTCGGCAGTAACAGGCACCGTCTGTGCCGCTTCGGGGCCGCGCAGCACGATCCCCCGGATAGGGCGGTAATAGTCCTCATGGAGTACCGACCGCTCCACCAGTTCCCCTTTTTCATAGTATTCCTTGTAGGCGGTGACCCGGTATCCCGCCCGGGACTTCACGTAGCTCACCGACTGTCCCGGGGCCAGGTTTCCGTCGTTACGTACGGCCGGGGCCGGCGGCGCCACCGTCCCCGTCACCTCGGACCAGCAGCGAATCTCCCCCTCCCGGGGCAGGGGCTCTCCCAATATAACCACGTGGACATTGTCGTTTTCAAAATAGGTGTGAAAGCAGACCGGCGTATCTCGGGGGTTTTTAAATTTCACGTCCTGGGTGCCCCAGCTCACCGTGGCGTCCAATCCCTTGTCGATATACCCCACCGGGAAGGAATGGTGGTACCGCTCCACGATCTCCATCCCGGCCCGCAGGGCGGCGTTGTAGGTGGTGGTGGACGCCTGGCAGGTCCCGCCGCCGATCCCCATGACCAGCGCCTTGTCCCCGTTGATGACGGGGGCGGGCTTAAATCCGTTGGCCGCGGTGCGGTTGCCAACCACCTCGTTGAATGAGAACAATTCCCCCGGCCCCAGTACATATCCGTCGATATTGCTCAGCGCCAGTTTGACATTGTGGGCCCTGTTCGCCGTGTTGCCGGCGATGCTGGTGGCGAAGTCCACGATCACCAGGTCCTCAAGGGTAACATCCGGTGTGACGGTCTCCACGAGCAGAGGGACTTCGCCCCAGTCGCGTTGCCGGACCCGCCGGCGGGCTTTCTCCAGGGTTTCTTCGGTATCCACCCTGTGTCCGTCGATTTCCTCGATGAGCCGGTAAGCGGCGTCTTCACCAGGATCGTACTCGATCCGGGCGTCCCGGGCCGGCAGATCCAAGGCCTTGGCTATGGATATAAGATCATTGCGGATAGGATTCACATGAAAAGAGTCACCCAGAGAGAACTCCCTGCCGTGTTCTTTCAGATACATAACCCCCAGATACCGGTCGGCAAGCTCCCCGGTCCTATACAGCGCCCATGCGTCGGCCCACACCGCGTCCATACCGGAGCGGTCCAGCAGATCGTACTGGGTATACTCCCAGCGCTCTCCCTCATAGGTGAGCGTGACCGCGGGCTTCGCGTACCGGCTCTTAAGGGCCGCTTCCACCTTATTCCTGGCTTCAACCGACCCCAGTCCCCCTATATCGACGCCCCCGATACGTGTCCCCTCGTAAAACGTATCCACATAGACCGCGGTCTCCATGGTCCTGACCTGCCGCTCGTGGGCAATCAGACTGTATATGCCGAAACCCGCTCCCCCCAGCAGCAGCGCGCACAGCAGCAAGGTCAGCCAACGAGGAAAATGCCGCCGTTTCTTTTTTGTTTTCATAACCTCTATCCCCCCTCTTCCCATTTTTTAGGACATGCACTATGCATATGAGCAGGGGAATAACGATATGACGCATATCGTAAAAAACATCCTATCAGATAAATCGATAGGATGTTGCATCTTCTATATATGTAGAGTTGATTTTTAGTATTTTCTAAATCCGTTGAACCAGGCCCGCTCGTTGAATTCCTTTTTCACAACCCGCTTGACCGGTTCCTCGGCGTAACCGATGGGCAGGAAGCAAACCAGTTCATAGTCAGCGGGTACCGACAGGATATCGGCCATCTTGCGGCCTATATCGTCTTTGTCGGTGATATGCCCCTCTATCCAGCAGCTCTGGTACCCGAGGGCCACGGCGGCGAGCAGCATATTCTCTATGGCGGCCGCGTAGTCCTGTACGCTGAAACAGGTGTCCCGATACGCGTTTATTCTCCGGGTAAGAACACAAATCATCGCGGGAGCCGTTTCCCCAATGGGCGGTTTGATGACTTGGTGCAGACGCTTTAGCAATGCGGGATCATCCACCGCGATCAGGCTTGTGGTTTGCTTGTTGCAGCCCGAAGGCGCCGCGAGGCCCGCTTCCATGATGGTTTTGAGATCGTCTCGCGGTACAGGCGTGCTTTGATATTTGCCGCGATAGCTTGTTCGTTTTGATATGGCGGTTAAGACGTCCATTTTGATCCCCCCGTTTACTGTTTTGTATCATTATAGCATGAGCCATATGCTCCCTTGTGCGTCCCTTCGGAGTACACTCGGATTCCCTCTATGCGCTTATGGAACGCTGTCTTTCCGGGTGAACGCCCTAGGGAGATCGAACCGCCACTCACAATGCGCATCTTCAATGCACTTTGCTCGTTCCCTTGTGGATTTGCTTTAGCAAATCCCCTCGCCTACGGGGTTCGCTTCCCGGCTAATATAAAAAAGACTCACCCATATGGGTGAGTCTCTTTTATGGCAGCCCCTAGGGGAATCGAACCCCTGTTTCCGCCGTGAGAGGGCGGCGTCCTAGGCCACTAGACGAAGGGGCCATAAAAAAATGGCTGCGGAACTAGGATTTGAACCCAGACACTGTGAGTCAGAGTCACATGTGCTACCATTACACCATTCCGCAGCACTGATGCGGGATTCATTATACAAAACACAGGGTTTCTTGTCAAGCGTAAGCTTTAAGGGGTTTTATGGGTGATTGTCTATCTGCGGAAGAGCCTTCGCATTAGGTGTTTTCAAAGCCTCGGGGGCATCGAGCCCCTCGTCTTTTGATATTGCTTTGCAATTCCACCTACAAAACACAGGGTTTCTTGTCAAGCGTAAGCTTTAAGGGGTTTTATGGGTGATTGTCTATCTGCGGAAGCAGTCCAGCACTAGGGCGTTTTCAAAGCCTCGGGGCATCGAGCCCCTCGTCTTTTGGTATAGTAATAAAACCGGCTGCTGGAAAAGGGGTATATGGGGCATTTACAATGGAGATTTTAAGAACCTAAAATAACTCCGTCACATTTATTATTCTTTATGCAATATATAGTTGACATTATAAATGATATAGTGTACAATAGCGCCTGTTGGGAGGCGATAACTATTGAAGAACATGAAGATGAAACTGGCGCGCACAGAGCGGGAGCTTAGTCAGGAGCAGCTGGCGGAGGCGGTGGGGGTCACCCGGCAGACAATCGGGATGATCGAGGCGGGTAAATTCAATCCTTCCCTGCAGCTATGCCTCTCCATATGCAGGGTGCTGGGCAAGACACTGAATGATTTATTTTGGGAGGAATCAATATGAAACGCTTTAAGAAAGTCGTAGACGAACGGCAGGAACTGGAACTCTTACGGATCGAGCACGTGGTATTCTGGATCATGTTTTGGGGATTGTTTATCAGCTTTATCGTCCAGTCGATGTTTATGGACGTTCCCTTCCGGCAGTACCTCCCCGAATTCGTGATTTTCATGGTCAGCTGCGTGGGTGTGATCATCGGGTCTGTCAAAAAGGGCCAATGGGATTTCTATACCCGGCCGACGATGAAGACCTACGTACTCACCTCATTGATCGGTTCGGTGGCCTTTGGGATCATATTCGGGATCGCCCAGTATGTACGGACAGAATTCTACGAGGACAAGATACTGGTGCTGGTCCTGACCACGGTGATCATGATGGCCGTCATATTCGCCGCCATATTCGCCCTGTCGGCGCTTGTGGGGCACATGGTCAAAAAAAAGCAGGAACGGCTGGCGGACGCGTACGGCGATGATGAGGATGAATAAAGGTGAAAGCCCCGAACGTGTTCGGGGCTTTTGTTGTAATAGTATGGGTGTGTTTTCATACATCCCGTTTTAAAATCTCATCAAATGCTTTCTTCGCTCCCATCATCACACCCGCCACGCCGCCCATGCTTTCACTCTGAGCGCCGACAAAGTAGAGATCCTTCACAGGAGTCACATGGGGCGAGTTTCGTACCCCCATGATGGGGGCGTTGCCGCCGAAAGAGCATTTTTCGAGATGCATCATATTTCTGTACTCCACAGGGGTCATGATCAGTTTTTCCTGGATATGTTCTGTAAGCCCCGGCAGATGTGTTTCTGCCAGGGAGATGAGGGTATCGGCGTAGGCCTCCTTCTTTTTTTCCCAGTTCCCCTCCCGCAGTGTGTCCGGACATATGGTATAGATGGTCACAGCATGGCATCCGGGCGGGGCCATTTTGGGGGATACCGCGGAAGGGACATAGATCAAAAAACCGTCGTAACCCTCATGGTAGATGCCGTCACGGAGCTTCTTTACCGAGGCCTCTATATCATAGGTATTGTAGTAATAACACAGTGCGGCTTTCTGATACTTAAGCGGATCGAAGTCCACCCCCAGGTGCACCATAAACACAGCGTCCATGGGATGGTATTCCTCCAGAATCTCCCGGTATTCGTCGGTCAGGTACTCACTGCCCACCAGGTCATAAAACACCTCCCGCCCGCCGCCGCTGGCGATGACGATGTCGGCCTCGATGGTGTTTTTGTCTTGAAGCCGGATACCCGTGGTCTTTCCGTCTTCTACGAGGATCTTTTCGACGGTGGCGCCGGTATGGAATGTACCGCCCTTATCCGTGATTTTCTGGGCCAGGGCTTCAACCAGTTTTTCCACGCCCCCCCGGATATAGCAGTAGCCGCCCCGGATCTGCCTGCCCTTAACCGTCAGGGGCACCCGCTTGTCAAACGCCGTCTCGATATTGAAGAAAGGAACGCCCAGGCCCTGAAACTCGCTGGGCGCAACGCACATATCCGCCAGTATCCCGGTAAAGAGAGCGCGGACCTCGGACCGCCGAAAAAACCGTTTCATCAATTGCTCCGCAGATAGACCGGCATACTTCTTTACCTTTTGCCAGGCAAAGAACAGATAAATCTTGTCTATCAATCTTCCCGTTTTTTCTGACCGCAGGGCATAATACTGCACCCATAGCATATCGTCGGAAAAGCGGTAGTACGCGTCGATCCCCTTCGCTTCCTCCGGAAACAGTTCCTTGAGCCGCTCCCTTCGCCAGTAGGGTCCAGCGTAGTGCTCGGGGTGCCACATGCTGTAGTCCGGCATCTCGATACCGCGGTCTTCCCGCACGGTATCCAGGGTTATGCCCAGGGACTGAAGCAGCTCGTAAGCCCGTTCACCGGGTAGAAATTCGCCCAGCAGCAGCGGACCCTGTTCCCAGCAATACCCGTTCTTTCTCGCGAAGGCGGTCACACCGCCGATGTTTGGGTTCTGCTCGTAGACTTCGACAGAGGCCCCCGCCTGGGCGAGCAGCGCCGCGGATGTAAGCCCCGATATCCCCGAGCCGATAATAACAGCTTTCATCAGCAACTCCCTCAACGCTCATAGGCGGCTGCGTTTCTTCAGTTCCGCCACCACTTGGGCATGAGTCTCCCTGGTGATGGGATATCTCATCAGCAGCGGTACGCAGATCAGCAGCAGCACAGCCGGCAGTACTGAGAACATCAACCGGATGCCCAGCAGAGAGGTCGCCGTCTGCTGTGCGCCCTCGACATAACCGAATAGTTTCAGTCCCCAGCCGCATATGGCCACGCCGAGGGCTCCTGTCACTTTGCCTGTCATCCCCCACATGCCATAGAAGATGCCTTCCCGTCTCTCGCAGGTGGTAAGCTCGTCGTATTCGATCACATCCGGCAGCATGCTATGCGGGCATACCCACTGGCTTGAAAATCCCAGTCCCGTCACAAACGCGATGACGTAGATAAGAAGCGTCTCGCTGTTTGGGAGAAAAAAGGACGACAGCAGACCGACACAGGCAATACTCAGCCCGAGGGCGTACGCCTTGTTCTTTCCGATCTTATTGACAACCTTCTGGCAGGGGACGAGGAATACGGCCAGGGTCACCAGCATCAGCATCATGATAAAGGACATCTGTGACTCCATATGGATCTGATAGATCACGAAGTAGGGAAGCATGGCCGTGACCACGGTAAAAGCCGTGCTCATGATCGACGAAATGATCACGAATTTTAAGAAAGGCTTGTTCTTCAGTGTACTGATCAAGGAATGGATGGGCGGAAGCTTGGTGGGTGCGTCATTGACCACAGGCTTATTCTGCACGGTAAGCCCTGTGATCAGTACCGTAATGGCAGCCAGTACCCCGAATATCAGCCCGACCTCGCTCCAGGCCGCGCGGTTCGATATACCGGCGCTGTCGCGGATCATCGCCGCCAGCATGGTGGTGATGGCCGCGCCGCAAATATAGCCAATGACGCTGAAGATCATACGGACGGTGGATAAACCAGTGCGTTCATCATAGTCGGTGGTGAGTTCTGCCGTCATGGAGTAATACGCCACGGTGATCATCGTGTGGAATGTGTCAAACAACATAAACGTACCGATGATCGCGAAGAACGCCAGCACATTGCTCATGCCCTGCGGAAGCGAATACAAAAGCCAGAACGAAAGCGCCAGCGGTACCGCGCAGAACAGAAGGTACGGTCTGCGGCGCCCCCAGCGGGATTTGGTACGGTCGGACAGATATCCGAACAGCACATCGTTGATCATATCCCAGGTGAGCTTGCCGACCAGCATGGCGGTACCAGCGATGGCCGGATCGATCTTCACTACATCTGTGTAATACAGCAGCATGTAAAATTGCAGGCTGGCCGTCATGACAGAGAGACCAAAGTCACCCACACCAAAACGTATTTTCAGCCCGGCTGAGAATCTGGATTTCCCCATTCTGATTTCCCCCTTACTTTTTTTTGTTTTATATCTGCACCTTTTGTAGTGGGCCTTATAGATTCACCTCCTCGTTTATCTGAGATGATTTGATCGCACCCAGTGCGAAGCGCAGCACTTCCCTCCCCTGCTCGCCTGTCAGCATGGGTTCTCTATCCTCCTGGATACAGTCGATAAAATCGTGAGTCGAGCGGATGAAGGAATCGGCCCAGTCATGGGGCATATCCCAGTATTCCGTCAGTTTCCCATCCCGATACAGTATGACCGGGGCCAGATCGGGAAGCATGGAGGCGGTACACCGGGTGACCCAGATCACCCCCCTGGAGCCAGTGATCTCCATACGTTCGTCGCAGGTGTAGTATTGACTCTGGATATACATTTCTTCCGAGTTTAGGATATCCCATATTCCATAGACTTTTTTGCCTTTGTGTTTCCACATGATCACCGCGGGCGCGTCCTTGTATGCGCCGGGGCTGATCTCTGTGTGATCGATCCAGGCATTGACCTTTTCCACAGGACCCAGCATATAGAGAATGATCGAAAATTTGTGATACCCATCGTCAAAAACCAAAGGGCCTCCTCCTGACAGCGCGTCGTCATGCCTCCATGCCCAGGATCTCGGGTCAACGAACCATCCTGTCTGGGGCAGGTCGGCATCCGACCTGACTGCGGGATTGTTGGCCGACATAAGGCCGCCGTCGTTCATTTTGTACCGTATCCCCCGTACTTTTCCGATCTCTCCGGCATCGATCATATCCTTGGCGACCCGGTAAGGCGGGTAGAATACAAAGTTTTCATACACCTTAAGTTTCACATGATTCTGCTTGGCGGCTTCGATCATCCTGTCGCATTCATTGAGATTGAGGGCCATGGGTTTTTGTACCGAGACATGCTTTCCTGCCGTACATGCCTGGATACTCATCTCACAGTGGAGATGATGGGGCACCAAAAGCTCCACCCCTGTGATTTCCGGATCGGCAAGCACTTCTTCGTAGCTTTCGTACACCTTTGGTATACCATGCTCCTGTGCAAACGAAACAGCGGCATCACGGTTTATATCAAAGACCCCAAACAACTCCGCATCATCCCTATCCTGATACCCCCTTATGTGAAGTGTCGCGATTCTTCCGCAGCCGATTAACGCAATTCTTATTTTTTCCACAGTACCCCCCCTTTTTTTAAACAAGATATGCTATCTATATTGATGATATAGAGAATGGTTTTATTGATCAATGGTTTTGGGGAATGAGGTTGCGCAATTCGCAACCATTCTGCTGTGGCTGCATATCGTCAACAAATTCCCTTCCCTTCATATGATGCAGTAGAATACCCATCTTTCGGAAGGGGACGGAAATATGCCAGTACCATCCCGGGGTTATGGCGATCTGGACCAGGTGCGGATACGCGATGGGATAGACGCCTGCAGGAGCGCTTTTCAAGAATTATATGATACGGATTTACGGCGGGCCGTACTGCTGCTGAACGACCGCCGTCTGACCTTTTCCACCCTCTATATAGTCTCCCCCAGGATCGAAGAGCGGGTGTATCCCTACCTCAGGGAACGCCTAGTAGCGGCAATACGCCTGATCGAACGGGTAAGGGGTGACGGGAGCGCCCAGGGCGGGCGCCGCCGGATGGACCAGGCCGAACACGGGGCGCTAAGGTGGATACTGGACACGGGGTATGCGCAAGACGGACTGGATGAGACCTATGAAGAGGTGATGGAGCGCGCGGTATCTCTATTGATCAATATCTACCACGATACGGCTATCCTGCCCCGGGTGGCGGATATGATCTTTGCCCGGTACAGGAAGGGGCGCAATATTCACGATCTCACCTGGGCGTATTTTCAAAGCGATCACCCAGACGCGTTGAGATTGATCGCCCGGCGTTTTTCCTCCGACGATTCTTCCGATACAAAGCTGGCCCGCGGGCTGCTCCATATCGATAACGATGACCTGGAAAATGGTGAATATCAGTCCTACCTGCGATGGCTCCGGGACAACGACCCCTATCTCTACTTCACAGGGGAGAGCTTGCAGTATGCCAGCGCCCCCGCCTTTTACCGCGTAGACCCCGTGCGCAAATACCTCCAGAAGGGCACCGCCTCCTATCGCCGGAAACCGGTCACACCGGCAGATGAAGAAGAACGCGGGCGGCTGGAGGCGTTTTCCGAGCTGGCCGAGGAAGAAAAAAACATCCTGGCGGCGCATTCCCAAAAGGTCCACACCAGGGACGCCGCCGCATGGAAGCGGTGGATGGGGCGCCCCGTCGAGGAACAGTTACGGGCGGCAAAAGCCAGAGGGGAGGGGTCGATATGATCGCCATAGGGGGGCAGCCATTTGATATCGATACCCTGGCCGATGTATACGCCCCCGATAGTCTGGAGTGGGATATCCTGGGCCGGATGTCGGACAGCGCCGGGACGTACGCCTATGATTCACTGTCCGATCTCTCCTTCGAGCTGACACTGCGCCGGGAAATCGTCAGCGCCGCCAGAGCCCTTGCCCGCAGCCGGTTCTCCTTCGCTGTTTTCCACAAATCCCGCTGCAATGAAGATTACTGGGATAGGACGGCCAGCGGGGGATTTGACCTAAAGGAAGGGGCGGTGCCCAGCGAAGCCGTCATGGATATCTATACGAACGGCGGCAAGTACGCCACCGAATGCGCCACCGCCATACTCGTCGTCTACTACCGGGCCCTCCTGGAAACCTATGGGGCGGGGCGGTTCAACGCCCTATTCCCCCGTATCCATCTCATGAATTGGTCCGGCCTCGATCCCCTGATCCGGGAGGCCGGCACCCCCAAAAAGGCCGCGGATCAATTGCCGGGAGATCGGGGGTATTTCCGCAACCCGGAGGTCGATCCCGAGACCCCGGAGTGGCAGGGGGAAAATGTGATCATACTCTCCGATACCCTCTACTACGGTCATGGCATCGGCGTCACCCGGGCCGAGGGGATCATCCGGGGGCTGAACGCCCACCGCAAGGAGGGAGCCACCCAGTCGGCGTACCTAATGGATGAGGTGGGGCGCCCGGATTTTAAGAAACTGGCGGCGCTGTATGACGAGGGAGCCGTCCGGGGCGCTTACCCTGAGTGGGGGCTCAGCCATCCGCGCGTCAGCGTGATGTACTGATATCTCTTTTAGCTTTTTCAGGGAGAGAGGCCCGCCCCTCTTCCTTTTTCCATATAAATGAAAATAAGATTTTCATCTTGATTTTAATAATATTAAATGTTATCTTTACTATTATTAAAGGCATTGGAGGCGCATGGAAAATGGCTATTGAAGTCGTGCCCGGGTGGATGGCAAACCTCGACGAGGAGGATATGACGTATATCAAGAATTTTATCCTGGCCTCCGGATCACAAAAGGAGGTCGCGCGGCGGTACGGCGTTACCTATCCGACCGTCCGGCTGCGGCTGGACCGACTGATCCAGAAGATCAAAATCAGCGAGGACAATGAGAAGGATCCGTTTATCTCGCTCATCAAGCGGCTGGCGGTCAATGAAAAGATAGACTTCGATACGGCGAAGCTCTTGATCACACAATACAAGAAAACAAAAGCGGAGGCGTGAACCGATGAGCAAAATAATACTACTGATACTGGTATTTTTTGGACTTTGCGTGCTGCAGGGATTTTTGGCGAGGAGCGGGCGAAAATGGGCCGCTATGATCCTGCCGGGTATCTTCTTTGCCCTGTCGTTGATCGCGGTACTGGGCGCGATGCCGGTACCGGACATGGGAACGGGGCAGCTCGTCATGATGGTGCTGTTTACGCTCCTCCTGTACAATATCCCGACGATGATCCTGCTGGCCGTCTATTTCGCGTTCCGGCCAAAAGAGCGCAAGAATACGGAATTGGAGAAGATGCGGCTGCAGGACCTGGATTGACCCATGATGAAAGCCCTGATGATAAGATCGGGGCTTTTATTTTTTTGTTTGGAAGACGTTTTCATTTCCCTGTCCATACTAGAAATAAGGGAAATAGAAGGATTTAGAGGTTCACGCACAGAAATAATAGTGCGGGTTTTGTCCGAGGCTGTCGAGCCCGGCGCGGAAAGGGAAACATGGGGATAGATACCAAGAAGGCATGGAATATAGCCAATATACTGACGGGGTCGCGGATACTGCTGGCGGGTGTGTTCGCCTTGGTGTTTCTGCACCCAGGGTTCGCCTCCCCCTTGAACGCGTACATGGGGGTTGGGGTGCTGATCGTGGCGGGGATCACCGATTTACTGGACGGGTATCTGGCCCGCAGGCTCGATCTGGTCACCGATGTGGGGAAATTACTGGACCCCATCGCGGACAAGACACTGGTACTCACGGCGCTCATCTGCCTCTGGATCAAGGACTGGGTCCCCTTCTGGGTCGTCGGGGTCCTGCTTGGCAAAGAGCTGCTGATGGTCGCGGGAGGCGCGCTGATACTGCGCAGGCGCAAGGTGGCGGTCCAGTCCAATCTATTCGGCAAGATCGCGTCGGCGCTTTTGGATATCTCCATCGTGGCGGTGGCGCTTAACTTTGGCTGGGCCAGGTATTTCCTCTATGTGGCGGTGGGACTAAGCGTATTGGCCATGGTGCAGTACGCGTATCTGAATGTATATAAGGCAAATAAAGATACACAGCAACAATGAGATGGGGGCGGGAGGATGACTGAGACACTGCCGGGCGTCCAACAAGTGCATACGATACTGGTGGATATGCAGCAGGTATTGGGGGCGGTGTATTTCGACGGCCGGGATATCTCGGGAGCCCGATTGGGCGAGAAACCCGGCATACTGCTGCTGGCGGCTTCACCGCCGCAGGTTGGGGATGAACTGGAGCATATGGGGATCAAGACCTTCGCTGCGGGTTTTTTCGAGCTCACGGTACGGCTCGCCGACTGCCCCACCGACCTTTTTTTCGACTTTCTCTACACCGGGCAGATCGTGCTGGACCGGGACGGCAAGCTCATGGAGGTCATGCACAAGGCCGAGGAAAAGAAGATCTGGGTTTTCGGCTGGCGGGTATTCGCGGAATTGACCTACCTCATGGAGAAATTCAGCCTGAGCCGCAGATTTTACCAGGAGGGCAAGAAGCTGGACTCCTACCGCAACCTGGTGGAAAGCCTGGTCAACTGGGCCCGGATCGCGGTCTACCAGCACGGGGCCATCCCGCGGCGGGATATATGGGCCCAGGTCAAGGAATACGATCTGGGGATCGAGCGGCTCTACGAGGAAGTCATCTACAGCGACGAGAGCCTGGACAAGCGTATCGAGCTCATGCAGCTCGTGTATCAAAACCAGGTGCATTCCCAGGCCAAGACTCTGTCGGCGCCATTGCTGGGATTCTTAGGAAAACACGGGGATATGGAGGCGCAGCGGCTCGCTTCCCTGCTGCCCCAGGGGATCAATCACGTGTATCTCGCGCCCACCCTGGACGCCCTGGCCAAGCTGGGCCATATCGAGAAATACCAGGAGGAAGAGGGGGACGAGCCCCGCTACAGGGTATAGGCTTGACATCGTCCCGCGTTCCAGTATAATGGAAAGCAATCGCGATGACGAAGAGGAGTAGGCGCGCAATCCTCCCCAAAGAGACGGGTATCCTGGGCTGAGAGGTACCCGGCGGCAGGCGGCGCCGAAGGTGGCTTTTGAGCGAGCGGGCTGAAATAACAGTAAGCTTACGCCGGCGCGGCCCCGATACAGGCCGATAAAAGCGCCCGGTTTCGATGATACCGGGAACAAAGGTGGTACCGCGGATCAATCCGTCCTTAGATAGGGCGGATAATTTTTGTTTTTGGAGGATCATATGTGGGAGCGGATCAAGGGACTGAATCCATGGGGACTGGTATGCTTCGCGCTGGCCGCATTCCTCGTATACGGTACCGAGCTGATCATCAGGCATGTACTGAAGGTAGCGCCCGAAAAAGCGGCGCCCCATCGGATCGCGCTCAAAACAGTGGGACTGGGCCTGGGGGTAGCGGGCCTGCTGATATTGATGGACATCATATAGAGGAGGTAAACAATGGCACTGTCAAAAACCTATGACCCGCAAGTGGTCGAGGACCGTCTGTATACATGGTGGATGGATTCCGGATATTTTGAGGCACGTCCAAATCCGGACAAGGAGCCCTACTGTATCGTGATCCCCCCGCCCAATATCACGGGGCAGCTGCACATGGGTCATGCCCTCAATAACACCCTGCAGGATATACTGATCCGGTGGAAACGGATGCAGGGGTACGAGACCCTGTGGCTCCCGGGGACCGACCACGCCAGCATCGCCACCGAGGTCAAGATCATAGAGAACATGGCGGAAGAGGGCCTCACCAAGGAAGACATCGGCCGGGAGAAATTCCTGGAACGCGCCTGGGCGTGGAAGGAGAAGTACGGCGGCAGGATCGTGGAGCAATTGAAGAAAATGGGCTCCAGCCTGGACTGGGACCGGGAGCGGTTCACCATGGACGAGGGCTGCAATAGGGCTGTGGTGAAGGTTTTCGTGGAGCTCTACAAGAAGGGACTGATCTACCGGGGAGATCGGATCATCAACTGGTGCCCCGACTGCGAGACGGCGCTAAGCGACGCCGAGGTGGAGCACGAGGAGAGCGAAGGTCACTTCTGGCATATCGCCTATCTCGTCAAGGAGACCGGAGAGCGGCTCACGGTCGCCACCACCCGGCCCGAAACCATGCTGGGGGACACGGCGGTGGCGGTCCACCCCGAGGATGAGCGGTACGCCCATCTGGTGGGCAAGACCGCGATCCTGCCGCTCCTCGACCGGGAGATCCCCATCGTCGCAGACGAGTATGTGGATAGGGAATTCGGTACCGGAGTGGTGAAGATCACCCCCGGCCATGACCCCAACGACTTCGAGGTGGGTCAGCGCCATGATCTCCCGGTAGTGCGGGTCTTAAACGACGACGGCACCATCAATGAAAACGGTGGACCCTATGCCGGGATGGACCGGTACGAGGCCCGACGGGCCGTGATCAAGGACCTGGAGAAACTTGGTCAACTCACAAAAACTGAGGATCACACCCACAATGTAGGCCACTGCTACCGGTGCCATACGGTGGTGGAGCCCCTGGTCAGCAAGCAGTGGTTCGTGGATATGGGGCCCCTGGCAAAACCCGCCATCGACGTGGTGCGGGAGGGCAAGGTCAAGTTTGTTTCAGAGCGGTTTGAAAAGGTGTATTTCAGCTGGATGGAGAATATCCGGGACTGGTGCATCTCCCGGCAGCTCTGGTGGGGACACCGCATCCCGGCCTATTACTGCGACGACTGCGACGAGGTGATCGTGGCCGAAGAGGCCCCCGAGACCTGCCCCAAATGCGGCGGACCCGTCCACCAGGACGAGGATGTGCTGGACACCTGGTTCAGCTCGGCGCTGTGGCCTTTCTCCACCCTGGGCTGGCCGGATATGACCGAGGATTTAAAATACTTCTACCCCACCAGCGTGCTGGTCACCAGCTACGATATCATCTTCTTCTGGGTCGCCCGGATGATCTTTTCGGGCCTGGAGCATATGGGGGACATACCTTTCCACGATGTGCTGGTCTACGGTCTGGTCCGGGACGAGAAGGGCCGCAAGATGAGCAAATCCGCGGGCAACGGCATCGATCCGCTGGATGTGATCGACAAATACGGGGCCGACGCCCTGCGGCTAAGTCTCACCATGGGCAACGCCATCGAAAACGACATGCGATTCTATTGGGAGCGGACCGAGGCCTGCCGCAATTTCAGCAACAAGGTCTGGAACGCCTCCCGGTTTATCCTCATGAACCTGGAGTCCTATGGGAAAGACCTGCCCGATGATCCGCGTCTTGCGGAAATGGACCGCTGGATACTCTCCCGGTTCAATCGACTGGCGGCGGATGTGACCGCCAACCTGGAGAAATACGAGCTGGGTGTCGCTTCGGAAAAGATCTATAATTTTATCTGGAGTGAGTTCTGCGATTGGTATATCGAGATGACAAAACCCCGCCTCTACGGGGAGGACGACGCCGACAAGGGCGCGGCCCTATCGGTACTTACCCGTGTGCTGGACGGGGCGCTGCGGTTATTGCATCCCTATATGCCCTTTATGACCGAGGAGGTCTGGCAGCACCTGCCCCACGAGGGAGAAAGTATCATGCTGGCGTCCTGGCCGGTATGCGACGATGCCCTGCTGGATGAAAGGGCCGAAGCCGACATGGAGATACTCATGGAGGCGGTACGGCGCGTGCGCAATGTCCGGGCCGATATGGACGTCCCCCCCTCCCGGAAGGCCCAGGTCATCATCGTGGCCAAAGGGGACGCCGCGCGGATATTCGAGACGCAGAAAGATATATTCGCCAAGCTCGCCTGGGCGGGTGAGGTACGGATACAGGCAGATAAATCCGGCATCGAGTCGGGCGCGGTCTCGGTGAGCATGGACGCGGCGCAGCTGTTCATGCCGCTCACAGGGCTGGTGGACATCGAGAAGGAGATGGAAAGACTCGACAAGGAGAAGACCCGATTGGAAGGGGAACTTTCACGCGTCCAGGGCAAGCTTAAAAATGAGAACTTCGTCAATAAGGCCCCTCTGGCCGTGGTGAACGCCGAGCGGGAGAAGCTGACCAAATACCAGACCACCATGGAAAAGGTGCTCTCCCAGATCGAGACGCTGAAAAGCGCGGGGAGATAAAATCATGGACGGTCATGGGGCTATCGAGTGGATCCACTCCACCTGCAAACTGGGCTCCAAACTGGGCCTGGAGAACGTGACCGAATTATCCCGGCGGATGGGGGACCCCCACCGCCGGTTTTCCTCTGTCCATGTGGCGGGGACCAACGGCAAGGGCTCGGTCTGCGCCATGCTCTACACCATCCTGCGGGCGGCGGGATACCGGACGGGGCTATTCACCTCCCCGTACCTTGTGGACTTCCGGGAGCGGATACAGGCCGACGGACAGTTAATCCCCTATGCGGATCTCGCCCGCATCGCGGGGCAGGTCAGGGACGCGGTGGACGGCATGCTCGCCGACGGGTGGAACCACCCCACCGAGTACGAGATCGTCACCGTCATCGGGCTTGCCTATTTCGCGGAGCAGGGGCTGGACGCGGTTGTGGTCGAGGTAGGCTTGGGAGGCCGGCTGGACATGACCAATATCATCACCCCCGATCTATCCGTCATTACCCCCATTAGTTTGGACCACACCAAGATATTGGGTGATACCATCGCCAAGATCGCCTACGAGAAGGCCGGGATCATCAAAAAGGGGATCCCGGTGGTGAGCGCCCCCCAGGTGCCGGAAGCGGAGCGGGCATTGAAAGACGTCGCGGGAGAGCGGGGTTCGCCGATCACATTTGCGGACGGAGAAAACGTGCGGATAATAACGGCAAGCCTGGAAGGGCAGAGTGTTGATTTCCGCATCAACGGGCAGTGGGAGACGGGCTATACGTTACCGTTGATAGGCGCCCATCAAGCCGAGAACGGCCTCACCACCCGGGTGGCTATTGAAGAATTGCGGCGCGTGGGGTATGTGATCCCGGATGAGGCCCTGCGGCAGGGATTTGAACGGGCCATCTGGCCGGGCCGGGTGGAGGCGGCGGGCAAAAACCCCCTCGTCATACTGGACGGCACCCATAATCCCGCCGGCGCCATCGCGCTCCGGGACGCCGTATCTCCCTTTCTGGCGGGCAAAAAGACCGTGCTTTTAATGGGGATGATGGAGGATAAGGACGTAGCGCAAGTGGCCGCCATCCTCGCCCCCCTGGCGGAGCGGGCCGTGGCCTCCCGGGTGGACAACCCCCGGGCCATGGACACCAAATTGCTGGGAGAGATACTGGGCAGGTATATCCCCGTACAGGCTGCGGACGAGCCCAAAGAGGCCCTGGCGCAGGCGAAGGAGCTGGCGGGGCAGGACGGCGCCGTGCTGGTGACGGGGTCATTGTATCTCGTGGGGGCGGTGAAGGAAGCCCTGGGTCAGACGGCGATAGTACCGTAGATATGAAAAATCCCCGGTTTATACCGGGGTTTTTACTTCGATAAAACTATATATGGCGTTATGATTCATCTTCCTCGAAGGTGAGAATGTTCAGGATGGAGCGGTACACCTCGGGGGCCTGGGTCTGCCAATTCTTTTTCAGGGCTTCGGCGTGTTCCCGGGTGGGGACGTGGAGCGTGACTTCCAGCAGCACGATCCCGTCCTCCAGGATGCGGTTCTTGACCAAGTACTGGCCATCGTCGAGACGAACGCTTTCGGTCAGGAGCTGATTCTGTCGGCGCAGTTCGTTCCGATGGGTCAGCAGGTATTCATCTATGCGCTGGATCAACAGGGGAAGCAGCTGGTCTTTGAGTGACGCCAATGTCTCCTCTCCCTTGGGGGAAGGGCAGTACACATGGCCGTTTTGATGGGTATGGGTGTTGATGAGCCCGCTTCGCGAGAGGTCCAGCAGATGCTGTTCCAGGGTGAAGTAATCGATCAATCGCTCGGTCTCAAAAAAGTCCCATATCTGCCGCGTGGTGAGCGGCATGGCGGCCTGACTCAAAAAATACAGGATGGACAGCCGCTTGTCCGCCCGCTCCCGGATCTGGTCCATTGTGCGCCTCCAGTAAAAAGCAACGAATGATAAAGGCGGCCAACATCCGTTAAGCCGCCCGCCCGGATAAGACGTATGTCTTATCCCGTGTTTAGATAATGAATTCCGCGAGTTCATCCATCAGATCGTCGCACTCGTCGGAATAGATCTCGATGATGACGGGATTGCTCAGATCCAGGCTGAAGATCCCCAGGATGGATTTGGCGTCTACCACGTGCCGTCCCGCCCGAAGATCGATCTCATAGGGATACTTGGCGACGATATTCACAAACTTCTTCACGTTTTCCGCAAGGGTTAATTTGATATTTGCTGTTGTCATATGTATTTTCCTCCTATTACGTTAAAATAACTCTCTTCCAGTATATCCTTTTTATAGTACGCAATCAAGCATGGACACAGGAAAATGAGCATGAATATATAAAAAGTATGCGCGAAATGTTCCGCAAATTACCAGTGATTTAGCCCCTTAGCGCGGTTGCATTTCAAAATCGGCTGGTATATGATGATAGTGAACTTAAGATGTCCTGGGGTGTTCGCGGGGCTATTGTTTTTAACCCACGGATTGTATACGGGAACCTGGAGTTTGTCTGGTGATGCCATGCCGCCTCCGAGCGGAAGACTGATCCAGTCAACAGGGTGCCCACCTGCCTAGAGGCGGGTTATTAAATTCGTAGTCACGCGGCACCGTGGGACTTTTTTTATGCGAAACTTTAAATCGGGACGATCCACCCCCGGCCCGGTTTCACCTCCTGCCTGGCGGGGCCGAATGCCGAGGTGCCAACATACCGCCCGTCCTCCGGCCGGATTTCCCGTATGATTATTTTACTGTTACCCAGCAAACTCATACCACGCGCCTCTCAGCGCCGCCGCCGCCGGGGCCAGTTTTTCTTCCTTTACCAGCACATAGTCCGTATTGTAGGTGGACACCACGAAAATGCTGATCCCGGTCTCCGTCAAAATGGCGGAGATCCCGGCGATAATCCCCACCAGGGAAAAGTCCAGATCCCCCGCGACCAGGAACGCCCGCCAGCCGTCATCCCGGACGCAATCCTCCGGAGCGGAATCCTTCGCGCAGACCAGTGATGTTTCCTCGTTGGTCTTACCGACAAAACACGAACTCGCCGGATAGATCGATATCCGTGACAGCGTCGACTTTGCATACGGACAAGACCTGGGGAAGTATCTGTAATTCCATCGTTTCTCCTTTATAACTCGATCCGATACTGGCAGCTTACGCGCCTGCCGTCTTTGTACATCTCCAGATGCGCCGGTATCTCCAGCATCTGCACAAGCACGGCCCCCGCGTATTCACAAGTCCGCTGGGAGGCGGTATTGTCCGGACTGCAGGTAATATATAGATACTCCATCCCCTCCTGCCGGGCGATGCCGCAGGCCAGCCTGCAGGCCTTCCCCGCGTAGTGACGCCCCCGATATGGTTCGTAGATCTCGTACCCGATATGGCCGCCGTAGAAGGTGTTTTCGTTGTGCCCCAGCCGCAGGCTCAGGCCCCCGGCCAAGGCGTGGTCCTCGGCCCGGTAGATCTTGTACACCCGGGCGGGGACATACTTCTTCACCGGATCGGCCTCAAGGGTCTGGTGAAGGGATAAGGTAATCTCGCCGTCTGTGATCTCATCCATGATCTGCCTCGTTTTTATCTTAATAATTGGCCAAATATATTCGAAAAGCCCGCCGCGGTCGCGACAGGCTTTTCATGGTCGGGGTGACAGGATTTGAACCTGCGACTTCTTCGTCCCGAACGAAGCGCGCTACCAAGCTGCGCTACACCCCGATGGAGCCAATAAAGGGACTCGAACCCTTGACCTGCAGTTTACGAAACTGCTGCTCTACCATCTGAGCTATATTGGCACCGGAAATGTATTATAACACGGTTTTAGTGCGCTGTCATCTCCTTTTTCAGGAACGACCGGCCGTATCCTGCAGGTATATCGCCCCATACTTTTTGTTCGGCAAATGATCCGTGGCGATGACTCAGCGCTTCCCCCGTCCGCCGGGCGGCCATTGTTTGGGGTCCGGCTTTCGGTACTTGGTGCGGGCGTGCTTCCCCCGCTTTCTAGCCCGCGCGGCGGCGCTTTCATGGCGGGCGGAACTGATCGGTTTCAAGGGCTTGGGTTTTCTTGTCTGATCCGGTTTTCGGTATTTCGCCTCTATGCGTTTTCCGTATTCTTCTATCCGCGTGTCGGCCACCGCTTGGCGAGGGGTGACGACAGGCTTACGGGGCTTTGTTTTCCTTGTCTGGACCGGTTTTTGATCCCTTGTCTTCGTCCGTTTTCCGTGTTCTTCGATCCGCGTGGCCGCGGCCTCGTGGCGGGCTGTGTCGACCGTCTTGACCGGTTTCATTTTCTTATGGCCGTCACCGGCCGATATTGACAGTATCCAGACCGGCAGGGTCATCCGCCACCGCTCTCTGCGGACCCACACCGCGAAATCCCTGACCTCGCCTTTCCCTTCCTTGATCAATATCCGCAGCAGGGGGCGGTCCGCCCCCAGCGCCATGGCATAGGCCAGCTGCCGTTTCCAGGGTCCGGCGCAGCCCTTTTCTCTCCGCAGCTGCCGGGCATAGAATCGATATCTCGCGATCTCCCTGACCTCTTCCGGAGAGACCTTGCGGACCACGCAGCCGTACCCGGCCACCAGCACACCCATCATCGCCACTACGATGGCCGTATCCCATGTGTGGACATTGACCACGATCATGGCGGCCAGCACCCACTCCATGACCCCCAGCCCCAGGCCGATGACCCATGCGGCCTTGGCTTCCTTTAGGATGCCCTTCTGGGCCACGGTCTTTTTGACCAGGCCCTTCCAGATCCGAAAGGCAGTGGGATCGGATAGCTTGTCCCGAATACTATCCTTCCCGCCGCTGTGATGCACCAAAACGCTCAAAAGATACTGATCATGAAGTGAGAGTTCCTCATCGGAACGTTTCTCCTGTTTCAGTGTCCATTGCTTCCCCTCTCCTTGTACCAGCTTCACGAATCCAAGATGCCAGAGATAGATAAGTTCCGCCAAAGCCGTGCGACGGGACAGGGACCTCCGCAGCAGCAGGCGGACTTCTCCGGGAAGGTGCCGGCTGGGCGGCATATACTTTTTCTGCTGGGACCGTCGGCTGGGCCGGACCCCATAGAGCAGAAAGATCAACAAAACGCCCCCGGCCATGACGGCCACTGCCACCCATAGGGTGAGGCGGCCGCGGGCCAACGCGTTTTGCCGCTGGGCATACCGCTCCTGCCGCTGGACCTGATAGATCTGCTGTTGGGCATCGAGATGGGGCAGTATATTGTTTTTTACGGTTTTGCGCCCCTGGGGGACCCAATCAACAGGCAGTACAGCCACGACCTCCAATCCCGTATTGAGATCAACCTCCGATGAGAAGAGGTCGGGGCCTGTCCATTCCTCCGTAATGCCGCCATTGGCATAGTAATGGGGCGTACCCTCCCCCTGTTCAATATTCTCCCCCAGCCGGCAATGCATATAAAAAGAATCCAATGTTCCCTCGCCCGCCTGCCAGAGGGGATTGAAATAAAAGGCCGCGCCGTCCTGATAGAGATAGGCGCAGTCTGTGAGCCGGTAGGAAAAGACAAGGGTCAGATACCGCTCCCCTATCTCCGGGCGCAGGGTGAAGGAGAGATACCGGCCGCTGCCATCCTCCGTGATCTCGGCGTCATAGGTATCGGAAGCCGCTGTCCCTCCGCTTTCGAGCGCAACGCGCTGGGCATCCTCCGGTTGCGCGGGATCGGGGTCGGTCACCCGGTATACGCTGATATTCTCCACCGAAGTGGCGTTGGACACATCCAGCCGCCGGGACAATCTGGGGGAACCGCTCACCCGCCAGGTCACGTATTCCTCTATGGCGAGACTACCGTCCGCCCCCATCACCATATTTCCGGTGTATCCGGTGACCTGCGCCGTGTCCTGGGCGCCGTAGGCGGCGCCGAAGGGGGCCGCGAGCAAAGCCAATCCCAGCAGAAGCCATACGGCCGTCTTTTTGATCATATCTTACCCTTTCCCCGCTGGCTCCAGCAGCGCCTTTAATTCATTCTCATCAAAATAATACTTCTGATTGCAGTAATGGCATACCATCTCAGCGCCCTTGTCCTCATGGATCATGGCGGTGATCTCCTCCCTGTCCAATGAACGGAGTATCCCGGCCAGTCTCTCCCGGCTGCAGTCGCACACATAGTGGGGGGTGGGCCCCTCGTAGTACCGGGGTTCGTATCCGGCCAGCACCTCTCCCAGGATGTCTTCCGGCACAGCGCCTTCGTGAATGCGGCGGGATATGGACCCGAACGCCTGCATCCGTCTCTCCAGCTCGCTGATCACCGACTCGTCGGTGCCCGGCAGGGGCTGCACGATACATCCACCGGCGGCGAGGACATGGCCCTCGGGGGCCACCAGTACCCCCAGCGCCACGGCGGAGGGTTTCTGCTCCGACTCCAGGAAATACCGGGCGAGATCGATCCCGATCTCCCCCGAAACGAGATGTGTCTGTCCCGAATAGGGGGCCTTCAGGCCCATATCCTTGATGACGGTGATAGACCCATTGCGGCCCACCGCCCAGCCCACGTCCAGCTTGCCCGTTGGTTTGAGCTTGACGTCTATCCCCGGATTGGAGACATATCCCTTGGCCTGTCCCGTGCCGTCGGCCACCGCCACCACATTGCCCAGGGGGCCGTCCCCATGAATCACCAGGGAGACCTGGTTGGTGTCCTGTTTCATATCGGCGCCCATCATCACCGCCGCCGTAAGTGTGCGTCCCAGAGCGGCTGCCGCCACCGGCGTGCACCCGTGGGTGCGCCGCGCTTCTTCCGCCAGTCCTGTCGTCTTGGCGGCAAAGGCCCGTAGCTGGCCCCCCGCCGCCGATGCCCGTATGATCGTATCCATCGTATCTCCTATTGATTATACCGGCTTTACCGCCGAAAAAATGAGCCGTTCTTCCTTCCCCATGGGAGCTTGCATCGAAAACGCGGCCCCCACCCGCACATCCCGAAACCCGGCCGCCAAGAGCCAGCGCGTCAGTTCATCCTGCTCGTGTCCCCGCTGCAGATGGGTCTCGCAAAACCGCCTCCAGAGCTCCCCCTCCCGGGCAAAGAAGGTCAGGTCCATCCGGCATAGCCGGGCGTCAGGATCCCATGTATTTTCCCATATGTAATTGATGTCTCCCTGGGTGTGGACCAATACCCGGTTCCCCAGGATATGAGATAGCTTGTACACCGTACTTACATCAAACACGAAGACACCGCCGGGCCTTAACCCGGTATAGACACGGTCAAATGCCATCTGCACCTGTCCCGGATCGTTGATGTAATTGATCCCGTCGTTGGCACAGACCAAGGCGTCCATGGGATGGGGAAGCGCGAGCTCGCGGATGTCCTGGCAGACAAAGGGGATCCGTGCCTGTCCCGCTTCCATGGCCTTTTGCTGGGCGATGCGGAGCATTTCCTCGGAGCGGTCTATCCCCAGCATCCGGTAACCATGCTTGGCCAGGGCCAGGGTCATGGTGCCGGTACCGCAGGCGAGATCACAGACCTCCCCGGACCGTATCCCTAGATCCGTAAGCAGGCCGATAAAACAATCGGCCCATACCTTGTAGTCCACATTGGCCATGAGCCTATCGTACACACCCGCAAACGCGTTGTATTGCTGTCCGTGATTCATGTCCTTATTATAACATTCCTGGCAGTCAGGGGAAAGACGGATACACTGCCATTTTGCTCCATTGCCTTATATTTCCCGCCCCTCTCCTACCTAACAACGTCGTAAAAAAGCGGCGGAAAATCCGCCGCTGCGTTCACTGACCACTCTGCCGGTTTCTGGCCGACATGGAACCTCCGATGCGCCCGGTCTCCCGGGCAGTCATACCCTTCCAGCCCTGTTCCTTTAGTTTGTCAGACAGTCCCAGTTCCCGGGCGATCTCCAGCTTGATCTCCCAGAGGGGGTCTTTTTTCTTTTTCTTCTTTGCCATGTCCATCCCTCCCCGCCTATTATGGCCGGAAAGTATTGGACTATTCAGCGGTTCCCTGCTCCTTTGGCTTCATGTATTTGTCAAAGAGGAAATTGGAATAGGAGCAGCTTATCAGCAGGGACAGGCTCATCCCGATTACCACAAAGGGCAGCATCAGCAGGGGGCTCACAAAGGGCGCCCAGACAAACAACAGCAGGGTGCCGAAGAATATGCCCCCCGAAAGAAGGAATATCCCCAGGGTACGGGGAAGCTCCGCGATCGACAGAAGCAGGGCGTTTTTGATGACCTGCCGCAGCTTGAGATCGTAGCGCACCGCCATGGGCATCATGATCATATTCATCATCACCCAGACCAGACAGCATATGACCATGAGCCATCCCATGGCACCGGCCAGGATCCCGGCCCCAGCCATGGCGCCGAATCCCCCCGAAAAATAAAACATGACATCCATCACGACGAGGACCATCACCACGCCGTTGATCAGATTGAGTATGACGGCGCTCTTCCAGTTTTTCTTGACCCCGAGCCATAGGTCTGACCACATCTCGGCGTGGGCATCGTCCGCCCAGGTCCGGATGACGTAGACCATGCCCGCCCAGACCGGCCCCGCGAATTGCAGGGCGATCGCCAATGTCACCACGATCATGATCCCGAAGGACTCGATGGCCGTCTCCAGCTGGACAAAGAACATAATGCTTACGTAAAGAAAGGGCGCCCAAAACACCGCGAAGATGAGATTGAGAATCACCAGGGGCCAGAACCGGACCCCCAGCACGGTGAAAAACAGCTTGAACCGGCCCTCCCGAGCGATATCTTTTTTCTTCAATTCAGGCTGGTTCGGATTTCCATAATACATGCGGTTGAACATGCCGCCGAATAGTCCCATAGCTCGTCCACTTCCTTTCCAAATAGGGGCCGTCAGCGCCCCCTATAAAAGACCCCGGCGGGTTAGTTCCGCCCGTACCTTTTCTTTGACCGCCGAATCCCCTTCGGTCATGGGAAGCCGCAGGCTCCCCACCTCTATACCCATCATGTTCAGGGCAGACTTCACGGGTATGGGATTGGTATCGCAGAACATCACCGCGTCCAGCTTCAACAAGTCCCGGTGCAGCTTGGCCGCCTCGGCCACATCACCGTCCAGATACGCCTGGATCATATTGCGCATCTGGGGACCTATGATGTGGGCCGCCACGCTGAATACCCCGCGACCTCCCGCCGCCAGCATGGGCAGGGCGAAATTGTCATTGCCGGAGTAGACCAGGAAATCCTGATCGGCGTCCTCGATGATCTTGCTGATCTGGGAGATATCGTTGGTACTCTCCTTCACCGCCGCGATATAGGGCTCCCGGGACAGGGCCACGATGGTATCCGCCTCGATATTGCGGGATGTCCGGGAGGGGATATTGTAGATCACCACCGGCAGTTCCACAGCCTCGGCCACCGCCTTGAAATGCTGATAAATCCCGCTCTGGTTGGGTTTATTGTAGTAAGGGCACACCACGAGCACCCCGTCGGCGCCGGCTTCCTTCACCCGCAGACTCCGATCGATGCTCTTTTTAGTGCCGTTTGTGCCGCTTCCCACGATGATGGGCACATCCACCGCTTCCTTGATAGCCCGGGTCAATTCGCAGATCTCCTCCCCGCTCAAAGCAGGGGCTTCTCCGGTCGTGCCGGCCACCACCAGTCCCTCGGTACCTTCATAGGTAAGCATGCGGGCGAGTTCCTGGGCCTTCTGATAGTCCACCCCCATCTGATCATCAAAGGGCGTGACCATCGCCGTGAACAATCGTCCCCAGTTTTGCATATGTATCCTCCTCATTTCCCGTCCAGCCTGATGACAAAGCCCGTCTGCATCGTTGCGAGTCCGTTTCTCCTCATCTCATCAGCCTGGCGTCTGTTTCATTGTATGAAACTATCAAACGTTTAGGTCCTATTCGCAGTATTCCCATCTGGGTCTTTTACTCTATCTCCGCCAATATTCTTTCAACGTTATTAAGTAGTTTAATATATGTCTTCAGCCCCACACTCAGCGCCGTCTCGTCGAAATCAAAATGGCTGCTGTGCAGGGGGTACAGCGTACCGCCCTGACCGGTCCCGCTCCCCAGCAGCATAAAGAGTCCCGGGACCTCCCGCTGGTAATAGCTGAAATCCTCCGCGATGGTCAGGGGCTCTATCTCCCGGTATCCTTCCCCTAGCAGTTGCGACACGCTTTTTACCATAGCGGGAGGATTGATGACCGCGGGATACACCACCACTTCCGTGAAATCGGCGGTGACTCCATACGATTGTCCCATACCCAGCAAAAGGCTGTCAATATATTCCCGTATATGCCGGTATGTTTCCGGGTCAAACGTCCGCAGGGTACCCTCCAGCAGGGCGCGTTCCGCGAGTATATTGCGCCGCTCCCCGGCCGTCAGCTTGCCGATGGTGATCACGGCGCTTTTGTAGGGGTCCACCCGCCGGGATACGATCTGCTGCAGTCCCTCGATGACCGCCACGGCGGCGGATACCGCGTCCACCCCCTGGTGGGGCAATGCCCCATGGGCGCTCTTTCCCTGTATCGCAATATCGAATTCGCAGGTCTGGGCCATCATGGGTCCGGCGCAGAACCCCACTTTACCCAGGGGCAGGTCGGGGAATAGGTGGAACCCGAACACAGCCGCCACTCTCGGGTCGGATAACGCGCCTTCTTCGATCATGGGCTTGGCCCCGCCTATGGATTCCTCGGCGGGTTGAAAAAGGAGCACCACATCCCTTTCTAGGGTGTCCCGGTGCTCCGCGATCCATTTGGCAAAACCCAGCAGGATCGACATGTGACCGTCGTGGCCGCAGGCGTGCATGACACCCTCGTGGGAGGAGGCAAAAGGAAGACCGGTCTGCTCTGTCACAGACAGCGCGTCCATATCCGAGCGAAACGCCACAGCCTCTCTGCCGCCGCCGCGGCATACCGCCTTGATCCCGGTGCGGGCCAGGGTCGTTATCTCAAAGCACCCCAGATCCTCCAGGTATCCCACGATATAGTCATGGGTCTTTTGTAAGTCAAATCCCGTTTCGGGGTGGGTATGAAGCCACCGCCTGTGGGACCGCATCATCTTAAGGTAATCTTCCATAGTATCTCCGCATAGCAAAATCATCCCGTGAGTGTATCCGTATTATACAATAGCCGCATTGGTTTGGCAAAAAGGATTTGACAGTACTGTCCGCCTCTGATACTATGATGAAAATAATAAAAAGCGCAGTTTGAGGTGCGGTTTTCATCAGTAGACCGGTTTAGGAGGCGGCTTTTCCGTATCCCGGCCGAAAGGGAAAATCGCCGAAGGAATGGCCGGTTAGCCGCGGGGACATTCCTGGTCTGCAGGCGAACAGCCTGCAAACTGTCGTCAGGACCTGACGGAGCGCAGACTGCTTTTCGATCATAACGGGCTCACATAGGTCCCAAATGAGAATCGAAAGCGGTCGGATTTCCGGCCGCTTTGCATATACTAGTATAATCACGCTTATAGACGGAGGTTAACAACTATGGGATACACCATCGCGATCGTAGGCGCCACCGGCATGGTGGGCCGCACATTTCTGAAGGTGCTGGCGGAACGCAAATTGCCCGCGGACCGCTATATACTATTCGCCTCATCCCGTTCGGCGGGGAAGAAGCTAAACTTTCTGGGTGAGGAATACACCGTGGAAGAGCTCACCGAGGACAACATCAAGGGCAGGGGCATCGATATCGCCCTGTTCTCCGCAGGGGCTTCCACCAGCAAGGCATTCGCGCCCACTTTCGCCGAAGAAGGCGCGGTGGTGATCGACAACAGCAGCGCGTGGCGCATGGACCCGGACATCCCCCTGGTGGTCCCCGAGGTCAATCCCGGCGACATACTCAAGCACCACGGCATCATCGCCAACCCCAACTGCTCTACCATCCAGGCGGTGGTGGCATTGAAACCCCTGCAGGACGCCTACGGGATCAAGCGGGTCGTCTACTCCACGTATCAGGCGGTCTCCGGGGCCGGGATGGGCGGGTACGCCGATCTGGAGGAAGGACTAAAGGGCAACGCCCCGCAGAAATTCACCCACCCCATCGCGGGGAATTGCCTCCCCCATATAGATGTATTCCTAGAAAACGGCTATACTAAGGAAGAGATCAAGATGGTCAACGAGACCCGCAAGATCATGGGCCTGCCGGACCTGCGGGTTACGGCCACCTGTGTGCGGGTGCCGGTATTTCACGGGCACAGCGAGTCCATCAATGTGGAATTTGAAGAGCCCTTTGATCTAGCCGAGCTGAAGGACGTACTGGCCAGCGCCCCCGGGATCATCATCCAGGACGACCCCAGTGAGAACCTCTACCCCATGCCCATCGTCGCCGAGGATACCGATCCCGTCTATGTGGGACGCATCCGCCGGGATGAGAGTGTGGAGAGCGGCGTCAATCTCTGGGTGGTCTCCGATAATATCCGCAAGGGCGCGGCCACCAATACCGTCCAGATCGCCCAGTCACTCATAGGCTACTGGGAGGACGGCACACTACCCCGCTAAAGGAGCAAGAATGAAGGTCATTATACACGGTATCACCGGCAAGATGGGACAAACTCTATACCGCGCCGCCCAGGCGACCCCGGATATTGCAGTGGCGGCGGGGGTAGACAAACGCATTCCCGAAAAAGACATCGGCGTGCCGGTGTATCCCGGCGTGGGGGACGTGCCGTTTGCCGCCGATGCGGTCATCGACTTTTCGGTCCGGGAGGCCCTGCCGGGCCTGCTCGAATCCGTCACAGCCAAGAAGCTGCCCCTGGTGGTGGCGACCACGGGGCTCACCGATCAGGACAGGCACATGATATTTCAGGCCTCGGAGAAGATCCCCGTACTGCAGTCGGCCAATTTTTCCATCGGGATCAATCTGATGTACGCGCTGGCTCGCCGGGCGGCTTCGGCGCTGGGTGACGACTGGGACATCGAGATCATCGAAAAGCACCACAATCAGAAAAAGGACGCCCCCAGCGGCACGGCCTACGCATTGGCCGACGCCATCAACGCCGCCTTCAACGGGCAGAAGGAATACGTATTCGGACGCTACAGCCAGGACGAGCTGCGCAAACCCAATGAGATCGGCATCCACGCCATCCGGGGGGGCACCATCGCCGGAGAACATACCGCCCTCTTCGCCGGGACCGACGAGGTATTGACCATCACCCATACCGCCCACTCCAAGACGCTCTTCGCGTCGGGGGCGCTGACGGCGGCGCGGTTCCTATGTGATAAGGAGCCGGGGCTGTACCATATGCAGGACATCCTCGGTCTTTAGGCGGTTGAAAATAGCTTATCTACTGCGTTGCGATTCCGCTGCCTTGTCGCCGTAGGATAACTACGGCTACCTCCCCATGCTCGCCACGCCTCGCATCTGTGGCTTTCTAGGCCGTTTATCGGGGTTCATAGAATTGTGGCAATAATCCGGTCATAAGTTTCTTTTTGGACTTCTTCATTTTCCCGTTTATATACCCAATATACATTCCCACGCCTTCCGTTTCTCTTCATACGGTATCGTATACGCGGGGCTGGTGGATGGTAGTCTTGTATAAGGTTTATCCGTCCCGATCCCCATTTTCAGCACCAGCCGCTTGTACAGCTCCGTGGCCTTTCCCCCGTTGAGGTAAACCCGTTCTATGGAGGGGTATGTTTCATACAACCATTTGAAGTCATTGGGTTTCGGGGTCTTGATCTTGGTATCGAGGCTCCCCTCCCGGGTACAGGAGTATATCACGTCCCATAGCGCGATGTGGTGACGGAGCATCATGGCTTTTTTCTCTTCGTAATCGTCGGTGGGCGCTTCGCCCAATAGATCGAACATCATGGGCCAGAATTGATTCTGGGGGTGTCCGTAGTACTGCTGAATCTCCAGGGATGTGACCCCCGGCATGCTCCCCAGTATGAGTATCCGGCAGCCCCTATTCACCACCGGCCCGAAGCAGATCAGTTTTTTCACAGGGGCACCCCTAGCGGCAGGCCGATCTCCCGGGAGAGGGCGGTGAGGCGGTTCTTTTCCTTGTCGGACACACGACCCGGGGGATACAGGTAGTGGTGCAGGGCGTCGGCGTCCTTCAGCGCCTCGGCGTAGGGGCCGTGGATCTTCCGCTTCAGGCGGTGCAGGGAGATCGACTCGGCGATCCCCGTGATCTCTTCGGGGGTGAATCCCCCCATGGAGCCGAGCAATTCCCTCGCCGTCTCGGCCCCGCGCACCTCATGGTCCACATCATCCCCGGTCTGGAACCGGGCGATATCATGCAAAAGCCCCGCTATCGCGCAGCGCTCTAGATCGAGACCCCGGCGCAGGGCGAATTCCGCGGCGAACAGGCTCACCCCATAGAGATGCACGTAGCCGTCCCGCCTCAATTGCCGGTCGGTCTGCTCCTCCAGTATCTGATCCACCGCCGCCCGTACCTGATCCAGGCGTTCCATTTCCACTATCCCTTCCGTCCGATATCCGTCCGGTACTGTTTGTCCTGAAAATCAATGGCCCCAAGATGGGCGTAGGCCTTTTCGATGGCATCCTCCAGTGTGGGAGCCAGGGCCGTGAGTCCCAGCACCCGCCCGCCGTTGGTCAGGTACTGTCCATCGACTCGCTTGGTCCCCGCGTGGTATACCATGAGATCGTCCCGTCCGGCAAAGGCATCAAGTCCCGTAATCGGATATCCCTTTTGATAGGCTATAGGATACCCGCCGGAGGCCAATACCACACAGACCGCCGCGTCGTTTTTCCATTCCAGCTTGATTTCGTGGAGACGCTCCTCCCGGATGGCCAGGAATATCTCCAGCAGGTCGGTCTTCAAGCGGGGCAGCACCACCTGGGCCTCGGGGTCGCCGAACCGGGCGTTGTACTCCAGGACCTTGGGTCCCGCTGCCGTCAGCATCAGCCCGAAGTACAGCACGCCCTTGAAGGGCCGCCCCTCCGCGGCCATGGCCTCGACGGTGGGCCGTATGATGGTCCGCGTAACCTCGGCGGCCACCTCAGGCGTATACTGGGGCGCGGGGGAGAATGTCCCCATGCCCCCGGTATTGGGGCCTCTGTCCCCGTCGTAGGCCCGCTTGTGATCCTGGGCGCTTACCATGGGCAGCACCGTTTTCCCATCGGAAAACGCCAATATGGATACTTCAGGCCCTTCTATGAATTCCTCGATCACCACCCGGTCGCCGCTATCGCCGAACTTCTTATCAACCATGATGGTAGTTAGCGCATCCTCCGCCTCGCTCTTGTCCTGACAGATGATGACCCCTTTCCCCAGGGCCAGTCCGTCCGCCTTGACCACCAACGGATAGGATTGGGTACTTATATACGCCCGGGCCCCGTCCACGTCATCAAACACCGCGTATCCTGCCGTGGGGATACCGTATTTGCGCATCAGATCCTTGGCAAACACCTTGCTCCCTTCGATGACGGCGGCGGCTTTATCCGGCCCCCAGGCAGGAATGCCCGCCGCTTCCAGAGCGTCCACCATCCCCAGGGCCAGGGGATCGTCGGGGACCACCGCCACCAGATCCACCTTTAGCTCTTTTGCCAATGCCACCATTCCCTCTATATCCGTGGCGCCTACATCCCGGCACTCGGCGATCTCACCGATCCCACCGTTCCCCGGCGCGCAGTACAGCTTATCTACCTTTTTACTCTGGGCGAGTTTGGCGGCCACGGCATGCTCCCGGCCCCCGCCCCCCACGATCAATATGTCCATATCTATCTCCTTTTCAGGTTTATACCCGGTATTGGTAATAGGCGACCACCAAACCATTCTTCCATGAATACACCCCTACTCTATCAAAACCGTTTCGCTCGTACAAGGCGCACAGCGCGGGCCGGTAGTCGCAGTCCAGCCGCAGGTATGCCCGCCCCAGCTCCCGGGTGTATTCCTTGGCGTACTCGATCATGCGGGTGGATAGCACCGTCCCCGCATAAGCCCGGCGCACCGCCAGCTTGTGCATATAGACCGCTTCACCCGGCTGCTCGTCCGGCCAGTGAATCGTCTCCTCCTTGGCCAGTATCATCACCCCCGCCGGTTCCCCGTGCACCCGGCACAGGAACAGTTCATCCACACCGTATTGCCCCAGGATCGCCCCCTCGGTGAGCTGCGCCGGAGTCCACAGTTCCCTGCCCCTGCGCCTGAGCCAGTCCGCAGCCTCCCGGAGGATGGAGAGAAACGTATCGAGCTCGTCCGGCTCAATGGATTGTATCGTCGTTTTCATCCCGGCCCCCCCCCGCATAACCAACCTCAAGGCTGTTCAAAATGATTCTAATCCAAGGCAGAGCGATCCAGTTCAACCTACAGAGTGCAGCGAAAGGGCTGAATGCAAGGCGCGACGAGGATTTTGACGGAGGCGTAGTCGTCTCTACGCCGAGGAAAAAAACCGGAGCCGCAACGCCGCAGACGCCCTTTCCCTGCGCTCTGGCTAGTGCTTAAAGTGGCGCATGCCCGTGAAAATCATCGCAATTCCGTTTTCATCGCAGGCCTTGATGCTGTCCTCATCCCGGATCGACCCACCCGGCTGGATGATCGCCGTAATGCCAGCTTCAGCCGCAGCCTTCACGCAGTCGTCGAAGGGAAAGTACGCGTCGCTGGCCAGTACCGCGCCTTTCACCGCCTCCCCGGCGTGCTCGATGGCCTGCTGGGTGGGCCAGATACGGCACACCTGCCCGGGGCCCACTCCCAGGGACTGCTTGTCTTTGGCGATGGCGATGCCGTTGGACTTGGCGTGTTTGACCACCTTCCAGGCAAATAGCAGGTCCTCCATCTCCTTGTCTGTGGGCCGGCGCTTGGTGGCGACCTTCGGCTCCTCCTCGGGGAGCATCACCCGGTCGGCTTCCTGCACCAAGAGGCCCCCCACCACCTTCTTCATATCCCACACGCCTTCGGGCAGGGGGGTGGCGATATCGGGCAATAGCAGGAGCCGGATATTCTTTTTCTTCTGGAGTATCTCCAATGCCTCATCCGTATAGGAGGGCGCCACCACGATCTCGATGAATATCTTGTGAATCTCGGCGGCGGTGGCGGCGTCCATCTCTCGATTGGTCACGATGATGCCCCCGTAGACCGACATCGGATCGGCTTCATAGGCCTTCATATACGCCGCATGTATTGTATCCGCGCTCCCCACTCCGCAGGGATTGGCGTGCTTCACAGCCACCACCGTGGGCTCTTTGAATTCCCGCAATAAGTCCAGGGCGCCGTTGGTGTCGTTGATATTATTAAATGAGAGTTCTTTTCCATGCAGTTGTGTCGCCTTACTGAGGCTTCCCGCAGGCGGCAGGACCTCCCTGTAGAACACGGCCCGCTGGTGGGGATTCTCCCCATAGCGCATATCCTGCTGTTTCTCATAGGTCAGGCTCAGCAGTTCCGGGAACCCGCCCCCGAGCTGCCTGCGCCAGTAGTCCGCGATCAACGCGTCGTAGTGGGCGGTGTGCTCAAACACCTTGGCCGCCAGGCGGAATTTGGTCTCCCGGCTTACTTCCCCGAACTGCACGTATTCCTCCAATACGGGGGTATAGTCGGCGGGATCGATCATCACGGCCACATCCTGCCAGTTCTTCGCCGCCGCCCGGAGCATGGTGGGACCGCCGATGTCGATATTCTCGATGGCCTCTTCCCGGCTGACGTTTTCCCTGCGGATGGTCTGCTTAAACGGATACAGGTTGATGATCACAAAATCCACCGGTGTCACGTCCAGTTTTGTCAACTGCTCCATGTGATCGGCATTGTCCCGGATGGCCAGCACTCCCGCGTGGATCTTGGGGTGCAGGGTCTTCACCCGTCCGTCCAGGCACTCGGGGAATCCGGTGATCTCGCTCACTTCGGTGACGGCGACACCCGCCTCCCGGATAGCCCTGGCGGTGCCTCCGGTGGAGACCAATTCCAGGCCCGCTTTTTCCAGTCCCTTAGCCAGTTTTACGATGCCGGTCTTATCCGACACACTCAAGATCGCGCGTTTTTTCATGTATCTGTTACCTCCTATAAATTTGTCTTCCAAATAAACAAAGACCGCCCAGGCTAGTGTGCCCAGGCGGTCGGCTTTTTTCTGCTAGCACCGGTCCCCGGTGGTTTCCCACCTTGATTCCGCCAGTCCCGGTGCCTGTCCATGTTGATTTCGACTATTCCGTCTCTTGTCCACTCCTGTCAAGCATACCGCCCATTCCCCGTTTAACCATGGGGGCCATCAGCCCGGCCATCAGACGGGGGATAAGGGGTATCTTCACATCATCTATATACCAGGGCTTTCCGGAGTAAGCGCCCCGTTCCTTGAAATACGCGTAATCCGCTTTCATGGTATCCGGCATCAGCTGGGCCATGGTCTTCATAGCGGTAAACAGCATCAGATTGCCCATATTCAGCCTGCGTGTTTTGGGCTCGGCGATAGCCCGGTAAAATTCCTCCGCCTTTTTCTCGACCTTGTCCCATTCCTTCAGTATAGCCTCTTCGTTCATGGGCATCGGCAATAGAGAGGTCTGCAGGTCCATGCACTCAAACCCCGCGCTGTCGGCAAAATCCTTCATGGCCCTGACGGCGGCCTTGGTGGCATAGGGACTGGAGTTGGATACCAGCAGGGCCTTACGGCCAAAGTACTTGGGCCGGTGGCAGTTATACGCCACCCTGTCCAGGAAATTCTTTATGATGGCGGTGACATTCATCATATAGGCCGGGCTGGCGAATACGACCGCGTCGGCTTTCAGCATCTGTTCCTCGATGCCCCGCATATCATCCTTGATGGGGCAGCGATCCTCTCCCACAAGGATGCAGTTGTGGCACCCGGTGCAGAACCGGATGTCCTTGTCCTTCAGATAGACGTATTCAAAGGCGGGTTCGCCCTTTTCCTGAAAAATCGAATCGATCTTCTCGACCACTTCCCGGGTCCGTCCATTGCGGTTGGTCCCCATGATCGCCACGACGCGCATACCGCTACCCCCTTATGTTTCCTGTTACTTTCATTGTACATGAACCCGTTTCCCATTGCATCTATTTTCCGGGCAGTATCCGCGCCCTGCGCCCCTCGACCCGAATTCTGTCCTCGCACAGCAGCGCCACCGCCCGGGGCAGCAGCCGATGCTCTACCGGCAGGATGCGCGCCGCCAGTGAAGCCGCGTCGTCATCCTCCAGGACATGTACCGCCTCCTGCAATAAGATCGGCCCGGTGTCCGTCCCCTCATCCACCAGATGGATGGTGCATCCCGAGACCTTGGCCCCGTACTCAAGGACCGCCCGATGGACCCGCTCCCCATAGTACCCCATACCGCAGAAGGCGGGGATCAGGGCCGGATGGGTGTTCACGATCCTGTGGCGGTAGGCGGCCACCACCGACGGCCCGAGGATATCCAGGTAACCCGCCAGCACGATGATATCTATACGGTATTCCTGGAGGGCATCGAGTATGGCCGCGTCCTTTTCCCCCGGTGTTTCAAACATTAGTTTATTTATATACCGGGTGGGGACGCCCGCCCGCTTTGCCCGGTCCCGGGCATAGGCCTTTTTACGATTGTATACCACCAGGGCGATCTCCCCGGGTATGGAGCCATTCAGACAGGCGTCCATCACCGCCTGGAGATTGGTCCCGCCCCCCGAGGCGAATACCGCGATCCGCTTATTCAAGGACGATCCCCTCTTCCCCGGGCTCCACCCGGCCTATACAATGGCTGGCGATCCCGTTATCTCGCATGGATGACTGGAAGGCATCTGCATCTGCTTCGGCCACAGCCGCCACCATGCCGATCCCCATATTGAACGTATTAAACATATCCCGCTCCCCGATCCGTCCCCAGGATTGGAGCATACGGAAGAGCGGCGGTATCTCCCAGGCGCCTTTTTCGATCCGCGCCCCACATCCCGCGGGCAGCATACGGGGTATGTTTTCGATGAATCCGCCCCCGGTAATATGGGATAAACCCCTTATTTCGACATTTTTTGCGGTATTCAATATTGGCTTTACGTAGATACGTGTGGGGGTCAATAACGCTTCGCCCACCGTCATCCCCAGTTCCTCTCCGTATTGATCGATACGGTACGTATCCTTTATAGTCAGTTTTCGCACCAGGGAAAACCCGTTGGAATGCACCCCCGAGGATTCCAAACCGATGAGTACGTCGCCCGCGTTGATCTTACTGCCGTCAATGATATTCTGTCGATCCACCACACCCGCGGCGAATCCCGCGATATCGTATTCCCCCTCGGCGTAGAAGTCCGGCATCTCCGCGGTCTCCCCGCCGATGAGCGCCGCGCCCGACTGCCGGCAACCCTCGGCGACCCCCGCTACGTTGTCGGCGACCCGCTCGGGATCCAGCCGCCCGGTGGCGATATAGTCCAGGAAAAACAATGGCGCCGCCCCCTGGCACACGATGTCGTTGACACACATGGCCACGGCGTCGATCCCCACGGTATCGTGTTTGTCCAGCAGAAAGGCCAGCTTCAGTTTGGTGCCGACCCCGTCGGTCCCGGCCACCATCACCGGCTCGTCCATGTCTTTGATGGCTTTCAGCGACACCATCCCGCCGAAAGAACCGATACCCCCCAGCACCCCCTCGTGATAGGTGCTCTGGATATGCTCTTTCATAAGCGCCACCGCCCGGTATCCCCGCTCCACATCCACACCGGCGTCTTTATATGTATTGCCCATGTACATTCCTCCTACTTGTCATCCGGGCGGCGGTCGGGGGCGTCGAATACATATTTATCCCGGTCCATGGCCACCTCCATGGGATATGTTCCGCTGAAACATCCCGTACAGAAACCGCAGCCGCTGCCCTCCACCGTCTTGATCAATCCCGATTCGCTCAAAAAACCCAGGGAATCCACCCCGATAAACGCCCCCATTTCCTCCACCGTCCGGCCCGACGCCAGCAATTGCTTCCGATAGGGGGTGTCGATCCCGAAGTGACAGGAAAAGGCCACAGGGGGGGAACTGATCCGCATATGGACCTCCCTGGCCCCGGCGGTCCTGAGCATGGTGACGATCTTGCGGCTGGTGGTGCCCCGGACGATGCTGTCGTCCACCATCACCACCCGTTTGCCCTTGACGATGTGCCGCAGGGCGTTGAGTTTCACCAGCACTCCCTGGTCCCGGAGGTGCTGCTGGGGCTGGATAAAGGTCCGGCCCACGTACCGGTTCTTGATGAGTCCTTCCCCGAAGGGGATCCCCGATTCCTCGGCGAACCCCAATGCCGCGGTGATCCCCGAGTCGGGCACCCCGATGACCAGATCGGCCTTTGCCGGATGCTCCACCGCCAGCTGGCGCCCCGCCCGGCGCCGGGCCATGTAGACGCTGACCCCGTCGATGACGCTGTCCGTCCGAGCAAAATACACGAATTCGAAAATGCAGAGGGAGGAAGTAAGCGGCACCGGGGTCTGGTATGAGTGCAAGCCCTCCCGATCGATCATCACGATCTCCCCGGGCTTCACGTCCCGGATGAAATCCGCCCCGATGGCGTCGAATGCGCAGCTCTCGCTGGCGAGCACATAGCTTTCCGCCAGCCGCCCCAGGGCCAAGGGCCGCATTCCGTGGGGGTCCCGTATCCCGATGAGACGGTTTTTATCCATCATGACCACAGCGTATGAGCCTTTAATATCCTTCATGGCCTGTGCGATGGCCTCGCCGAGCTCATGGTCCTTAGAGTAGCGGGAGATCAGGTTGGCGATGACCTCGGTGTCCAGGGTGGTCTGAAAGAGCGCCCCGTCCTCAGTCAGTTTCCCGCGCAGTTCCTCCACATTGATGAGATTGCCGTTGTGGGCCAGGGCCAATGTCCCCTGCCGGTACTGCATGACCAGGGGCTGGGCGTTTTCGATATCGCTGGCCCCGGTGGTGGAGTAGCGCACATGGCCGATCCCCAGGGTCCCGCCCTTTAGGTGTTTCAGGTCCTCCGGCGTAAAGGCCTCCGCCACCAGGCCCATGCCCTTGTGATGGCGAATACTCTCGCCGTCGGACACAGCCATCCCCGCGCTCTCCTGTCCCCGGTGCTGCAGCGCGTAGAGGCCGTAGTATATATGGTTCTCGATCTCGTGCTGGTTGCGGGTAAAAATACCGAATACCCCGCATTCCTCTCTGAGCTTGTCCGCCTGGTTCACGATACCCTCTCTAGCACCCGCCCAGCAGGCGGTTCAGTATCTCCTGGTAGGCCTCTTCCACCTGACCCAGGTCACGGCGGAACCGGTCCTTATCCAGCTTCTCGTCGGTCCGATCGTCCCAGAACCGGCAGGTGTCGGGGCTGATCTCGTCGGCCAGTATGATCTGGCCCGCGAACCGCCCGAACTCCAGTTTAAAGTCGATGAGTTTCACATGCATATCCTTCAGGTACGCGCTCAATACCTCGTTGACCTTCAGGGAATACCGGGCGATGGTCTCCATCTCCTCGGCGGTGGCGAGCTCCATGGCCGCGATATGATAGTCGTTGATCATGGGGTCCCCCAGATCATCGTCCTTGTAGCAGTATTCAAGGACCGTGGTCTTTAACGGCGTCCCCTCGGGGAGTCCCAGCCGCTTACTGAGGCTGCCCGCCGCGATATTGCGGACGATGACCTCCACAGGGACGATCTGGACCTTTCTGACCAGCGTCTCCCGGTCGTTCAGTTCCTCCACCAGGTGGGTGGGGATGCCTTCCTTTTCCAGCATCCGGAACAGGTGATTGCTCACCCGGTTATTGATCGCGCCCTTGCCCAGTATGGTCCCTTTTTTCACACCGTTGAAGGCCGTGGCGTCGTCCTTGTAGGATACGATCACCTGGTCGGCCTTGTCGGTGGCGAATACCTTCTTCGCTTTACCCTCGTAGAGCTGTTCTCTTTTTTCCATCACTTGCCTCCCAATTCTTTCTGGATCGCTTTGTTCTGCTTCGCGACACCCTTGGCCATGTCCGCCTTGTAGGCGGTGAATTTATCCGCTAGTTCATCCTCCGAGAGGGCCAGTATCTGCACCGCCAGCAGGGCGGCGTTCTCGGCGCCGTTGACGGCTACGGTGGCCACCGGCACACCTTTCGGCATTTGTACCATACTGAGCAATGAATCCAACCCGTCCATCAGACTAGAGCGTATGGGCAGCCCGATCACCGGCAGTGTGGTGTAGGCCGCCAGCACCCCCGGCAGATGGGCTGCCTTGCCCGCCGCCGCGATGATGACGCCGATGCCCCTCTCCTTGGCCGTAGACGCGTATTCCGCCGCCTCGGTGGGCGTGCGGTGGGCGGATAATACCCGCGCCTCTATATCCACATCGAAGTCTCTAAGCACCCCGATGGCTTTCGCTACAATATCAAAATCAGACTGACTGCCCATGATGATCCCGACTCTGTACATACAGGCTGTCCTCCTTACTTGGTTTCGGGGCCCGTGCGTCCCCATATGAGATTGTCCCCCCTGGTCAAAAGAAATAAAAGCTCACGGGCGTCATGCCCCGCTCGCTTGGATGTTTACGGGTACGTTTGCTATGCAAACCGCACCACATTTGGTAAAGAAAACGGGCCCGGCCAAAGACCGGGCCCTGCGTGCCTTATGCGAAAATCAATTTGAGGATGAAGAGCGCGCTCACCACATACATGATGGGATGGATCTTCTTGGGCTGACCGGCCACGAGCTTCAAGATCACCCAGGAGATGAACCCGAACATCATGCCGTCGGCGATGCTGCTGGTCAGGGGCATGATCACGATGGCCAGGAACGCCGGCACCGCTTCGGAGTAGTCGTCCAGCTCGATCTTCAAGATGGACTTCATCATCATGAGTCCCACGATGATCAGGGCCGGCGCGGTGGCGAATCCGGGAATCGCCAGGAACAGGGGTGAGAGGAACAGCGCCAGACCAAACATGACCGCGGTGGTCACGGAGGTGAGGCCTGTCCGCCCGCCGGCTTCCACACCGGCAGCGCTCTCAATATAGCTGGTGACGGTGGAGGTACCGAGCATGGAACCAGCGGTGGTACCGACGGCGTCGGCCATCAGAGCCTGCTTGGCTTTGGGCAGCTTGCCCTCTTTGTCCAGCAGATTGCCCTGGCTCGCCACACCCACCAGGGTGCCGACGGTATCAAACATATCGACCATCAAAAAGGCGAAGCAGATCACCAGGAAGTCAAGGCCCATGCCAAAGGCGCCGGAGAAATCAAATTTAAAGAAGATGGAGCCGATGGAAGGCGGCGTGGTGATGATGGGCCAAGAGGGATACAGGCTGAAAGCGCCCACTTCCGGATTGGGGACATACCAGCCGATGAGCTGGGCGATGATGCCCAGGGCATAGGTAATGAGGATACCCCAGAGGATGGCTCCCTTGACCTTCTTGTAAAGCATGAATCCGATGACAAGCACACCGATGGTGCACAGGATGACCTGGACGCTGGTGTAGGCTCCGGCCAGCAGGCCCGAGGAGAACACGCCCGCGTTCTTGAGGCCGATGACGGCGATAAAGAGACCGATACCGGCGGATATGGCGTATTTCATATTGGTCGGTATCGCGTTGACGATGGCTTCCCGGAAACGGAAGAATGTCAACAGGATAAAGACCAGACCTTCTATCAGGATGGCTGTCAGCACGATCTGCCAGGAGATGCCTCCCGCCACGATACTGGCAAAGAATGCGTTCAGGCCCATGCCGGAGGCCAGGGCGATGGGATAATTGGCGAAGAAGGCCATGCAGAGCGTACCGATGATAGCGGCGAGCGCCGTCGCGGTGAACAATGCCCCCGCATCCATCCCGGTGCTGGATAGGATACTGGGATTCACGGCCAGGATATAGGCCATGGTCAAGAACGTGGTGATACCCGCGAGTATCTCGGTCTTGACGTCGGTCCCGTGTTCCTTGAGTTTAAATAACTTGTCCAAAGGTTTTCCCTCCCTACAGAAATGATTTGCGGGACGGCCTGCCAAAAAAGAAACATAATAGCTAAAGGGCCCTCCCACGCTCCTATCCTACCAAACGGTGATACCGATGTCAATGAAAAAAGTGAATGTTTTAGCGAAAAATGATGATATTGTTCGTGTTCGTTGTTTGCCATATAAAAACACTATTTGATTTACATTTTATAACATGATACGTTGACCCTGACCGGTCGATCATGCATGAAAGAGGGACGTATTCATGGAGATAAGAATCGAGACGCTGCCGCCCTATACGATCGCGTATATCCGGCATACCGGACCCTACGGCCCGGGCAGCGCGCAGGCGATGGACGCACTGAAAACCTGGGCCAGATCCCATGATCTGCTGGGCGAGGATTCCGTCATACTGGGTATCCCCCGGGACGATCCGGCCGTGACGGCACCCGCGGACTGCCGGTACGACGCCTGCCTGGTGACGACGGGGCCCCTCCGGGATGACGCTGTGCGGATGGGCTCCCTAGCGGGAGGGAGATACGCGGTATTTACGATACCGCACACGCCTGAGGCAATGCAAAAAGCATCGACCGATATATTCACCGAACTGGATGCACAGGGGTATCGCACGGACGGCGCGCGGCCCGTCATAGAGCGGTATGCCGCCCGGCTGGTACAGGCCCACCTGTGTGAGATCTGCGTACCTATTGCGGAGTAGCACACTGAAATGTCCGCCCCGCCAAAAAGCTGTTATAATAAGACATACACTGTGATTGACTAGATACAGCAGGAGGCGCTATGTCCATCAGCATATACGATGTGGCCAGGACCGCGGGGGTCTCGGTGGTGACCGTATCCCGGGTATTGAATAATTCCCCCACCGTCCGGGAGAAAAACCGGGAGCGGGTGCTTGCGGCCATCAAGGAACTGGACTACCAGCCCAACGCCGCCGCCCAGAGCCTGGCCAAGGGGCGTACCGGGACCATCGGTGTCGTGATCCCCTCCCTGGACGATTCCTTCATGATGCGGGTCCTCGCCGGCACCGAAGCGATATTGCGGGAGCGGGGGATGTACCTGATCCTGTCGGTCATCTCCGAGGACGAGCCCCTGGATGAGTCCAACTGCGTCAAGCTATTCACCGAAGGCCGGGTGGACGGGATCCTGATACTCAAACCCCTGGAGAACGAGCCCTATATAATGGAACTGAAAAAGAGGGACTTTCCCTTTGTGCTGCTGGACCAGCACCACGCAGACAGGCAGATCGCCACCGTCATGGTGGACAATGTAAACGGCGGCTATCAGGCCACCAAAAAGCTGATCGATAGCGGGGCAGGCATAATCGCCCACATCAAGGGCTCCCCCGCCTACCAGAGCAGCCATGAACGGTATGAGGGGTACAAGAAAGCCCTCATGGAGGCCGGTATCCCCCTTCGGGAGGAATGGGTGGCCCAGGGGCATTTCTCCATGGAGAGCGGCTATACCATCACATCGGACTGGCTTGCAAAGGGCAGAAAGCCCGACGCGGTCTTCGCCGCCGACGACAATATCGCCTTCGGGGCCATCGACGCCATCAAGCAGCACGGTCTGCGGATCCCGGAGGATATCGAGGTGATCGGATTCGACGACCACCCCTTCTCCGCCACCCTGTTTTCGGGGATCACCACGGTGCGCCAGCCCGCCGAAGCCCTGGCCAGGAACGGGATCGAGCTGCTGCTGGCGATGATCAACGGGGAAGCGAAGCGAAACCCCGCCATCCTACTGGAACCCGAACTCGTGATCCGGTCCACCACCAGATAAGCGGAGGGGTATGACAAAAAGGCACATGGTGTCAGGGTACCGAAAGCCTCTGGGCCGCCCGGATGGGTGGTCTTTTATGAAGGCATCCCCGAGGCGATCCGCTAAACGTGTTTGGTGCTTATGTCTGGCTGTGTTTTATAAATTTCGTGGCTCCGGTACCGGGCATGGGCGGGATCTATCTCCTCCTTAACGCTGAATTACCTATGAATACCGGGCTTTTATCCTTCGTCCACGGGGACGGGTGTATCGAAAATTATATAATTTCTGCGGGCGCCTGCATCCGTAAAAAATCGATCTGAACGATGTTCGTTTAGAATATTCTCCCATTTTGGCATCCGCAAGCAGCGCCGTATTATATTCGCATCATAAACGTATAAGAGAAAAAAAGAAACACAGCAAATACAATGAATTTTCGGCGAGAGGGGCGCGGCCCGATGGGGGCACGGGGCCCTACGAAGCCGACAGAAGGAAGGACCATCCGGCCCTTCCGCTCAGGATTGACGGGTACACAGCGGAAAGCCCCGGGCTTAGTGCCCGGGGCTTCCTTGGAACTGGGGTTTATCTCAGGGAATGTTTTGCGTGCATCTTTTCCTTTAGATTTTCCAGCCGTTCCCCATACAGGGGGTACCGGCTGATGATCAGAAAGACGATCACACAGGCCACAAACGGCACCAGCGTGACCAGGGATTTGATCCCGACAACCGCGCTAGCCGGCTGGGCGTTCGCGGCGATATTGGCATCGTAACCAGAGAGTTTCAGTATATATCCCAGCAGCAGTGACTCGATGGCGATGGCGATACGCACCACAAACCCGTTGACGCCGTAGTACATCCCCTCCCGGCGGGTACCGGTCTTCAGCTCATCCTCGTCGATCACGTCCGAGATCATGACCTCCAATAGTATCATCAACGCGGAAAGCCCGACCCCGAGGAATATCCCGGCGATGATGCCTCCCATCAGACCGTGGATAAACCAATAGGGAATCAGCGCCAGGGCGAACATCCCGATGGCGATGATGAATATCTTCTTGGAACCGTGTTTGTTGATGAGGCGGGTCCACATCAGCGCGAAGACCATGGCGGATATGAATATCATCCCCAGCACCAGGGACACCTGAAAGCCCTCGGGTATCTGGAGCACATACTTGCAGTAGAAGGGAATCCCCCCCTGGATCAACACGAATGTCAGCTGCAAAAAGAACGCCGCCGCCACATAGATCACGAAGGACCGGTTCTTGAATGTCTCCACCAGCGCCTTTCCCATGGGCAGGGACTCCCCTTCGCTGTAGGTGGGGTCTTCCTTGGAGCCTATATAGCTTAGGGCCAGGGATATAAGCCCGATAACCCCGAATACGATCCCCATCATCTGCCAGCCGATGGTGGTGTACAAAAGCGGCGGCAGCGCCACGCCCAGAATATTGCCGATGATGCTGAAAACCAGCCGCACGGCGGATATATCGGTCCGCTCCTTCTGGGTCTTGAACATCTCGGGAAACAGGGCGCTCCAATTCAGGATCACGATGGTGTACAGCGTATCGAAGATGGCGATGATCAGAAAGAAATAGACCATGCGCCATGCCACGGTGGTCAGCACATTGAAGGGCGGCGTCCATACCAGGGCGAACACCACGACCAGGGGCACTGTGCCCCACAAGATGTACGGCTTGCGCCGACCGTGTTTGGTCCGGGTCTTGTCGGAAATATGTCCGAACAGGGGGTCGTTGACGGCGTTCCAGATGCCGTAGACAAGCATGGCGATGCCGATCCAGTCCGCCGGCATCTTGAGATGATCGACGTAAAAGAAAACCAGAAAAGAAGCGAAGACAGAAATCAACAGAGAGGAACCGATACCGCCGGAACTGTAGAGAATGCCGTTCTTCTTATTCATACACCATATCCCCCTTAATTTTCGCCATAAATTATAGCGCTTTAATTATATATGATGTTTGTTAATATTGCAATTCAAATGTGTAGTTATGCCATATCGCCATATCGACCCCTCCGGCATTATAATTAAACCGCTTTCATTATCTGTGGTCATTGTGATATAATTCAGATATAACGAATTTGGGAGGCAAATATGGACCCACGGCAATTTATCCCGTTCCCGGAGCTTATGTCCTGCAAGAGTATCCTATGCGTACAGCCGCACCCCGACGACAACGAGGTGGGGGCCGGCGCCGCCATCGCCAAACTGGCCCAGGCCGGATGCGACATCACCTACCTGACCGTTACCGACGGCAGCATGGGGACCATGGACCCCGATGTATCAAAGGAGTCCCTGATCCGCACCCGCAAGGCGGAGACACTGGCGGCGGCGGACTACCTGGGGGTAAACCGCCTCCTGTTTCTGGATCTCCCCGACGGCGGCCCCTATGATGAACGGGAGCTGTGCCGGCGGATCGTGACAGCCGTGCGGGAAGTCCGGCCCGAATTCATCATGGCCCCGGACCCGTTTCTACCCTATGAGGCCCACCCGGATCACAGGAAGACCGGGATGGCCGCCGCCGAAGCCTGCCTGTTTTCCCAGTTCCCCCACTTCACCAATCACGGGGAGGACACCCCGGCCAGGAATGTATGGGCGGTGAAGGGGATGGCGTTTTACAATACGGCCCGCCCCGATACCTATGTGGACATCGATGAGACTTTGGAACAAAAACTGCACGCCCTGACACTGCACCAGAGCCAGTTCCCCGAGAGCGAAATGCAGTTCATGCGGCAATACCTGACGATGAAAGCGGCTGAGTACGGCCCAAAGAGCGGCCACACCTACGCGGAGGCGTTCAAGGTGCTGCCTCCCCTGCTTCTCCATGTCAATGTGGATATCGTATAGAGGGTCATACCGATGAGCGGGATCAAGATAGTCGTAATCGGGGGCGGCAGCAGCTATACCCCCGAATTAATAGAAGGCATGATACAGAACCACGCCTCCCTTCCGGTCAGCGAACTGGTCCTGGTGGATATCGAAGAGGGCCTGGAGAAGCTATTGGTGATTGAATCGCTGGCGCGGCGGATGTTTCAAAAGACGGGATTGGATGTTCGATTGAACGCCACACTGGACCGGCAAAAAGCGCTGCGGGGAGCGGATTTCGTATTGAGCCAGATCCGCGTGGGCGGGCTCCCCGCGCGCCGCAAGGACGAGAGCGTCCCGCTGGAATTTAATCTCATCGGGCAGGAGACCACCGGCGCGGGGGGGTTCGCCAAGGCGCTGCGGACCATCCCCGTGGTCCTCGATATCTGCCGGGACATGGAAAAGATATGCCTCGGCGCCTGGCTGATTAATTTCACCAATCCCTCCGGCATCATCACCACCGCTATCACCCGGCACTCCCGGATCAAGTGTATCGGGCTGTGCAATATCCCCATCAATATGGAGCGGGCCATCACGGGGCTTCTGGGGGTCGATCCTTCACGGGTGTACTGCCGATTTCTCGGGCTTAACCACCTGAGCTTTATCCGAAACGTCTACCTGGACGGTCAAGACATCACCAAAGAGATACTGAAGCGGGTGGCGGAGGACGCGTCCATCGCAGAAAACATCCCCGATATCGCATGGTCTACCGAGCTTATCCAATCGCTCGGCGTGATCCCCTCCCCCTATCTTAAGTATTTCTACCACACCCGGGCCATGCTGGAAGAGGAGAGAGAAGCGCTGGACGCGGGCCGATGCCGTGCCCGCGAGGTGATGGACATCGAGAAGGAGTTGTTCGCATTGTACAGGGATCCCGGTCTAGAAGAAAAGCCCGCCCAGCTCTCCCAGCGGGGCGGGGCGTATTACTCCGAAATCGCCCTCTCCCTGGTGGACAGCATCTACAACAATACCTCCGAGGTCCATGTGGTCAATACGGTGAACCGGGGCGCCGTTTCCGACCTGCCCCCAGAGAGCGTCGTGGAGACCAACAGCGTGGTCAATGCCTCCGGCGCCCACCCCCTGGCCGCGGGCCCCCTGCCCCTGACCGTCAGAGGGCTGGTGCAGGAGGTCAAGGCCTATGAGGAATTGACGGTAGAAGCGGCGGTTTCCGGGAGCAAGAAAACGGCGCTGGCCGCCCTGGTCAACAATCCCCTGGTCCGGGACGCGGAAGCAGCCCGGGATCTACTGGACCGGATCATCGAAAACCACCCCGGCTATATCCATCTAACGTAGAGACAGGAGAACACTATGTACATCGCAGGTATCGACGGAGGCGGGTCCAAGACCCACTGTATAATCGGAGACGGATCGGATACTGTCCTGTCCGAGGGGTTCTCCACCTCCTCCAACTATCAGGTGATCGGGGCCGACGCGGCAAAAGCCGCCATCGGGGAGTCATTGCGCGGGGCCATGGAGCCATTGGGCATCCGGCTCACTGATATCAGCCGTATCCACCTGGGCCTCTCCGGCGCGGACTTCGAAGCCGACTTTGCCCGGCTCAATCAAATCTGCGGAGAACTGTTCGGGGATATCCCCTTCACCATATCCAACGACTGCTGGCTGGGACTTCGGGTCGGCTCCCCCGATAATACCGGGGTGATCGCCTCCTGCGGCACCTCCATCAATGTGGCCGGCCGCTCTGCCGACGGGCGGGAGTATATATTGCGGAGCCAGGGGTATGAGCTGGGAAACTGGGGCGGCGGCGCGGACCTCACCCGGGACGCACTCCACTACGCGTTCCGCTCGGAGGAGTGGACGGGACCTAAGACACGCCTGGAGACAGAGATTCCCCGGCTCATGGGATACGATACCCTGGAGGGTATGGTCGCCCCCCTGATGAACGGGGAGATCGACCCGTATTCACTCCTGGGCATATCCGGCCTGGTCTTTCAGCTCGCCAATGAAGGGGACACTGTATGCCGCGACCTGCTCATAAAAGTGGGCCGTACCCTGGGGGAAATGACGGTGGGGATCATCAAGCGGATGGACCTGTGCGCCGGGCCGGTCCGTGTCTATGCCGCCGGGGGCCTGACCAAGGGGGACAGCCCTCTCCTGCTGGACGAATTCACCACCACCGTGCACCGGAGCGCTCCCTACGCTAAGGTCGGGGTCGTCGAAAAGCCGCCGGCCTACGGGGCGTATCTGCTGGCGAGGGACGGGGTGGGGCAAGGACAGTCCTAAATCTCACCATACAAGCGAGAAGATACTTCCTTCTATACGGAGAACCTTCTTATTTTTATGATAGTCCGGACTTTTCCCAAACGGGAGGGTCCGGATTTGTTGTTTCCTTCGGCGCTCCACAATATAATCCTTAGATAAGCAAAAAGAACGCTTTTAGTCAGGTTTTTAGCATTACGAGCCGCAATGGTGACTAGCCTTGCGCAAGCCTTTGTAAGCGGTCTATGGCGTATGGGAAGAAATCCCGGTACGCGTCACAATAATAATTCCGTCCGATACCCTCAGGGGTATCCCTATCCCTCCTGCAGCCGCCCCTGCAGAGCGGGTGCCAGGGACATGAAGCGCATGCCTTAGCCGAATCATAAGAGTCTTCGATAAAGCCGATATCCTTCCGTCGCTGGTCAATCTCCTCAAAACCATCCGTATTGAGATCGCCGATCCGGTAGGCGTCCGTCACATAGAAGTCACAGGGATAGACGCCCCCGTCGGCTTCCACGACGTATTGGATGGAGCAGACGCCCCCCATACCGCAGCTCTCGGGGGGATATCCCCGCAGCATGCCCACCAGATTGTCAAAATACCGGATGGAGACGAACTCCCCGCGGGAGACATCATTGTACCATTGATCAAATAGTTCTTTTAGAAATTCCGCATACAGCTGGGGGGACAGTGAATAGGTATGCCGCCCCCTTTCCTCCTCAAATGGGTCCAGACAGGGGATGAACTGCATATACCGCCAGCCGTTCTTCTTGTACTGCTGATAGACCTTCCTGGCCCTGCAGGCGATCTGGGCGGTCACCACCGTGAGGATATTGTATTGCGTATGATACCGGTCCATGAGCGCCGCCGCGTCCCTGACCCGCCCATAGGTCTCCTTCCCCGACCGGTCATGGCGCAGGCTGTCATGGACGGACTTGATCCCGTCCACCGAGAGCCCCACCAGGAAATCGTGTCTTGTCAGGAAGGATACCCAGTTTTCGTCCAGCAGCAGTCCGTTGGTCTGTATGGCGTTGTGTATCGTGACGCCGTTGACGTTGTGCTTATTTTGCATCTCTATCAGGTTTTTATAAAAATCCAACCCCGCCAGGGTCGGCTCGCCCCCCTGAAACGCGATGGTGCATTCCCCCTCGGCATAGCGAAGTGATTTGCGCACCACATTTTCCAGGGTCGGTAGGTCCATCATCCCATAGGACGGTACGTCGCGGCGCTCCACGATATCCCCGTAGAAGCAATAGGCGCAGCGCATATTGCAGTTCCCGGAGGCGGGCTTGATCAGCACATGGATAGGCGGCATAGTCTTTTGTCTCCGATCTGTCCAATGATTTCACAATACCGATTATATCATCCTATTGGAATGTTGTAGCCTTTAGAGATAGGTCTTGATGATATTGAATACGTTCAACAACACGACGACCCCTACGATCATAGAAAAGATAATCTCAATAAATCTGTGGGGCAATTTCCTGCAAAACACGGGACCGATCAGTCCTCCCGCTATGCCTGCCGGGATCATATACCACAATACGCTGTAATCATAAGGCCCGAATCCCGTGGTCAGGGCCATGGACGCAAGTTTGGCAAGCTGGGAAAAGAGGATGATGAAGATCGACCCGGCGGCGGCTTCCTTGATGTCCATGGAGAAGAGCATGCATAGCAGCGCCACGTTGATGGGCCCGCCCCCGATCCCCAAGAAAGCCGAGAGCGCACCCAGGACAAGTCCCGCGATCAACACGAAGGTGGCACTCTGTACCTGCCACCGGGGGAGCTTGTTCTTGAACAACGCGAACTGCAATAGAAAGATGATGAGCACCGCCTGGATGCTCGTAAGACGGTCTGGCGCGATATGCTTAAGTGACAGCTCGAATACCTGCTTGCCGATAAACCCGCCCAATACGGCGCCGATGGCCAGCACAACCAGGAACTTGTCAAACCTGATCCCGCCTGCGATCCGGCGGGCGGTGGACACCAGGGCCATGGAGAATACCGTGGCGGAGGACAGTACCCCGACGACGAACACGTCGTAGTCACCCAATGCGTCCAGCACCGGCTTGATGATGACGCCGCCCCCGAGGCCCGCCATGGTGCCCAGGGTGGTGGCCAATAGAGCGATGATGAGATAGATCATAAACGCTTACCTCGGCTGTATGATGTACCAGACTCCCGCCGCGATCATCAGGATATAGACCATCCGCCTGACCATGGACGTAGACAGCCTGTCAAATAGCCGCAGCCCCAGCAGCATCCCAGCGATACTGCCCACGACCACCACGGGCGTGTTGGCCAGCACCATCTCGGGCAGGCCTCTTTTTAGGTACAGATACACGATCTTGAACAGAATGATAACGGTAAAGAGGAACTGCACCGTACCGGTATACTCCTTCTTGTCCTTGGCGGCGGCGGAATAATACAGTACGATGGGCGGTCCCGAGATATTGAAGAAACCGCTCATCAATCCGCAGCTGATCCCGGCGAGAGACGCGGACCAGATATTCTCCGGGATCCGTATGCGGTCGCTGAATACGAGGAAATAGACCGCCAGCAGAATCAACAATCCCCCGATCACCTTGAGCGCGACGGCGTTATCGATGCTGAGCAGAAAAGACATCCCCAGATAGGTCCCGGCCAGGGCCAGGACAAGGGGTATCGTGACGATTTTGAAATTGATATGCCGCCAGTACTTAATCGCGATGTACAAAATGGTCACAATACTGGCGAACAACAATAGCTGTGTGGCGTCAGGCACCGTCATTAAAAGTGGCCATAAGGCCATAATGATGATGGCGAAACCAAAGCCCGTCGTCGCCTGGACGAAGGCTGCCACCGCTGCCGATACGAATAAAAACACTGCAAACCACATGATATAGCTCTATCTATGAGAAAACCGGTAGACGGTACGATGGCTGTACCGCTCTTTGGCCCGCAGTACCGGCGATGGGAAACGAGGGTGATGGCAGGCGTCGGGGTAATACTGGGTCTCCAGGCATACCGCCCCCCACCGGTCATAGACGGCGCCATCCTTGCCGGTCCCCGTCCCGTTCAGGCGGTTGGCGGTAAACAACTGCAGTCCCGGCATGGTGCTCATTACCTCCATCAGACGTCCGCTTGTAGGCTCGTACAGTTCTGCCGCTTTGCGCAAACCTTGTCCACCGATGATATAGTTGGTATTGTACCCGCCCCCCGGGGCCAATTGATCAAAGTCACGGTCGATGCGCCCCCCGATGGGAGTCATATCCCGGAAATCCAGGGGCGTGTCCGCCACATCGCCGATCTCCCCGGTGGGAATCCCCGTATCGTCCGCAATGGTATAGGTATCGGAATGAACCCGCAATTGATGATCCCGTATCGTTCCCGACCCATGGCCCGCGAGGTTGAAGAAGGAATGGTTGGACAGGTTGACCACTGTGTCGGCGTCGGAGGTCCCCGTGTAGTCGATGACGAGGCCGTTTTCCTCATCCAGGGTATAGGTGACAGTCAAGCGGAATTCCCCCGGGTAGCCCTCTTCCCCATCGGCACTCACATAGGAAAGCACGAGCGATTCACTTCCTTCCCTATTTTGGATGGCGGGCGTAAAGATCGCCCGATCAAATCCGTAGAGGCCTCCGTGAAGGTGATCCTTCCCCGCGTTTTGTGTCAATTGGTAATGCCGATCGTCGATCACCAGGTCGCCGCCCTTGATCCGGCTCGCGCACCGGCCCAGGATACAGCCGAAATAGTATTGCCGGTTGGATACGTAGGTCGCGGCGTCGCCGTAGCCCAATACCACGTCGGCCAGCCGGCCGTCCCTACCGGGGACCAGGATGGACTGGATGGCGCAGCCCGCGTTATTCACCGTCACCTTCATGCCGTTTTGATTGGCAAGGGTATATGCGTACAACTCCCCCCGCTCACTCTGCTGCCTGCTTGTACAAGTAATCATAGTCCCCAATCCTCAGAACGCTAAAACCTAAACGTTATTTCTCCTCCATGCACAGATGAACCGCCGCGGTCCGGAATGTCCGGGGCAATGCAAGGATCCGGGGGTTCTTGCCCACGATCTTTTCCGCGTCACGGATGGCTTCCTCAAAGGTCGCCCGGGTCTTCAATCCCATACCTCTGGCGTATCCCGGCTCGTAGGCCCCCACGCAGTAGACCGCGCTGCAGTGCTTCTCGGCGAGATGCCCGCAGCTCATCATGGAAAACGCGTGATAGGGGTGATAGGCGTAATTGAACCGGTAGGCGTCGGTGTATTCCTTTCGCGTGGCGAATGCCTCCCCATGCTCCGCCATATCGGGAAGGGTATTGTGGTAGTCCTGCTGGAATAACTCGTAGGTCTCCCGGTAGGAGGGGAACTCCTGGTCGTGGAAGTACCCGTTGCAGATAGAGGAAAAGATCATCACGCTACTGTCCTTCATCACCCGCTTGTGGCGGATGATCTGGGCGCTGGCCGCCTGCATGATGAAGATGGGGTTGGTCCCCATGCCGTTTCCGTAGTGGAAGTTTTGGGGCATGCCGAAGACCATGATATCGTATTTCTCCTCCGCGAAGGGGACATAGGTGCGCCGATCCGCCACCTCCCAGCTTAATGGCTGCATCTCCTTGGCATAGCCTGAGAATATGGCGATCTGGCGGGCCTTGGTGTCCAGCACCGCGTCGCACATAAAGAACTTCCTGCCCATGCGTTTTTCCATGTGCATGCTAATGCTGTCGAACTTCCTGCGCATCATGGATTTGGAGTTCACAGGGGTGAAGTCCTCCCGGTGCATGACGTGGGGGACATGGTGGCTGCCGATGGAGCGCCAGTGGGTGATGCCCGTGGCGGTATGCTTGTACCCACCCGAGTAGCCCCCGTATGGGTTGCCCAGGGTGTGGCCGATGCAGACCGCGAGATCGGATTCATACACGGCCTTGTTCATGATGACGGGGTTGCCGTCCTCATCTGTCCCCAGGTCCACTAGATTGTCCCAATCCTCGCTGTCATGGTTGATGATCTGGCCCGACCACCAGTACTCGTCGAACAGTTCTTCGCCTAAAATGCTTTTGATCTCTTCCTTGGTGTTCTTTCGATGGAGGCCGTTAGAGCAGATCAGCAGGATGTCCTTCTTGTCCACGCCCGCCTTAAGGCACTCCTCGATGATGATGGGGATCGCAACCTTGCGGTGAGAGTTGTCCTGGAATCCCCCTTTGACCCTGTCGGGGAATACGATGGTGACCTTGGACCCTTCCCTCACCAGCTTGGAGATGGGTTCCATTCCGATGGGGTTCAAGATGCTTTTTCGGGTCTCTTCTTCCAGTTTTTCCGCCGGGATATGCGGCGGGTCGGGGACGGTCTCCCCCGGGACGAACACATCGGTCCGGTCCTCGGGAAGCTCGGCGTCCATCAGGCCCTGTCCGTATTCAAACGATAATTTCATGCTATTCACATCCTTCTCTCATTTACCCAGATACCGCTCGATGATATCCAGGTACTCGTCGGGGTAGAAGCCGATGTCACCGGAAAACCGCGTCAGGGCGATCAATCCCCCGTCGATCTCCGGGATCGAGGCGAGCATTTCAGCGTTGTCCTGTTTGAGTCCTCCGCCGTACACCACGGGAAGTCCCCCGGTCTTTTCCTTCACAAACCGGCCGATCTTTTGGATATACTCCCTGCCGGGAGGGGTTTTCCCGGGGCCTATGGCCCAGACGGGCTCGTATCCGATGACCGTATGGGCGGTATCGACGCCCTGTAAGCCCACCGAGAGCTGCTGCCCCAGTACGTCCTGCCAGTTCGCTTGCTCATCGGCAGTCTCCCCGATGCAGTAGAGGACGCTTAATCCTGCCTCCGTGGCCCGCTTGATCTCTTGATTGAGCAGGCGGTTGACCGCGCCGGAGTCGGTGGCGCCGGCTTCCTGTAAAATCCCGAGCTTATCCTTCCGCTCCTCGCAGTGGCCGATGATGGTGGAGCGACAGCCCATGGCCTTGACGCTGTGAGCGGTACGGTTTGTGGTAAACGCCCCGAAATTGCCCCCTGCTGCCGTATCCTCCCGGTACACCCCCTGGCAGCCGACGGTCACGGGGCTTCCCTCCGAGAGAGCTTTCACCGCGCCGATCAGATGGGCCTCGGGAAAATACATAGTAAACGCCGCATCCTCGCCGTTGTATTTTTTTAGGGCGTCCTGGGTATGGGTAACGATATAGCTGCCCCATTCCCCCATGGGGGCGATGCCGTTTATACCCCCGTATTCTTTCGGAATATCAAACCGTTTGAGATTGAGAAAAATATGCTTCATCCTTGCCTCCTTATATGAAACTCACGAACTCCTGCAGGTCTCCGCCGATGAGGGGTCCGCACCAGTTGACAAAAGCCTCGGTCACATCGTTGCCCCGGTCGTTGATGAACGCATCGGGCATGGGTCTCTCCCGCAGCATGACCTCGTCTATGGGGATCAATTTGGTCCCGCAGTTATAGCCTTCCCCCGGCTCACGATCAAATCCCACCATCACGCCGCTCTGCCCCTCCAGGGCGGCCCGGGCCGCCACGCGTCCGGCCAATACGGCCTCATCCCGGTCGATGATGGATTGGAAGGGGATCGACACCCTCCCGCTGATCCCCGGCTTTTCGTTCCGGGCCTTGATCCCCAGGCGCTTGATGATGAGATTCGCCAGGTGGGCGCTCACGTCCCCATAATAGACAGACCTGCCTACCCTAAAGATAGGTGGAACGATGGGCTTTCCGTCTTCGCCCTTGAGCCCTTCGCTGGCCACCACCAGCACTCCCCCGTGCTGGTCGTGCAGCCGTTTCACATCCTCAAAAAATTCCTCTTCATGAAAGGGCCTCTCAGGCAGGTAGATGAGATGGGGCGCGTCCCCGTCACCCTCCCGGGCCAGGGCGGAAGCGGCGGCGATCCATCCCACATTGCGGCCCATAGCCTCGACGACGCTGACGTGGATGGGCATGGCCTTGATGTCCTGGGCGATCTCCCTGACCGTCTGGGCCATGTACCGCGCCGCGCTCCCGTAGCCCGGGGCGTGGTCGGTCACCGAGATGTCGTTGTCGATGGTCTTGGGGATGCCGACAAATGATATTCCCCCGCCCTCCCCCGCCCGCTTCAGCTTTCCGCAGGCATCCATGGAGCCGTTGCCGCCGTTGAATAGCACATACCGGATATCATGACGCTTCATGATCCCGATCATCCGCGCGTAATCCTCCGCCTCCAGCACATCCCGGGAGGTGCCGATGGCGGAGCCGGGGGTGCTCAAGAGCAGTCGCAGCCGCTCCTCGGAAACCTGCTTAAGGTCGAAAAACCGCTCCCGTAAAACCCCGCCGGTGCCCCCGATAGCGCCGTAGACGGCGCCGATCCGCGGGTGTCTCCTCGCTTCGGTGACGGCCCCGTAAAGGGAGGCGTTGATCACGGCCGTGGGCGCCCCGCCATGGACGATCAGTACGTTCTCTTTCATCATCTACTCCTTGTGATTGATTCTTACCGCGGCGGCTGGCAGACAACCACTGTCAGCGCGTCTCCTTCACTCCGCCACTCTATATCCTGTAAGCCCGCCGGGAGAAACAGCTCATCGGCCCGGCCGATATCCATCTCCCCGCCGTCCCATACGATCGTACCGCTGCCGGAAAGGATGACGGCTACCGCCATCCCCGGCTTTTCCATTCGCTGCCGGTATGTCCCCGCCACATCGAGCCTCGTCATCGAAAAGTACGGTGACCGCTCCGGTGAAATCAGTACCGTCTCGATCCCCCCGGGGCCTGAGTTTCGTATCTGGGGCGTAAAACACCACCGGTCCAGTATCTCCTGCCGGGTATGGGGCTCGTAGTGGAAGCAGTCCAGCATAGCCTCAAACCCGACACCCTGATAACAGAACGCCTCCGGAAGGTCCCGCCCGCCTGGGGTTTTCCGCTCGACCCGGAAGGTGTAGTCGGTGGGTTCCTGGACTTCCAGGACCAGGCATCCCCCGCCGATGGCGTGGGGGGTGCCCCCTTCGATGAAGTATACTTCTCCCGGGTTCACCGTAAACCGGTGCAGGCAGTCGATCATCCCCGGCACATCCTGCTTTTCAAAAAGATTGGTCCACAGTTCCCTGGTGACGAACTCCTTGAACCCCAGCAGTACATAAGGGGGGCCTTTCTCCGTCTCCCGTCCCCCGATAACGTACCAGGCCTCGGTCTTTCCGAAGTCCGATCCCAATAATTCCTTTGCCTGCCGTCTATCGGGGTGGGCCTGGAGCAATAGGCGGCTCCGGGAGTCGATGATCTTCACCAGCAGGGCGGTGTCTGTCCCGTATCTGCGCACATGCTCCGCGCCCAGAAAAGCCTCCGGGTCGGAGGCGATCACATCCCGGAGGTACGGGCTGTCCCCGCCTCCCAGATCCACGACGCTGAGGCCCTCCCCCGGCGCGGAGTGGGTGTCCCTAGCCTCGATGGTGGAAGCCGCCCATTCCTCGGGCCAATGGCCGTCGCTGGCGCCGGGCTTGCCCTGCCAGGCTTCCAGCAGCAGGCCGCCGCTGTAATTGCGGCGGATCCGTGTGTGTTTTAGTTTCAGCGGCTGTCCGCTGCGTTTCTTTGGGTCTGTCATGCGTCGATCCTATCGATGGCTATTGGGTTTCCGGTCTCTATCTCGATGGGTCCCTCTCGTAAACGGCCTTCCCACCGACGATGGCGGCGGTGACGTCCAGGTTTTCATCGAGGATGATCATGTCCGCGTCCTTCCCCGGTTCCAGGGTTCCCTTCTTATCATCCAGATGGAGCAGCCGGGCGGGATTGATGGTCAATAGGGGGATCACTTTTTCGAGGCTCTCACCTGTGAAATCCATCAGGTTTTTTAGCGCCGCGATCATGGTCAGGGTGCTTCCCGCCCGGGTGCCGTCGCTGACCAGGTGGGCGTCACCGTCCACCACCTCGACCTCGTTGGCGGCGATCACGTACCGCCCATCGGAGAGCCCAGCCGCCATCATGCTGTCGGTGACGGCGACGACTTTGTCATAGCCCTTGGTCTTCAATAACAATCGCACCACTGCCGGGTGAAGGTGACGTCCGTCGCAAATGGCCTCACAGTATATATCGCTCTCCAGGGCCGCTCCCATGACCGAGGGGCGGTGCTGGTGCAAAAGCCCCATCCCGTTGAACGTATGGGTGGAGGCGGCGACACCGGCGCCGATGGCGGTCATGGCGGTCTCGTAGTCCGCCCCCGAGTGACCCATGGCCACGACGACTCCGAGGCTCACGGCCTTCCTGATCAGCTCCAAGGCGCCCGTTACCTCCGGCGACACGGTCAGGTACTTGACCGTGCCCCCGGCCGCTTCCAGGTAGCGCTCAAATAGATCTATGTCGGCTTTCTTCAAGTACCGCTCCGCCATGGCGCCCTTGTAGTCCGGTGAGAGAAAGGGTCCCTCCAGGTGGATCCCCAGAATGGCCGCGCCGTTTTCCCCGCCCTCCGCCATCGCGCCGCGAATCTCGCTGACCGAGCCCATCGTGGCTTCTTCGGAGTCGGTGGCGATGGAGGCAAGATACCCCGTCACCCCCTGGGACGCATAAAATTGACTGAGTTTGATCATGTCGCCCGTGTCGGCGTGATTGACGTCCACCCCCACGCCTCCGTGGGTGTGGGCGTCGATCAATCCCGGTATGATGCGTTTTCCCGCCGCGTCCAACTCGGGGAGGGAACGGGTATTGCCTTCGTCTCCTATGGAGACAATCCGCCCTTCCTGAATTGTGATATTGGCTTTATAAAAGGCACCGCCCGTCAATACATTTCCGTTCTTGATGTACAGGTCCATTATGCTTATCCCTTCAGCACGATCGCCTGGGAGAGATTGCGGGGGGTATCCGCGTCGATACCTTTCTTTTCCGCCAGATAGTATCCTATAAACTGCCCGATGATCCCGATCAGGGCGGCGTTCTGCATGTCGTTGAAGTCATCCGGCATATCCAGTGCGTAGTCCACCTGGGGCATGGTCTCGGTGACGCCCACGCCTACTGCGGCGGTGATCGCGCCGAATCCCTTCATCTGGTCCATGAGGGCGATATCATATTTCCGCATCTCCATATTGGCTAAGGTCAGGACGAGGGTGTGTTCGTCCGCCAGGCTCATGGGACCGTGGCGGTATTCCAGATTGGCATACGCCTCGGAGTTCCCGATGCTCATCTCCTTGATCTTGTTCATGCACTCGTTGGCGATCCCGTAGTACACCCCCTGGCCCAGGGTGACGAACAGATCAAGTCCGGGATGATCATATACGATCTTCCTGGCCGTCTCATCCATGGACTTGATCATCTCCGTGGCGATCGTGTCGTACTTTGCCATGGCCTCGATCTCGTCCTTTTTGCCCCCCGCATACATGGCCATGACGATGGCGAGGTACACCATGCTGGTAAAGGACCGGGTCATGACCACGCTCTCCTCCGATGCCTCGGGGGACAGTATCACATAGTCGTTGTACTCCCGGGTGCCGGGGTCACAGGTGATGGAGAGGGTCTTGACACTCGGGAGCGTCCTGACCTTGTCGATGGCCATGCGTACTTCCGTGGTGTACCCCTTCCGGGTAATGGGCAATACCAGCACGCTATCACCCTTCACATAGGTTTCGGTAAAGAAATACAGCTCCGAGCAGGGCACCGCCCTGGCAGGGATATCCGTATAGGCAGAGAAGGCGTGAGCCGCGCTCTGGGCTATATAGAGGGAGGTGCCGCACCCCGTGAACAGCAGTTCGTCGTACCGCGTTCCTTCCCTAAATACCGTGTCCAGGACCTCGTACACATCGGCAAGGCTGTCGTTGACGCCCTTAAATGCCGCCGGCTGGCCATACATCTCCCTGTGGGTCAGACTGCTTTTATTCATAGTAAATCCACCTTTCCCGGGCAGTCTTGCACTTACCCGTTGATTGCTAGATAAAGTCCCGCTGCCGCCATGAACCCGCTGACCATTTTGCGGATGGTCTGCATGGGCAGTTTCTGAAAGAGATAGAGTCCCGCCGCCGTACCCACCAGCACCCCCAAGAGCGCCACACCCCCGTAGCCCACGGTCGCCCCCGTCACGTTCCCCATGACGAGGTGCAGGAACAATATATATAGGGATGATATAAAGAAATAACACTGGAGTGTGGCGTTGTACTCCATCTTGTCATCGGTGACCGACATCAGATAGATCACGATGGGGGGGCCGCCTATGGCGAACAACCCGCCCAGTAGGCCGCTGAGTCCCCCTGCCAGCAATCCGTTGAACCTGTTCGGCTTGACCCTTATCCTGCCGTTGATAAAAATAAAATATACGGACAGGAGGATGAGAGCCCCGCCCAGGATCCGCCGCAAAAATGTCTCGGCGCCGGTCATGAGGGTGAAGACACCCAGGGTACTGAATACAACGGTGGACAAAAGCGGGTACAGCATCAGCCGGAAATTGATGTGCTTACGCAGCTTGAACGTCAGATACGCCACCATAAAGAGGGCCGTGATGACCTCCAGGGCCACCGCCTGGCGAAAGGGGATCACCAGGGGCCAGAGCGCCATGCAAAACGCCGCGTATCCGAACCCGCTTGACGCCTGGATGAAACTGCCTCCCAGGGCGATGAGGGTCACATACAGATACTCCATTTATCTTTCCTTTAATCCCGGAGCGGCGTCCTGCTGCCATGTCGCGCCGCATCCTATCGGCATTCATCCCCGCACTCGATGATTTCGAGGCCGAGCAGCTCCCCGATGGTCTTCATCTCCTCCGCCACGTCCTGCCATACGATGCTGTAGTGATGGGGGACCCCCTCCCGGATGATCCTCTCCAGGATACCACGGACAGGGGCTTTGGGGCGGACATTGACCATGACACCCCCGGTATTGCGCTTTGTCTTCACCGCTTCTCCCGATACCAGGAAGAGCTTGTATTGACCGTCGATATTGCAGAAACGGGCCACGGTTACCTTGCCGGGCTTCAGCGCTCCGTAGAAAGCCGTTCCCTGCCCGGCCAATGGATGATCGTTGATGGTGACCCCATCCTCTTTGTCAAAGAGAGACAGCGCCGCGTTGCCGCAGTGCCAGTAGGTGAGCAGGTTCTCTGTTTCGTCGATATTGATCATGTCACAGATGAAGGCGGGCAGTCCGGTGAGGTAGTTTTCCACGACCAGGGCCAGGGCGGCGTCCACATCACCCTCGCACACGAGATGGCTGTCCTCATCGGCCAGTCGCCCCATGACGGCACAGGGGGTGGTGTGAAGCTCCCCCATCTCAGGCCAGCACTTGATGGTGGCATAGTCGTAGCCCTTCTCTCCCATGATTTCTTTCAGGGCGAAGTACAGACGCGAATGATTCTCGAGATGTCCTTTGGGCAGGCGGGATGTGTCAAATGTCCCCGACACCCCCTCCATATCGGACCGGACCTGATCCTCTGGTATCCGCCCCATACGGTCAAACACGATGGCGAGGTCGGTCTCCTCTATCCGTACGCCGAAGGTCCGCCGGATCAGCCCCTCGTCAAAGGTGCTGTTGTAAAAGGCCGTGGGGCGGTAGCCCAATAGACCCAGCAGCGTCCCATTCAGCTTCTTGATGACGCTGTAGGCGCGGATCAGGCTCTGCACCCTCGATCGGGCTCTCCCATCGTCCAGGCCGCCGTAGATCACGTGGCTGGTATGGCCCAGTCTCTTCAGGGACGCGGCGTTCATGGTGGCGGCGACCAGGGCGTTGGCGTACAGCCTGTCGTCCCGATCAAAGGGCGGCTCGTAGGGCGCCCAGAGCAGGACCGGTATGCCCAGCTCCTCGGCAAACACGCTGGGGATGTCGTCCCCGGTGAAGGCCCCGTAGACCATGACCAGTACGTCTACCGACTCCCGACGGAATCTCTCGACGGTCTGATCCACAGCCTGCCCGCTGTCTATGAGCCTGTCCGCCTTAACGATATTGAGATCCGGGAAGGTCTCATCCAGCCAATTGCCGTACTCTTCCCGCCGCTTTTCCGGAAGCTTTATAGGCCATCGCCCGGACAGCGTCGTGATGAAGCCTACATTCAATTCTTTTTTCATATGAATCACCATTTCCATTCTGTATCGAAGTTCACGCTATGCCTTGCCCTCTGAGCCGGAAAGCCGGATGATATCCTTGATGTCTTCCTTGAGCCTATCCGAGGCGTATTGGGATATCTTCCAGGAGTGCCCCTGGTGGGCCAGGGTCTCGATCGCCTCCCGGAGGTATTCGACGTATTTATAGCGGATTTCCGTACCGAAATTAATCTTGGCAACCCCGAGACCGATGGCCTCCCGGATCACGTCCAGGGACATCCCCGTGCAGCCGTGGAGTACCAGCGGCATATCCGTCATCTCGCCAACCCTGCGCAGCACGTCGAGATGAATGTCCGGCTCCCCCTTGTAGTACCCGTGGGCGTTGCCGATGCCCACAGCCAGAGAGTCGGGCTGGCAGAGGTCTAGAAACCGGCGGACCTGTTCGGGGTCGGCTATGTTTTTATTTTCCGCCACCACGCCATTGTCATCCAGCCGCTGCAGCTCCCCGATCTCCGCTTCCACCGGGACACCATTGGGCCGGCAGACCTCGATGACCCTGTTGGTCAGAGCCGCGTTCTCTTCGATGGGCTTGGTCGAACCGTCGATCATGATGGAATTAAACCCGAGATCAAGCATCTCCATGCATGTCTCATAGCTGTCGCCGTGATCGAGATGGACCGAGACGGGCACATCGACTTTGCCCGCGTTCCATTTGGCCACTTCCATAAACCAGTCGTGGCCGGAATAGGCCCCGGTATTGATGTAATGGGCCAGTATGATCGGCGAACGCATCTCCTCGGCCGCCAGGCAGATAGCCCGGATGATATCATAATTGCCGCCCTGGGTGTTGATGGCGGGGATGGCGTACCCGCCCCGGCGGGCGTTTTTGAGTATTTCCTTGGTGCTGACTATCATGATGTTTCCTTTCCTGGGTTAACTAAGTACCGTCTTGGGGGGGTTCCCCGTATACAGCCGCGTGCCGTCGGAGTATCCTTCTTCCCGGCCGTCAAGTTCCCGTATCAGGATATATCTCATTCTCGCGAGGGTATCCGCGTAGGCGTCTGCCCCGGAGACATCGTTAAGCTCGTGGGGATCTTTCAGAAGGTCAAAGAGCATCTCCCTGCCGGTGTCCGAGAACCATATGTATTTCATCTCCCGGGTCACGATGTACTGCTCGCTGCGGCCGTCGCGCTGGGAGGTGTGCTCCCCGTGGATATACTCCCTCCATGCATCGTCCCCGAGGGCTCTTAATAGGCTTTTCCCTTCTACCTCCTCCGGCACGGTCAGGTCGGCGGCGCTGAGCAGCGTCGGCATCACGTCCCGCAGTTCCGTAAGGCGCTCGCAGCGGCTCCCATAAGGGAGATCCAGATGCCGGCCCGGGTCGTATAGGATCATGGGGACCGATACGCTTCCCTCCAGGGCCTGGGACTTTCTGAACATGTGGTGGTCCCCCAGCATCTCCCCGTGGTCCGAGGTGAAGAGTATGACGGTGTTCTCGAGGATCCCTTCGTCCTTCAGCGCTCGCAGCAAGCGGCCGATCTGGTGGTCCATATGGGTGATGAGGCCGTAGTAGCCAGCCTGCATGCGGTGGATATCGTCTTCGTCGAGCCGTCCATCAAAGCTGTCGAAGTCGGGGTTTTCCCCGCCTATCTCCTCCGCCCAGCTCCCCACATAGGGGGGCCGCAGATCCTTGCCCGCGTACATGTCGAAATAACAGGCAGGCGGCAGCAGGGGCGGGTGGGGCGCCACGAAGGACGTCCACAGGAAAAAGGGCTTTCGCCGGTCCCGTCGCCTGAGAAAATCGATGGACTCGCTCACCGCCCAGTTGGTGGGATGCAGGTGTTCCGGCAATGTATAGGGCCGCGCCACCCAGGAGTTGCAGTGTATGCCCCAGTCGTTGATATCGGCGTCATTGCCCGCGCGCTGCCGGAGCCACTGTGTATAATCATCCACCCGGTCCCACCAGGTGTGGGCGCTGGTGTCCGTGTTCCGGTGGGGCAAAAACCCGTCATGGAGGACGACGTTGTGAAACCCCATCAAGGAGCGGGGAGGCCATACGTGCATCTTTCCCACGCATTGTGTATGGTAGCCGCCGTCGGCGAAGGCCCTGGGCAGCGTGTTCTCATAGTCCCAGTCCACGCAATCCTCATACCCCACACGCTTGTGGGACCGCTGGCCCAATCCCGTAAATAGGGCGGCACGGGCGGGAATGCAGGTGGGGGTGGCGCTGTAGGCCCGGTCATAGGCCACGCCGTGATTGATCATGGTATCCAGTACCGGCGTTTTGACGTCAGGATGACCCAGGGCCCCGATACAGTCCCCCCGCATCTGGTCCGCGGTGATGAGGATGACATTGCGTTTCATAGGGCATTATCCTTTCACGGCGCCAGCGACGAGTCCCTTGATCATGTACTTCTGGAATATAAAGAACAGGATGATCATGGGTATGGTACCGATGATCGAGATCGTATTGACCAGCGACCAGTCATAGGAGAGCTCTCCCAGGTAGCGGAGCGCCACCCCCACCGACAGTGTCCGCAGCGCGTCAGTCTTGATCAGGGTCGCCGCGTTGAGGTAATCGTCCCATGCGGTCAAAAACGAATATAAACCGACGGCCAGGATGCCGGGTTTTACCAGCGGAGTGACCACCCGAAACAGGATCTGGGTCCGGTTGGCCCCGTCGATATACGCCGACTCCTCGATGGCCGTGGGGATGCTGTCCAGAAACCCCGCCATCAGCATGATATTGAAGGGGAGCATCCCGCCGATCAACGCCATGATCAGGCCCGCCCTGGTGTTGATGAGATTGATGTCCCCCATCAGGTCATACAGGGATATCATCCGGCTGATGACCGGGAACATCTGGGACGCCAGCAGGGCGGCCAGGATCCATTTGTTCCACTTGAACTTAAACCGTGACAGGGCGTAGCCCGCGAATATGGACATCCCCGTGGTGAACAGGGCGGCGAACCCGGCGACGATAAAGTTGTTCTTGTAATACACAAAGAAATCGTTGTGTATCGTAAACAAGTTGACATAGCTTTTGATGGTCGGCCCCAGCGGGAAAAAGCTCGGGGGGAACATGTACGCTTCCATATTGCTCTTAAATGAGGTGATCAGCACCCAATAGAGCGGGAACAGCAGGAATATGAGTATAAGCAGTAGTACGGTGTATTTCAGGAGGCTTCCCCAGATATTCTTTTTCATGATCATGACCTCCTATTCTATCTCGGTTGAGCCCAGAAGTTTGTTGTACACGGTCACGACCAGGACCATCAGAGACATCCATATGGTAGTGACGGCCGCACCCGTACCGAGGTTGTTTGACACGAATGCCTCCCGGTAACTCAATATGGCCATGGTGGTGGTGGCGTTGTCGGGGCCGCCCCCCGTCATGGTCCACAGGAGCGGAAACTGCTTGAAGTTTGCGATGATGGCCATGGCCATGGTCACCCGGATCACGCTCTTGATATAGGGCAGGATGATATTGAAGAATTTCCTGGTGGCGCTCGCGCCGTCGATGGTGGCCGCCTCCAGCATATCATCCGGGACATTCTGCAGTCCGGCCAGGATCAATAGCGCCGTCAGCGGTATCTGCTTCCACAGCGCGGCGATCCCGATGCCCAATAGGGCGGTCTTCGGGTTATTGAGGATGGCGAAATTGGTTACGCTCCCTCCGGTGACCAGGGACACGATGTATTTCATCAGTCCATACTGGGGCTGGAAAATCCACATCCATATGAGGGCGGAGATGATGGTCGGCACGACCCAGGGGGTCATCATGATGCTTCGCAAAAAACGCCCGAACTTCACATTGGTATTGAGTATCAGCGCGAGCAGCATGCCGAAAACAAACTGCAGAACCACGACGAATAATAGGAATATGAATGTATGGGAAACGGCGCCCAGAAACTTATTGCTGCTCACTACCTTGGCGTAATTGGCGAAGTTGTTCCAGGTGCCGGGTTCCCCCGAAATCAGGTTCCTGATATTAAAATCCAAAAAACTCTTTACAACGGAATCGGATAAGGGTATCAAAATAAAGACGGTCGTCATAAAAAGCGCCGGCAATAGAAGCGTCCAGGAAAACAATATGTCTCCCGTTGATTTCTTTATGCGCAGAAGCTTTATGGACCCTGACTTTCTCATAATATATCTCACTCTCTCTAAAAAGGGATATCAGATATCCGCGAGGTACATGTCATATAAATAAAACCCCGGGCGCGGAAAGCGCCGTCCCTGCGCCCGGGGATCCGGTACCGGTGTCCTTCAGAGAAGGGCCGGTCGTTGTATCAGGTAATTACTGGGCGATCACCGCGTTGGCTGAATCCTTGAAGTCGGCGATGGCCGTATCCACATCCTCGTCACCAACGGTCACGGCCTGGGCCAGAGAGCAGAGCTCGAGGTTCAGGTCGCTCAGGGTGGGGATAAAGGGTGACGGCACCGTCTTGTCCAGGGAACCGGACGCGCCGGCCAGGATCGGGCTGTTGACGACGGCGTCCAGATCGCTCATCGATTGCATGGCCGGATAAGCGGGGGTGATCTCGATGTACTGGTTCAGCCTCTCGGGAGAGACGATGTACTCTACCAGCTGCCGCACGGCGTCTGTCTGGGCCGGACCGTTGTCCATCAAGAAGAACGTGGCGGCCTGCAGGATGCTCTCGCCGGATCCGTCTCCGCCTTTCAGCGGCATCGCGGAAGCGGTGAAGTCTTTGGCGTCGGGATTGATGCTCGATACGCCGTTGAATCCCCATGACTGATCATAGTACATGGCGAGCTGTCCGAGTGCGAAGAGGTTTCTGAGATCCTTCAGTTTCGCGTTCTGGGGATTGTAGCCTTTATCATCCAGCAGTTTGATCATGCTGATGGCATCCTTGAATGCGGGGGTATCCGCGTCCAGCGTGCCGTCGGCTGTCAGGAGCCGGCCGCCGAAATTGTAGATCATCGATGTGATCGAAGAACCGGATACAGGCACCGACGCCGTGGTCTGCCCGAATGCATAGACCTTGTTGCCGTCGGGGGTGGTGAGCTTGGAGAGCTCTTCCGCCATGGTCAGAGCCTCGTCGTAGGTCGTGGGCGGCGTATCGGGATCCAGCCCGGCCTGCTCGAAGAGGTCCTTATTGTAGTACAGCACATACGCCGTGGTGATCATCGGCACCGCGTAGGGCTTGTCGTCGATCTTCATCGCTTCCAGCACAGACGGGTAGATATCGTTGATGAAGTCCTCGTCCATGACCGTATCGATGGGTACGGACAGTCCGGCGGACTGGAACGTGGGTGTCCAGCCGATCTCACCAAAGCACAGATCCACGGTCTCGCCGCCGGCGGCCATATTGAGGACCTGGTTGACGATCTCACCGTAGGGAGCCGTGACGTAATCGATCTTGATATTGGGGTGTTCCGCTTCAAACCCCTCTTTTACGCCGGTCCAGAAGGGCTCGTATCCGGCCTCCAGGATCGCGTAATTCGCAAATTCGATCGTGACTTCCTCATCCTCTGCGGGAGCCTGACTCTGCTCCGGCGCTTGTGAATTGTCCGGAGACGCCGATGGGGCGGGTTCTTTTCCGCAGGCAGAAAATGCGACGATCATGAGTACTGCCAGCAGAATCGCGAGTGTCTTTTTCATTTCTCTCTCCTCCTACTTTTTTTATTTTTACATCTATCGATGTAAAAGCTAAATCAACTTTCAATATATATACATACGTGTGTACATATTGCAAAAAATCAGGTGCTCTCCCGGACGATCAATTTCGTTTGGAAGCCCACGGGATCGGGAACCGTCTGGCTTTCGATCATCTGGTGCAGCATCTCGATGGCTGTCTTGCCGATTTCCTTCCGGGGCATCTCCATGGTGGTGAGTGTCGGATTGGTGTATTTGCTGAGGCTGCTGTTGTCAAAACCGATTACCGATATATCCTCCGGCACCCGGTATCCCATATCCATGACCGCCCGCATACCGATGCATGCGAGTTTGTCGTTTCGGCCGAAGATCCCGTCCACTTGGAATCCGTCCTGAATCCTCTTTTGTATCTTCTCGACGACCTGTGACTCGTCACTGCATCCTGTGATCTTGTTCACGTCCGATACGGCCAATCCGCTTTCTCCCATCTGATCGATAAATCCCCGCAGCCTCAGATCCGAATACGTGCTGAAATTGCCGTGGGTGCTGATCCGGTCCAGATATAGAATATTCTTTCTCTTTTTCTCAATAAGATGCCTGACACATTCTTTCGCGCCTTCGTACAGGCCGGTATTGATGACGCCCGCGCCGGTAATCGTCTCGTAATTGCGGTTCTCCAGCAAAATAACCGGGATTCGGGCGTTGATAAACTGCTGAATATATGTCTCCGGAAAGCTGATGGAACTGATCACGATCCCGTCGTACTGCCGGCTGATAATATGGGACACAAAATCCTGGGTGTTTCGATTGGAACAGAGCGAGATCAGGTATCCGTTATTGTACGCGTACTTATCCATCTCGCTGATGATCTGGCTAAAATGCTCATTGGTTATATGGTCAGCTATAAAGATAATATTGTTGTTACGCTTTCCCTTCAGCGCCCGGGCAATATGGTTGGGGTGGTAATTGAGCTTCGCGATGGCTTCTTCCACGCGCTTTCTTTTCTCTTTGCTCACATAGCGGTTGTTGTTGATCACATAGGAAACGACCGTCACGCTCACATTGGCGAGCTTGGCGACATCCTCTCGGGTTACCCTTTTGAATTCGCTGGCCATTCGGCATCCCCCATTTGTCAACACGTGTGTACATCGTATAAATCGATTATATAAGCCAAGCTATAGCTTGTCAAATTATTTTTTTAGTATAGCTATACATAAAAATGGCAAACAGTATAGATATGTCCTAAATACAGGACTATAAATACGGAAAAACCTGAGGACTTACCAAAAACAGAAACGAACTTTTCCATTACACATTTTCAGAATGATTCCAGTCCACCTTGTCCGTCAGTGGACATTTGAAAATTCGTACCTATAGTATCAATCTGTAATCACTGAATACGATAATTCCCGGAACCTTGATACATCCGGTATTCCGGAAATTCGCCTGCTCCCGCGCAGTAAACAAACGAAATATTAAACATTTATGTTTAAGTTACTATGCATTTTTCTATGCTTTCTATCCCTCTGTCCCTATTATTTTACGATAACCGTTTTTTTGTTATCAATATGCTATTCAATTTGGTCTAAAATACCATTCTCTAACCAACTGTATACGGGCACTCGCTCCCGGTCAGCACCGCGATCAAATTGTCCACCGACATCATCCCCATGCCGCTCACCGCCTCCTGGGTGTGGGCCCCCGTATGGGGGGTGGTGATGACATTGCCTAGCTTTAATAAGGGCGACGCGCTCACCGGCTCCGCCTCGTATACGTCGAGACCCAGTCCCGCGATCTTGCCGTTTGTTAGCGCCCCATGGGCCGCCTCTTCGTCGATGAGACCCCCGCGGGCGGTATTGACGATATAGACCCCATCCTTCATGGAGGCGATCTCCTCCGCCCCCAGGATGTGTTTTGTGTCCTTGGTGAGCGGCATGTGCAGGGAAACGAAGTCCGCGTCCCCGATGGCTTTCTGTAGATCGCAGACCTTGATCCCGGCGGCTCTGGCGTACCCCTCGTCCACATAGGGGTCGTAGGCGCAGACCTCCATCCCGAAGGCCTGGGCCCGGGCCGCCAGTTTCCGTCCGATGGCCCCGAGGCCCAGTACCGCCAGTTTCTTGCCGTTCAGCTCGATCCCGTTTCTCCGGGGCCACTCCCCCTGCTTCACCGCGTGGTCCAGCTGGGGAATGCCCCGCGCCAGGCTGAGCATCAGCCCGAATGCCAGCTCACACACGGCGGTGGCATTGGTACCGGGGGTGTTGGTGACGGTGATGCCCTTGTCCCTGGCGGCGGGCAGGTCCACCCGGTCCACCCCGGCCCCGTAGCGGGAGATGACCTTCAGGGTATCGGGGGCTTTCTTGATGGCGTCGGCGGTGATGTAGTCCAGCCCGGCGATGTACCCGTCGCAGCCCTGTAGCATCTGGGGGATCTCTTCTTCGGTCAGGGGACGGCCGTGGGGGTTGTACACCACCTCATCGGCGAAGGCCGCGAGTTTCTCCTGGGCCGCTTTGTTCACCGGCTTAGAAAAGGATGTGGGTGTTACTAATATCTTCATTGTCTACCTCTCTCTGATTGCTTTATTTATGCGTTTGCTTCGAATATCTCCCGGCACGCCCAGAGACCCAGGGCCGGCTTTTTAACGAAATAGATCTCCTCCCCGTCGACGGTATTGTACCCCTCGTTCAGCGTATCCGGATTGTATTTCCGTACCGCCTCGGCGTAGGGGGCATAGGTGTAGTTGACCCCTTCCACTTCTTCCCGGCTCAGATGGGTAACAGCGTATTCCACGGTAAACCGCCCTTCGGTGGCGCCGTGGATGAGATGGGCCGCCGCGGCCAGATTATTCCGGATGTCTTCATCATCCAGCGCTTTCATGACCGTCTCCCGCTCCACGTAGCCGTATTTGCGGATGAGCCGGTCGTTTTCACTGTCCTCCCCAAAGGTTTTCACTCCCGGGGCCAGTATGGTGAGTCTGCCCCCGTCGGCGATGGCCATCCGCGTCCGGTATATGGCCTTGTTTCCCAGCCATGTGCTTTTGAATTCCTCTTCGTCCAGATATGCCACCACATGCCGAATAGGTTTATCCAGCAGGAATATATTCTTTTCCACCGAATACCGGGCGGCTTCCTCGAACACATCCCTGCCCGTACCGGCGAAGACCCCTTCCAGGTCGACCCCGTCCGTTGTCACATTGGTGACGGTCAATACGTACTGGATACTAAGCCTATTGAGAAAATGCTCCTGGGCATAGTCGAATATCTTTCTCACGGGATTGTCCGCCCGGCCCATGAGCCGCTCCATCCCGTAGACCGCGCCGATGAAATGGGATCGATTGATGATGTCCCGGCCCCCGCAGCCCACCAGTATGTTCTTGCTGTAATTGGCCATCCCGGCCACCACATGGGGCACCACCTGGCCGATGGAGACGATCAGATCAAAACTGGGGTCCAGTAATAGCTTATTGATCTCGATGGCGATGGGCTCATCGAATAGCCCGCCTGTCGCTTCCTCTACAAACGCTCCCGGGACCTCTCCGATCCGCTCGATATCCCGCCGCCAATGGTGCACCGCGAAACAGTCTTTGGGGATCTGCGGCCCGAAGAACGCCTCGATCTCAGTCTCCGTCAGCGGCACGTGGGTGCCCAGTGCGGGCATGATCGTCACCTCACACCGCTCTTTCAGAAGTTCGTAATAGACGGCGGTCAGTTTCCCTCCGTAGGAATGACTCCGCGTAAAATCCGGCGGGATGATGAGGGCTTTTCTCACGGGTCTGCATATACCGTCCAGCGCTTTTTTCACGAAGGTGTGTATGTCACGCTCCCCGATGGGGGCTGTGTCTGTTCTGATTAGCCGTGTCGTGTCACTCATTGCTTACCTCGTTCTGTCGTAATATTGCCGGTACCGGGCATACCGCTTTTTATATAGTTCCCGGTTTTCTTTATTTGGGTGTATCACCCGGCTGACTTCATTGGTATGGCCGGTGATGGTCTTTATCCCGCCCATGACCTTCTTCGCGACGGCCAGCGCCCCCATCATGGAGCCGTGTTCCACGGAGGATACCCCGATGGGGATGCCGAATATGTCCGCCGCCATCTGGGTCCAGTACGCTGAATTCACGATTCCGCCGGATAGCCGTATCTCCTTCGGTTCTTCCATCAGTTCGGAGAGATAGGTGTAGCAGTGATAGAGGTTGAAGAGCACCCCTTCCAATAGAGCGTAATACATGGAGAAGATGTCACTGTCCGCGGTTAAGCCGCAGTACATCCCCTGCCGCGTGTCGTCCCATCCCGGGCTCTGCTCCCCGTGGAGGAAGGGAAGGAACACGGGCGCCGTGTCTTTTTGTATCTGGGGAAGGGCCTTCTCCAGGTCACCGAAGTCCAGGGTGTCCCGCAGCACTCTGTGCATAAACCAATCGACACAATTGCCCCCCGCGGCGATGGCGGCGCCCACCAGCCGAATACCTTCGCCGACATAATAGCACCATGTGGCGGGTTCCAGGGGCAATACAGGTCCAGGAGCGGTTAACCGGATGGCGGAGCTGGTCCCCACCGACATGGTCATGACGCCGTTATTTAACGCCCCTTCCCCGATCTGGTTGAGGGCCCCATCGGCACCGGGAATGATGACCGGTATCCCCGCCGCAAGTCCCAGTTTATCCGCCGCGGTCTTTGTGAGCCTGCCGCAGTAGTCATATTCCCTAAGCGTTGAGAGTTGATCAATGGAAAGCCCGCAGAAATCCAATACATCAGGATCCCATTCCAACGTATGAATATTGAGAAACCCCGTCCCGGAGGCGGTATTCCTGGAGACGGCCCGCTCTCCGGTCAATGATTCAAAGAAGTACTCGGGTACCGAACTGATCCGCGCATGGTCCAAAAGGTCCATTTTCCGCCGGTCATGGACCCATTTCCAGCAGGGATATTTGCTGTGAATATTGCACCCTGTCGTTTGATAAAATCTCTCCCGAATGGGCCCTTCGCTCCGGTATGTCTCCACCGTGGGGGCCGCGCCGGTATCCGCCCATGTCTTGACTCTGGTGATCGGACTGCCGTTTCCATCGATCGGAAAATAGCTGTGCCAGACGCTGGCGGTGGCGATAATATCGATATCCGTCGTCGTCCGGCTGATCAATTCCCTGGCGCAGGCATAGACGGTCTCCATGACTCCGTGTATGTCCTGGGTGGCGACATCGCTCACAGAGGCCGGGTACTTGATCTGGTGCGCATCGTATGTACCGATCCCGCCACGATACAGCATGGCCTTAGCGGATGAGGTGCTCGCTTCCATAATCAATATATTCATAGCCATCTCCTCTTCTTTATCAGCAGGCAGCGTTTTTGCGAAATCCCAGAGCCAGCAGTCCCGCCGGTATCAGCATCAGGGCGTTTAGCAATAGTCCATACCGCAATCCCAGCACATCCCCGATCCATCCGATCAGGGGCGGTGCGATGATCGTAGCCAGAAAATACCCCAGCATCATGATGCCGGAGGCGGCGGCGGTATTGCGGGGGGCCAGGGTACAGCTCTCGGCCATGATCTGTGGAAAATTATTGCCTGTACTGAGTCCCACCATCCCGAACATAAGGATGGCGAAGACCGAACTTCCTGAAAAACTGGCCAACACCGCGAAAACCACCCCGGTCAGACTGCCTATGGAGACAAATGCGCGGGGACCAAACCGCCTGGTGAATCGCGCGCTCAAAAAACGGCTGATGGTCAGCGCGATAAAGTACGCCGTCACAGCCAGCGCCGCTAGTGCCGGAGAATGATCGATCCCCAGCACAAATGAATAGGTCCAGTACAGCACGTTGATGAACACAAATGCGTTAAAAAACGAGACCGCCGCCACAAAACCCATGCCTTTGATCCGCGCCGCTTTCTTAAGCTCAAAGATATGCTCCGCGAAGGTAGCCTTTACGCGCAGGAGCGGTCGGTGAAAATCATCCCGGATAGTCAATATATACATACACACACATAGCAGTGAAAAACCGCCGAAATAGACAAAGGCCTGTCCCATGTCAAACGCGGCCGATACCGCCCTGGTTACCTGGGAACCAACGGCGCCCCCCAGTCCGAAAAACCCGTGGAGCAGGTTCAGGTACAGACCCCGCCTCCCCATGGTATAGTCGGAGACCACGGCGTTGCTGAGGGTGTTTAGGAGGCTGTTGGTAAAGCCCACAAACAGGAACAATCCAAACACCAGCCAGATATAGGGTGCTGTCCCCAATAACGCCATCAGCCCCGCGAAGCAAAGCCCCAGCAGTCCCAGTACCTTGGGTTTATTGAGGGCGTCAAAGAATACCACGCAGATCAATACGGCGACGATACCCCCCACCGACTGAAGGGTGGAAAAAAAACCCGCGCCCCCCAGGGCGATGCCATGCCTCTCCTGCATATAGGGGATAAACTGCCCCAGCATCGATAGGAAAAACGCATAGCAGAAGAATATCGGGTATACACTGAAGACCTTTCTGCCGTTGTCCGCCGTGCCCGTCCCCATAGACAGTCTTACCTCCTCAAGCATGTACCTCGATTATACACCGGAATACGCGGCGTACCCGCCGTCCACCGGCAGCACCACCCCGTTCACAAAGGAGGCCGCCGGGGAACAGAGAAACAGCACCGCGCCTGTCAGTTCCTCCGGTTTCCCGTACCGGCCCATGGGGGTTCCCGCGATGATCTTCGCCCCCCGCTCGGTGGGCTCTCCCGTTTCCTTGTCCACCAGCAGGTACTCGTTCTGCTGGGTCAACAGGAATCCCGGCGCAATGGCGTTCACCCGGATATGGGGGGAGTACTCCTGATTGAAATGGGTCGCCATCCACTGGGTAAAATTGGACACCCCGGCCTTGGCCGCGCTGTAGGCCAATGTCCGGGTCAGGGGCGTAAAGGCTGCCATGGAGGAGATATTCACGACGCAGCCAGCCTTTCGCTCCGCAAAGATCTTTCCGAATACCTGGGTGGGGAGTATGGTCCCCATGAGATTGAGGTTAAAGACCCACTTTACAGCCTCCTCGGGCACATCGAAGAATGCCTTATCCCCGCCGGTGGTGGCATCGGCCTTATTGCCCCCGGCGCCGTTGATCAGTATATCCACCGTACCGTACTGGTCCAGCACCGCCTGGGCGGCCGACTGGATGCTCTCTTTATTGAGGACATCACACCCCAGGGCGATGGCGTTCCCGCCGCTATGCTTTATGTCCTCCGCAACTTCCCGGGCCTTGTCTTCCATCAGGTCCAGAAGGGCGATCCTGGCCCCGTGGGCGGCGAGGCCCTTGGCCATCTCGGCGCAGAGGATACCCGCGCCCCCCGTGATGACGGCTACTTTATCCTTGATATCAAAGTCTATTTTCATCTTCATCCTCCTAGTATCGGTCCATTTCCATAAAATGCGATGAATCCCCCGGCGGCCAGCAGGAACAACACTGTCGAGTAAAGCAGCGCCGTCACTGAAAACCGGTGATCATACCCGTACTGTTTTGCCCATATGGTGCTCATCACCGGCACCGGCGCGGCGAAGCAGACGGTGAGCAGCAGCCGAATCTGCGGCGCTGCCGGGACGAACTGCATGACGCCCAACACCGCCAGGGGTATGATGAGCACTTTGCCCACCGATAGCAGTACGGTATCCCTGTCGGGCTTCCAGTCTGCCGCGCTGTGACTGGCCAGCACCCCGCCGATGTAGAGCAGCGCCAGGGGCACGGTCAATCCCCCCAGCATAGAGAGAAAGTCCTTGATCACACCCCCGGGCTTTAATCCTAGCGCCGCCAGTGGGATGGAGATCAATAGCGCGACAAAGCTCGGGCTTATGAGCTTTTTCAACCTTAAGCCCTGGAACGTACCGCCGCCCACGAAATAACTGTAGTACAGCGTCCAGATGATCAGGTCCTGGGCGGAGCTGTGCAACATGGTGTAGTACACCCCCGTATCCCCGAAAACAACCCGGATCACGGGCAATGCCACAAAAGCGATATTGCCTATCGCCATGGAAAACAGGATCAATGGCTTGCGGTCCAGATTCCCGTATCGGGATAGGACGGCCCGTCCCAGCACAAACAGCAGCAGCGTGATGACGATGGTAGCGCCTACCACGACCAGGCTCTCGGACGCCAGGCTGCCTATGTCCAGGGAAGTCACCGACCCGACGATGAGAGCCGGATAGGCGATGTGGAGCAGTATGGCAGGCAGGGCATCGGTATGCGCGCTGCCCAAAATCCCGGTCTTACGCAGGGTATACCCGGCCGCGATCAGCATGATCATCAGTAAGACTGGTGAAAGCCCCGCCTCCATACGCTCCCCTCTCTCTTCCGCTTGCTATCGTATTTCTCTAGACGGTCTCTCCGTTATTGACCATCTCGATATTGTCATTGGGGCATTGGTTGAAGCACATCCCGCAGGCCACGCAGCCTTCGTCCAGGATATGCACCCGGTCCGGCGCGTCGTTCTCTATAGTGAACTCGGGACAAATGCTCTTGCAGATCTCGCAGCCCTCGCCGCATCCGCAGGCCAGACACCGGGAAGCTTCCTTCACCGCCTCCTCTTCGGTCATGGTACGGGTGTACCGCTCAAACCCATTGACACGGTCGCAGGCCGCCACGGTATCCAGAGAGACGGGCGCCTCGTCCTTGAAATACCCGGTGCGTTTGAGGACGGTCTCTTTGTCCACCACGCCGCCTTGGGGCTCATATGTTAGGAAAGCCTCTTCTCCGCGCAGGTCCCTGTCCATGGATACCGCCGCTCTCTTGCCCGCGGCCACCGCAGCGATGACAGTCTCCACACGGACCGCGTCACCCCCGGCATACACACCGTCAGCGACCTTCAGGGTATCGGCATCCGCCTTGACAGCGTATCGGTCATACTCCACCCCCGGGATCTTCTCGGCCTGCTGGCCGATGGCGGCGATCAGTGTGTCACAGGATAGAGTGAACTCCGCCGTCTGCACCGGCTCGGGCCGCCTGCGGCAGGTATCGTCGGCTTCGCCCAGGACCTGGTTGCACATCCGGACAGCCTGTAAACGACCGTCTTCCGATTTGATCTCGATAGGAGATACGAGATACATGATCCGGACCCCTTCCGCCTCGGCCTCCGCGATCTCCTCTGCGGTGGCGGGCATCTCATCCTTGGTACGCCGGTAGGCGATATACACGTTCTTGGCCCCCAGCCGCACCGCCGTCCGGGCCGAGTCCACAGCGGTGAACCCGCCGCCTATGACCACGACGGTCTCGCCCATCTCGGGCCGCTGTCCTTCGCTGATTCCCTTCAGGAAATCCACCGCGCTTACGACGCCCTGGCAATCCTCCCCGGGGACCCCGATGGCCCGGCCCTTCTGGGCGCCGATGCCCAGGAAAACCGCGCTGTATCCCTGTTCCTTCAGGGACGCCACCGTGAAGTCCCGGCCCAGGGCCTTGCCAGTTATGACCTTCACTCCCATGGCTTTGAGTTTCTCGACCTCCTCATCGATCATCTCCTTGGCCATCCGGAAATCCGGCAGGGCGTAGCGGAGCATGCCCCCGGTTTTCTCTTCTTTCTCAAATATTGTCACATCGTACCCGGCCTGAGCCAGGTAGAAAGCGTTGGATATCCCAGCGGGACCCGAACCAACCACCGCCACCTTGATGCCATTTTTGGGCTGCATCTCTATGGCAGGCCCCCATCCCTGGGCCTTTCCGTACTCCAGCACGAACCGCTTGATATCCCGGATGCGGATGGGCTCGCCCTTCTCCCCCCGAGTGCAGGCCTCCTCGCAGGGGTGGCTGCACACGTGGCCGCAGGTCTGCTGCAGGGGACCTTTTTCCGTGATCAACTCATAGGCCCGCCGAAAATCCCCCTTGGCGACCTTTCTGACATAGGCCTGGGCCGGCACGTGATGGGGGCAGGCGTCCTTGCAGGGGGCGGAGAGGTTTGGGTCCTTGATCCGGGCGTACCCGCCGTAGAGGGTCAGTTCCGGCGCGGTCTTGACCTCGGACACGATGGCGTCCCGGAATTCCCGGGTGCTCTCATACCCATGCTCGTCCATCCATTCCCGTAGCCCCGCGACCATGGGCCGCACGATATCGAATCCGCTGATCAATGTCTCGGCGCATACCCCCAATAGATCCGCTCCGCACATGATCATCTCGATGGCGTCCTGGGCGCTCCGGATCCCCCCCGCCGCCATGATCCGCGGATCGGGTCCGTTCACCTTCCGTATCTCGTAGGTGTCCCGCTGTGCCAGTGGTTTCAGCCATGACCCGCAGTGGCAGGACATGCTGATCTCTTCCTGGAGGTGATAGACCGCTTTGCCGGGATTCTCGAGATCTATGGGGGGGATCCCCAGTCTATTAGCAGTGCCGCCCACGGCGTCGGCCCCGGCGGCGTAGAGCGTCTTGGCCACCTTGGCGATCTTGCCTCCCTCTGGGGTCAGTTTCACGAAGAGGGGGATATCGATGGCCTTCTTGATCTCCTGTACGATCTCGGAGACCACGCTGCCCTGCTGCCCGAGACTCGCCCCGGTCTGGACATTGCAGGCACAGTCATCCCCGGAGGTCAGTTCCATATTGTAGGACATGTTGGGGCAGCACATATTGAGCTCGATGATATCGGCCCCTGCCTCCTCGAACTTTTTGGCCATATTGACCCAGCCCTCATAGCCCTTGTCTCCGGCGTAAGTGATGTTGGCAAAGAGCTTCAGATCGGTAAGCACCTTCTTGGCGTCCTCCATGAGACGCAGTCCTTCTTCGAAATTCAGCCGCTTTTCCGCCGTAAAGGCCAACGCGTTTCGGTCATGGAAGATCGCGTACCGCGGCTTGCGGTTCACATAGGGGGTCGGGTCGATGGTCAGCTTGATACTGGCCCCCGCCCAGCCCGTCTCTTCGATCCGCTTCAGCTGCTTCACCGACTTGGTGGTGGGGCCTGATGCCACGTAGAACGGGTTCTTGAAGGTAACGCCGCCCACCTCTACCGGGATGATGATGTCTTTCATACTACTTGCCCTCCCTGTTCGGATTTTGTATAGTCCTGCCCTCCCGGGCTGACTGGTATATATAGTTGATTACCTTGAGCGCCTCCAGGCCGTCAACGCCCCGCATCCCCACGTCGGCGTCTTTAGCCTCCCGGCAGCATTCCACGAAATACGCGATCTCGTCCGCGTACCCCAGGTTGAATTTCTCGTCCACAGAGGGCCGGGACCACCCGGTGGTGATCTCAGCCTTCTCCACCGTGTAGTCAAATCCGGGGATGCTGTATCCCTTGATCGCGCTGGTGAATGTGAGGTCCAGGTGCAGGCAGCCTTCGGTGCCGTAGATGTCGATGATGTCCTCCATGCCGCCGCTGGTCACGTAATTACCCTCCAACAACGCCGTGGTGCCGTCGCTGAACCGCATCATGGCCGCCGCCCAGTCTTCCCCCTCCATGGTCTTGTGGATGAGGTTTCGCTCACTGCCGCCGCTGGTCATGGCGGATATCTCGGTCCACTCGTTGTTTTTGAGTGAGAGCATCAAGCCCACGGGGTGGATACCCAGGTGAATCATGCTCCCCCCGCCACAGTAGCGAATGGTCTGGGCGAAGGGGCTGTGGGAGCCGCTGTGGCACTCCCGTGCCCGGATGAACACCTGTCTGCCGATGCTTCCATCATCTACCAAACCCAGCGCCTTGCGGATCGCCGGGGAAAAGAGCCAGTCCTCCGCGTAATAGATATGCAGGCCCTTTTCTTTGGCCAGGCGGACCATCTCTTCCGCGTCTTCCACCGTGGTTGCCAGGGGCTTCTCACTGATGATATCCCGGCCTTTTTTTAGCGCCCGCATGGCGGGATCATGGTGGAGAAAATTGGGCAGGCATATATCCACGAGGTCACAATCCACCTGCTCGATAGCCTCCTCGTAACTCGTATAGGTCTCATAGCCCTCGATCCCGTACCGCTTGGCCAGATCGTGAATCCGGCCCTCGTCCTTGTCCGCGATGGCCACGATTTGGGCCCGGTCCTTGATCCGGGCGTACCCATCCACATGCAGGTCGGCGCTGAATGCCGCTCCCAGCAGCAATACTCTTGTCTTTTCCATGTTGTCTCCCCTCTCTATCGCTTGATATATGTGATCAGCATCTCTGCCAGGTCCCCGGCCCTTTTATCGATGCTCTCTTTCTTCATCAGATCCTGCTTAAGCATCTTACCCAATGTATACCGGTTGGAAAAATAGGCGAAGGTGCTGGTCAAGAGCGTGATCTGTATCTGGTCCGGTTTCGTGTCCTTTTTGATGCGCCCCGCTTTCCTCTCCCGCTCCAGTATGGCTTTGAGTCTGGTCAGGGCCGGGGGCCGTATATCGGAGGCGATCCCCGATATGAATTCCCCCTTATTGAGGTTTTCCCATAGTATGAGATTGACATAGGCGGGATTGTCGTTTAAGTAGATGAAATAAAACCGCACCACTTTTTTGATGGCTTCCTCATAGGAATCATCCTCATCGACGACGCTGCGTCCCGCGCTGGCGATCCGGCTGTAGGCGACCCCCAGGACCTCCCGGTACAGATCTACCTTGCAGCCGTAGTACTCATATATCATCCGTTTGTTGATACCGGCACTTTTCGCGATCTCATCCACACGGGTGCCATAGAGGCCCTTTTGGCTGAAGGCCTTTTCCGCCGCCCGAAAGATCGCTTCCTTTGTTTTCGCGCTGTCCTTTTCCCTCGCCATACTACCCTTCCTTTTGTAACCGTTTGGTTACATCATGGCATAAAAGGGCGCTCACCGCCCTAGAAACTGCTGTATCCCAGTGGTTTTTTGTTTTCCATATAGGCAAATATCTTTCGGGCCTCCGCAACCATCAGGCGGCTGCCCATCTCCAGTATCCTTTGTCCCTTTTCCGCCGTTGCCAATGAAGGCATCCCCCATACCCCGTCGGGGCAGGCGCGAAAGATGCTACCGTAGTTCAGGTACGGCCTCGCCACATCCGGCTTGTGATCCACGATCCGGTCCTCATAGACCAGCTCCTTCCGCAGGTGCATCACCACGGAGGTTTCCAGTTCGTCGGCGTGGAGGCATACGTCACTCTCCACGATCCCGGCCTCCTGGTAGATATCCAGGTAGTCGTAGTAATTGACGCAGGCTACTTTAAGATCCGGGTTCAACGTGGCGTTCAGCTGCCGGACCGCAGGGGTCAGCATGAAGATCCCTCCATGCCCCTGGATGATCACCACTTTTTTGAACCCCTGTTCCAGGAGGCAATGGCATATGTCCAGCACCATATGGTAAAAGGTATCCGGATTCATCCACACGCTCCCCATTTTCCCCATGTGCTCCCGGCAGGTGCTGATCGGTATGGTAGGGATCTGGTAGGCACCCAGGGCCTCGGCCATGCGATTGGCAAATGCCTCGGTGGTGATGCAGTCGGTGGACAAGGGCAGATGGGCCCCGTGCTGCTCCAGGGATCCAAAGGGCAGGATCGCCGTATCGGTTTCTAGTTCTTCCAGCTCCGGCTGGGTCATATCGTAGGTCCTCATATGCCTTCTCCCTTTCTACAAGAGGTCCGCCGCGCTCTCCCGGTCGAGATACAAAACGGCGTTTTCGTGTTTCTGTAATACGCTCGCCGGACAGCCGGTGGTGATAGGTCCTCTCACCGTCTTGGTCACGGCGTCTTTCTTGGTCTTTCCGGGGACCACAGCGATGGCGTCCGGGATATCCATGAGCGCCGACATGGTTAGTGTCAGGGCGCTCTTGGGTACATCATCTAGACTAGCAAAGCAACCGTCATTCACCTGCTGGTTGCGGCATACATCGTCCAGCGCCACGACCTTCACCTTTAGTGGATCGGAAAAATCCGCCACCCCCGGGTCGTTAAAAGCCAGATGACCGTTTTCCCCGATCCCCAGGAATACGATGTCCGGGGGATACGTTTCCAATAATCCGGCATATCGCTCACACTCGGTCTCAGGGTCCGGGGCCTGTCCATTTAGATAGTATATCTCTCCGAAATCAACGATATCAAAGATCGCCTCTTTAAGAAAATTGCCGAATCCCTGGGGAGCGTCCTCGGTAAGCCCGATATATTCATCCATGTGAAAGGCCCGTACCTTGACCCAGTCCACATCCTGCCGCAATAACGACGCTAAAAATTCATTCTGGGAAGGGGCCGCCGCGAACACCGCATTGGCCATACCCTTTTCCCCGATGATCCTTTTCAGTCTATCCGCCGCGTCCACCGCGGCGTTCTCTCCCATCTCCATTCGGGTTTCATATGCCTGTATACGCAGTGAACCCGAATATATGTCTAAAATGCTGCCCATCTTTTCTGTCTCTCCTCTGTCTTAGTCCCTTTTTCTCGTGCCCAGGTACGCCTCCGCGACTTTGGGATCCTTGATCAGTTCCTGACCGGTACCGGTCTTTGTAATCCGACCGTTTTCCAATACGATCCCATGATCGGCGATCCCCAGCGCCTTAACTGCGTTCTGCTCGACCAGCAGTACCGTGACACCGGTCTCCCTGATACTCTCTATGACCTTAAATACATTGGCTACGATCTTCGGCGCGAGCCCAAGTGAAGGCTCGTCCAGCAGCAGTATCTTCGGCTTTGACATCATCCCGCGGGCTATGGCCAGCATCTGCTGCTCACCGCCCGAGAGCATCCCCGCGTGCTGTTTGCGGCGTTCCCCCAGGATAGGAAATATCTCGTACTGCTCCTGGATCATTTTCGCCGTTTCTTTGCTGTCATGATTCAGGTAGGCGCCGACTTCCAGGTTCTCCTCCACCGTCAGCGCGGCGAATATCTTTCTGCCTTCCGGCACCTGTACGATCCCTTCCTGCACGACCTTGTGCCCCTTTCTGGGCAGCGCTTTTCCCTCCAGCAGTATCTCGCCCGATGTCTTCACCTGGGCCGATATGGCGTTTAGGAGCGTGGTCTTTCCCGCGCCGTTGGAGCCGATGATACTGAGTATCTCGCCCTTATTCAGCGTAAAGCTGACATCATGCAGCCCCACGACCTTCCCGTAGGCCACATGCAGGTTGCGTATCTCTAGCATGACTCTTCCTCCTCTCCCAGGTAGGCCGCCAGCACGCAGGGGTCGGACTGTATCTCAGCCGGAGTACCTACGGAGATGGTCTTGCCGAAATCCTGGACGTAGATCCTGTCGCAGAGCTCCATGATGACGTCCATCCTATGCTCGATGAGGATCATGGATAATCCGAGCCGTTTCTTTATATCTTTCAGGAAATCCACCAGTTCCAGGGCTTCCTCCGGATTCAGTCCCGCCGCAGGCTCGTCCAGCAGCAGTACCTTGGGATTCAGCGCCAGCGCCCTCGCGATCTCCAGTCTCCGCTGCATCCCGTAGGGCAGGTTGGAGGGCTTGGTATTGGCCAGATGGGCTAGCCCCACCAGTTCCAGGCACTCCATGGCCTCCTTCTTGATTTCCCGCTCACCCTTCCAGCGCCGGGGCAGCATACATATCGTCTCCAGGAAAGAGTACCGCGGCTTGTAGTCGCAGGGTACCTTGACATTGTCCAGCACCGTCAAGCTCTGAAACAATCGGATATTCTGAAACGTCCGGGCGATTCCCATCTTGGCTACTTTCTCCTGGCGCTCCCGGGTGATCTCCTGGTCCGCAAGTATAATCTGCCCCGTATCCAAGTCGATAACTTTGGAGATCAGATTGTATATGGTGGTCTTGCCGGCGCCGTTGGGGCCGATAATGCCGATGATTTCGTTTGCGTTCACGGTCATGGAGAAGCCGTTGACGGCGACGACGCCGCCGAAACGCTTGCTGATATTGTTTACGGTCAATAATGCCATCGTCTCTTCCCCCCTCACGCCGCGTTTTCCGGCAGCTTGTGCCTAGTGAATTTATCTTTGATCCAATGATAGAGATCCGTGATCTCCCGGTCGCCCAAGAGTCCCTGGGGCCGGAAATTTAAAACCCCTATGATGATCACACAGTAGATCACCGTCCTAAGCTCGGAGGCAAACCGCAGCAGCTCCGGCAGCATGGTGAGCAGCACCGCCGAGAGTACCGAACCCGTCAGGCTGACGGTACCGCCGAAGAACAGGAATATGACCCAGCTCGACGAGGTTGTCCACCCGAACATATTGGGGTCGATATACTGGATATAAAACGCGTACAGCACCCCCGCGAATCCCGCGATCATGGATGTGAAGACATAGACCTTCATCTTGGTGGCGAACACGCTGATACCAAATGATTTGGCCGCCAGTTCGTCGGTCTTGATGGCCAGGCACATCCTGCCGAAGCGGGAGTATTTGAACATGGCGACCAGTACGATCACCACAGCCGTGCCGAGGAACACGCCGGGCAGGCCGATCCATTTGGGGATCGAGCTTAGGCCCTGGGCTCCGCCGGTGATATCCCCGGATGCGTTTAATACCGCCCGGATCGCTTCGCCCAGAAACAGCGACATCAGCGCGAAAAAGTCCCTGCGCAGCTTCAGGGTGGGATACCCCACGATCACAGACAATAACCCGCAGCCCACCACGCCGCTTATCATGCACACGATGAGGGGCATCTTGAAATACACGGCGAGTATCCCCGCGATATAGGCGCCCACCGCCATATAGGCCGCCTGGCCGAATGAAAACAGACCGGTGAGTCCCGTCAAGGGGAAGATACTGACCACGCCGATTACAGTGATAAGAGTAAATACCAATACTGATTCGTTCATAGTCTATCCCCCTAAGCCTTTTCCTGCATAAATTTACCGGCGATGCCTTTGGGGCGTATCAATAAGAATGTCAAGGTCAATACAAAGATGATCGCCGGTGCGATCACATCGCCGGTAATGACTGTAAGCGCGACTTCCACCAGGGAGAGCAAAAACGCTCCGATGATCGCTCCGGGCAGGCTCCCCAGTCCCCCGATGACCGAAGCGATGAATCCCTTGACTACCATATTTCCCAGGAAGGGGTCGATGGTGTAATTTGATGCCAGAAACACACCGGCCACACCAGCCAAACTCCCCGCCAGGAAGAAAGTGACACGGACGATGGTATTGGCGTTGATGCCCATCAGTGTCGCCGTGGTATCGTCGATGGCGACAGTCCGGATAGCCAATCCAAGTTTTGTCTTCTGGATGATGATCATCAGCACGACCAGCAGGGCGACGCATGTGCCTAGAATCACCGCATCCAGGGTGACAACCCGCAAAGCCCCCAGCTTGATGACCGGGTTTTCGAAGAAGGGAGGCATGCTGTAGTATGTGGTACCGAATAAAATGGTCAAAATATTCATAAATAAAATGCCGCACGTGATGGAGCTGACAAAATAAAATATCCGCGGGCTTTTTCGTTTTCGTAAATTATAGAATCCGATCGTATCCAGGATGATACCGATGATCCCTCCGCCAATGGCCGCGGCCACCAACGAAAATACCAGGCCCAAACCAAGGGTCTTGGCGAAATAGTACCCAATAAACGCGGATATGCTGATCATCCCGCCATGGGCAAAATTGGAGAATTTCAATACGCTGAAAATGAGTGCGAATCCAACAGCGATCAAAGCGTAGACGGCTCCCTTTGATATCCCGTTGATCAACTGCTGAACAAAGAATGTCATGCCCATAATAACCTCCGTAGCTGAGTAAAAACGGTTTTCCGGCGGACATACCGCCGGAAAACCTTACAGCTTCTCTTAGTCTTCGGGTAGATAGTAACCGATGAGGTTAATATTCCCCTCCGCGTCATAATCCGCTACATAAGCGCCCATGCCTATCGGCCTATGAGTCTCAGGATTCAAGGTTATCGTGCCGGACGCTGTCTCTACATCCTTGGTGTTGTTCTCGATATAGTCGGCGATCTCTACCGTGTCCGTCACGTCGGAGACATTCTTCAATGCGTTGGCGATGATCATCACGTCGTCATATCCGAACGCGATATTGAATGCCGGCTCTTCGCCCACTTCTTCCCGATACGCTTCGGTGATCTCCTTGGTGTTTCCGCTGTCCATGTCCAGGTTGAACAGGAAAACAAGGTCTTCAATGGGTGTGCCTTCGACCAATGTGGTGAAAGGCGGCGTGTAGGTATTGTTGCCGATGATATAGCCTTCATATCCCAGCTGGCGGGCCTGCACGTAGGCCAGCGCGTTGGTGTTGACATAGTTGGGGATGAATATCCCGTCGGGATTTTTGGCCATCAGCTTGGAGATCTGCGCCTTGTAGTCCTTTGCGTCCGCGCCGAAGGTCTCCACGCCGACCACTTCCACGCCCTTGCTCTCCACGTAGTCCTGGAAGGGACCGGCATGGGACGCCGCATAAGCGTTGGAGGAGTCATACAGGATGCCGACGGACTCGATACCAAGCTCGGTCACGGAATAGTTCGCCATGATCTGGGCCTGCTGCAGGCAGCTCGGCTCGGCCAGGAACATATAGTTCCATACTTCCCCGGTCTGTTCGTTGATAGTCGCACGCTCGTCCATGAACTGGCCGACGAAAGGTACTTTTTTCTCTTCCGATACGGCAGCGATGGGGATACCGATATTGCTCAGCGCCGGTCCCACGATAGCCACCGCGCCCTCGTCCACCAGGCGGTTGTAGGCGTTGACGCCTTCGTTGGGGTCCAGCTTGCAGTCATAGGTCACGACCTTCAGGGTCTTGCCATTGATACCGCCAGCCGCGTTGATATCCGCGACCGCCCGTTCGACGCCCCAGGTGGTCATCTTGCCCGCCACGGCCATGGCGCCGCTCAGGTCCTGAATGCTGCCGATGAGGATCTCTCCGCCGTCCGCGTCGCCGGAAGCTTCATCCGACGGCGCCGGTGTCGCCTCCGCCTCTCCGGGTGTTTGCGTGGGGGTGTTGTCTGTCTTCGGCGCGCAGGCCGCCAGTACAAATACCAGCATGACCGCCACGGCCAAAAGTGCCATTAGTTTCTTCTTCATGGTGTCCCTCCTCTTGTGTGTTTATTTTCACCAAAGCCGGTCGTTACACCAATTCCTTTACGGAATTGCGCACAACCAGTTTTGGTTCCAATCGTATGTTTAAAACAAAATCCGTCTCCGCGTTGAGCCTCTCAAACAGCATCTTCGCGGCCAGTTTTCCCGTGTCATGAGACGGATAGCTGATGGTGGTGAGCGCCGGGGAAAAGAGTGACGCGAAGGGGATATCGTCAAATCCCATCACGGATACGTCCTCCGGCACACGGATACCATTCCGGTTCAGTTCCTGGATAAATCCAAAGGCCATCATATCGTTAACCATCATCACGGCAGTGGCGTCGACCTTGTTCTGGATAAATTTCTTGCCCATCCACCGGCCGGCGTTGACCTCATAGCCCTCTTCCTCATTTTCGATCTCATCTTCCGAAATCAAGATGTATTCGTCAATCAGATCAAGATTGGCGTTTTCCATCGCCTGTTTGTAGCCCTCATACACCTTTTGCCGCGTCCAGCGGTTCAGGGGCGTGGATGCGAAGGCGATCTTTGTATGCCCGGACCTGATGAGATGGGATACCCCCATCATCGCCCCGGCCAGTACGTCAAATCCCACATGGCTGCATTGGTTGTTCGGCAGTTTCTGGTCCAGGAGCACGAATTTGATCCCCTGGCGCACCAGTTCGTTCACGATGGGCAGGCTCTCCCCCACCGAGGAAAGGATAATGCCTTTCACCTGTTTTTCACGAAGCATATTGAGGTACCGGCTCTCCCGCTTGGGATCGCGGAGTGTATTGCACAGCAGCAAATTATAGTCGTTGTGGTTCGCCTCTTCTTCGATACCCAGTACGGAATACGAATAGAAAGGATTGGTGATGGTGGGTACGATAACCCCGATATCCCGGCTTTCATTGGCCTTTAGATTCTTCGCCAGCAGGTTGGGTGTGTAGTTCAGCGCCTTGGCCGCTTCCAGGACCCGCGCGCGCAGTGCCTCCGTCACAGGGTATCCGTTGTTGGACAATACCCTGGATACCGTCGTCGCGGACGTACCGGCGTGTTTCGCGATATCGTGTACGGTTGCTTTCTTACTGCCCATGGCCCCCACTCCTCACTCTTGACCATCCCATTATACACAGGATAGTTATCGATTTCTATAGTTATTCTATAAAAATTTCGAATTCCCTATAAATTCCTCGAAAAATAGATGTTATTTATACTATATTTACCTAATTTATTAGAAAGCATATAGTTATCGTTTTCTATTTTTCCTTGACAGGGCATTGACGCGACACCTATAGTGACAGTAGATTCACGACCAGAGGAGGAATACACTATGAAAACAATGGAGAAATTACTGGAAAGGCTGACCACGCCTTCGGACAATCTTACTGTGGATATGAGCAGGATAAAGGGGGATATACTGATCATAGGTGCGGGGGGAAAGATCGGGCCCACCCTGTCCGTCCTGGCAAAAAGAGCCGCGGTACAGAGCGGCGTGGATCGTCGCGTCATCGCGGCTTCGATGTTCAATGACGAGAAAACCATTACCTACCTCACACAGAACGGTGTGGAGGTGATCGATACAGACCTGCTTAAGCCCGGGGCGCTTTCAAATCTGCCCGACGCCCCCAATATTATATACATGGCGGGACGGAAATTCGGCACCCAGGGCAATCAAGCCCTCACATGGGCCATCAATACCTATCTCCCCGGTCTCGTCGCCCAACGGTATCCGGGTTCGCGGATCGTGGCATTTTCCACTGGAAATGTGTATGGGATGCGTCCCATCTATTCGGGGGGCGCGCTGGAGGATGAGACGCTGGAGCCGGTGGGGGAATACGCCCAAAGCTGTGTGGGACGCGAGCGTCTGCTGACATACTGGTCGGAAACCAACGATACTCCCATGCTGCTGTTCCGCTTAAATTACGCCATCGACATGCGCTACGGCGTACTCTACGATATCGCCAGTACCGTCCTCGGTCAAAAACCGGTGGATCTCTCCATCGGCTATGTGAACTGCATCTGGCAGGGAGACGCCGCGGAATATGCCCTGCGCTCACTGCCATATTGCCAAACACCTCCCGCCATACTAAATGTCACCGGGCCGGAGAGCATCTCTGTCGCCCATATCGCACGGGAATTCGGGAGGCTGTTCGACGTACCCGTGACATTTACAGGAGCCCCCCCGGACTCATCCCTCTTCAGCAACGCGGGGAAGATGGCCCGGCTTTTCGGGTATCCCAGCGTGTCCCTCAATCAGATGATCCACTGGACGGCGGATTGGCTTGCATCAGGAGGTGACGTCATCGACGCGCCGACCCATTTCGAGCAGCGCAACGGAAAATTCTAATTACCCTTCGCATGAACGGATGATATCCGCCAACAGGCTAGTAGCCCCTATGTAGTGGGAATAGTCTGTCGGCGGATTCTTTGTCCTCAGCATATCCACGAACTTCTCCACGCCGTATAGGTAGCAATCCGTTTCATCCACGTGGAAATGACGGATATTCTTCCCCAGCAGGGAGATATGCAGCCCCGGAATTCCCGGAGATGTGTTGAGAACGACCTTTAAATGGGGATACAGCACTGAAGCGACGACACCTTTCTCATCGCGCACCACTTTGACTTCACTGTACCCGGTGCCGCAGAGGTCCGCGCACAGCTCCGCCAGGTGGCTGCCGTAATACCATGGTCCGTCGTATTCGCTGTCCATATCCGCCTGATAGCGAATCAGCACCGTGTCGGGCTTTTCGGTGTCCAGCAGGGTTTTGATCTTCGACACTCCGGGAAGGAACCGGAGGGTGGAGCCGCCGAATAGGGGCACGTTTCTCTCCCGGGTCAGGTCTATTAAGGCCCGCGCTTCTCCTGGATCGGAGGTAAACGGCTTATCCACAAACAGGGGTTTCCCCGCCTCGACGACCTTCCTGGCGGGAGTGAAGTGTTCGCTCCCCCGCCGCGTGATGATCATCACTGCGTCGGATACATCGATCAATTCCTCATAGGCCGAACATATCCTATCGATTTGGAGCGCTTCCGCTTTAGCCTGGATCAACTCCGGGGCGTCCCCGCCCCAGAGCGCGTGGAATCTGTATCCCGGAAACCTGCTTTCGATATTTAGTATTCTCCCGAAGAATTCCGCGTGTTTGCTCTGTATGCCGATCAGGCCTATACGGTACAAAGGTATACTCCCTTCAGGTATCTTTCCCATCTCCCGCGTCTTAGTTCTCTATAGTATCATAGCGAAGCAAGAATTCCATCAAATACCCCTTCATAATGCTGCCCCTTAATGCCGAAATCCATTTCTTTATAAGACCAGGCCGCTCTTCCAATGTGATATTTCTCAAACACCTGATGCATATCTTGATACCAATTGAGCGTGCTTTGTACCGGCGCTTGGTCAATCACTCCGTATTCACCGCAGTATAGCGCTGCGCCACGTTCTTCCGCCACGGCAACAGCTTGAAGGATTAGCTGTTCCAGTAATGTCACGTCGATTTCCTTACATTGATTTTTGAAAATAAAGGAGCCCTTTTCTCCGATAGTATTCGCAGCCTTCCTATACGTTTCAACATCAGATGGGTATTCAATATAAAGATCTTTTGTCTCCGGAACCCAGCTCGCGTTTTGATGAGTAAACGCGAACGGCTCATAAAAATGAAACGTATATATGACATTTTCATCGTATGGCTCATCCAATAGAGCCACTGCCCGGACACTGTTCCATTCGATCCCCCCGATGATGATCTGAGTTCTCGGTGCATATTTTCGGATGCTTTCTATGGCCCTGAGGGCTAAAATGTTCCATGGCCTGCTGTTTTCCTCTTCAACGACTTCATTTAGGAGTTCGAACACCACCGTGTCCTTTTCGTTTCCGTATCTGCGTGCCAATTCACTCCAAAGGCTTACAAACCTGCTCTGGAGCGCGTCATTCGTAAATAAACTGTTTTCTTCGCCAAAGGCATTAGTAAATGTATACCCCGCTGTTTTATGAATATCAAGAATCATTCTCATTCCATGTTTTTTGCACCACTCAATGCATGCGTTGATATATTGAAGCCCCTCATCTTTATACATTCCTTCCTCCGTTTCGATTGCCTCGCAGTCTATCGGAAGTCTGATGTGGTCCAGTCCCCACGCGCTGATCCTTTTAATATCATCTTCTGTAATGAAACTGTCATAATGCGCCCTCGTATGAGCGAATTGAGAAAGCCAGCCTCCAAGATTGATACCTTTTTTTAAGCCATGAATATAATTCATACACCCTATCCTCCCTGTCATGAACTCAACAAATTTATGATAACCGTTAACGAGGATATGTCAAATTACTTTTCGAATGTATGGTTATCATTCGGACATAGAAAATCCCCGGAAAACCTTGATTTACTTGGCTTTCCGGGGATTCGTTTCTTACTCCCACTCGCTCCTTTGGAGCGTTTTCGAAACAATCCCGTTTAGGTAATATGGCTTACAGCATTCTAATTACATCAGTTCTCCATATCTTCAGAGCTATCTGATTTTTTGTTGCCATTTTGTTGCCTATTATAGTGTACAAAGCCACCATTAAGTATACCATATTTTTGGACCAGTTGGATTAATATGCAGGAAGAAACACAACAATTTATTTCCTCATATCTTTTCTAGGTTTATCTTGCGCCAATATTCGTATCAAAAAACCTTTGTACAAAATTCACAACCTTATAGAGGACCTGCGTCTGATCGCTGTAGAATCCATAGCTGTGGCCGTCATTGGGCGTCACGGCTACATCTGCCTTGAAGGCGGCCGCGACTGCCTGTGACACGGAAGGAGCTACCGCCTGATCATCCTTTGCGTATATGACAAGCGCGGGACCATCGCCGTACGCCGCTACCGCGTCCGCCAGTACGGTGTCCGCTCCATTCTCTATATCACTAAAAAATCCCTTGGATAAATCCTGCGTCGCGCCGAATATGGTGGTGAATTCCGCAAAGCCATCCTGTTCCGCGGCTGCTTTCAGGGTGTCCCAGTTCTCAGCGCCGCCGAAGAAATTCTTCAGGTTTTCCAGGTCCGCCGCGGGGGCCAAAAACGTCACTGCCGAGAAATCATAGTCGCCACCCCTAAGCATTTCCAGTGCGACCCTGCCCCCCATGCTGTATCCGAAAAGACCCAACGAAGTGACATCATAATTGGCCATCATATAGTCGATACCGGCGCTGGTGTCCGCGATCATATTGGACAGCATATTCTGGGTGAAGGGCTCGACGCTCGTACCGCATCCGGGG
>Ga0207799_100084_pt1 | contig 119512 bp, 118 predicted proteins | sample TtanPargueraPR_4_FD_187742 | JGI IMG/M metagenome (GOLD analysis project Ga0207799, IMG submission 187742) | Aerobic enrichment media microbial communities from Bioluminiscent Bay, La Parguera, Puerto Rico - Tt and M2 (SPAdes) | ecosystem: Environmental > Aquatic > Marine > Unclassified ...
CACCGTTCTCTTCCTTGGAACCGCCATGACCGTGGCACATAACGACCAGAGGATAGCTTTCGGCTTCCGGGATGGTCACAGTCGCGTTCACTTCTACCCCGCGGGATGTGTAAGTCACGTCAAACGCACCCGCCTGGTTTTGGGCAGGCTCTTCGGCGGGTTCTTCATTGGATGGCGTTTCCGTTCCAGCCGGAGCCTTTACTGGTGTTTTTTCTTTCGTACCGCATGCAGTACAGGCAAAAATCACTGTCAGGATCAATAAGATAGTAAAAATTCGTTTCATTCTTCCTCCCTAGTATTTCGTCAGAAATAGGCACCTTTTCGAATATAAAATCCGTTCGCTCGTACTCCCTTCTAGTAATCGCTTTTGATAATATCGACCCGGCCCACCGGACAGGTGGATTTACAATTTCCACAACCCACGCATTCGGATGAGACAGACTCGCCCTGCAGTTCCTTGGCGATAGTGATGCCGGAGCTTGCCCCCAGCCTGTTGGCGCCTGCGTTGATCATAGCCATTGCGGATTGTAGATCTCGCACTCCGCCGGAGGCCTTTACGCCCATACGCGGCCCTACGGTCTGGCGCATCAGCCGCACGTCCTCCACCGTAGCGCCGTGCTTGGAGAATCCTGTGGATGTCTTCACAAAATCCGCTCCCGCGGCCGCCGCAGCCTGGCAGGCCTTGACCTTCTCGTCGTCGGTCAGCAGGCAGGTCTCGATGATCACCTTGACCAGTGCCCTGCCGCGACTGGCCCGGACCACGGCTTCAATATCCTTTCTGACCAGGTCCCATTCCCCAGACTTGACCGCTCCAATATTGATGACCATATCCACTTCCTTGGCCCCGGCGTTGATTGCCGCATCGGTCTCATAGGCTTTGACCTCGGGCATGGTGGCACCCAAGGGGAACCCGATCACGCAGCAAGGGGCCACACTGCTGCCGGAAAGCTCCTTCGCAACATACCCCACATAGGAGGGATTCACGCAGACGCTGGCAAAACCATATTGTTTTGCTTCATCACAAACCCGCTTGATATCCCGCCTGGCGGCATCGGGTTTCAGGAGCGTATGGTCGATCTTCCCTAGCACGCGGCTGTCCCCTGAAGGAGATTTGGCGCCGTTCATTTCACCGACTTTCCTGAGCACTTCCTCGGTGATTCGGCTCACCAATGCATTGATGTCCATATCCATATTCATGTATCCTATCCTCCCATTATCTGCACGGATTTGCTGCAGCCGAAACGCTGTGCCCCGGCCGCCATCAATTCCCTAACCGTTTTGGCATCCGAGATGCCGCCGTCGATCTTAATGCCTATGCCCGATCCTACGATCTTCCGCACATAGCGAACGTCCTCCGGTACGGCCTTTTTGCCTGTCAGGGCGTTGGATATCTTGACAAAATCCACACCGCACTTGGCTGCTATCCGTAAGGATCTCTGCTTTTCTTCATCGGTCAGCAGCCCCTGCTCGTAGATGGCCTTGACCTTGGCCCTGCCGCCCACTGTGGAGGCCATCTCATAGAGATCCTTCTCCACCGCGCCGTAGTCCTCCGACTTGATGGCTACGATCATCATGGACAGGTCCAGCTCAGTGGCTCCATTCATGATCGCTTCCCGTATCTCGGCGCACTTGGCCTTGGTCGAGGCCGCCCCGTGGGGGAACCCCACCGGCACGCATACACCCACACCGCTTCCGCGCACTATCTCCGCAGCCATGCTGGTATAGTACGGCGACACGCATATATTGGCGAACCCATACTTTTTCGCGTCTTCACAGCCTTGTTTGATCGTCTCTATGGGGGTATCCGGATTCAATAAGGAATGCTCGATACTACCCGCCAGCTCCGCGCAGGATGTTTCCGGCACGGTCTCCGTCAACTGCTTGTACACCTCTTCCGTCACTCTAGCAACGATGCTATCAATGTCCATTATTCATCACCTGCCTTCAATCATGCCCGTCGTTTCCGAGCCCTGCCACTCCGTCCACCGCGCAGTGGTCAATCACGCCGCAGATGGTCCAGTCGGCGATGAGATCATCGTCTCCAAAGAACATCTTGGCGGCGCCGCCGTCGACATTGACGAGCACGATGTCCCCGGACCCCGAATCCGCGCAGTCAAACGCGATCTGGCGCGACCCCAAGGGCATGCCGGTAAGATCGATGAACTCGATGATCATCAGCTTGTGCCCGTTGAATTTGTCGTCCTTTACGGTGGAGACGACATTGCCCACGACTTTCGCGATCTTCAAATGCTTGCCTCCAGCTTACTTAGGCAGGATGCCTTCCACATCGTCATGGGGCCGCGGGATCACATGCACGCTGAATAGCTCGCCGACCCGCTTGGCCGCCGCCGCCCCCGCGTCCACGCTCGCCTTCACCGCGCCCACGTCGCCCCGGACCATCACGGTCACGAGACCGCTGCCGATCTTCTCCTTGCCGATGAGTACCACATTGGCTGCCTTCACCATGGCGTCCGCCGCCTCGACGGCCCCCACCAATCCCTTTGTCTCCACCATTCCCAGTGCTTGTTTTTCCATTGTCGTTGTTCCCCTTTCATGTTGCTTTTATTGGTTTTCATTGTATTCGTCGATGAAGCCCACGATCGCCGCGTCGGCGGGTGTGAGTCCCTTGCGGAATATGAGCCCTGCCTCCTTGGAGCCGATCAGATACACGAGATCATCCCGGCCCGCCTGGCGGGTCTGATCCGCCGCGACGATGGTCTTCCCCGGCTTCCCGTTCTCGATGGTCTGCACGAGCAGCAGCTTGATCCCCGTAAGCCCCTCGTCCTTCACCGTGGACACCACGCTGCCCACTACCCTGCCGGTATACATGACTTACTTCGATGCTTTGGCGGGTTTCGCGTCTTGTCCGGGCAGGATGCCTTCCACGTCCTCGTGGGGATGGGGGATCACATGCACGCTGAACAGTTCGCCGACCCGCTTGGCCGCCGCCGCTCCCGCGTCCACCGACGCCTTCACCGCGCCCACGTCGCCCCGGACCATCACGGTGACCAGACCGTGGCCGATCTTTTCCTTGCCCATCAGCGTCACGTTGGCCGCCTTCACCATGGCGTCCGCCGCCTCGATGGCGCCGACGAGTCCCTTGGTTTCCACCATTCCCAGTGCTTCCTTAGCCATATCCATTCTCCTTTTTTCTAAAATACTGCCTGTAATATATCTGGATGCGGGGAGGGTATTACCACCGATCCCGCTACCATGCCCTGTGCTTCTTCCACGGCCTTTGCCGCCTCCATGGCGGCCTTTACCGCGGCCACGTCTCCTGTCAGCGTCACGAAGCTCTTGCCGCCCAAGCCCCGGCCCAGGCGTACCTCGATCAATCGCACGTCCGCCGCCTTCACCGCCGCGTCGGCGCAGATCACCGCCGAGGCCAGGGAGAATGTCTCCAGGATCCCCAGTGCCTCAGGGTGTGTCACCTCAGTGCACGCCCCCACCGCCGCGATGACGCTGTCGTGTATATGGGGGATCACGACGCTGTCCACCAGTACATAGTCCGCCGTTTCCACCCCGGCGGCCACCGCGGCTTTCACCGCCGCCACGTCCCCCGATACGATCACGATGTATTTGCCCGCGCAGACCGCCTGGGCGCTCACTAGCTTCACGTCAGCGGCCTTCAGCATGGCGTCTCCGGCCTCTATCCCCACCGGTATGGAATTGGTCTCTATCATCCCAAGCGCGTTCACAATTGTCTCTCCTTTTGTAACCACTGATTAAATCATAATACACGTCTTGCCGGCTGATTTTCCGCCCGGCTATGTTAAAAATGCTTGAAAGACCGCCAGTATTTCTGCGCTTTTTGCCTTGCCGGACAAAAAATCCTCTCGGCAATCCGCATATCAGACTCAATCACTGGTTACTCGCCTCTATGCCTTGATCTCTATGTATCTGTCCGTCACGGCGCTCACCCGGCCGTTGATACTGGCGTGGATCCGGGCTCCCAATGATCCTTCGGGGATCTCCGCGATGAGCTGGCCCCGCTGGAGCTGGTCGCCCTCTTTCACCACCGGGACCGAGGGGGCGCCGATGTGCATCCTAAGCGGTATCCGCACCCTGCCGATGGGAAGTCCCCGATCAAAGAACGCCGTGTCCACATCGTAGCGGGTAATCCCCATCCGGGCCATAAGCCGTCCTGTGGGCACCTTCACGAAATCCGGGGTCACCCGGGTCTTTACTTTCTTCTCGGGCTTCATGCCGCCCTTGATGAGGGCGTCCTTCATCCGCGTCATCATCCGGCTGGGCTTCAACCCGAAATTGCAGGCGTAATAGGTGCAGAGCCCGCAGTCGCAGCAGGAAAACACCCCGTTGGCATCACCCAATAGGCTGCCCTGCCCCATGAAGGCCGCCCGCATGGCTTTGTGGGGTTCCACCCCCAGGCCCAGGGCGTTTCGGGGGCACATGTCGGTGCAGAGGGTGCACTGGCTGCAGGCCGCCTTGGTAAGCTTGAGATCCATGTCCCCGCTGTCGGTCTTCTGCCGGATCAGGGGATGGTCCATGGGGAATACCAGTATCCCTCCGGTGGTCTTGGTGACGGTCTCCTCCATGTCCCGGCACAGTGTCCCTGTAGCGGGACCGCCGATGACGAGGGTGTGGGCCTCCAGGGTGTCCGGCCCCCCCGCCGCGGCGATCAATGCCCCGTAGGGGGTGCCGATGGGGACCCGCAGGGTCACGGGACGGCTGACGTCCCCTCCCACCGTGAGATACTTGTCTGTCACCGGCCTGCCGTCCATGGCTTCCGCTATATTGATCAGCGTGCTGACATTGCACACCACCGCTCCCACGTCCAGGGGGATGCCCCCGGTGGGTACCACCTGGCCCGTGACCTCGTAGACGATCTGCTGCTCGTCTCCCGCGGGATAGTAATTGTCCAGTAGGTAGAGCCGTATATTGTCTTTGCCCTGGATCGCTTTGGTCAGTGCCTCGATGGCTTCCGTGTACTTCTTCTTGACGCAGAGCACGCCCTCCCGGGCACCCACGGCCTCCACCATGGCGGTGAGTCCCATGACGACCTTCTCCGGGTAGTGTCGCATCATCAGTCGGTCTACCCGCAGCAGCGGTTCGCACTCCGCCCCATTGGCCAGCACGATGTCCGCCTTGCCCTTTGCCTTTATGTGTGTCGGGAAACCCGCTCCCCCCGCGCCTACCACGCCGGCGTCACGGATCATGTCTGCAAGTCCCATTCCCTGCTCCTATACGATCCTGAAATTGCCGTACAACACGCACCGCCGCTTCCGGGTGAATGTCCGGGCGCTGGTGACCCCTTCCCCGGTGGGGGTGGCGATGGTCAGCGTTGTAAACCCTTCCCCGTTGAACCCCAGTCCCGCGTAGGAGGGCGCGTTCTTCACAAATATGGTGGTGTCCAGGGCCTTGGCCGCCATGGACAAGTGCGTAACATTCTGGGAATGCATCATCGCCGTGTGGTGGCAGCCGTTCTCGGCCTTGATGGCCTTTTCGATGGCTTCCTCGATGGTACGCACCGTGGCGACCCCCAATACCGGCATCAGCATCTCCACCGTGATGAAGGGGTGGTGCTCATCCACCGCCGCGATGATCAATCTCAGATCGCCGGTGAATTGGACGCCGCTTTCCTTAAGGATCACGGACGCGTCCCTGCCCACGTACTTCCGATTGACCACGTAGTTGCCGTCCTTTTTGAGGAATACGGTATTGACCACTTTGTCTATGTCGGGGCCGGAGATACGGTACGCCCCGCATTTCTCCATCTCCCCCATCAGTTCTTCCGCTATAGTGGCGTAGGCGAACACTTCCTTCTCCGCGATGCAGAGCACGTTATTGTCAAAGCTCGCCCCGTCCACGATGTCTTTCGCGGCCTGGGGAATGATGGCGGTGTCGTCCACGATCACCGGGGGATTGCCGGGACCCGCCGCGATGACTTTCTTGCCGGTCTTCATTGCCACATTGACGACGGCTTCGCCCCCTGTGATGGAGAGAAGCCGCACGTCCGGGTGCTCCATGATGTACATCCCGGTGTCGATGGTGGGTTCCTTGACGGTGCAGATCAATGCGCCGGGGCCGCCAGCCGCTACAATGGCTTCATTGAGGATCCGCATGGCCTCGGTGGAGACCTTCTTGGCCGCGGGATGGGGGTTGAACACCACGGCGTTCCCCGCCGCGATCATGCTGATGGCATTATTGATGACGGTGGAGGGCGGATTGGTGGACGGGGTGATGGAGCCGATGACCCCGTAAGGAGCGCTCTCGGTGAGTGTCAGCCCGTAATCCCCTGACACCGCCTCCGTCATCAAGTCCTCGATCCCCGGGGTCTTATTCGCGGCCAGGAGATTCTTCTTGACCTTGTCCTCCACCCGGCCGTACCCGGTCTCCCTGTTGGCCAGTTCCGCCAGCCGCCGGGCGTGCTTTCTCGCCGCCGCCCGCATGGCTTCGATCAATCTGCCCCGGTGCTCCAGGCTAAGCTTCATCAGCTCCGCCTGAGCCGCCTTGGCCGAGCGGATCGCCTGCTCAGGGGTATCGCACAACCAGCAGCTGGAGCCAACGGCCTGCGCGGTATTGCTGTTTTGACCCGCCAGCTGCCGGACGGTGTCTTCTATGATCTTTTGGATTTGTTCATCTGTGATCTGCATGATATTTCCTCACCTATTTGGTATTGCTCGTATCAGCGGGGGCTTTCGCCGGGCGCTCGTCCTTGGTGTCGAACTTCCTGAATACAATTTCACCTCTTAGCTCCACCGAATCGATGATCGCGATGATCGCCAAGTCCGAGGGCTTGCCGTCGGTCAGTGCCGTTTGCCGGGAGGAGCTGCCTCCCACGCACATCACGACCTCTCCCTCCCCGGCCCCCACCGTGTCGATGGCCACCAGGGGCGCGCCTTTTTCCTCAAAACTGTCTATGTCGATGGGCGTTACGATCAATAGCTTCAGTCCATGAAGCTTTTCCGCTTTGTTGGTACTGACCACATTGCCCCTCACCCGCGCTAGTATCATAATCTTTTCTCCTTTTTCAGGTATCGATAGAGATCCCCAGTTCCCTGGCCGTATCCCAGGCCAAGGGGGTCACGATGGCCCCTTCCGCGCACCGGATCCGCGCTCTGCCCTGCCTATGTGCGTCTACGACTTCGGTCTCTGTCACCAATGGTAGGTGCCCTTCGGGTTTGCCCACCGAGAGCGGCAGGCTCACGATCTCGGCCCCCATCCCCTCGATGGCTCCCAGGGCGTCGGCGATCCCTTCGTAGAATGTACCGCGCCTAAACCGGGGCTTTTCATAATCCAGTATGAGTCTGGTTTTTTTCTCCCAGAGCAGCCCCCGCATGAAGACCTGCTCCGTAAATCCCCTGTCGTCCCCTGCGGCGATGTTTCTGAGCATCCACAGGGGCGGGGAGACCAGTACGATCTCAGCGTATTGCTTCAGTGACGCCATACATTGCTGTTTATCCCGGTCCGTTTCAGTACCGTGTATCGTAAACGCTTCATCCAGGGCGGAAGCCCCTTCGCCTATACAGGTCACCTCGCCGCCATATGTCTCTTTCAGGTAGGCGATGAGAGGCGCTTTGTCCGTCACGTATCCTGGCACCAATACCAGGGCCCCCTGCTCCACCTTCTCCGGCTCCAGCATGCGCCGCAGCACTTCTTCGGTGATCCGCCGGATCAGGCTCTTGAGTTCTCTCTCTTCCGCTGTATTCATGACCGCTTGATCAACTCCAGCAGATCCCCGTTTTTGATCCCCGCCGCGTTGGCTTCGTCGATGTCCAGGTGCAGCTCCAACGCATGGGCCTCCCCAGCACGGACAAGTATATTGCCGAATACCGCTTCCCGCTCGCCCTGTTTCCGGGCGGCGACTATGTCTTTGTCCTTGAGTCCGAATATGTCCGCTTCCTTAGGGGATATGTGCAGGTGCCTCGCGGCCACGATGACTCCCTGGGGCAGCGTTGCCTGCCCCGCGGGCCCTATGAGGGTGCAGCCAGGGGTCCCTTCTATGTCTCCCGACATCCGCACCACAGGCTCGATACCCAGCCGGTAGGTGTCGGTCAGGGAGACCTCCACCTGGGTCGCCGGCCGCTCCGGGCCGAGTACACGGACTCCCTTGATCTGTCCTTTGGGTCCTAGGATGGTTACGGTCTCCTCACAGGCTACCTGGTCCGGCTGGGACAAGGGGCGCAGTGTCTTGAGCGTGTACCCTTTTCCAAACAACGCCTCCAGCACATCCTGTGACAGGTGGACATGGCGGCTGGATGCCGCCGCCGGGATATAGTACTGGTACTGCCGCGCCAATTCCTTGGCCAAGGCCACCGCGATATGCCTTCTTACCTGTGCGTTCATTGCCATGCCTGTCCGCTCCCCTGCCGTCACTTGTTTCTTCCGTGCCGAAGTCATGAAGCCATAATATGCAGTGCCCTGATAGCTATACGCCCGGCCGTCTCAATACGTTTGCCTAAGACATCGTCCTCTATGGAGGTACCGTCGGTATAGTTCTCAGATGCCACACATAAGCTCACAACCCGCAAGCCCCGCAGCAGGGATGAGATAGTCAATAGTGAGGAAGTTTCACTGTCGATGAGATCAACCTTGCGTTCCCGCCAGAATGGCACATCTTTTTTGTTTAGATATACAGCGTCATGGGACAAAAACATTCCCACAATGGGTTTTTCACCGTACTCCCCGGCCGCTTGTATCAGTGCGTTGATGGCGGTGATATCGGCAACGGCGGGATACCGGTAGTTGATATACTCAAGGGTAGCGCCTTCTCCCCGTACCGCGCTTGCGCTTATAAACAGCGTACCCGGTTTAATTCCTTCCTGTATCGCGCTCCCCGTCCCCAGCCGGATCATATTCCTTGCGCCGAGGTGCTTCAATTCCTCCACGGCGATGGCCATGGGCATGCAGCCCATCCCCGATGATATGACCGAGATGCCGGTCCCCTTCCAGCTGCCGGTATAGGTGAGATACTCCCGCCACTCACCTCTCTTCTCGGCATCGTCCAGTAGAGCCGCTGCCGGTATAACATCATCGGCGGTCTGAGGCAAGAGTATATTCGGTGCGATATCGTCACGGCGGATGCCCAGGTGATGCATCCTGCCGTCGGTGTGGGTCAATTTCATGCTTTTGTACTTCAATCTATTCCCCTCCGTCCATATTGGCGTCCAGTATCTGCATGGCGCGGATCGCGACTTTGGCGCACATGGCCACCCGTCCCTTGAAGTATTCTTCATCCAAAAGAGCGGGATATATCTTTGACATTTCGTCGTCTTCCCGGGCTGGCTTATCACACATGGGCCCCAGGTTGACACAGATCGTTCCGGTCCGTATGCCGAATAAATGCCCCAGTATACACAGGATCGAAGTCTCATTCTCGATGAGTTTCACATCGGCGTCTATCCAGGGCTGCATGCGTTCCATCAGTCCCTCGTGGGCGCACTTCGTTTCAATGTAGAATGCATCGTGAGCCCGGTACAACCCTACTACGGGCTCTTCCCCGTACTCCTCACATGCCTTAATAAGTGCGTTAACCACCCGATAGTCGGCAGCCGCCGGATACTCGACCGGTACATACTCCATGGATGTCCCCTCGCCCCTAACCGCGCCTGTTGCGATTACCAATGTTCCCGGAGCAATATCGGTTTGAACCCCCGCGCCCGTACCAACACGGATGGCATGCTTTACCCCCAGGTGCTTAAGCTCCTCCATGGCGATGGATATGCACATCCCGCCCATCCCAGTGGACATGACGGATATGGGGGTTTCGCCGGCCTTTCCGGTATAAGTAGCAAAGGTCTTTTTGGTGCCGATATGGGCGGCCGTATCAAAATACCCCGCTATTGTCTTACTGCGGCCCACGTCTCCGGGGAGCAGTATATTTCGTGCGACGTCGTCTTTCTTAAGACCGGTATAGCTCATTTTTTCTCACTCTTCCTTTTTGCCTCTTCCAAGGGCCTCCCGTATGATCCGTACGCACCGCTCCCGGTCCACGTCATAGGCGATATATGTACGGTCCGTAGGCGCGATAAATGTACGGTCATCAATCACCAATTGTCCGTCCGCGAATCCCCCGCTGAAGTCCACATCGCAGTTTTTCCTCCGCAAGTCGGTAATGACTGCGGGATCGATCACGGCGCAGACGGTAATCGCATCATGGATACAGATCGTTTCCTCGGACAGAATGCCCAGCAGCCGGCACCGGTGGATAAAGGAATCGATCAGATCCGCCACAAATGCTCCTGTCCTGGATAAGGATCGGAATTCCGCCGCGTCCTCGGGCCCAAAAAGAACCCTTTCCGTTGCCTCCAACGGCAGTACACGGATGGGGCATCCGCTGGAAAAAACGATCTGCGCCGCTTCCGGATCATCATAGAAATTGGCTTCCGCCACAGGGGTCCGATTGCCGCGCGTGATCCCGCCCCCCATGATGACGATTTCCTCTATATGGTCCGCGATGGACGGGTCCATCCTGAGCGCCATCCCTATATTGGTCAGGGGCCCCACGGGCACCAAAGTGATCTTTTCCCCGGCATGTTTTAACGTATCAATGAGATACGAGCACGCATGGGTGTCAGCCGGCGATATGGCGGCGGCGGGCAGGTCCAGGTATTTCTGGTGAATGGTGATCTCCTCCCCGTCGACTACCTTTCTGGTGGTCTGCCGTCGTACGTTTTGGAGGCGGCCCGGTGTCATATACTGCACCATGGGCTCGGGACATCCCGGATACACGGGGACGTCGATCCCCAGAAACTCTACAACCCGCAGTGTATTCTCCACCGTATAGGAGAGCGGCTGGTTGCCGTGGGTCACCGTAATCCCCAGAATCTCTACCTCCGGTGACAAGGCTGCCACCGCTATGGCAACGGCGTCATCGGTCCCGGTATCTACATCCAGTATGATTTTCTTTGCCATTTTCGCTCCTAAAGTGTTTCCAGTCTCTCTTCGAAATCATCCAGCAGGGCGTTGCATTTATCCGTTACACGGTCGATATCCACGTGGACAAATTCTCCCCCGTGCAGCACCATTTTTCCCTCCACGAAGACCGTGTCCACCGAGTACCCGGTCCCGGCGTAGATCAGATTGCCGATCCGCCGCTTCCTGTTGGTCAATGAGATATCGTGCATGTCCACCAGGATAATGTCGGCCTTGTTGCCAGGGATAACCTCTCCTATATCCTCATAGCCCAGAGCCTTAGCGCCGTTTTGGGTCATCATCCTGAGACACTGCTGGGCCGGCATGGCTGTGGGTTCCAGCGTGATCGCTTTCTGCAGGTAGGAACCCGCCCGGGCCTCCCGGATCATATCCCGGGTGGAACTGCTGGCCTCCCCGTCACAGCCCATAGCCACATTGATGCCCTTTGTCAGCATCTGATGGATCTTGGGAATACCGTCACTGATCTTCATATTGGTATTGGGGCAATGAACGGGGGTAGCGCCTGTCTCGCGTATCAAATCCAGCTCATAGTCTTCCAGCCATATACTATGTGCCAGCAGGGTGTTTTCGTCTAGTATTCCATTGCGGTAAAGGGCTTCTCCCTCTCCTCCGAAGCCTGTCATGTCACGTACGTCCTGGGTTTCTTTTTTTCCCTCCGCCAGGTGTGTATGAAAGACCAACCCCCGTTCATCGGCAAAGTTCTTGTGGGCCTTCATAAAGTCACCTGTACAAGCCGGCATACCGGCAGGCGCTACACTTGTTCGCAGCATACCACCGTTTTTACCGTGGTATCTGTGATAGATATCTTCCGCCTGTTTCAGCGCTTCATCTATGCTTAAGATGGGTGTCTTTTCGTTTTCCGCGATATTGGTTGAACCGAGGCCGAAGGTCACCCGTATCCCGGCGTCCTTGTAGGCCTGGACAGTGGCGTCGATCTTGTCATAGCCCACCATCTCGTTGACGGTGGTGGTCCCGAACCGAAGGGACTGGAGGCATCCCGCTAAAACGCTGTAATACCATTCCTCTTCGGTCATGATGGCTTCTGCGCTGAACATCCTTACCAGCCATTCGGTGATACACAGATCATCCATGGGCCCCTTGAGAAAAGTCTGGACAAGATGAGTATGGGCGTCTACAAATGCGGGAAGACACAGCTTGCCCGAGGCCTCCACGATCGTATGCTCGGAAGACGGCTCGATATGTTCCTCGATCGCCTTGACAATCTTGCCGTCTATCAGGATATCCCTTCTGACGATCTCCATGGTGTCAAAATCCACATAGTCGGTGTTTCGTATCAATATCTTATTCATTTGTATCAATCCTCTTCCATACAGCCCTGAATTATTGACGATCCAATTCGTCCAGTTTTTCAAAGGCACGCAGGGTAATCTGCGTCATCAATTCCACGTTTTTTGCGTAGTTTTCCGTATTGGACGTGCTCATGCTGCCATACCCGTCGTAGAGGTTCTTTCCTGTCAGAAGAATGGTTCCCGCCCGCATGCCGCCTAATAAGGAAGACAGCACGAACAATGTGGCGGATTCATTCTCCACAACCTTAACCCCCGCATCGGTCCAGATCTTGATTCGCTCCTCCCATCCCTCATGGGCTCCCGGAGATTCCAGGTAAAAGGCGTCATGACTCCGGACCAATCCCAATATTGGTTCCACTCCAAGCTCCCTGGCACTGTCACGCAAAGCATTGACCATGTCGATATCGGCGATGGCGGGGTATTCCAGCGGAATGTACTGGGAGGAGGCACCATCGCCCCTGACGGCACCGGTGCAGATCACGAATGAACCCTCTGGGATATCCTGCTGCAGACTGCCGCAAGTCCCCATCCGGATGAGATTACGGGCACCCACATGTTTGAGTTCCTCTACACATACGGCTACGGCCATACCGCCCATCCCCGTAGACATTACCGATACATCCGAGTCATGGTATTTTCCGGTGTACACTGGGTTTCCCCGGGCCACACCCGTCAATTCGCTGGTGTCAAATTTCTTTGCCACCATTTCGCAGCGCGCCGGGTCACCAGGTAGTATTACATTGTGAGCGATATCGTCTTGACTCACGCCGATGTGCCACATCTTTCCTTGCGGGTTCTTTAGTATTTGTGATTTATATTTCATTTTTATCAGTACTCCTTTACAGTGCTCTTTAATTAATTGTTATTAGAATGGTTGGGCGATCGCGGAAGGATTGTCATCCTTGCCCACAAAGAACGTGATCACGACAACAGTCACCACATAGGGTATGATCTGAATAAACTGGGTGGGAACGTCCAGCAATTGCAGCCTAATCTGCAATGCTTCACAGAACCCAAATAAAAGCGCAGCCAGAGCGATATTGATTGGCTTGTGTTTTCCTATGATAACTGTGGACAGTGCGATATAGCCCCGGCCTGCCGTCATATTCTTGACAAACTGGCTGGATAGGGATATGGAAAGATACCCTCCGGCTATTCCTCCCATGGCACCCGCGATAATTATGGCGAAGTAACGGAGCCGCCTGACATTGATACCGACGGTGGATGCGGCCATGGGATTTTCGCCAACAGTTATGATCCGGAGGCCGAACTTTGTATGTTTCAACACGTAGTAGGCCACACCTACCAGGATAAATCCCGCATATACGATGGGCGACTGGACAAAGAAAATTTTACCGATGATCGGGATGCTGCTCAGAACCGGTATCGATAGCTCGGGGATAGCGGCCACCCTGGGTGTGGCGCCGGCGGAACCAAACACTGCAATCAGCATATAGGTGGTCAATCCCGCAGCGAACATATTAAGCGCCAAGCTGCTGATCATTTGATCAGCCTTACCAGTGATGACAAGCAGGCCATAAAAAGCGCCGAAGATCATACCGACCATAATGGCACCTACCAACGCAACCAACGGACTGCCGGTGAAATACGATATCACCACAGCGGTAAACGCGGATACCAGCATATTTCCCTCGATGGTGAGATTCAGTATGCCGGATTTTTCAGCCATATTGCTGCCAGTAGCGGCCAGCATATAAATCATCGCCATCCGAATGGTCGAGGCACCTATGGATTCAATGATGTCAATCATGTTAACCTAACCTCCCCGCCCTAGCTTTAGTTCTGCTTTTCACATAACTATTCCATCGCTCCTCGAGATACGGGCTTATCATGATGAAAATGATGATCAACGTCTGTATGATCTTGACGAAATCCTTGGGAATGGATGTATTGGCTCCCACGTAGATCATGCCCTGGTTCAGTAGACCAAAGAACAGCGCCGCCAGCACCACTCCGACCGGGTGCTTACGCCCAAGGAGCGCCACTGAAATGCCACTGAATCCGTATCCTGGGGAAAATCCTTCGACAAAACCATTAAAGGTACCGAGCACCTCGCCCATGGCAGAGATACCGGCGATACCTCCTGATAGCGCCATGGCCAGCATCATGATCTTTTTGGAATGCATACGATTGGCGGTACTGGCTTTGATATTGAGTCCCACCGCGTTGATCTTGTATCCCCATTTTGTCTTTGTAAAGAGGATGTAGACCAATACTACCGTTACGATGGCAATCAAAAACATGGGGTTTACCTGCACTCCCCTGAATATCTTTGTTCCATGATTCATCCCGATTTCAGACAAACTTGGGAAGTGGGCATTATCCAATATGTACGGCGTCCGCTGCGCGATATCCGGATGTTTGAACAAACCGCCGCTGATGATGTAATTAATCATATATTGAGCTACGTAATTTAACATGATACAGGTCACGATCTCACTAGCCCCAAACCTAAGCTTGAGATAACCAGGCAAGAGAGCCCACAAGGCACCTACGATCATGGCGCAGAACATGATCATTGGGATATATATGAACCACGGCAGGGCGGGAAACAGTGTAGCGACATAGGTGGCGGCGATGCCTCCCAGCAGCAGTTGTCCTTCCAGACCCAGATTTATCATGTCGGCGTTGATCGCCACGACAAAAGCCAACCCCACCATGATCAAAGGGGTAATCACATACAATACGTTAAGTATGTTTTTGTAACTGCTAAGCGGCTGTACCAACATAGCGAAATATACAGAAAGCGGGTTCTCGCCGTTGAATAGGATGATAACCGCCCCTATCAGCAGGCCGGCGAGCACGGATACCACGGAAGGCGCGATGCTCTTGATTATATTTTTATTCATACGTTGGCAGCCTCCTTTGCGTAGTCTTCTTCTTTTCCACCAAGCATGTAGTATCCGACCTCTTCTTTTGTGAGTCTATCCGTGTTGTCAAATACCTTGACGATCCTACCGTCGTGGATCACACCAACCCGGTCTGATAAGGCCATGATCTCAGATAGTTCATTGGATACGAGCAACACTGTCTTTCCCTTTTCCCGCTCTAAGAGGATACAAGAATGGATGTATTCGATAGAACCGATGTCGATTCCGCGGGTGGGGTTGACCGCCAGGATCGTCCTGGCGTCGTTGCTCAGCTCCCGAGCGACTATGACCTTCTGCTGATTCCCGCCGGAAAGAGAATGGACAGGATCGGAAGGCCCTTTAGATACCTTGATGGAATAGTCCTTGATCGCGTTATTTGCGTTTTCATCTATATTCTTAAAATCAAGCATGATTTTGTGATGAATAAACTGGGGTAAATCCACTTTACCCAGCAGCAGGTTCTCCCTGATAGTGAAGGGCATCACCAAGCCCTCACTCTGCCTGTCCTCTGGTATATATGCCATACTGTCAGTCCGTTTGTGAGGAGGAACTCCGGTGACATCATGACCTTCCACGACAACCTTCCCGGATAAGGGTTTCTCGATCCCCACTAATATATTGACCAGTTCATTCTGCCCGTTTCCTGTAACTCCCGCTACGCCGAATATTTCTCCCTTTTTAACTGAAAAAGAAAGCTTTTTCAACCCGACGCTTCCCAATTTGACCGGGGTTACGAGATCCGTTACTTCCATCACATGCTCGTTGTTGTTTTCGACATAAGTGATTCTTTGCTCAGAAAGATCCCGGCCGATCATCATCTTAGCCAGTTGATCCTGGGTGACATCTTCCTTATTGACATGCCCCACCAGATGACCGTTCCGCATCACTGATATCTCATCCGAAATCTCCATGATTTCATTTAGTTTATGGGAAATGAATATAATGGTTTTTCCATTATTGTTTAAATTTCTAACCAGTACAAAGAATTCTTTGATCTCCTGGGGCGTCAAGACCGCCGTCGGCTCGTCAAAGATAATCAATTCGGCTTGCCGGTACAGCGCCTTGATTATTTCGATCTTCTGCTGGATACCCACGGATAAATCCGCCATTTTGGTATCAAATAAATCTTCCGATAATCCGAAACTCTTGAAAAATGGCTTTAGTTCCTCTTTGGATTTTTTGCGATTGAGCTTGAAACTGCCTATCTCATATCCCATGATGATATTGTCCAGCACGGTCATGACCGGTACCAGCATAAAATGCTGGTGTATCATACCCAATCCAGTGTCAATAGCCTCGAGAGGAGAGGAGAAGTCCACTTTCTTACCGTCAAAAAGGATTTCCCCGTCATCAGGCTGCAGCAGTCCATACACCACGTTCATCAGCGTGGATTTGCCAGCCCCGTTTTCTCCGACTATGGAATGAATTGATCCCTTCCGTATCTTAATACTGATCTTGTCATTGGCTACCAGATCGCCAAATCGCTTTGTGATATTCTTTAATTCCAATAAGTATTCCATACTCTACTCCTTCACGTAGAAAAAGCCGCCCCCCGTATGAAAAAACAAGGGCATCTTCCCCGCCAGGGCGGGGAAGATGCGTTGATTGGTTATTCCAGGGTTGGGGATACTTCGATCTCACCACTTAGGATCTTTTCTTTGTACTCTTCTACTTTGGCAACCACATCCTCGGGCAGTTTGCCTGCATTGGTTTCGTCGTTAACATACCCGACGCCATCTTCCGCTAGACCCAGAGTCACATGCCCGGGGGTAAAATTACCTTCCGCGATATCGACCAAAGCCTTCTCGATAGCCGTATCGGCACGTTTCAGCATACTGGTCAAGATATTGTCAGGAGCCTCAGCCTGCTGATTGGCATCCACGCCAATGGCCCATTTATCCTTTTGGATAGCCGCTTCAAATACGCCCATTCCGGAACCGCCGGAGGCGTGATAGACGATGTCAGCGCCCGCGTCGTAGAAGGAAAGCGCAATCTCTTTTCCTTTGGTGGGATCGCCAAACGCTTCCACGGTGGCGCCGCAGTACGCACTTAAGACCTCCACATTGGGGGCCGCTTCCTTTACGCCCTGGATATATCCAGCTTCAAAGGTCTTGATCAAATCATTTTCCATGCCGCCGACAAAACCAACTTTGCCAGTCTCGGTCATCAGACCGGCGATCACGCCTACCAGAAAAGATCCCTCATATTCCTTGAATGTAAAATTCATAACATTGGGCAATTCTTCAGTCACCGCGTCGATGGTGATGAATTTGATCTCGGGGTATTCTTTTGCTAGTTTATTGACTACGTCGATACAGCCAAACCCGAAATTGATGATGACATCCTTGCCCTGCTCACAGAACTGCCTGTTGGAGGGCTCCACATTGGCTGCTGTCTCATTTTCCAAGTCGTCGTATTCCCAACCGTACTGTTCGGACACCCTTTTCATGGCACCGTACATCATGTCGTTGAGGCTCTTATCCCCGCGTCCGCCCATACTATACACAAGACCGATCTTGAGCGGCTCTTCCCCGCCTTCGTTATCTGCATTCCCATCATCCGCCGGGCTGTTGCTCGGCTCCGCTACCACATCGTCACCGGGGTCATTGTCATTGTTCTGACCGTTGTTGGCACACCCGGAAAACATCGCGAATACCATCGCTACGACACACAGTAGTCCCAAAAACTTCTTCCAACTTGTCTTCATAGTCCCTCTCCTTTTCTTTATTTGTTAAGCCATATACGGCTTACAAGCATACAATCAGCGGTTTGCCCTATCTACTTTGGCCAAAGCCCTGGTCGCGATCTCTATGACATCGGCCATTCTCTTGTCATATTCTTTATCGAAGTCCATGGAGGTGCCATCAGCGTAGTTATCCACCACCAGGCAGATCACACCGGCCTTTCCCTGCAGTATGGAGCTGATAGTCAGGAGCGAGGCTGCCTCGTTTTCGATTCCCAGGACACCTAGTTCGCGCCAGGGACGGATTCTCTCATCCATACCGCCATGAGCGAATAAAGACTCCATAAAGATCGCATCATGGGTGCGGAGAATACCCACGTTTGGGTCCTCACCCCGTTCCTGCGCGCTCTCGATCAAGGCCGTCAGCACGTCCAGATCCGCCACAGCGGGATACTGGAGATTGATATACTCGATGGTAGCGCCCTCGCCGCGCACCGCCCCTGTAGCGATGATGATGCTGCCGGGCTTGATATCCGGCTGTATGGCACCGCAAGTGCCTACCTTGATGAGATTTGTACATCCTACATGATTTAGTTCTTCCACCGCGATGGCTGTGGGCATGCAGCCCATCCCCACCGACATGACACTCATGGGGGCACCGTGCTTTTCTCCCTTGTAAGTGATGTATTCACGGTGGTCACCGACCTTATTTGCCTTGTCAAAGGTATCCGCGATTACCTTGGTCCTCTCCAGATTGGAGGTCAGGATACAACTCTTGGTAATGGTGCTCTCGTTTACACCAATATGGTGCAGGGTCCCATCCGGGTTTTCCAGTCTGCCGCTTTTAAATCCGTTTTTTACTGCCATGTTGCTTACCTCCCGCTCTGTGCCTTTTTGTCCATCTCATCAAGGATCTCTACCGCTCTAACCGCGATCTCGGAGCATTTCTTGATCCTCTTTTTCATAAAGTCCGGATCTTTGGTCTCGGGATACTCCTCTTCAGTAGGCGGTCCCTCATAGTACTCGGTGCCCTCGATCATGCTCATTTCTGACACGCATATCGATCCGGCTCGCATACCCAGGCGATGGGCGATAATAAACATGGCCGAACTCTCGTTTTCCACCATCTTGACCCCCGCATCTACCCACGGCTTCATCCGCTCTGCGGTCTCCTGCATCACGACCCGGGTCTCCCGGTAAAAGGAGTCGTGAGAACGGTACAGCCCCACGATCGGCTCCTCGCCGAATTCATGGCAGGCCTGGATTAACGCATTCGTCACCTGGTAGTTGGCGATGGAAGGAAACTCCGGCGGAGCGTATTCATAGGATGTGCCTTCACCTCTAACACCACCGGTAGCGATAATCATCGAGCCGGGTTTATAATCTTTCAGCAATGCAGCCCCTGTCCCCACGCGAATCACGTTTTTCACGCCGAGATGCTTAAATTCTTCCAAAGCCACGCTGACCGCCATGGGTCCCATACCAGATGAGACTACCGATACGGGAACATCATGGGGCGTCTTTCCCGTATAGCTGACAAAGGTACGGCGCCGTCCCAAATACTCGGATTCCTTGAAACAGCTCGCGATGACTTCACTCCTACCCAGATCACCGGGCATTAGGACGGTGGGCGCCACAGTGCCCTCCGCCAGTCCGGTGTGAAACATCTTGCCTTCCTTGTCCACAAATTTCTTGCTCTTGAATTCCACTAGCCCTCACTCCTATCATGATATAAATCAGTCTGCCTTGATGTCGCCCAGGAAGCTATCTCCATCCCCGCCTGACTCTAGATCGAGATACTCCGTCACAGTTGCGGCTATATCGGCAAAACTATTCCTTGTTTTAAGGTCAATTCCGTTCTTGACATGACTGCCCCAGGCAATCATGGGGACGTATTCCCGCGTATGATCGGTCCCGGAAAAGCCCGGGTCACATCCATGATCAGCGGTGATGATCAGTAGATCATTCTGTTGTAGTAGCCGTAGTATCAGGCCCAGTTTTCGATCGAACTCAGTCAGTGCCCTTGCATACCCCTCAATATCATTGCGGTGGCCGTATACCATATCGAAATCCACCAGATTAACAAAAATCAAGTCGCCTGTCTTTTCACCGGCTAATTGTATTGCTATATCCATACCCTCTTGATTGTCTTCCGTATGGTAGGAGAGGCCAATACCCCTGCCAGCAAATATGTCATGTATCTTGCCAACACCGATAGTCATCTTTTCTGCCCGGCGAAGCCTGTCCAACATGGTATCTCCCACCGGCGGGAGGGAATAATCGTGTCTGTGAGAGGTCCTTTTGAAGCGTCCCGCCTCCCCAATAAAAGGTCTGGCGATGACCCTCCCCACTCCGTGCTCACCCTGCAAAATATCTCGAGCAATCTCGCAGAACCTGTACAGTTCCTCTATAGGCACGATTTCTTCGTGAGCCGCTATCTGAAATACACTATCAGCAGAGGTATATACGATTAGCGCGCCGGTACGCATGTGCTCTTCCCCATAGCGGGCGATGACTTCGGTACCGGACATGGGTTTGTTTACGATTACTTGTTTGCCCGTTCTTTCTTCAAATGCCCGGATTATCGACTCAGGAAATCCGTCAGGGTATGTGGGAAAAGCCTTCTCTGTGATCAGTCCCGCGATTTCCCAGTGTCCTGTCACAGTATCCTTTCCCATCGATCTTTCAGCCAATCTTGCGAAAGATGCCCTTGGCTTGGCGGCCTTGGGGATAGTCGAGACTCCTTCGATATTTCCCAACCCCAGATCAATAAGATTGGGGATATCCAGCGTATTTGTCCTAGCGGCGGAGGCAAGCGTGTTGCTCCCCCTATCACCAAATCTATCGGCGTCAGGGAGGCTCCCGATACCAAATCCGTCCAGTACGATAATAAAGACGCGTTTCTTATCCATACTCTCCTCAGGCCTCAACTGGAGTAAACCCCAGCCATTTGGAAAACATTTTTTCTGCGCGCGGCAGGACAAAACCAATGACGGGCCCGGTTAACAATACGCCGATTACGGTACCTGCGCCAATGACACCACCCATCAAAAATCCAGCTAAAGTAAACATAAAATCCAAGGTCATTTTGACCCATTTTAGATCAATCTTGGTCACATCCCGCAGTGTCAAGGTCAAAAGATCCATGGTTCCCACTCCAAAATGAATGCTAATGACCATTGCGATGCCGCTTCCCATTAAAACTACCGCAGGGAATAAAAGTACAAGCTTGACCAGATACGGTGTGGTCTCGGGGATCAGTGCAGATAGTATAGGGACAAACAGATTGATCAACGGCCCCATCAGCAGCCCGCCGATAATGGTCCCGATATGAAGGTATTTGCGGGCAAACAGTAAACCAAACACGATCAGAACTATATTATTGATCAGGGTGACAGTACCATAGGAAAGGTTCATCAGATTGTGCTCCCCATCCACCAGTACTGATATCGGATCTGTGCCGATATTAACCGCATAAAACATGGATATACCAAAGGCAGAAATCGTAATAGCGATAACTAAAATTAGTGTTTTTCTGACGATGATTCGCGGATCCATTTTCATATCACTTATTTTCCTATCTTGTATGTTGTCAGTCATCTTGGGTTATCTTGTATGTTGTCAGTCATGTTTTGGCAAGAATGGATACCTTTAATACTCCATCGTTACCTTTACTTTTATCCGCTTTGTATTGTAATAGCATTTAGAGAAAGCTATGGGTTTGCCAAGTGAGGATATTTCATAACTTGCTAACAGGATGGCCTTTGATGAACCAGATCCTAGTATTTTTTTTACATCTTGAGTTGGATTTGCGGGAGTAAACGTGACGGATACCCGGTCGGTAACCTCTCTGACCCAATCAATAAAAACCTTGTTAGCGGTCTCAAAATCCATGTCAGGACGCATCAGTTGATGATCTATCTTAAAGAAATCTTGAGTAAATGCGACTACTTCATTATCGGCCAGATGAGTCTTGAGTATCATCGCCAGCGTATCGTCCTCTGTTGCCTGAAGTTTCTCATCAAGAAAATCTTCACGGGGAATCACGCTGAAAACACCATCTTTGTATCCGTATTCTTTGTGATTTGCTCTTACAAAATCATGAACGAAATAGACATTTCCGCTTGAGCCATTATTTTCCTTCTTTGTCTCGGCCACAAACGTGCCTTTTCCATGATGGGTAACCAGTATGCCATCTTCCTGTAGAACTAATATTGCCATCCGCACGGTACTGCGAGCCACAGCCAGATGTTCCGCCAAGTAGTTCTCAGAAGGAATCTTGTCGCCCGTTTTCAATTCTCCGTTTCGGATCAGGCCGTAGATTACATCGTACACGGCCACATACAGGGGCACCTTAGGCGTCCTGCTTTTTATGATGAGCTGATCGTTTTCAAGATTCGCTAGGGTGTAATTATTGTATGTTGTCATACAAGTCACCTCATCCTCAATGTACCATACTGGTATAAATACTGTCAATCATTTATTACAAATAATCTTTTTCATAAATCAGGATACGTTATATCATGGGCCGCAATAATTCATCCTTTTGACGAGCCGCATCAAATTGATAAAATGTCTCAAGGGCGATCTTGGTCTCCATCTCAATAGCCGCAGGCAGTTTCTCGTTTTTCTTCCCGAAATATACTTCTTCCGTGTTGAGATTAGCGGAGCATGCACAGATGCAGCCTCCCCGCAGTTGTCGTTTATGACAGATGGTGAATATAGCAGACGATTCCATCTCAATATTGGTTAGCCCAAGTCCAACCAGTCGCTCGACCCATTCAGGGGTTTCTGCATAAAAAGCGTCATCCGTAGCGGTCAGTCCCGCATGAACGGCATGATCGGTTCCTTCACTTATTTCTCTGGCAGTTTTTATGAGTATCGATGTCAGATCTATGTCTGCCACAGCTGGAAAAACTTCTGGTACATACATCCTGGAGGTTCCTTCATTTTTCATGGATGCGATTGTGACAAGTATGTCTCCGACCTTGACGTCAGGTTTCAGCCCGGCCGAAGTACCGAGACGGAGAAAGACTCTTCCCCCTATATTGGCAAGTTCCTCCAGAACCATTGCCGCCGATGGACACCCCATCCCAGTGGATGTGACCGACATCTTGATTCCCTTGTAAAACCCCGTATAGGTTTTATGAGCTCTCTTGTGCCCCACTAGTTCCACGTCATCCAGATACTGAGCAACAATATCGGTTCTGAAGGGGTCCCCCGGGAGTAATACGTATTCTCCCACATCTCCCTCTGATAGATCGATATGATATTGCTTAATACCCATGGTGCCCGTCTCTTTATCAAACGCCATATACAATACCTCGCGTTACTTGTATGTTGTCATACATGTTACAACATTCTTGTATTATTGTCAATACATTTTCGAATAATACATCTTCGAGACACAGATATTAACCATTATTGGGGTTGCTCAGCAGGTCGTCAACTTCCTGCCTAAATGGAATCGACATAAACGCACCTTGCCTTGTTACCGTGACCCCCGCCACAATGGTAGCAAATCTCATAGCTTCTTCAATCGTTTTACCTTCACTGAGAGCGACGACAAGTCCCCCTACATATGAGTCACCTGCGGCCGTCGTATCAACCGCATCGACCTGTATTGACGGGAAAGAACGTATACCGTTGCCATTAATCAGCATACTGCCGCTACGCCCACGGGTTACAATCACATGTTTGACACCAAGGGCAAGCAGAGCCTGAGCCTGTTCCTCCATAGGATCATTGTTGCCGGCTAAAACCTGCAGCTCCGTTTCATTGGGCACTATATACGATATCTTTCTGAGTAGTTCAGGAGATAATGTCCGAGCCGGGGCCGGATTCAAGATGATGCATACGCCTTCTTCCACACAGATGTCCACAGCGTATTCTATGGTATTCAAGGGCACCTCAAGCTGCATGACACAGTAGTCTGCTCCAGCGATCAGGCCGCGATATTGATCGATTTGCTCTTTATCTATCGCGAAATTGGCTCCGGAATACACGACGATATTATTGTCACCGGAGTCAGAGACATAGATACTCGCCATACCTGTCGGCTGCGTCTTGTCGGTCACGACACCTTCCATATTAATGTTTGCGCTATCAAGCTCCTGATATAATGAATGTCCCGCATCGTCATCTCCTACCCGTGAGATGAATGATATTGTGCCTCCAAGCCTGGCAATGGTGAGTGCCTGGTTTGCCCCTTTACCCCCGCCGCTCTTTTTCATCGCTTTGGCGAGGATAGTTTCTCCAACCTGTGGGATATGGGGCACCTGCAGTGACACATCCATATTAATACTGCCAATAACCACTATCTTCTTCAATCCACACACCTCGTTTCCAAGTAAGTAGTATATTGTTCAATCAGTCTTTTGTCAGACGTAATAGAACTGGCCATATCTTATCATACCATTTAGTTTTTCTTATTTGGGTTTACGCATGCAGGAAAAAGCGAGTCCTTCCCCTTTATCATCTTAGCTTTTTTAGCTAACCATTCCCCATATGCACCTTGCCCCTCGTCGCTGTGTTTCTAGTTATGTACTATCCTTAGAATCAACTATCAACATCCCAAATGGCACAAGAAATAAACTTTCTGTTATCAATCTGTTATCACCGGACATAGAAAATCCCCGAAAAGCCTTGGTTTACTTGGCTTTTCGGGGATTGGTTTATTACTCCCACTCGCTCCTTTGGAGTGTTTTCTAAACAATCTCGTTTAGGTAATATGGCTTACAGCATTCTAATTACATCAGTTCTCCATATCTTCAGGGCTATCTGATTTTTTGTTGCCATTTTGTTGCCTATTCAAAATTTATAATCACAATAACCATTTCTATTATATCATATTTTTTGGGTCACTTTAATCAATATGATAAATACGGAGAAGGATACAATTACATGTTTCCTTCGACATTCACACTTACTCAAGGCTAAAAGGTACCTTAGTAGATAAACATCTCAGCAAGCAAATAGAAGTTTGGATTTTTAATCAATTAGCAAGGCCATTGGAGGCTGCTAATTTGATCTTCCGAATTACCATTTCCTTCACAGCCTGTTTTGCCGCCCCCATATATCTTCTTGGATCGTTCTCATCTGGGTTTTCTGCAAAGACCCCTTTAATAGCTCCAGCCATCGGGTTCTTTAATTCTGTCGCAATGTTTACTTTGGCTATACCCCTGCGTATAGCTTTGCGCACGCTCTCGTCCGGAACGCCCGAAGCGCCATGGAGCACCAACGGAACACCAGTCACCTCATTGATTGCTGACAGTCTCTCAAAATCCAGTTTGGGTTCACCATGGTACATACCATGGGCAGCCCCAATGGCTGTAGCTAGTGTGTCTACCCCTGTATCCTGTACAAATTTTACCGCTTCCTCGGGCACCGTATACGCGGCCTGGGCGGCGTGGACGAATATATCATCTTCCACGCCGCCGATTCTGCCGATCTCTCCTTCAACTTGGATCCCAATGGCGTGAGCCATTTCAACGACCTTGGACACCAGTTCTACATTTTCGGCATATGGAAGATGAGAACCGTCTATCATGACGGAGGTGTAGTGATTTCGTATACAAGCAACGATGGTATCGAATGAAGGACAATGGTCCATATGCAGCGCAATAGGTATATCATATAGCTCAGATGCCTTTTTTACGATGGCTCCTATGTACTCTATACCCGCATGCTTGAGTGTCCCCGGGGTGGTCTGTATGATCACAGGAGCGCGCATTTCCCAGGCGCCTTCCACTACCGCCTGGATGGTCTCTAGATTGTGAACATTGAACGCCACGACGGCTTTTTGCTCGGCTTTAGCCCTTTGGATTATTTTCAATGGATTGATAAGGGGCATCATATGCCTCCTTGCTTCGATTGTTTTTCCACTCTTCTGCAATTCCCGACGGAAGTTTTATAATCATGCCATGCGTACCGCCCTATCGTATTTTTCCATTACACATTTAATCCTGCTCTTGATAATCTCGCAACAATTACAGAGAAGCCTTTTTTCTTGAATCAAAGTATATTGTTCAAACATGAATTGGCTCATGACTGGGCCGTATAGATTCGCATTATCCAGATTGCCAAACATCCTGTGTATCGCTTCCTGTATCCGCCTATCGTTATAATAATACCGCCACCGGTCTGAATAGCTGTATTTTCTTTTCATAGCCACAGTATGGGTATCTCCCTGATAATACTTCTCCCAATGAATGGGGTCGGCCAGCATCACCTGATCCAAGGTATCGATAAAATGGGATGCATTTTCTGGGAACAAAACATCCTCCATAAAGCTGAGCCCAAAGAGCGCCTCCCGTAGGGCAAATGTCAAGGCCGGGCCTACCTTCAGGATCGCTATCCCGTCCGTTACCAATTGTCGCAGGGCGCCTTTGGTCTGATAATCTGTCGAATGTCCCTCAAAGACCAGTCCTGGGTAACGATCTAATGCCTCAACCAAAGGCTTCGCCTTTTCGCTGATATACTCATCCACCGTATCATCCCCAAACTCCACCCCCGGTTGTACGACGATGGCGATTACCCGTTCCAGGGCATCGGAAAGCCCCGCTGCATGAAAAGTCTTACTAAATGCCTTAATTGTGTTCTCAAAATCCTGGGGACTAGTAACCTTCATCTCACCTTCTTCTGCCTGAGTTCCCCCCGGCACAGGCACCTCGCTGCCGATGACATAGACAGGCCCGTCTCCGGTCCCGCCAATATTTCGATGGGCCTTTTCCGCCACGGCGCATAGCCGGGCCGCTCTGGCCGCGATGGTAGCGTCCAACAACGGTGCATCCGTCGGGTCGTCCCCCAGCCGCATGCTGGTATCGATATGGATCTTCTCAAATCCCGCCGCAACATACTCGTGTATTAGTTTTTCGGCCTGTGCCATGGCATCCTCTTCGTTTTGCCCTTTCCATACCAACGGCCCCAGATGATCTCCACCCAATATGATTCTATCTACTGGAAAGGCGGTTTCCGCAGCGATTTGCTGTACATAATCTCGGAAACCAGCAGGAGTCATACCGGTATAGCCCCCGTATTGATTGACTTGGTTGGCGGTGGCCTCAATCAGGACAAAGCGGTCTTTTTCCCTGGCAAATTCTATAGCGGCTTTGAGCACATAATCGTTGGCGCTGCATATGGAGTAAATCCCCGATTTGATGCCCCTTTTCTGATCCCGTACGATCTGCCGCAGGTATTCTGTGCCTTTACTCATCGGATGCTATAACCCTTTCTATCTCCACTGGGCTGATGGGTCCCTCCATGGGACCCATCTTAAGGGTATTGAGCGCTCCGGCCGCCGAGGCCATCCGGGCGCACTGCTTCAAGTCTTTTCCTTCCAGGAGCCCGCAGAGCAGGGCTGCGTCGAAACAGTCTCCTGCCCCGGTGGGGTCCACTGCATCCACCGGGTAGGCAGGTACATCCACTGCAGTATCCCGGCTGTAAACCGTACAGCCCCGACTCCCTTTCTTGAGCGCCACGATCTCCATTTTTTCATAGGTGAACAACCTCTTTACTCCGCTCTTTATATCCGTTTCCCCAGTTAGCATCCCAAGCTCCTCGATCCCCGGCATGATGACGGAGCAGTTTTTTAGCACGGTGCCGAGCACCTCGTCCACACTACGCCCCTTTAATAGTTCGATACGGATGTTTGGATCAAAGGATATCTTGGCTCCGGCCTGTAAGAAAGTTAAGGCGGTCTTCAATATTCTTTCCCGATACTCTTCACTGACCATCAGGGAACAGCCCATGATATGAAAGAATTTCGGGGACGCCATATCCCCCATATCAAAATCCTTTACTTTCACAGCAGGGGTGTTTCCGATATGATAAATAAATCTTCGTGAACCGTCCTCAAAATATGTCACAAAGGCCACTGCCGTTGACTGTTCCCCATCCTCATAGACATACCGGGTATCGACGCCGTCCCGGTGGAGCCGATCGAGTATATTCTTGCCGAAATCATCGGCCCCTACCCCCCCGAGTATACCGGCGGTATGTCCGAGGCGCGCTACCGTATCGATACATATTGCAGGCGCCCCGCTGGGAAAGGGCCCTATGAACTCGCCGGGAGTATCCAAGCGCATCCCCGCTCGGGGCCGCATGATCTCCACCAGCATCTCCCCCATGGTCCATACTTCACACATCGCCGATCCCCCTTACCCTATAAATGCTTTCTTCAAAAACACGAGGGATTCCTTGATGTCACGGTCCATGGTATCCGGGTCTGCGCCGCCGCTTAAGTCGCGCCATACCTTGATGTCTTCTCCGACCTTACCCCCCATTTTCACAAAGGGCTCCATCACGACGCCCTTGTCATATCCGATATCCCGCAGCGCCTGTCCGATCTCCTCCCAGGGAAGCGACCCCTGCCCCGGGGGCTTCCGGTTGCCTTCTCCCACGTGGAGATGCCCCAGATACTCCCCGCCGTATCGGATAGCGTCGGCGATATTGTCTTCCTCGATATTCATATGAAACGTATCCAAAAGCAATTTCACGCTGGGGCAGTCCACATCCCGGCAGAACTGTACCCCTTCCTCACTGGTATTGAGGATATTGGTCTCAAACCGGTTGACGACCTCCAGGCAATAGTTGATGCCCAGTTCTTCTGCGACTTTGCCTAGAATTTTAACGCTTTCCACCCCGCGTTCCCAGATACCCATCTTGTCGAGATCGTTAAATTGGCAGGGCCAATACGTATATATCACCCCCGCCAGAACCCTGCTATCCAAGCGGTCCATGGCCTTCATGATATCGGTTAAAAAAGCAATGCCCGCATTTCGTATCTCCGGGTCTTTTGACGCGATATCCTTGTCCTTCGGAGGACCGATATTGGAGGTGATCTCGATACCTAGGTCTGCGGCCACGGTCTTCAGCTCGTCTATCTCCCCTTCCGACATGATAAGCAGATCCCCGGCGGATATCTCCAATATGTCAAACTCCAGGTTTTTTAATTTCTCGGCATACATCGTATAGTCCCCATGCCACTCATGGGTCCAATAAGCATATAACGTACCGAATTTCATATTATTTCCTCCATCTCTATATCTGTACTAGAATTATTGCAGTATGGACCTGACCACAGTTCGGGCGCCTTTCATCACCCCGGTTACTCCGCCGCCGCTCTCGCTCTGGGCCCCGATGAAAAACAATCCCTTGACAGGGGTCTTATGGGAAGGATTGGATTTGCCCATAACAGGGGCGATGCCCCCGAAGGCATGATGTGAAAGGTGCGTTATGGTTTTGAAATCATCGGGTGTCATGATGATACGATGTAGTGTATGGGCTCGCAATCCCGGCATATATCGCTCCGCTTTTTGCACAAGCTTGTCCGCCAGATCTTCCCTCCGTTCCTGCCAATTGCCTTTTGCCAGTGTATTGGGCGCGATGGTGTATATGGTGACGGCGTGATGGCCCTCCGGCGCCATCCCAGGACTATGGACGGAGGGGACATAAATCAAGAAGCCCTCATCCCCTTCGGTAAACTCCCCCCGCCTGCACGAAAGCACTGCCTCCTCGATATCATAGGTCCCGTAATAATAGCATAGAGCGTTACGCTGGTATTCGGCGGGGGACATGTCGATACCCAGGTGCACCATCAGCACCGACTCCATGGGCTGCATGGACTCAACTTGATCGATAAGCGCTTTAGGCAGTAGTTCTCTGCCAACCATTTTGCAGAATAGTTCCTTGGCGCCGCCGCTGGCCAGCACGATACTGGCTTTTACTTCCTCCCCGCCTGCAAGCCTGACTCCGACGGTCTTTCCATTCTCCACCAATATCTTTTCCACCGGGGTGCCGGTATGGATCGTTCCACCATTCTCCCGGATGCACGCCGCCATGGCCTCCACCAGTCGGCCCACTCCGCCCCGGACATAATAGTATCCTGGCCTTGGACCCGCCTTTGTGTATGCGAGGGGCATCCGTTTGTCAAATGCAGTCTCCACATTGCACAACGGAATCCCCAACCCCTGAAACTCACTGGGCAGTACACACTTTGCCGATCTTATCGGCAAGCTTTTGACTGGGAATAATGAATATCACCACCGTACCCAGCATTGCCAGCATCACAAAGGGAAGCTGTGCCTCCATGTCCAATTGATAGACGAGATAGTAGGGCAGCATGCTGGTGATCAAGGTAAAACTTAGTCCCACGATGGCCGACACGCCCATCAGCCACAAGAAGGGTTTGTTTTTAAACGTCCCCTTGATGGCAGAAAAGGCGGGTACCTTGCTAGGTTCGGTATTGACCACGGGCTTGCGCCGCACCGTGAAGGCCGTGACCAGTACCACAAAGGCCGCCAGCGCACCATATATCAGTCCCATGGTGCTCCAGGATGCCCGCTCGGACCATCCCATACTGTCACGAAGTAACCCGGCGATCATGGTGGTAACGGCTGCGCCGAGGATATACCCGGTGACGCCATACATCATCCGGATCGAGGTAATGGAGGTACGCTCATCATAATCGGTAGTCATCTCCGCCGTCATGGCGTAGTAGGCCATGCTCACGATGGTATGGAATGTGTCAAACAGCAGAAAGGCCCCCAGAACCGCAAAGAATGCAGCAACGCCGGTAAGCCCCACAGGCAGAGAGAAAAGCAGCCAGAAAGAAAGACCCAAGGGTACTGCGGCAAAGAGCATATAGGGGCGCCGCCGACCCCACCGACTGCGGGTTCTGTCCGACAAATACCCGAATAGGGGATCATTAAACATGTCCCAAGTAAGCTTGCTGACTAAAAGCGCAGTGCCGGCTATAGCCGGACTGATCTTGGCCACATCGGTCAGATAAAAGAGCATAAAAAACTGCACGGCGGACTGCTGTAGAGCCAGCCCAATATCTGCGATCCCGTATAACAATTTCGTCCCCAGAGGTATCTTCTTCGCGTTCTTCATTTTCCCCATCCCCCTTTTTCTTTATATAGTCTACTGGTCGAGATCGACCATGACCTTAAGTGCTCCCGATGTCTTGTCCTGCAAGAACCGGTAACCCTGTATCCATTCATCGAAACCAACGGTATGGGTCCGCAAAGCTGCCAAGTCTATCTCCCTGGACGCCGTAAATGCTGCTGCCCGGTGGTAGTCCTCCCAGGTATACATGAGAGAGCCACACATATGCAGTTCGGCATCCTGGACCCGAATCATACGCACCCGGGGATCCTGGCTGTACACTCCCGGCACGATTACATGGCCTCCCCTGCGAGTGTACTGGACACAGGTATTCAAGGGGACCTCGCCACCTACGCACTCGAAGCTCGCGTCCACCTGACTCTTACCCGTAATGTCGTGTATGATCTTAGGGATCTCACCAGGCTCACTGGAATCGAAGACCAATAGATCCGTCTTTTTCGCTATTTCGATCCTGTTTGGGTCGATATCCAGTACGATCACGTGGGCTGCGCCCATGAGATCGGCCACCTGGGCGGTGAGATTGCCGATGGTCCCGGCGCCGATGACCAGCAGGTTTTTCCCTTTGATACAGGACACCTTATTCACCGTATGGACCGCCACCGCCAAGGGTTCAATCATGGCCGCGTCCTCGGGGCTGACCCCTTTCTCCAACTTGATCACATGGTCCTCGTGGACTAGGAAATACTCGCTGCCCCCGCCGTGAAGCGCGCCCCCGATGAACTGCAGGTCGTCGCACTGTGCAAACACACCCTCATCGCAGCGCTCACAATGGCCGCATCCGATAGCGGGCTGCACCACGGTGAGATCGCCGACCGCGACTTTTGTGACATCTTCTCCGGCCTCAACCACATAGCCGCTGAACTCGTGTCCCTGTACCAGGGGAAAGCTCACAAGCGGGTGCTTATCCTCAAAGACATGCAGGTCCGAGCCGCAGATTCCTATCTTGGATACCTTGAGCAATACCTCTTTTCCCTTGGGTGTGGGTTTGGGTACCTCCCGGTACTCGATGACCTCCGCCCGGGGCATATAGGCCTGTTTCATCCTGTCTTTCCTCCTAAGAATATGATTCAGAAGAATACTCTTAATTGTCTTAGTTACCCAGTCCCCAATATGGCTCTGGTGTGCTTATAATGCTTCCGCCACTAGTTTTTCCAATGGCATTACCTTGAGCGCGCCGCATTCGGAAAAAATCTTATGACAATTCGGGCATGCCGTCACCAATACGTCTGTTCCGTCTTCCACCGCTCCCTGAATTCGGCGTTCGGCCATCTTCATGGAAAGATTGTGATTAGTTAGGTACATGGCGCTCCCGGCGCCGCAGCATTCCGCCTCTTCCCTGGCGTGAAACAGCTCCTGGGGTGCCTTGCCCGTTACCGCTTTGATGGCGTCGCGGGGGGCGTCGTACACCCCGCAGCCTTTCCCGAGCTGACAGGGATCGTGATAGGCGTATACCATCTTATCTGCCGCCTGCTTGATCTTCAGTTTGCCCGCATTCAGCAGTTCCCCTATGTATTCGGAGATATGTTGTACCCGAGGCTTGATCGTTATATCAAACTGGGGATACAGCACTTTGAACGCCTTGTATGCATGGGCGCAGCTGGTGACTATCCGCTTCGCTCCCGAGGCATTCACCGCACCTGCAAGTTTCTCTGCGGCGGCTTTGGCGTCATCGGTCAGTCCCAGCTCATAGAGTTCGGCTCCGGTCTGGTATTCCTGTTCGAGGACACCATAATCCACTCCGGCGGCTGAGAGTATCTTTTCCACCGAAGTCAGCAGTTCGGTATCACCCGCAACTTCCCGTCCTCCGTAATACAGTACATCAGCGTTCTTCTTGCCCACCGCTTCTTTATCCTTGACAGGCAATGTATAATCGGCTTCCACGACGGCTAGGGCATCATTTACGTTCTTTGGTGTCCTGCCTGCTGCTACCACCTCTTCCCGACCGGCGCGGACCACTTCGTCTTCCTGCCAGTCAAAGGCGCAGAGGATCTTGCACAGCCCGCACTGGGTGCATTCATAAAGCCTGTCCACCACACTATCGGTCATGGGGACGATGCCTTCGTCGATCCGGGAGAGCATCAGCGCGTATCCCCGAGGGGTATTGCTGTCGAGTTTAGTCGTAAGAAATACCGGACAGGCATGGCGGCACATGAAGCAACACCGGCACATCTTCAATGTCTCTTTTGTCTTCTGGTCAAACATAGTCGTAATCTCCAATCCCTTTCGTTTACAGCTTAAAGCCCAGCTTACCCGGATTAAGCATATTGTCCTGATCTAGTGCATTTTTGATATCCTGCAGCACTGAGTAACTCTCTTCTCCGTAGGCCTCTTTCATCAGTCTGCCGAACCGAATACCAACCCCGTGGTGCTCGTTCATGGCGGAGCCGTTTTTGATGGCTACTCGGGCACAATCGGTGATGATACTGTGGTAGAGGCGCAGGGCCTCCTCCTCATCCTCGGGAACATTCTTTACCAGGAATGTGGGGTAGAAGCTCGTGCCCCAGTCGTACCAGTGGGAGAAATGGGCGTGAAACACCGCGCCGTATGCCGCGTATTTGGATTCCACCGCCGCCTTCATGGCGTTGTATACATTCTCGATGGCCTCGTAGGGAGCTACGGTGTCGGTCACAGCCGTCATCCAGGGTTCGCACACATAGTCCAGGGGCGGATAATAGGATTTGAGCCGGTCCTGCCACCAGCGCTTAGCGTGTTCATCTCCCAGGTCCTGCCCGCCGTTGGCGTCGAAAATTTCCTTGGCAAGCTCTGTCTGCACATCGCAGATCTTTGCCTTGCCGTCAAACCCCGCCATGAAGAAGCAGCCCTCACCCTCGAGACCGTACTGCTTTTTCAGTATGTGGACCGTGTCCTTTTTATCATATAGACGCATGATGGAGGGCATGAGGCCGTTGACCATGATCTGGCGACCTACCTCGATCCCCGTCTTTAGATCAGGAAGCAGATAGGCTAGGAAATTGCGCTTCTCGGGCAGAGGATGCACCTTGATCAATGCCTCTGTTACTACACCCAGTGTCCCCTCCGCCCCGATAAAGAGCTTGGATAGATCGGGACCCGCCGAGTGATGGTTCACCGGCAGGCTCTTGAATATCCGGCCGTCGGGCATCACCACTTCCAGTTGATGCACCATGTCGATGAGCTTCCCGTATTTTGAGGAGAGCACCCCGGTGCCGTTGGTGCTGATAAATCCACCCAAAGTAGAGGTGTGATAGGACGCCGGGAAGTGATTCATGGTGTAGCCGTGACGGTTGAGATACTCTTCCAGGTGCTTTTGCAGGATCCCTGGCTGGACCCGCACGGTCAGAGATTTTTCATTGAGGGCGATCACCTTGTCCATCTTTTTGGTATCCATGATGATGCCGCCGGTGGGAGCCGTGGAGCCGCCGGAATCCCCGGCGCCGCCGCCCCTGGGGATCACGGGGACACCGTATTGGGCGCATAGCTTGACCACCTTGGAAACCTGATGCTTGTCCAGTGGAAATACCACTGCCTGGGCGCGCGGGTAATCATTGTAGGAAAACATATTATACCGAGTGATCCACCACACATCAACGACGTCGCAGTCAATTTCGGTGTGGTCGTAGATGACGTTTTCCTTCCCCACGATGTCTTCCAGTTCATACCGGAACAATTCGTCGAAATAACAAAGCTGTTTTCGTTCCATAGGTTTTCTCCTTTTATGTAATAAAATCGTATCAATATAAAATAGTCAGCCAGTTCAACCCTTGACAGCTCCCATAGTCAAGCCCTTGACTATATACTTCTGTGCAACCGCAATAAACAGGATGGCCGGTATAATGGCCACCACCGCCATGGCCGACATCTTACCCCAGTCAAGGGCGTAATACCCGATGGAATTGTATATCTCCACAGGCAGGGTGCGGGTATGGGATCCGGTGATGTATAGTGCGAACATAAAGTCGTTCCACATCACGATAAAAGTCAATGCCGCGGAAGCGAATATCCCCGGCGCTATGGCCGGCAGCAGCACATGTCGCAGTGTCTGGAACTGGGTACACCCGTCTATCTTGGCCGCCTCGTCTAGCTCAACCGGGGTCTCGTCGTAAAAGCTTTTCATCATCCATACGATGAGGGGCAGGCAGATGGTGAGATACATCAGTATCATGGATGGATACCGGTCCAGCATATCGAGCTTACTGAATATGATGAAGTATGGGATCACCAGGGATATGGGGGGTATCAGCCGCAGCGATAGGATCACTCCCTGAGTGAGGGTCTTCCCTTTGTACCGCAGCCGCGATAGTGCATAGGAGCAGAAGATACCCAATAGAATCGCGATGGTCGTAGCCGCCAGGGCGATAATCAGGCTATTTAAGATCGCGTGCAGCACATCCATATTAAAAACGTCCCCGGTGTAATTCTCCAATGTGGGCTTGAATATAAATGTGGGGGGATTGGACAAGGCGTCCTTTTTCTTCTTCAGTGATGTCAATACGATCAGCAATAATGGAAACAGGCTGAACAAACCGTAAAGCCCCAGTATGCCGTGCTTTAGTGATCTGACTATGGTTTTTCCTGTGCGCTTCATGATCAGCCTTCCTCTTTCTGATTGAATATTTTCAAAAGCAACCCGCAGACTAGTGCCACCAGCAGAAAGAATAGGACTGCCGCAGCGCTGGCTCTGCCCATATGAGAAAACTCAAACCCCTGTGACGCCACAAACAGAGATAGATTTTCGGTGGTGTAGCCGGGGCCTCCCCGGGTGAGTACATACATCTCGTCAAACATCTTAAGCGCATCCATAAACCGGAATAGAAATGCCACCAGCATGACAGGCTTCAAAATGGGTATGATGATATGTCGGATCCGCTGGGGCGTACCCGCTCCGTCGATCATGGACGCCTCCATGAGCTGTGGAGGGATGGTAGTAAGCCCCGCATAGAGGATTAGTATCACGAATGGCGTTCTTAGAAATATCTCCATAATCAGTACAGCGATGGGGGGATTCCATTGACCGGAAAACACATTCAGAGCCGGTAGACCGATGGCTTTTAGTCCTGCGCTTAGAAATCCGAAGTTCACATCATAGATCATGGTTTTGAATATATAGGAGATAACCACCGGCGCCACCATATATGGCACAAGCATGATGGTCCTGATTGCGGATGAAAATTTGGGCTTGATATCCTTGTCGTACAGTAATCCCGCAAATATGAATCCGATAATCAGCTCTAGGGTAGTGGCCACCAATGCAAAGCTTACCGTAAACACGGCGGCGTGGATAAACCGCTTGTCTCCAAGCAGGTCGATATAATTCTTTAGTCCGATAAACGGTTGCTCGGCACTGGTCAATTCATAATTAAACAATGAGATAAAGACGCTGAACAGTATGGGTACCACGCCTACCAGGATCACGATGGCGATGGTGGGCCATGTATAGCCGTATATCAATCGTCTGGGATGCTTTTCTAACACAGCCGTATGTCCTCCTAACCCCATGGGTTTTTTAGAAAAATGGAATGGATAGGGCAGTTTTGTAAGTCTACCTCTACTGCCTGTCCTGCCCTATCCTGTGTCATTTACCTATTCCGCAGGCGCATACCCCAGATCAACCAGGGCGGTTTCCGCGTCGGCACAGGCCGTCTCGGCATCCTTGATGCCGTTCACGACATTGTTCATCTCTCTGGAGATGATGTCAGCGGCCTCGGCATAGTGGGCATCCAGCAAAGACGGAGAAGGATTGATCCCCTTTGTCATCATGTACAGCTGGGCGTCGATGAAATCCTGGCTGGGCATCGCACTGATGTAGTCAGAATCGGAGTAAATCGATTCCCGGGCAGGGCATCCATACTGGGGTGCCATTTTCTGCATTAGGGTAGGAGAGGTCAGCCACTGGACTAAAAGCCATGCGGCATCTTTCTTTTCAGAGCCGGCATTGATGGCCCAGCCCCATTCCCACAGCGGGTCCTTTCCGCCTTCGTTCATCGGCACGGCAGCAAAGTTGACTTTATCAGCAACCTGGGAGTTTTCCGGATCAGCGGCCCCGGGGGCGCCCGCGTTACCTCCGCACACCATAGCCAGCATACCCTGGCTGAACGCATCGTTGACCTCGGTCCATGTCCAGTTGCCTGAGCCTTCGGGCCCGTACGCACACATTTTGGTGTAGTACTTCATGAGATCAATACCGCCAGGAGTGTTGATCAGGGCCTTCATATTTGCGAAATCCATCAGATCCACACTCATCCTGTTGGCTGTGCAGAACATATCCCAACCGCCTTCACCGGAACCGGCCATGGTCCGCTCGACAAATGCATAGGTGTCCACCTCACCGGCCTGACGGGCAGCCTCGATGGTATCGGCGGTCGTAACCAGCTCGTCCAGTGTCTTGGGAACTTTGATTCCCAGTTGGTCAAAGATATCTTGGCGGTACCATAGCAGGAAGTATTCCGCTGTGAAAGGAATCATCACCAGTGTATCGCCGCTGTATCCCCCTGCCAAAACGTCGGTGGGATAGTCGCCAATATTGTAATAATCGGCATCGGTCAATGATGTATTTTCCAGATAGGGGGTCAGGGGTTCCAGATAATTGCCCGCCGCGAATTCCTCACGGTTTGATATTCCCACATTGGATACATCATATTTCGCGGAGCCGGCCTTGAAGTCCACTAGTTGGGCGTTCTTCCTGTCCACATCACCAAGAATTTCCCATTCGACGGCTATACCGGTTAGGTCCTCAAATTCCGATAGATACTCTTTGTACAACTCGGATACAGGCATGGCTGTACACAGTACAGACAGGCTCGACCCTTCAAACTGCCTCCAATCGATATTCCCGTATTCACCGGAAGCAACAGGTGCCTCAGATTGAGCGGGGGCTTCAGTGGCGGGCTGTTCCGATGTCTCGGGGTTCGAATCCGTCTTTTGACAACCGGCGAACACCGTAGTGATCATGGAAACAACCAGTAAAAACAACAACACTTTTTTCACGTCTAGTTTCCTCCCTTTCCTTTTATTTATAATAACGGGTACCGCGTTATTATAATCGTCTTTGAGTATATGTTACACGTGTATATTATTGGGAAAAATATATATTTGCCCCGTTACCGTGCAACCTCAACCTCGTGCGGTAATTTCTTGATCTCAAGATCGCAATCTTCGGTTCCTCCGGCAAACATCACGAGGAACGTGCATTCTTCCCCCTCCAGGGGAAATGGTGTCCAGTGCCATGTCCGGGAATACAGGCATAGAGCGTTCCCTTGTTTCACCCTGAAAGCCTTTAATTCATCAACACTATCTCCAATGGAAGGCTTACCGCAAATGATAACGGCGTCATTCCTTAAGGCCACCAATACCTCCGGAGTATCCAGATGTCTTTCCAGTTTATTGGTCTCTAAGGGCCGCCTATGCCCATGAAGAAGGCCAAAACTTACCGGATTCTTGATATCTGTCTGGGCGATCCTGCCCCAATAGGTGATAACTTCATCGTCCGCCATGGGCTCCTCAACGGGTTGACTTACGATATACCCATAGGGTTTAAATGCTTCCGTATTCAGATCCACTTGCTCTATCAACATTATATCCTCCATTTACACGTGTACTTCGTTTGCAAAAATTAGTGCGGCACGATCACAGTGCGCTACCAACCGGAGCCCACTCGACAGGAATACCCGCTTTTACAGCTATGGTTTCCAAATACTTCATTGTCTTGACTTCATCAAATATGGAGGGATAGGGCGTTTTATTGTTTTGCACGCAATCAATAAAATGCAGTAATTCATAAACATACCCGTTGAATACATGACTTTGATTTTGACTGATGGGATTCCAGTCATGAGTCCAGTGGGCGCCGGTTTCCTCATCATAGGAGATGACTTCACAGGCATTGCGGATGATCACACCCCGCCCTTTGTCTGAAAGAATCTCGATACGCTCCACAAACTGTCCCGGACCGCCGTATGTCCCCCATGCAAAGCTGCCCAATATTCCATTTTCAAACTGCAGCATACCCACCAATGCCCCCGTGCTTTCGCTGTTCCGATTGGATTTGGCTTCGATCTCACTGATATCTCCACCAAAATGCCGCATGATATCGAGATTGTGGCACTGCCATTCCAGCATGCAGGTATAGAATGTGGGGAATACGGTGAATCCGTGCATCTTGCTCTCAATTTGTATGATATTCCCGAAATTCTCTTTATCTGATACGATCTCTTTAGCCCGTTTGTAGGCTAGGCCATGTCGTTTTTGATGGCCAACCTGCGCGATGAGACCCGTCTCTTCCGCCACTTTTGCGATCCGCTCTGTTCCGTCACGATATATGGAAGAAGGCTTTTCAATAAAAACAGGTAACCCTTCACGGAGTACGCCGATGCTGACATCCGGGGCGTATTTACCGCCTACACATACGATCACCCCGTCCAGGTCCTCCTGCTCGATCATCTTGTGGTAATCCTGATAGGTCTTTCCCCAGCCATATTTTCCGGCAAGGCGTTCGGCCCGCTCCGCACTCAGATCACAGACAGCTACCCGGTCCACATGATCAAAGAAATGCAACGATAAACTCGGATACATATTTGCTTCCGCAAAGATACCAGCTCCGATGATGCCCAGTTTAAATTTCTTGTCCATTTTCGTCACCTCATTCATGCTTTCAGATTATTGATCGCTTGTCCAGCGAGTTTTTTATATGCCTGGAATATGTCCCCGTACAAATCATGCCGGCTGGGATCGTATTGCATTTCAACACCCTTAGACCTAGGAGAATGGAAACCCCCGCAACAGCTTTCGCCCGCCATCAGACTCGCTCCGTAGGCCCCATCGACCTTCTCCGGTATATAGGCATTTTGCCCCAAGACATCCAGTAGTACGCCTATCCATGTGGCAGCCTTGGTGCCGCCGCCCAGTAAAATGTACTCTTTACAGTTCTCGTAAACCTGAGAGTAAGTGTCGATCACGTCCTTGATTGCGAAAGATACCCCTTCATATACTGCCCGGCCAAAATGAGCCCGAAGATGTTGAATACCGATCCCCGTAAACATACCCCGCAGCCGCGGTTCCCAATAAGGCGCGTCCTCTCCCTGTAGATATGGATGAAAAACAAGACCATTGGAACCAGGAGAGATACCAGCCGCTTCCGTGTCCATTCGCTGGTATGTCTTTCCCTCTTTGGGACACTCGGAATAGAATACATCCCGGAGCCATTTTACGGAGGTGGCGCAGGAACGGGTATTGATATCCAGCACGATGCGCTTACCATCTACATGCTTCCAGCAGTAATGGTTCATATCCGCGGCCCAGTCTTTGGGATCAATGACAATAGATATTCCGCAAGAGGAGCCAAGACGAATCTTGCACCGGGTATCGTCGGTGATACCAGCGGCATAGAGCTCCACAGTGGCGTCACTTCCCCCCGCGATCACCGGTACGCCCTCAGCCAGCCCCGTCTGGCGAGCGGCCTTGGCAGTAACACTGCCGATGATATCAAACGAATTATGGATCACCGGTAGCTTCTCTTTGTCTATATCAAATCGATCGAGAATATCCACTGACCACGTCCCGGTTTGCATATCATACAGCAGTGTGGCTGAAGCGTCCGTATGATCGGTGGCAAGTACTCCCGCCAGCCTATAATTGATAAAATCCTTGGGGAATATAATTGTCTCTGTCTGGCGGTAGATCCCCGGTTCTTTCTGCTTCACCCACAAAAGTTTTGGCAGGGTACACATGGTATTAAGGGGATTGTATGTGATTCTCTTTATATCTTCATATCCGCTTCGTATAATGGAATCAACCTGTTTTGTACAACGGGTATCGTTCCATAGGATGGTATTTCGCACCACATCCCCGTTTCGACCAATAAACGTAAGTCCCCGCATCTGACCGGTGACACCCACCGCTGCGATATGTTCCAGATCTATATGGTATTGATCTTTAATATCATCCAATGTCCGAATCAGCGCTTGATACCAGGTATCGGGATCCTGTTCCGCCATGCCATGCCCATCAGACAAATACGTATACTCCACCGAATGGGTGCAAACGATCTCTCCCATCCGATCGGTAATACAGCACTTGCAGCCGCTGGTTCCTATGTCTATTCCCAAAAGTAGTGCTTCCATTTGTGAAACCTTTAAAATTATATTTTACACGTGTAAACTGACAATACTAAAAGTATCAGATATCCACGGGTTTGTCAACAACAATATTAATAAATCTCGGAGCTAAAAAGATTGGTTATGTTTCCCGAATAATAAGATCCACATCAATGACCGTATTCCTGGCCGGTCCGTTGTACCCGTCCTCAATTCGATCAAATAATAGGCTCACCGCTTTTTCCCCTGTGATATACCTATCCTCAGATATGACGGTCAACTGAGGGTTGACCAGTGTAGTCCAAACGGGATCTCCATATCCCACAATAGATACCTCTCCGGGTATGCTGATATTTCGGCGCTTTAGAACACCATAGGCTACCTCCATATAGGTACGAGTGGTGCATATGATACCGTCGATACTTGAATAATTCAGTAGTTTCACCAAATCATCCTCCACACCTTGGTAACCACTGTGTTCCATAACGATTCGCTCCAAGCCGAAATCTTGGACGGCCCGTTCATAGCCACGCAGCTTATCCATATCCGAGACTATGTTGGGATTATATCCCATGAGCAGAATCCGCCGTTTCCCCCACTTTTCCGCCATCTGCCTGACTGCATTATAAATAGCTTGATCGGTATTGGAAATCACTGAGTCGACATCGAGCCGCTCAATTCTACGATTAAGCTGCACAAATGTGATTCCTCTATCTTGGGCATGATCGATAAACCGCATATTCTGATGACCGCAGGGGGCGATGAGTACACCCCTAACCTTTTTGGACACAAAGACCTGCAAAACCTCCCTCTCCCGCATCGGATCTTCTTCACTGGAACCGATCAGCATAGTATATCCCCGCTGGTGTAGCATATCGTTAATGCTTCGAATCATTGGCAGATAAAATTTACTGAAAACTGGTACTAGAAGGCCAATGGTTTTGCTGCTCTGCATCTTTAGGGACCGGGCCAATTCATCAGGCGTATAATTCAATAATTCTATTGCATCCTGAATCCGCTTGGTTAGCTTATCTGACACATACCGTGTTCCATTGATATAGGCCGAAACGGTGGCGCGAGATACCCCGGCCAGGTGGGCCACATCTTCGCTTGTGGGAAGTTTTTTCGACATCATTATCACAGCCATTCATTCGTTTGACACGTGTACGTCATCTGTATAATATACCATCTTCAAATCATTGTCGAGTACCTTTTATTTTGTTGAGACAGGTATTGAATCAATAAATGGAACAACGGGATTATTGTGCGACGTCCAAAAAGTACGTGAGAGTCAAAGGGCTCTCCCGCTCATGTTCCATTACCTCAGGGGACCGCAGCAATGGAAAAACGCTATACTCCTTGAATGGCAAAAATATAATTCTATCAGTATTTATTATCAATCAGTGATCATCAGAAAAATAATCCCCGGAAGGTATTGATTCACCTGGCTTTTCGGGAATTCGTTTCTTACTCCCATTCAGCAAATCCAAACATTAATAAAACATATATGCTTAAGTTACTGTGCTTTTTTCTATGCTTTCTATCTTTGCTATCCCTATTATTTGACGATAGCAGTTTTGTCAGGGATCATCGATCACGCTTCTTACCATGATGATGTAAATTACGCTTCGCCTCGCGTTCCTCACGTGCTCGCAAGAATATATCTGTGAATAGTTGTTTTACACGCTGCGGTGCCAATCTCACCGCCTGTCGAAATTCTCTCGTTTGCTCATACAACCGATCCCAGCTCTTTTGCAGATCAAAGAACCGATCTCTGGCTTCGTACAGTTGTCGTGTCAGATCGGCTATCTTAATGCGTGAGAGAATGCCTTCCTTTGCAAGAGCGATCACCCCTTTGTAGTCATTTTCGGCCAGTTCCACCTTGCCAAAGAGTTTCCTCTTGCCCAGCTCATCAAGCTGATTAAAGATCTTGCTCGTCTGGCTCTCTACAGCCAACTGAGAAGAAACTGATGCAAGTTCCTGCTGCTGTTCTGCCACCTGCTTCTCAATACGGGCCAGCTTCTCATTGTCTTGTTGGATCTTGTAATTGAGAACGGACAGGTGCTGGTTCGTACTACCGCGTACACCGCGCTCTAGGTCATTGAATCCCGCTTGCTTCATGTGCTCATAGAATCTGTCCTGCAGGAGCGAATAGGACGGGATCAGCACTGCCTTTCCATTTTCGGCCCGTATCGGTTTCCCCTGCTCATCCATAGCCTTCACAGACGCCCACTTCTTTGAATGGCTGACCTGATGAATTACTTCCTTGACCTTGCCGACAAGTGCCTTGTCTTTGCAGCGCTTTGACCATCTGATCTCCTTTTCCACTACAGGGATATACACCACATGCAGATGATAATGATACACATCCCGGCCGAGTTCCTCTGAAAGACTCTTATTACGCTCATCCGCATGCATGACCGCTGAAAGAATGTATTGCTCTCCACCGACTTCCTGAACGGCCATCTTGTATGCTTCCGTAAAGAAGTCCCTGGCGTACTCGTACCCGCCGTGCTCATCAAAATACGCTGTATTCACATCGAACACCATCTCCCCGAATACATCCGCATCTTTTTTTAATCCGCGTGTGCTGATCGTCCCTTGTTCCAGTAAATGATCAAACACCTGGGTATAGGTGCCTTCACAGCTTTTGAAATGAATATTGAGATGGCTATTTTCCTGTACGATATCTGGATTCGAATAGATTTCATTCTTTCGCTCATTATGGCGTTCCCGGATAGAGAAGTTGTTACGGGGATAGCCTTTGTTTCGTACGACTGTGCGATCAACCTTGGTCATATTGCATCACCTCCTTTTCTCATCGGACGTTTGGAGAACGGGCACTTCCTGCGGGAAGTGTATTACCCACTATGACACTTTCAGGCTGAAAGATGTCATGTGGGCTCTGCGAGGCTTTGCGGTTTTGGGCGCTCTCGGCGCCCTCAGCCGCATGTAGCGGGCGTAGCCCGCCAACGGAATGTTTGCCTCTGGACAAACGAAATGCACCATTACGGTGCATTTGCTCATCAGATGCAATGTATTCTGAACCATTACGGTTCAAATGTCGTCCATCGCGCATACAAGTGCCTCCGGGAGATCGGTTATGTCCTCAGTAGATTGTAGTTTAACGGAAGTAATGGGAGTATCCGAAGCAGGCAGCGAGATGCCCGCTAACGCTTCAGATATGGTTGTCCGTATGATTGCTTCCATACGCCTTTCCTGTTGCGCTTTCAGAATGCAGTCGATAACAAACTCGCTCCGGCGTTTACTTGACTGTGCCGAAAAGAGATGCAGGGCTTCACGGTGGCGGGGGTTGTTCATATCAAAGGTCAGATACCGTCGTTCACGCATTACACTATCCAAGCAACAGCTTGTATCCCTCGGCGTTGGCAAAGCGGTCGAGTATAGCAATTGTATTCACCCCATTGGAGTACAGCCGCCTTCCAAACAGTTCCGCTCCCCCGCCGGCAAATACTACAGGTAATCTGAGATCAAGACCGCGCTCACGCAGCGAGTTAAGCAGTTCTCTCAAATAATGCCGCATACGCCGTTCTACAATCAATTGAATCCTGTCCCGATCCGCATGCTGCAAGCGCCCTTGCATCGCGTCGGTGATCAGCGTATCGGATAGAATGATATTCTCCTGCTGCAGCTCTTCACGTATGGCGTTGAACAGCGTAATTGTACCCATACGCAGGCTGGAGCAGCTGCCACGATCTACTTTGAAGTCATGCAATGTGAGGAGATCCACCGTATATCCGCCAATGTCCACGAGTGTAATGTTGTTGTAGCCCTTGAGTTGCTGATAGTATTTGCAAAGCGCGGCATGGCCTTGGGCGAACACCCTGCAGTCCATAATACGGCAGCTATACGGGACACCCTCATAGTGGAAGCTGATACTTCCGCGCAAAAAATACTTACGGAAGGATTCTTTCTGTGCGCCGTAGAGATCGATGGGTAATCCCACACCGAGGAGCACTTCAGCCGACGTTACATCTGCCCGCGTCATGGCATCCGCAATGGCTGGCAGTGACAGAATAAAGGCATCATCCTCCTTTGTCTTATCTTGCTGGAAGCTCATGCGCTTACCACCGACTGCATAATACTTACCCTCATAGAAAAGCTGCATATCGTCCGTGATGAACTCTTTTTCACTCATTGTGAAGCCTGATGCGTACAGCATCCGTTCTGAGGATTTTGTGTTGTAGTTCCCATTGTCGATACCAATCTTAAATTGCGTCATTGATCTTACCTCCATTTCTTTAATGAGTAGAGACATACACAGCCTATTTCTTTACACCTCCATCTCCGTCATCGGCTGCTCCACTTAAGTCATTCATGATCTCGGCAATGAAAAGGATAATATCCAGCAACTCGTCATTTATAGTACTTATAGATTCAAGACGATGTAGTTCATCCAAAACGCTTTTAAGCTGATTTCTCAGAGCCTTATATACTCTAGGATTTGCCACAACAATGATATCTTTTTCTTGAAGCCGCTTGATGATATAGTCCTGCTTTGTTAAGCCAGAAAGAGCTACATACTTTTCAAATTGTTCATCTTCTTCCGGTGACATACGAAACGCAACGGTTTTATTTCTCCATCGCCCTTTTCCGTCATAAACCTTTGCGGACATAATTATATGCCTCCTTCCGTACGTTCAATATCAAGCCTATTTGCCATTTCCGTTTGCCTAGAAGGGAATAGGTGAGCATAATTATATGTGATATCGATGCTTTCATGACCAACACGATCTGCTATTGCGATTGCCGTAAAACCCATATCGATCAGCAACGATATGTGAGAATGCCGTATGTCATGGATACGAATGCGCTTAACACCCGTTTCTTTAGCCCCTCTATCCATCTCGTGGTATAGGTAATGCTTCGTCACAGTGAATAGACGGTCATTTGGCTCAATGCCATATAGCGTTCTTAAAAATTCCTGGATTTCCTCACATAAAAACTGTGGCATTTTAATTGTTCGGTTGCTCTTGGGTGTTTTGGGCGGAGTTATTACATCTCGGCCTTTTAGTCGCTGGTATGACTTGGTGATGGTCACCGTTTTCTTATTAAAATCAAAGTCGGCAGGTGTTAGCGCTAATAGCTCACCTTCGCGGATTCCGCACCAATAGAGCATTTCAAAGGCGTAGAAGGATAATGGCTTATCCAGCATAGCGTCGGAAAACTTAAGGTATTCTTCTTTTGTCCAAAACAGCATTTCCTTGTTCTTGGCTTTTCCCATATTTCCTGCCTTGGCCGCAGGATTAACGGTAAGGCCATAATATTTGACCGCATGATTGAAAATAGCGCTAAGTTGATTGTGAAGCGTTTTCAGGTATACGGGGGAATATGTTTTGCCATTAGCATCTTTATAATTTATCATCTCATTCTGCCATGCGATGATCTCTTTTGGCTGGATCTCGCACATCTTTAGCTTCCCAAAATAGGTCAGCAATTTGGTACGGATAATATGCTCTTTTGTTTCCCAGGTGTTTTCTTTGACGCGGCTCTTTATATCAGCTGTATAGGTCTCAACAAAACTCTCAAAGGTCATATCCAAATCAGCCTTGCGCTTTTGAAGTTGCTCACGCTCCCAAGCCAAAGCATCCCGTTTAGTAGCAAACCCCCGCTTACTGGTTTGTTTACGTTCGCCCATCCAATTGGTATATCGATAGATAACACGCCATGTGTTTCTATGGGATTCTTTGTAAACCGCCATTTTTATTCCTTTCTCTTGTTATTTCCGTGCAGGCCATAGCATAATTTTTCTAAGAAATACTTTTTACTTACTCTTCCTGCTATGGTCAGATAGCCCTTCTCCCGAAGTTCATCATTTAGCATTCGGACTATCTTGTACGCATAAGATTTTGATACTCCAAGCTCCTGCGCAACTTCGTCTACCCGCATAAAGGTATTGCTCACGATTATCCTCCTTACTAAAACGCTTGCCGTTTTCCCGATGCAGTTCCTGACAGGCAACCTTGCTTGGCGCTGTGCCGTTTTCTCTTCCTTGGTACGCTCACTCTTTTAGATGTCATGACCTACTTCCCCGGAAGGTATTCCATCGGCCGGTCATTCAATTGTAAATACTAAACGTATAAGTTTAATGTTTTCCAATTATACTAAGCGTTATTGTTTAAGTCAAGTGGTTTTCGAAAAAATGTTTAACTTTATAGTTTAGTCTATCTTGATATCTACTAAGCATATATGTTATATTCAGCGCAAGAACATTAATATTGGAGCTAGCGCCTATGGCTATTGGAGAAAGAATAAAATATATCCGCAACCTTCGGGGCATGACCCAAAAATGGCTGGGCATGGCTGTTGGCTTTAGCGAAAAGACTGCAGATATCCGTATAGCACAGTATGAATCCGGCGCAAGAACACCAAAGAACAAGCTGGTTTATGCTATCGCATATGTGTTAGGAGTTAGCCCTCATGCATTGACAGTCCCCAATATTGATAGCTATGTGGATTTAACACATACACTATTTACAATAGAAGATTTATATGGCATCAAGATTAACAAAATTGATGGAGAACTTTGCTTAACACTTGACAAAACCTACAACGCAAAATATTTTTCTTTGTATAATACGTTCAGCGCCTGGCATAAAGAGGCTGAAAAACTCCATGCCGGGGAAATTACCAAAGAAGACTATGATACTTGGCGTTATAACTACCCTGAGATAGAAGCTGAACGAGCCAAAGCAGCTCTTGACGCCATCCGAGCGAAAAAGAAAAATTCCGACCTTTCCGGTGAATAAACAAAAAGAGCTAACTGACACTCAAAATCAGTTAGCTCTTTTTATAGATCATGCAATTAGTGTTGCCGAAACGTTGCCATCGTGGGAATCATACGATCGAAAACACCGCTCTCATGCGGGTTTCCCGGTTTCCGGCGATTACTCCCACTCGATCGTCGCGGGCGGCTTGCTGGTGATATCGTACACCACCCGGTTCACGTGCCGGACTTCGTTGACGATTCGGTTGGACATCCGGGCCAGCACCTCGTGGGGGATCCGGGCCCAGTCCGCCGTCATGGCCTCCACGCTGGTCACCGCCCGGAGCGCCACGGTGTAGTCGTAAGTGCGCTCGTCCCCCATGACCCCCACGCTGCGCATCCCGGTGAGTACCGCGAAATACTGCCAGATCTCGCTCTCCAGCCCGGCGTTTTTGACCTCTTCCCGGAAAATGGCGTCGGCTTCCTTAAGGATATCCAGCCGCTCTTCGGTGATCTCCCCGATGATCCGGATGGCGAGCCCCGGTCCCGGGAAAGGCTGCCGCCACACCAGGGACTTGGGCAGGCCCAGGGTCTCCCCGACCTTGCGCACCTCGTCCTTGAATAGCTCCCGCAGGGGCTCGATCAGCTCCTTGAAGTCCACATGTTCGGGCAATCCCCCCACGTTGTGGTGGCTTTTGATCACCGCCGCCTGGCCGGTGCCGCTCTCCACCACGTCGGGGTAGATAGTCCCCTGCACCAGGTAATCCACGGTGCCGATCTTCTTGGCTTCCTCTTCAAAGACCCGTATGAATTCCTCGCCGATGATCTTTCGCTTGGCCTCGGGGTCGATGACGCCCGCTAGCTTGTTTAGAAACCGCTTCTGCGCGTTCACCCGGATGAGGTTTAAGTCAAAGCCATCGCTGAAGACCCGCTCCACCTCGTCCCCCTCGTTTTTGCGCAATAGGCCGTGGTCCACGAAAATACAGGTGAGCTGCTTGCCGATGGCCTTGTGGACCAGCATGGCCGCCACCGAGCTGTCCACCCCGCCGGATAAAGCGCAGAGCACCTTCTTGTCCCCCACCTGTCTACGGATGGACTCGATGGTCTCCTGGGCGAAGTCCTCCATATTCCAGTCCCCCGCGCACCCGCAGATGGCGTAGAGGAAATTCTCAAGTATCTTCTGACCATGATCGGTATGGACCACCTCGGGGTGGAACTGGACCCCATACAGCCGCCTATCATCATCGGCCATGGCCGCCGTGGGACAGGACTCGGTCCGGGCCAGCACGGCAAACCCCGCCGGGGGCGTCTGTACATAATTGGTATGGCTCATCCAGCAGGTCCCCTCCCGGGGAACCCCCGCAAAGAGGGGATGCTCCTGATAGGAGATGGACCGGTGGCCGTACTCCCGCATGCTCCCACCGGTGACGGCGCCCCCCAGCATCACGCTCATCAGCTGGTGCCCGTAGCAGATGCCCAATACGGGCACCCCCATGGAAAACACCCCCGGATCGCAGGTGGGGGCGTCGGGGACATTGACGCTGGCGGGCCCGCCGGTCAGTATGATCCCCACGGGATTCTTCTTTTGTATATCGCTTAAGGGAGTCTGGCAGGGGATCAGCTCGCAGTACACGTGGGCCTCCCGGACCCGCCGGGCGATGAGCTGGTTGTATTGTCCGCCGAAGTCCAGTACGATCACCGTTTCAGCCATGGGCGTACCTCCGTTTATATCTCTTGGATTGCCGTCATTATACCAGACCCCGGGTAAAAATGCGACTGTATTCGCGGGGCACATCCCCGCGCTGGCAGATCTTGCTCCCTATCCGCATAGAAATCCCCTCCGGGCAAACGCTAACAGAAGATCAAACGAGAGGTGATACCATGGCGGATATCCTGGACCAAGAGACACAATCCTACTGGCTGGCGTCGGCTTCCTATCCCGATTTTGTCCCCCTAAAGGAAGAGATCAAGACAGATGTCTGTATCGTGGGAGGCGGCATCGCGGGGATAACCACGGCCTACCGGCTCTGCGAGGCGGGCTGCCCTACGGTACTTTTAGAGGCGGGGCGGATCGGGTACGGCGTCACCGGATACACCACCGCCAAGATCACCAGCCAGCACCAGCTGATCTACGATAAACTCATAAAAGCGCTGGGTCAGGAGCGGGCCCAGGCCTACGCGGACGCCAACCAAAACGCCATCGACTGGGTGGAGGAAACCGCCGGGAGGGAGGGGATCGAGTGCGACTTCACACGGCTGTCCGCCTATGTCTACGCCGAAGAGGATAAACAGCTGAAGGACCTGGAGAAAGAGCTTGACGCCTATGGCAGGCTCGGGCTTTCCGGGGAGATCACCGATGACACCGGCCTGCCCTTCCCGGTACCGGGGGCGCTGCGGATGGACAATCAGGCCCAGTTTCACCCCATCAAATACCTCTACGGCCTCGCCGGCGCCGCCCGGAAAAAGGGGCTTACTATCCACGAGGGCACCCAGGTCCTATCCCTGGAGCGGGGGGACGGGCTGTGGATCATCCACACCTCCACCGGGGACATGCGGGCGAAACAGGTGGTACTGGCCTCCCACTTCCCCTTTATCGACAGGCCCGGGTTATTTTATCTCAGGCTCCACGCGGAGAAATCCTACGCCGTGGCCCTCCGGGAGCCGGGCGCGAAGCTCCCCGGCATCTACATCAACGCCAAGAAACCGGGCCGCTCCCTGCGGATGTATGCCGATGAAAAAGGCCCCCTGATACTGCTGGTAGGGGCGGGGCACAGGACCGGCCAGGAGCGGAGCGCCATAGAGCACTACGATATCCTCCGCCAGTGGGCGGCGGAGATCTACCCCCGGGGCCGTATCGAATACCACTGGTCGGCCCAGGACATATTCACCCTGGACGGCCTGCCCTGCATCGGCCTGCTGGCCCGCCAGACCCCCGACGTCTACACGGCCACCGGCTTTCACAAATGGGGCATGTCCAACGGCACCGCCGCCGGGATCATCCTCTCCGACATGATCCTCACAGGCGGGCACCCCTGGGCGGAGGGCTTCTCCCCCCAGCGGTTCACCCCCGCCGCCGGCACGGGCGGCCTCCTGAAACAGGGGGCGGTGGTGGGCGTCTCCTTCGCGGGGGATCGGATGGTGCTGCCGGAGAAAGACCCGCCTTTCCCCGAGCCGGGGGACGCCGCCATCGTCCGCACCGCCGGCAGGCTCATCGGCATCTACTGTGACGAGGAGGGCGTTCTCCACGGGGTGAATCCCAAATGCACCCACCTGCACTGCATCGTCCAGTGGAACAACGCGGAGAAGACCTGGGACTGCCCCTGCCACGGTTCCCGGTTCGATATGGACGGCAACGTGGTGGAGGGCCCGGCCCTGCTGGCGCTGGAGCGATACGATCACGAGTTTCTCACCCGGTCCTTCGCGGAGAAATAGGCGGTATTTCGCAATGGGCCGCGTCCCATGGTATACTAGCGATGAAGCCGATCCTGATGAAGAGATCATCCGACCGCAGACCAACTGACAGATACGTATGACATCACTTTACCGCATCCGCCATCCCGAATGCTACCAGAGCCCGGGCACCCGGCGCCCCTTCTTCGAGGGGTGGTTTTATAAGATCGAGGACGCCCACGGCCGTCATGTCCTATCCCTGATCCCCGGTGTCAGCCGGCGGGAGAAGGGCGAGTCCGTCCGCCCCTTTATCCAGGGGATCGCGGGGGACCGCTCCTTCTATATCCCCTATGAGCCGGGGTCCTTTTCCCACCGGGAGCGCCCCTTTGGGATCACCATCGGCCCCAATCGCTTTTCTCTCGATGAGATGCGTCTGGACCTGACCGACCCGGCCCTCAAGGGGACCCTGCGGTTTTCCGGCCGCGTACCCCTAAAGACGTCGGCCTTCTCCCCCGGCATCATGGGACCGCTAAGCTATCTCCCCTTTATGGAATGCCGCCACGGGCTTCTGTGCCTGCATGCCGACGTCACAGGCGCCCTAGAGCTGAGTGGCCAAGAAATATCGTTTTACCAGGGCCGGGCCTATATGGAGAAGGACTGGGGGCACTCATTCCCCCGCTCCTACCTATGGGTCCAGTCCAACCGCTTCTCCAAGCCGGGGGCGGCTTTTGTCTGCGCCGTGGCGTCCATCCCCTATCTGGGCAGTCACTTCACCGGCATCTTCGCCGTACTGCATACGCCGATGAAACAATACCGCATCGCCACCTACGGCGGCGGGCGGCTCATGGACCTGCAGCAGACCCGCAGCGGTCTGTACCTGCACATGGCGAACCACCGGTACCGCCTGTCCGTCACGACCCAGGCGGCCCCCGCCACCACCCTGAAGGCCCCGGCCAAGGGGGATATGTCCCGCACCATCACCGAGAGCCTCAGGGCCGTGACCCACGTGTCTCTCACCAACAGCCGGGGCCGGGTTCTCTTCCAGGACACGGGGAGAAACAGCGGATTGGAGATCTGCGAGCCGCTGCCCTATCCCCTGTAGCGGATACCCGCTTATGCCGCCAGGCGGCGATATAACCGGTCCGGAAAGGATATTGAACGATGTTCGTTTAGAAGATTTTCCCATACGGGCTCCGGACAGCCCCGTATTGTGATGTATCGCCATATATTCTCATAATAAACCTACGCTAGAGAAAAAAGAAACACAGCAAATCATGTGAAATGATAATGATATTTCACCTGCCCGGCAGGGAAAATTGCACTGAAAAAGGGGCTGTCACGCGTACACGACGCGCTGCGACAGCCCCTTTCATCTCCATCCCGCCCTATCGGGTGCTGTAGTTGGGCGCTTCCTTGGTGATGTAGATATCGTGGGGATGGCTCTCGGTGAGGCCCGCGTTGGTGATCTTCACGAAGGAGGCCTCGGTGCGCAGGGACTGGATGTCCGGGGTGCCGCAGTAGCCCATCCCGGAGCGCAGGCCCCCCAGCATCTGGTAGACCGTGTCGGAGAGGGGTCCCTTGTAGGGCACCCGGCCCTCCACCCCTTCGGGGACGAGTTTGTTGCTGTCCTCCTGGAAATACCGGTCCTTGCTCCCCTGCTGCATGGCGGCCAGAGACCCCATGCCCCGGTACACCTTGAAGGAGCGGCCCTGGTAGATCTCGGTCTCCCCGGGGCTCTCCTCGGTCCCGGCGAAGAGACTGCCGATCATCACCACGCTGGCCCCCGCCGCGATGGCCTTGCTGATGTCCCCGGAGAACTTGATGCCCCCGTCGGCGATGATGGGGATGTCGTATTTGTCCGCTTCCTCGGAGCAGTTCATGATGGCCGAGATCTGGGGCACCCCGATCCCCGCCACCACCCGGGTGGTGCAGATGGAGCCGGGCCCCATGCCCACCTTCACGCAGTCGGCCCCGGCGTTGATGAGGTCCCGGACGGCCTCCGCGGTGGCCACGTTCCCCGCGATGACCTGGGCGCCGGGGTGGGCTTTCTTGATATTCTCCACCGTACGCAGTACACCGATGGAATGCCCGTGGGCGGTATCCACCGCCAGCACGTCGGTCCCGGCCTCCAAAAGGGCCGCGGCCCGCTCCATGGTGTCGGCGGCGCCGCCCACGGCGGCCCCCACCAGCAGGCGCCCGCCCTCGTCCTTGGCGCTGTTGGGATACTGGATGGCCTTCTCGATATCCTTGATGGTGATGAGTCCCTTCAATCGTCCCGCCTTGTCCACGATGGGCAGCTTCTCGATCTTGTGCCTGCGCAGGATCCCCTGGGCCTGGTCCAGGGTGGTGCCCTCCGGGGCGGTGATGAGGTTTTGACTCGTCATGACCTCGCTGATCTTTTTGGTAAAGTCGGTCTCAAACCGGATGTCCCGGTTGGTGATGATGCCCACCAGTTTGCGATCCGCGTCCACGATGGGCACCCCGGAGATCCGGTATTTCCCCATCAGGGCGTCGGCGTCGCTGACCAAATGATCCGGGGATAAAAAAAACGGATCGACAATCACTCCGTGTTCGCTCCGTTTCACTTTATCCACCTGTTCCGCCTGATCCTGGATGGACATATTCTTATGGATGATGCCGATGCCCCCCTCCCGGGCAATGGCGATGGCGAGCCGCGCCTCCGTCACCGTGTCCATGGCCGCGCTGGCTAGCGGCATATTGAGCCGAATGGTCTTGGTGAGCCGCGTGGAGAGATCCACCTGATTGGGCAAAATGGTGGAACGGCGGGGGATAAGCAATACGTCGTCAAATGTCAAACCTTCTTGGACTACACGAGACGCCAAGGGGACCACCTCTTTCTATTTTATGATTCATAATTGTACAGAAAAAATGTATGTCTATACGGTATCCGCCGGGCTAAATATTAACGGCTAGTATATCAAAAGGGATGGTAAAAGTCAATATAATCGAATATAAAAATGGACCGCCGAAAGCGGTCCATTTTCTGTATCCTCGGTATTGCCTTATTCTTCCCCTTCGGCTTCCTCGTCCGGCACCCATTCCAGCAGGTCCCCCGGCTGGCAGGACAGCGCCCCGCAAACCTTTTCCAGGGTGGAGAACCGGATGGCCTTGACCTTGCCGGTCTTTAAATTGGAGAGATTCACCACCGAGATGCCCACCCTTTCGGAGAGTTCATTGAGCTGCATTTTCCTATCCGCCAGCACCCTGTCCAGTCTCGTCACGATCATGGCAAGCCTCCTCAAAGCGTCGCGTCGTATTCGTCCTGGAGGTAACTGCCGTACTTGAAAATACCGGCCAGGATAAATAGGAGGATGCCGATGAAGATCATGTCGGTGTCAGGGGTGAAATTGACCGATAGATCGCTGAGTCCGGCTATGTGGACCACGGTAGACAGGGCCGCGGCCTGGCCGATCCGGTACACGATGGAGGATACGATCACGATGACGCCCATACTGCCCAACCGTTTCGCATTGGACGGGGAAAAGGGTCTGCCGCCCTCCACTTCCCGCAAAATGCCGATCAACTGCCGGAGAAATAATGCCCCCATGGCGCAGGAGATCCCAATGACGAATCCCATCATCTCGTGGATGCGCACCACCTCCCGGTATGATAGATCGGAGGGGACATGGTAGCGAAGAATCCCCATATTGATACTCAATGACCCGTTGCCGCTCCCGCCAAGCAGTCCGGCGAAGGTCTCGGGAAACAGCTTCATCAGTATCCCCAGTATGATCGTGACCGCCGCCGCGGCTATCGCCACCCAGAAGGTGATCTGGGATAAAACCCGCAGGATCATCGCACCTTTTTTTACTTTCCGCTGCATTTCGTTTTCCATTTTTTTGGTCTCCTTCACACATAACAATCGTAAGCGCCGTCTGGCTCACGTCCTTGACACCTCGTATTCTACAGCAGTAATACTCACTTGTCAATAATTATTTAACGTTAATCATTATATTTTTAACTGAAAAAGATATTATCGCAATGAATCCATAGTTAGCCCTTGACTTACAGCGAACTCTAAGCCGTATAATAAATGATAGACAATTCTTCTATCGGGAGGTTATTTCATGAAATCTACGGATCGCTATCAATTGAATAACGGGGTGGAGATCCCCTGCGTCGGGTTCGGGACCTGGCAGATGCCCGACGATACCACCGGCGTCAACGCAGTCAAGACCGCTATAGAAGCGGGCTACCGGCATATCGATACCGCCGCCATCTACGGCAACGAAGAGAGCGTGGGCGAAGGGGTGAAGGAGAGCGGTATAGCCCGGGAAGAGATATTTGTAACCAGCAAGCTATGGAACGACGACCACGGCTACGAAAACACCCTGGCGGCATTCGAGGAGACCATGAAAAAGCTCTCCATGGAGTACCTGGACCTGTACCTCATCCACTGGCCCAATCCACTGAAATACCGCGACCGCTGGCAGGAGGCCAACGCGGGATCCTGGAAGGCCATGGAGGAACTGTACAACGCCGGGCGCATCCGGGCCATCGGCCTCAGTAATTTCAGGGCCCACCACATAGACGCCCTGCTGGAAACGGCAAAAGTCAAGCCCATGGTCAACCAGATCCGTCTCTGTCCGGGACAGACCCAGGCGGAACTGGTAGCCTACTGCCACGACCATCAGATGCTCATCGAGGCTTACAGCCCCTTGGGGACCGGAAAGATATTCGGCGTCCCCGAGCTGAAGGGTCTGGCCCAGAAATACGGCAAATCCGTCGCCCAGGTCGCCATCCGGTGGAGCCTCCAGAAGGGGTACCTGCCCCTGCCCAAGTCGATGACCCCGGACTACATCCGGCAGAATATCGATGTGTTTGACTTCGAGCTATCCGGCGAGGATGTGGAGATGATCACCGGTCTGGAATGCGAGTGCGGGAGCTCATCCGATCCGGATACGGCGACGTTCTGACGAAAGTGTAGCATTGAAAAACAACAAAGGCCCAGTACCAATGGTACTGGGCCTTCTATTTCCGAAGCGTTTCTTTAGGCTGACAAGAAAGCGCTCCGATCAGGGATTCTTTTCAATAGTTTTATCGTCAGCCTTCTCCGCTGAGTTTTTCGTGGATGGCGAGTGCCGCCTTTTTCCCGGCTCCCATGGCCAGGATCACCGTCGCCGCGCCGGTCACCGCGTCGCCCCCGGCGTAGATATTCTCCCGGGTGGTCTCCCCGGTCTCCTCCTTGGTGACGATGCCGCCCCAGCTCTGGGTGTCAAGCCCCGGGGTGGTGGCCCCCAAAAGGGGATTGGGCCGGGTGCCGATGGCCATGATCACCGCGTCGGCCTCCATCTCGAACTCCGACCCCTCCATGGGAATGGGCCTGCGCCGGCCGCTCTTGTCGGGCTCACCCAGCTCCATCCGCACGCAGCGGATCCCCGTGACCCAGCCGTCTTTTCCGAGGATCTCCACGGGATTGGTGAGGATATCGAATATGATCCCCTCTTCCTTGGCGTGGTGGACCTCCTCTATGCGGGCGGGCATCTCCTCCTCGCTGCGCCGGTAGACGATATGCACCTCGTCGGCACCCATCCGGAGGGCGCTCCGGGCCGAGTCCATGGCGACGTTGCCGCCGCCCACCACCATGACCTTCTTGGCCTTCTTCACCGGGGTGTGGGCCACGGGGAATGTGTAGGCCTTCATGAGATTGATCCGGGTCAGGTACTCGTTGGCCGAGTAGACCCCGTTTAAGTTTTCTCCGGGGATATCCATAAACCGGGGCAGTCCGGCGCCGCTGCCGATGAACACCGCCTCGTATCCTTCCTCGAACAGTTCGTCCACCGTGACACTCCGCCCGACCAGCACATTGGTCTCAAACTCCACGCCGAGGCGCTTCAATCCCTCGATCTCCTGCTTGACCAATTCCTTGGGCAGCCGGAACTCGGGGATGCCGTAGATCAGCACGCCCCCCAGCTCGTGGAAGGCCTCAAAGATCGTGACCCGGTACCCGAAACGGGCGAGATCCCCGGCGCAGGTGAGCCCTGCGGGCCCCCCGCCCACCACGGCGACCTTTTTGCCCTCCGCCTGATGGGACAGATCCCCGCTGCTGATCCCGTGCTCCATGGCCCAGTCGGCCACAAACCGCTCCAGCCGTCCGATGGCCACGCTGTCGCCCTTATTGTGCAGGACGCATCCGGCCTCGCACTGGTCCTCCTGGGGGCAGACCCGGCCGCAGACGGCGGGGAGATTATTGGTGGAGGTGATGATCTCATAGGCCTTTCCGATATCGTTCTCCCCCACGGCGCGGATGAACTCGGGGATGCGCACCTGGACGGGACACCCCGCCACACACCCGGGCTTCTTGCACTGGAGGCACCGGGCCCCTTCCTCCTGGGCCTCCGCCAAATCATATCCGAGGTTTACTTCCTTGAAGTTTTTGCCCCGCTCTATGGGGTCCTGCTCCCGTACGGGGACTTTGTCTAGCTTCAACGCCATATCTATTCACCCTTCCCAAGCCCGATCCGGCACTGGTGGGCTTCCTGTTCTTCGGTCTTGTACATCTGCTGCCTGCGCATGGCTTCGTCGAAATCAATCTGAAACCCGTCGAAATCCGGGCCGTCCACACAGGCGTATTTGGTCTCGCCCCCCACGCTGACCCGGCAGCCGCCGCACATCCCGGTGCCGTCCACCATGATGGGGTTCATGCTCACCATGGTGGGAAGATCATATTCCTTGGTGGTCAGGGTCACGAATTTCATCATGATCAAAGGCCCGATGGCGATGGCCATATCGTATGCCTCCCCGCCGTCCAAAAGCCGCTTGATCACGTCGGTGACGAGTCCCTTCTCCCCCTTGCTGCCGTCGTCGGTGGCGATATAGAGATGATCACTGTTCTCCGCCATCTCTTTTTCCAATATCAATAGATCGGCGGTCCGGGCGCCAAGGATCACGTCCACATGGGCCCCGCGCTTGTGCAAATAGCGTACCTGGGGATACAGCGGCGCGATGCCCACGCCGCCGCCGACGCACAATACCCGCTCCACATCGTCCAGGTGGGCCGGCTGGCCCAGGGGTCCCAGCAGGTCCGCGATCCCCTCGCCCTCGTTTAATCCGCTCAAGAGCCGGGTGGTAAGCCCCGCCTCCTGGTAGATGAGCTTGATCCAGCCCGCCTCCCGGTCATAGTCCGCGATGGTCAGGGGGATGCGCTCCCCGCCCTCCATCACCCGGAGGATGATGAACTGCCCGGGCATGGCCTTTTTGGCGACCCGGGGGGCCTCGACCTTCATCATATACACGTTGCTGCCAACGTCGCTCAATAATGTTTTTTCGATGATCCTATACATCTTGTTCTCCTTGTTCCTTGGCTTTTTCTAGTATGTCCTGTTTCCCCTCCCACTGGCACCATTCCCTGAGCCCGCACTCGCCACACAGGGGGTTTCGGGCCCGGCAGACCCGGCGTCCGTGGGTGATGATCTGATGGTGGGCCTTTGACCATCTGTCCCGCGGCAATGCCGCCATCAGTTCGTCTTCCACTTGCCGCGGCGTCTTGCCCCGGGCGATCCCTAACCGGTTGGATACCCTAAACACGTGGGTGTCCACGGCGATGGCGTCGACGCCGAAGGCGTTGCTCGCCACCACGTTGGCGGTCTTTCTGCCCACGCCGGGGAGTTTCTGCAGTTCCTCGATGCTGTCCGGCACCTGGCCGCCGTACTCATGGACCAATCTGCGGCAGGTGTCCACGATGTGCTCGCTCTTGGAATTGCTCAGCCCGCAGCTTTGGATCAGGGGCTTTAATTCCTCCGGTGTAAGCGCGGCGAAGTCCTCCGGCGTCTTGTATGTTTTATACAACTCCGCCGTCACCAGATTGACCCGCTTGTCGGTGCACTGGGCGGACAGGATGGTGGCGATGAGCAACTGGAAGGGGTTTTCGAATCGCAGTCCCGGTTTGGCGTCGGGATACATCCGCTCCAGGGCGGCAAGGCCCTTTTCGACCTCCCGCTCCGTCCATCCCCTATGCCCTTTTTTCCCGTTCTTTTTCATCCGGCCTCACCCCACGCTTATCGGAAGTATACATGATATTTTGCAATTTGTCATTCCCAATATTGCACTTTTAGCATTTACTTGTATAAAACACGGTGTTTACGTTCCGTTACGTTTGCGATAGTTATTCTTAGATTTTCCTTTCCTTCTCTTTATTTATGCTGGAATGGGGCATTCATAAGATGGCGCCTTCTTTGGCTTATGAGGTGAATCAAATGAAAGATAGCCCCACACTCGCTGCGGTAATCGATATCGGTTCCAGCATGGTCCGGCTCAATCTCGGCCAGGCCAAGGGCGGCGAGATGAATATACTGGAATACCTGGAGACCCCTCTGTCCCTGGGCCATGAGACATTTGTGGACGGGCGGATCTCCTTCGACACGGTGGAAAAGCTCTGCGACATACTGAAGAGCCACCACCGGGTGCTGCGTCCCTACGGGGTGGAAGAGATACGGATGGTGGCCACATCCGCCCTGCGGGAGGCCCGCAACAAACATTATATCATCGATCAGATCCGCATCAAGACCGGACTGCCAGTCCGGGTGCTGGAAGACAGCGAGGAGAAAGAGATCATTTTCCGGGAGACCATCCGGCGGCTGCGGGGCGCGGGGATCATGCCCCAAAATCCGGCCATGATGGCGTATATCGGCACGGGGAGTATCGGGGTGTCCCTGCTAATGGACGGGCTGATCCATTATTTCCAGAACATCCGCATGGGCTCCCTGAAGCTGAACGAGCTGCTGGGGTCCCTTAAGGAGCGCACCATGGGCTTTCATACGGTGCTGGAGGAATACGTGAACGCCCAGATCGATATGCTGCGCCTCGCCATGGGGGAAGAAGGCATCGACGGATTCATCGCATCGGGAAAGGAGATCGAACTTTTGTCCCGGCTGTGCGATGCCGAAGCGGAAAAGGGATTGACCCGGCTCACCCAGCAGGCCCTCGATAGGCTGTGGGAACAGGTACGCAATCTCACTCCCGACCAGATATCGGACCAGTACGACCTGGACCTGGACCAGTCGGAAATGGTGCTCCCAAGCCTCACCATCTACCGGTCGCTCCTCTCCTACACCCGGTCGGATCAGATACTCTCCCCCCATGTGTTTCTGTGGGACGCCATGCTCAACGAGATACTGTTCCCCAAAAAACGCAAGGAGATGGACGCCTTTCTCCATGAATCCCTCCTGGCCTGCGCCCGCCATATCGCCCAGCGGTACGGCTATGACGAGGCCCACGCCGGCGTGGTCACCGCGTACGCGACCATACTCTTTGACCGGGTGCGAAAGCTCCACGGTCTCAAGAAGCGGGAACGGCTGCTGCTGCAGACCGCGGGGGTGCTCCACGATACCGGCAAATACGTCAACCTGAAGTCCCACGCCGCCCACTCCCGGGACTTGATCCGCAGCCTGGACCTGATCGGCGTCACGGGACGGGAACTGAAGATCATCGCCAATGTGGCCCGGTACCACAGTCAGGATACCCCCCAGGAATCCCACACCGAGTACATGGAGCTGCCCGAATCCGACCGGCTGCTGGTCAGCAAGCTCTCCGCCATCATCCGGCTCGCCGACGCCCTGGACCGGAGCCACCGGCAGAAATTCACCGATATCCGGATCAAGATGAAGGAGAACCGGCTGGTGGTCACCGGCATTTCCGCCCAGGACACCAGCCTGGAGGAGTGGACCTTTGGCTACAAGTCCGATTTCTTTGAGGAAGTGTACGGCATCCGCCCGGTATTGATCAAGAAACTGCCCGACTAGGAGGAGCGCTGCATGGACCTAAAATCCCCCGATCTGTATATCAATCGAGAATTAAGCTGGCTGGAATTCAACCGGCGGGTGCTGGAGGAGGCCCAGGACCGCAAGAACCCCCTGCTGGAGCGGTTTAAATTCCTCGCCATCACCGAATCCAATCTGGATGAATTCTTCATGGTCAGGGTGGCGGGTCTAAAGGAGCAGGTCCAGGCGGGGTACAAGAAAAAGGACATGGCGGGGCTTAACCCCCGCAAGCAATTGCAGGCCATATCCGAGCGGGTGCACCGTTTCAGCCGGGCCCAGCACCGGTGCCTGACCCGGTCCCTCCTGCCCCATCTGGACCGGGAGGGCATCCGCGTACTGTCCTATGAGGAGACCGATCCCACCCAGCGAGAGTTTTTATCCAAGTACTTCACCGAGACGGTCTACCCGGTGCTTACCCCCATGGCCATCGACCCGAGCCGGCCATTTCCCCTGCTGACCAACCGGGCGCTGAACCTGGGAGTCCGCCTCGAACACGAGGGGGAGGCCCTCTACGCGATGATCCAGATCCCCGGGGTCCTGCCGCGCGTCCTGCGGCTGCCCGCGGACCACACGAAGGACCATATCCTCCTGGAATCGCTGATCATGGAGTATATCGAGCCGTTGTTTGAGGGACACAGGGTGGCGGCGGTGAACTCCTTTCGCGTCACCCGGGACGGGGATCTCTCCATCGACGAGGACGCGGACGATCTATTGATGGAGATCGAGAAGTCCGTCCGGCGGCGGAAATGGGGGGACCCGGTGCGCCTCGAGATCCAGCGCGGGGCCGACCAAAAGCTCACCGAATACCTCCGATCCTCTCTGGATCTCACCGACGACGACCGCTACGATATCGACGGGCCCCTGGACCTGACGGCATGGATGGGGTTTTATGAGCAGACCGACGCTCCCCATCTGAAACACAAGCCCCTGCCCCCCCGCCCCGCCCGGGATTTCACCGAAAAAGACATATTCGAAAATATCCGGCAGAGGGACTGCCTGGTCCATCACCCCTACGAGTCCTTTGACAGCGTGCTGCGGCTGCTGGAGACGGCGGCCCAAGACCCCCGGGTCCTGGCCATCAAGCAGACATTGTACAGGGTCAGCGGGGACTCCCCGGTGGTGGCCGCCCTCATCCGGGCCGCGGAGAACGGCAAGCAGGTCACGGTGCTGGTGGAGCTGAAGGCGCGGTTCGACGAGGAAAACAATATCGAATGGGCCCGCAAGCTCGAGCGGGCCGGGTGCTACGTGGTGTACGGGCTATTGGGGCTGAAGATCCACACCAAATCCCTGCTGATCATCCGCCGGGAGCCCGACGGCATCCGCCGGTACCTGCATATGGGGACCGGGAATTACAACGACACCACCGCCAGACTCTATACCGACATCGGTTTTTTTACCTGCAAGGAGACCTACGCCGCCGACGCCTCCGCACTATTCAACCTGCTGACCGGATACGCCAAGCCGCCCCGGTGGAAGCGCATCCGGGTGGCGCCGGTGGGACTCCGCGATTTTTTCACCCGGATGATCCGGGAGGAAATCGAGCAGGTGCGCCGCGGACAGCAGGGGCGTATCATCGCCAAGATGAACGCCCTGGTGGATGAAGGCATCATCCGGGAGCTCTATCAGGCCAGCCGCTCCGGGGTCGAGATCGACCTGATCGTACGGGGCATCTGCTGTCTGAAACCCGGGGTGCCCGGCGTCAGCGAGACCATCCGGGTCCGGAGCATCGTCGGGCGGTTTCTGGAGCACAGCCGCGTCTACTGCTTCGGCAACGGGGGCAATCCATTGTATTTTCTCTCCAGCGCCGACTGGATGCCCCGCAATCTGGACCGGCGGGTGGAATCCCTCTTTCCCGTGGAGCAGCCCGATCTCGCCGAGCGGATCAAACAAATACTGAATATCCAGCTCCGGGATACCGTCAAGGCCCGGGTGATGCAGCCCGATGGCGGCTACAAACGGGTGGACCGCCGGGGAAAACCCTATGTCAGCACCCAGGAATGCCTCTACGACATCGCCGGCCAGGCGGCCCGCCGGAGCGAAGAACGCAGTGACATGGGACTATTTGTCCCCCGGACGGCGCCGGAAGAGGGCAGTTTCCATTTTGTCGATTGACCTTCCTCTTTTTTCCTGGTACGATGGATGGGACTAAAGGGGGACATTTGGTGTATGCATAAATGGGACGTACTGAAGTCGGAGTATATCTTCCGCAACCTGCACTGCAATATCCGGGCCGACAACTGCCTGCTCCCAGGCGGCCGGATCGTCGGTAACTATATCGTCAACGAGTATCCCGACTGGGCCAATATCGTCGCCGTCACCGCCGATCAACAGATCGTACTGGTGAAGCAATACCGCCACGGAAGCGGGGAATTTTCCCTGGAGATACCCGGCGGAGTGGTGGAGGGGAACGAGGATATCCACGGCACTGCCGCCAGGGAATTGCGGGAGGAGACGGGGTATGTGTCGGAGCATAAGCCTATATTGATCGGCAGTTATTATACAAATCCAGCCAACGCCAACAATCAAGTACATACCTTTCTCTTCACTGGCGCGGAGAAAAAATATGACCAGCGCCTGGATGATACGGAAGATATCGAAATCGAACTGTATCCCTTCACGGAAATGGGCGCGCTGATCGCCCGGGGAGAGATAACCCATCTGTTTGCCGTGACCGCCTATTATCTGGCGAAGGAGTATCTCGAAAACGAATAACTCTTATTTTCGATAAACATAGCCTAAAAAAGACGCCCCCTCAAAGGCGTCTCTATCAATCTAATCTCTAATACCTAATACCTAATTTCTGGACTGCTGCAGCAGCACTTCCACCTGATCCCTGTGCCGAAACAGGGCGCATCCCCCGCTCGTTTCGTCCAGCATGGCGTGATTGTCCCGGACAGCCTTGAGAAAACGGGACTGAAGCGCCTCCTGAAAGGACACATCCCGCAGATTGAGATTGGAAAAAGGCGAGAAGGGACAGGGCTCCACCGCCCCGTCGGCCCCGATATGCAGGAATCCGCGGCCCGCGGCCAGACACCCGCCGAAGATCTCCTCGTCCCCCGGAAAGCCCACCGCCAGTACCTGCTCCCGTTTGCCCAGGGTCTCGGTCCGCCTAAGCAATGTCCGCCGGGCTTCCTCAGTAAGCTCCATTTCCTCGGTCCCCGCCTCGAAGGGGACGTACTCGATATAGAAAACCAGGCGGCACCCCCGCCACTTCAGCTCCCGGATATACCCGCGGCTGGTCACCGCGTCCATATTGGCCGTGGTCACCGTATGGGACACCCCGAACAAAACCCCCCTGGACCTAAGCCGTTCCATGGACTGCACCACCGCCCTGTACACACCCGGCCCGCGCCGGTCGTCGGTGGTATCCCCCTGGCCCTCCAGGCTGATGACGGGGACCACATGGGGCATCTTACTGATCTTCTGTACCTTTTCATCGCCCAGCAGCATCCCGTTTGTAAATACCGCGAACACCATGTCGGGGAAACGGGCGAACAGGTCCAAAAGCCCCGTCTTGACAAAGGGCTCTCCCCCGGCCACGATCACGGTGCTTACCCCCAAGTCCCGGGCCTCTGAGAGTATCCGCGTCCACTCATCCGCCGTCAGCTCATCCCCGGCCTTGTCACGGTGCTGGGCCCTGGCGTAGCAGCCCTTGCAGTGGAGATTGCACTGCCGTGTCACGCTGATGATGAGGTAGGGCGGGATATGGCCGCCCGCGCGCTGTGCCGCCTTCCGGCGCCTGGCCGCGCGTCGCTGGATGGCTGCGAGCCGGGCGACACGGCCCCACTGGGTCGGCTGAAAAAGGAACGCCCCCAGGGCGTTCCGGTAAAAACGCCATATGCTTTTATTTAGTTCGCCTGTCAATGTGCTTTGCACGTGCAAGTACCCCTTTATCGATCGCGCCAAATGCGGGCTACATGCACTATACGCAAAATTATCCGATTACGCAACCCTTTTTTGGTAAAAGTGCATATCAGTCCATGGAAATGTCATCATTGTCCCCAAAACAGATGCCGATCATCCGCCCCGACCGGACCAGCTGGTGATCCGGCTCCACCAGTTTGAGCCGTCCCGCCACCTCCGAAAGGGGCACCGCCGTAAACTCACCCTCCTGAAGCGACGCCATGCAGCCGTACTGCTCCTCCGCGATCAGGCGGGCGGCGTAGGTGCCGAACTTGGTGGACAGGACCCTGTCGTAGGGAGAGGGATTGCCCCCCCGCTGGATATGGCCGGGGACCGTCACCCGGGTCTCCATCCCCGTCATCTCCCGGATCCGGGCGGCGATCCGGTAGGAGACCGACATGTAGGGCATCTCCTGGCGCGCGGCCTTGAATTCCTTCTTCTTCATCCCCGCTTCCGCTTCGCTCATGGCCCCCTCCGCCACCGCCAGGATGGAGAAATGCTTGCCCTGGGCGGACCGCTTCTCGATTGCCTCCGCCACATTTTCCACGCGGTACGGGATCTCGGGGATCAGGATCACGTCGGCGCCCCCCGCCACCCCGGCGTAGAGGGTCAGCCATCCGGCCTTGTGCCCCATCAGCTCCACCACCATCACCCGGCCGTGGGAGTGGGCGGTCGAGTGGATGCGGTCCAGGACCTCGGTGGCGATATCCACCGCCGTGTGAAACCCGAAGGTCACGTCGGTCCCGTAGATGTCATTGTCGATGGTCTTGGGCAGTCCGATGACATTGAGACCCTCTTCCCGGAGCATATTGGCGCTCTTGTGGGTGCCGTTGCCCCCCAGGACGATAAGGCAGTCCAATCCCAGTTTATTGTATGTCTTCTTCATGGCCTCGGGCTTGTAGACATTGTCCTCCCCGATGACCTTCATCTTTTTAAAGGGCTGGCGGCTGGTCCCCAAAATAGTGCCGCCCCGGGTCAGTATCCCCGAAAAGTCCTCGGGCTTCATCCGTTTGTATTCCCCGTAGATCAGTCCCTTGTACCCGTCGGCAAACCCGATGATCTCAGCGTCAAAGAGCTCGTAGGCCGTCTTGGCCACCCCCCGTATGGCCGCGTTTAGCCCCGGGCAGTCCCCGCCGCTGGTGAGCATCCCTATCCGTCGTTTCATCCGTACTCCTTATGGCAATAAATCTTCTTTTCGCAGCTGCCGCCTGATACGGTCGATCCTGCCGCTCAGGTCTTCCCGCCACTGGGCGTTGTGATACCACCTGGATACGGTGGAGGCCGCCAATCCCAGTATCCTGCCGGTTTCGGCATTGGTAAGTCCCATGTCTTCCTTCAGGATGTACAGGGCCACCCGCCGGGCCGCGGTCTCCTGGGGCACCCCGCCGCCCGTGCCCAGGGAGGCGGGGGTGACACCCATCATCCGGGCCGTGACGTCGATGACCGTCTCTGCGCTGACCCCAGTATCTTTCCCGGATACGGCGGGTTTATCTGCCGTCTTTCCCGTTATCTCCTCCGAAATTTCCTCCCGGGTATCCTCCACGATGACGGCGGACTCATAGGGCTCCCATGTCTCGGCCCTGGCCTCCTCGGCGGCCGCTGTCTCCAAAACGGGCTGGGCCTCTGCCAAGCCAATATCCATACCGTAAAACGCCGAAGCGGGCCGGCCGGTAGTGGACCGGCGCACAAACCGCCTGTATCTGCGCCGGGCCTTCCCATCCTTTTTACCGTATACCGAAAGGACCGGTCCGTAGTCCGCCCACCGGTCATCCCCGGCGAGATACTCCCGGTGGCTGGACCAGTGGTATGCGAGGCCTCTGCGCTTTTTGGCCCGCTTCGGGGCCCGGTGGACATAGCGGACCAGATCCGGCAATCCCTCCCAGCCGCATGCATAGACCGCGTGCTCCCAGACGGGAGCCTTGTCCCTGTATTTGCCCTGGCAGTAGTTCCGGTAGACCCCTTCCACAGACGCCAGGATTTTTTCGATGGTCCCGGGCGGGCAGGCGCAGAGAAACTGAAGCCTGTCCCGCATAAGGCAGTAAGCGTAGACATGAAATCCGCCGCTCTTTCGGGCTTTGCGCAAAACCTTCAGAAAGCGGATCCGGTCCTCCTTCTTCTCCAGGAACAAATCCCTGCCGTCCCCGGTCCACAATAGAACGTGGTACAGCCGATCGCCGTGCATCTCCCAATCCCCCTCCGCATACGCGTGTATTCCAGCATATGGTACTATTTAGTGTATCACAGATGCGGACATGGAAAAGAACGAGTTATGTTAAAAAATACCGCCGGGTGCGTAGAAAAATGACAAAGCCCCGCTGTTTAGCGCCTGGGCTTTGTCATCACGTGCCTTTCTCGGTCACGGGGAAGAAAACAGCTTGCCCGCCCGGACCAATCCCTGTCCCTGGGCCGAGGGCTTTTTCCGCAGGGAAACCGTATTGCGGGTCAGGCTCTCCTTGATCGCGTCCGGTGAGCTCCTGGCGTCCTTTTCCCACAGAAGGGCCCCCAGACCCGACACCATGGGGGTGGCCATGGACGTCCCCGACATGGTGGCGTAGAGGGGCTCCGGCTGCTTGGGCCGGCCGTCGGCGTTGTAGGACGTGTCGGTATTCAGCGATTTGATCTTGACCCCCGGCGCCACCAGATCGGGTTTGTTGATCCGTCCCGGCCCCGGCCCGCGGCTGGAAAAATCGGCGACGCCGTCGTCCCGGACACTGACGGTCCGTTTGTCGTCGGAGGCCCCCACCGTGATGATCCGGGGATTGATCCCCGGGGTATTGATGGTGTTGAGCTTGGGCCCGTCGTTGCCCGCCGCCGCCACCACGAGGATCCCCCTCCGCCACACTCCGTCCACGGCGCTGCTAAGGGCGTCCCGCTGGGACGAAGCGGAGGGCGTGGCCCCCAGAGACAGGGACATGACCTTGATATTGTACTTGGCGGCGTTGTCCACCACCCACTGCATTCCCGCTACGATATCGCTGGTACTCCCGTCCCCACGGGCATCCATGACTTTGACGCCGATGATATTGGCCTGGGGGGCAATCCCCTTGTATTTGCCCTGGGAAGCGTATCCGTTTCCCGCGGCGATCCCCGCCACAAAGGTGCCATGGCCGTTGTCGTCGTAGGGAGACCCTTTGTCATTGACAAAATCCTTGAAGGCAATCAACCGATTGCGGGGGCGGGTCAGGTCAGGGTGGGGGTAAACACCCGTATCCAATATGGCGATCCCCACGTCCTTTCCGGTGTATCCCTGGGCCTGGGCCTTGTCGGCCTCTACGACCCGGGAGGCGATATCCATGGTGCTTCTGATACGCATATCATCCGCGATGTAGTGGATCGCGTCCGAGCGGGCGATATCGTTGAGTTTCCCGCCGGGTATCTCCACCGCGTACGCGTTGATCAGGGGCAGTTCGTACCGGATCTTGACCTCCATATTTTCCAGGTGCTGGCGGCACATGGTGCATTTGTCCTTATGGGTATACACGATGGCCTGCAGCCGCCCTTCTCCGGCGATCCGGGTTTTGCGCAGCAGCGCCTGGTCGATCTTGCTCGCCGTGCGCACACTCCTGCCCGCTAGCTGTCTTGTATTTCTGGGCATAAGAAAACCTCCTTGGAACCTTTCGGTCTGGTATATCCTATGAGATATACGCTAGACTGGTTCAAAGAAGGCTTGCTTGTTACGACATTTTCAGCGGATCCGGCTCTCCAGCTTGGTCATGGCTTTTCGCTGCTCGTCGGTGAGAAAAGGCCTGATCATCTCCATCATGCGGCGGGCCTGGGTTTTATCGATCCCCGCGTCCCCTGACTTGATCATCTGGGCGATCTCATCGATGATCTCGTCCATCGGCTTATCACGCAGGCCGCGCAGGATCGCCTCCATCTCCCTCATTTTCTGCGGGTCCATCCCTGTGGGCATATGGCTGCCTCCTTTCGATAGGCTTCTTCTTCATCCTATTCGCAAGGGGCGGGATTGATACCCCATGCACACATCAGGGGGGAGCGCATACTATACAGGGAGACCGCCCATCAGGAGGTGCACTATGTCCGATCCGATACTATTGCCCATGTCCATACCGGAACCCTCGGATGAATCCTTACATACAAAAAGAAGTCCCTACCAGATGACCCTATGGCCCCTGCTGCTCTTGATCCCGCTACTGCTGCGGGGGACCAGCCGCGACGGGATCTATACCGCGGATACCGTAAATGCCGAAGAAAGAAGGTCCTTTCATATCCCCCGGATATTCAAGACCAACGATTTCCTGGATATCCTCGGCGCCATAGAGCCCCACTTCAATGGGTACCGACAGGAGTTTGTCAACGCCCTGATGGGCATCATGGATGTGCGTTCGTCCGTCAAGTCCCTGCAGCAAAACTGGGGCGCCCACGGCCAGGACACAGTGCAGACACAGACACGGACCGGGCCCGATCCAATATCGATCTTCCGATCACTGGTTCCTTATATGACCGACGACATCCGTACGCCCACGGAACGATACATAAATATCATCGGATCCGCCCAGGGGCTGATGCGCCAGTGGCGCAACGCCGGAGGCCTTTTCCCCAACGCCCAGTCCGGGGACGGGGTCAACCCGCTGATGCAGATCCTAAGCACCCTGGTGCCCGGCGCGGAGGGCATCGCCCAGGCGATGAATATGTATCAGTCGATGCATACCTCAGAACCAAGCCAGAACGACGCTCCCGGCCATGATGAAGGAACCTTGAGAAAGGAGAAACGGGATACCCGCGGATCTTTGGTCCGGCTGATGGAGCTGGCGAAGGAGATGGGCGGCGGCAGGGGGAATTCCCCCGGACCCGCTGATCTCGCGAGCCTGCTCTCACGGCTCAAAACCACTTAAGTCCTTCATCATTTCATATAAAACCCGGCCCGCGCTTTACGCGGGCCGGGTTCTGGGTTATCTAGGGTTTTACGCGTCCACCGGCTTTTGCGCCCGCCGCAGAAGCGGGATGACCAAAAGCGCCAGCACCCCGCCGATGGCGGCGGTCACAAGCTGGGGCCACGAGAAATTGATGGACAGGGCCGTTTTTGCCTTCTCCCCTATCCCAGAAAAAAGCCAGGGTATTCCAATTACAACGACTAAAACATACAGCGTTATGAATTTTGCTACCGCCCCAACAACAAGAGCTATAATTTTGCTCATAAAGGACTCTCTGTATAACAAAGCATAGGCGATAACGATAACGGCATTGCCAGCGGCTACAAAGATGATCATAAGGAACAAAGGTAATTGCCCTTGCATAAACGCAATGACAGGGGCTAAGACTGCTATCACAAGGCCGCCTTTGATATCAATGGTCATAGCAGCAACGATCAACGCCAGATTGACCAGGGAACCGACGATAAACTGGTTGCCTAGCGCAGGGATGATGAGCCGCAGGGACTGAAATAATACCGTAAGCGCCAGCATGACCGCCGTGCGCGTGATCCATTTGACTGTTTTATTCATTCTTTTCTCTCCTTTATTTACCCGCCAGGGCACTCTTCACCCTGACGCCCTTGATATTGCCGAGACGGCCTGTCAATGCCCCGATCTCGTCGGTGGTCCCCGACACCACCAGGGCGATCACCGAAGCCTCCCCCTCCGTGCCGGGCAGGCCCATCCTGCCCCGGACGATGGGCGCCGACCGGGATATCTGGTGATTGACCATCTCCACCGCCTGGGCGGGGTCGTCTATGACGATACCGATGACGCCGATCCTGTCTTCCATACGCTCCTCCGTCCCAGCATGGAGGCAATCCTGATTGCCGTCCATGATACCAATAAACCCTTTCCCGCTGTCGCAGAAAAGGGTTACCCATACGTAACACGTATATGCATCACCCTCCTTGCCGCGCAGAATCTTCCTTGCGATCAGAGTTTGAACCTTGCAGCGGGCCTTGGCGCCAGTATCCACCGGCGGCCTCAGCCGTATCGCTCGCTATGAGTATATACCATCTACTTCCTTTTTTCAAGGCGGGTCGATGGGTTTTACCGGACCTTGATGCTTAATACCGTCACATCGTCCAGTATCTTGCGCTTGCCCCGCAGGGCGTAGTAGGCGTCCATCAGGCCGTCGCAGACCGCCTGGGGCCCCTCCCCGGCATAGGCCTTCACACACTCCGCCACCCGCTGGGGACTGAATAGATCGGGCCGTTTCCGGTCGATCTCGATGAGTCCGTCGCTGTAGATCACCATCACGTCCTTGGGGTCCAGGGTGACCTGGCGGCTCTTGTAGGTGGGCTTGAAGTGCTCCCCGAAATTGCAGATGGGAAACCCCTCCATCTCCAGGGTCCGGACACTGCCGTCCCGGCTCAGTATCATCGGGACCATATTGAATCCCGCCGAGGAATAGGTGAGCACCCCGCTGCGGGTATTGTAGATGCCGTAAAACAATAATATGTAGATCTCCTCGGGGAAGGCCATCTTGTTGTAGGTGTGGTAGAGGTGCATGAGCACCCCCCGGGGGGTGAATATCCGATAATGCCCGCCCTCGTATTCCACCTTGAACCGAACGTTCTGGCTGATGAACACATTGACCATGGCGGCGGATACCCCGTGGCCCGCCACGTCGCCGAAGAAGATACCCACATGCTCGTCGTCCAGACGGAACACCCGGTAAAAGTCCCCTCCCACATGCTCGCAGGGCATGTAGCGGACCGCGAACTGAAGCGCCCCGTAATTGGGGAAATCGGGCTTTAAGAGCGCCATCTGGATGTTCTTGGCGTCCTCCAGGTTCTTCAAAAGCTTCACATTGGCCTCGCTGTAGGCCTGGGTGCGCTGGGCCACCTGGCGCTCCAGGTCGCTGACCACCGTATGAAGCTTTTCCTCCGTATCGCGAAGCCGGCTGTAGGGCCGGCGGATCGGATGGATAAAGAACGAAAGGAAAAAGAGCAGATAGGCAAAAAGCCTGTAGACATGGCCCAGTATATAGATCGATTCCCGAAAGCCCTGGATCAGCAGGACTTCGCTCAGTCCCGCCACGGCCAGCGCCAGGGCGGCCATGAGGTAGGAGGTATCGTCCCGCTCCCCCCAGTACAGCCGCAGGTAAAGGATCGTCCCCACCACGGTCAGTCCGATCACCAGGTAGAAATACCAGGGCTCCAGTGACGCACGGCTAAGCCCCGGGATCAATCCCCCATAGGCGGCCGCCATCAGCGCGAACAGCGCCGCGTAGCCGAGTCCGACCCCCGCGCCCGCCAATCCAGTGTGTTTGGACTCCCGGTCCGGCAGCAGGGCGCTCGCGATGAGGCCAACCGCCAAAAACAGCCGGGCCGCCGCCCAGAGCAGGCGTCCGCCCCCCGCCCATAGCTGGGGGAGACCCTGGAGGGCAAAGAAATGCAAGAGATCAAATATCCCCACACATAAAAAAGTCAGCCCCAGACCGAGACCGCGGGGATGACGGTAGATGCCGTACAGCTGTGTCATCAAAACGCCGATGGCCAAACAGCATAACAGGCTCAATATCTGAAACAATTCATTCCACAGGGCGAAGGCTTCCTGGTAGGCAAAGGACTTTAGCTGTCCCCCGAATCGGATGGCCCCCATATAGAGAGTCGCAAGGAGAACCAGGCACAGGGCGATGCCCAGGATTTGCCGGATCAGGTGACTGGCCTTATGCTGCCCCGGGGGCGGGGTGACTTGCGAGCCTTCCTCAAAAGACGCCAAGGACCATCCTCCTTATACGCTATATATTGTATTATAACATACACTTTTACGGGTTTCGACCCTTTTTGTGGTATCTCGTGTCTCTTCGCACCAGTTCCTCCATTTTTTCCTGGCGGAGAAAATCCGCCATCGACAGCTGCACAGGCTCGTCGGGATACACAAGCCCGCTTACCGATAAACCGATGAGCCGGATGGCGTTTGCCATGCTCACCCGGGTGTCCAGCATGGTCTCCGCCTCCTGGTACAGTGCAAGGGGAGAGGCGGTGGGCTCCGGCAGGGTGACCGACCGGGTGATGGAGGTGAAATTGGCGTACTTGATCTTCAGGGTCACGGTCCGGGCCTTGATCCCCTCCCGGGTGAGCTCCCGGCCCAGGGAGGCGGCCACCTCCTTCAGGTAATTGACCAGCAGTCCTCGGTCCCGGGTATCCGCATCAAAGGTCGTCTCCTCCCCCAGGCTCTTTCGCCGCTCGGGCTCCCGGACGGGGGAGTGGTCGTGTCCCCGGGCCAGCTCCAATAGGGCCGCTCCCCATTTGCCCATCTTGTCGCAGAGGATCTCCCGGTCATAGTGGAGCAGATCGGCGACGGTATAGATGCCCAGGTGATTGAGCTCGCCTTCGGTCCGCTCCCCCACCCCCCAGAGCCTGCGCACGGGTAAACCCGGTAGCATCTCTTGTGCCCGCTTTGGGGTGATCACGGTAAACCCGTCCGGTTTATCCATATCGGAGGCCATCTTGGCGAGGAATTTATTGTAGGAGACCCCCACCGAGGCGGTGAGACGGGTGACGCGCTTGATCTCGGATTTGATCCGGCGGCCCATGGCGACGGCGTCGGCTTCCCCCGCCTCCAGAAACGCTTCGTCGATGGACACGGGTTCCACGCAGAGGGCGTGTTTCTTGAATATCTGAAAGACCCGCCGGGACTCCCGGCGGTATTTCTCTATATTTGGCCGCAAGAATACGGCGTCGGGACAAAGTGTGCGGGCCTGCCGGGCGGGCATGGCGGAGTGGATGCCGTACCGCCGGGCTTCGTAGGAGGCGGTGCTCACCACCCCCCGGCCATCCGGGTCGCCCCCCACCACCAGGGGCAATCCGCGCAGGGCGGGATCGTCCCGCTGCTCCACGGCAGCGAAGAAGGCATCCATATCCACATGAATGACGTGGAGGGTCTCCACAGGCTCTCCCTCCCAAACAATACTACTGCTGTCTCAATAGATCGGAAAAATCGGTCTCGATGAGATGTGCGATGCGGTCCAGGGCGTCCCGTTCGTCTGGACCCTCGGCCTCTATGCTGAACGTGTCTCCCTCAAATATCCCCAGGGCCAGTATGGAAAGCAGGCTCTTGGCGTTGCCCCGCTCCCCGTCCTTCAGGATCCAGATATCGGACTTAAATGCAGAGGCGATCCGGGTCAAAAGGGCAGCGGGCCGCGCGTGCAGTCCTTCCTTCCGGCTCATCGTAAATGTCCGCTCGACCATTCCCCATTCTCCCGCCTTCAAGGTATTCGTACGTTATCCCTATTGTACCCATTCTTTCGACAATTCTCAATACCTTTCTTTTCACCCGGCGGTTTCGTCGGACCGGGGAGACACGCAGAGGGACCCGTCCACGGGGGAATCGAAGACATCGACCCCGATCCCGTACACCTGCTTCAAACTGTCTTCGTTCAGCACTTCCCGGGCCGCTCCATCGGCGGCGACGGCGCCGTCCCGCATCAGGACGATCCTCCCGGCGTAGCGCCCGGCGAGATTGATATCGTGATAAACCCCGATGACCGTGAGGCCGCGGGCGCGGTGAAGGGACCGGATGAGGTCGAGGATATCGGTCTGGTGGCGGATGTCCAGGTGGGCGGTGGGCTCGTCCATCAGCAGCAGCCGGGCGTCCTGGGCGATGGCCCGGGCGATCATCACCCGCTGTCTCTCCCCCCCGCTCAAAGAGTCCACCGGCCTCTCCCGGAAAGCCCAGGTATCGGTCTGCTCCATGGCCCGGCGGGCGGCCCGGCGGTCACTGCCGGTCTCCCCCGAAAACCCCTTCAGGTGGGCGTAGCGGCCCATGAGCACCACATCGTAGCAGGAGAACTCATACCCCAGCTCCTGGTACTGGGGGACAAAGGCGATCAGCCGGGCCAGCTCCCGCCGGGTATACCCTGAGACCGGCCTGCCCAGGAGGCGGACTTCCCCCGTACCGCCCAGCACCCCCGAGACGCACCGCAATAGCGTGGTCTTCCCCGAGCCGTTGGGTCCCAATAACCCCACCATCTCCCCTTCGCCTACCGTAAGCTCGATCCCACAAAGCACATCCTGCCCCCGGCTATAGGCGTATCGCAGTCCCCGAATCGTGAGCAGGTCCATTCACGCCACCCCCTTCTTGCGGCGGATCAATAGGTACAGGAAAAAGGGCGCGCCGAAGAGCGCCGTGACGATCCCCACCGGGATCTCCACCGGGGGCACCAGGCTCCGGGCCAATAGATCGGCGATGATGAGAAACACCGCCCCCGCCAGGAAGGACACGGGCAGCAGCCTGCGGTGATCGGGGCCCACCACCAGGCGGACCATGTGGGGCACGATCAGCCCCACGAACCCGATGACCCCGCTCACCGACACCGACAGGGCCGCCAGCAGCGCCCCCACGATCAGCATCCGCCGCTTAACGGCGTCCACCGACACCCCCAGGTGGGCGGCGGTCTCATCCCCTAAAAGGAGCATATTCAGATCCCGGCTGTGAAGGCCGATGATGATGAGCGCGATGAATATCCCGGGGACGATCCCCGGCAGGCTGTCCCAGCGGGCGGTCCCCAGGCCCCCCATGATCCAGTACACCACGTGCTGCATATTCTCCCGGTAAAAGAGCAAGAGCAATGACACCACCGCGGTGAGAAAGGCGCTGACCGCGATGCCTGATAAAAGCAGGGTGGCGGTGGAGATACGCCCCCGTATCCGGGCGATCCCATACACCAGAAATACCGCGCCGATGCTTCCCAAAAAGGCCATGACCCCGGTGCCGCTCACCCCCGGCAGGCTGAATCCCACTCCCAGCAATATCGCCAGCGCCCCGCCCAGGGACGCCCCGGCGGAGGTCCCCAGCAGATAGGGGTCGGCCATGGGATTGCGAAACACCGCCTGAAAGACCACCCCGGCCCCGGCCAGGGACCCGCCCACCAGGGCCGCCAGGATCACCCGGGGCAGCCGCAGGCGCCAGATAATCGACTCGGTCCCGGCGGGGACCTCGATGGAGCGCCCCAGGACGGGGAGCTTGCTTAGGATGACCCGGACCACATCGCCGATGCCGATATCCGCCGCCCCCAGGACGCACCCCGCCCCTATGGAAAGGAACAGGGCGATCAGCAGGATGACGATGCTTATGGCAAGTGACCCTCTTTTCGTGTTCATGGTATCCCCCTTATATTCAAGTAAATATCGCTCAGGGTTGCCTGAGAGCGCCCGGGGACGGGGCGCCCCCCTGCATCACTCCGCGGGCTGACAACTCCGAAGCTCGGGGTGGAGCATCCCGACGAGCTCCTGCAGGCCCTGGATCAGCCGCGGTCCCCCCAGGGTGAATATATCGGTGTCGCTCACCGTGTACACCCTATCGTTGACCACGGCGTCCACACCCTGCAGGGCGGGATCGGCCTTCACCGCCTCCGCGTCCACGTAGACGTCGCAGACGATCACCTGGGGGTTGCCTTCCACCAGGGCCTCCATGCTGTACCGGGTCCAGGGGGTATCCGCCTTTGCGGCGATATTGACCCCCCCGGCGTAGCCGATCATATCGTGGATAAAGGTACCCTCCGATCCCGTCCAGATTTCTTCGCCGTAGCTCAGCATGTAGAAGACCCGCACGGGGGAGAGGTCCGCCACCTGATCCCGCACATCGGCCACGTCCAACTCCATCCCCTCGATCAGCTCCGCCGCCGCGGCGGACGCGCCGACGGCTTTACCGATATTCTCGATGGAAGCATATACGTTTTCGAAGCTCTCGGCCTCCACGGGGAGCACGGTGATCCCCGCGCCGGTCAGTGTCTCCATGGCTTCCTCATGCATATACCCGCCGGAGATCACGAGGTCCGGGTCCTTTTGCAGCACCAGCTCCACATTGGGTCCCTCGAAATCCCCGACCTTGTCCACTTCGGCCGCCTGCGGCGGGTAGTCGTCCATGGAGGTGACCCCCGTAAGCCGGTCTCCCGCCCCCAGGGCGTACAGGACCTCGGTGACCGCCGGGGCCAGTGATACGATGGTCTCGGGTTTTTTTGCCACCGTCACCACATTGCCGTGGTAGTCGGTGATCTCTACCGGAAAATCCGACTGTGTAGCCGGGGCCGCATCCTCCGGCGTCTCCTGCACCTGAGGCGTCGGACTGCCGGGCACATCCACTTGTCCGGTACAGCCTGTCAAAAGACCCGCGCCCAGCAGCACCGCGACGGCCAATGACACCCATTTTCTTGTATTGCGCATACATATCTCCTTTGTCGCAAAAAAATAAACATGCCCCACCGGGCATGTCCATCTAGGCCGCCATGTGGGCAGCCTGTATGAACCTCACCCATACACCGTGGGCAGGTATCCGATCATCGGGCAGGTCTCCTGGCTCGGATTCACCGCACCCCTGCACCTTCCCGGTCCATCCGGACCAGTGGTATCCCCACAGGGGCGCTCCTCCATACAGTGGCGGGACCGCGCCGGCCTCTCACCGGCTTCCCTATTACGTCCTTGGCAATCCAAAGACACCTGATGAATACTGCTACACTAGCAAAGAACGGAAAGGCTGTCAAGAAGGGCTTTCGAATCGGACAATATTTCACCAAAAATAAAAAAGACCGCCGAAAACCGACGGTCTCTTCTTCGGTCAGTTCATTGTTCCATCTGCTTACCCAGGAACCCTGCGGCAGTCTCCGCGATCTTCACTTCCAGATCGCCCATGCTGGCGTCGGTATCCTTGGCCAGCAGCACCACGGACCCGATGGGGTCCCCGGCCGAGATGATGGGCGCGATCACCTGGGCGGAGTACCGGTCCATATCTTCCATATTGGCCACTACCGCCTGCAGCTCTTCGTTGTTGCCGCGATTGGCGATCATCGTCCGGCGGCTCTCCATGATCTGCTCCAATTGCGGGCTGATGGATTTGTCCTTGAATTCCTTCTTGGCGCCCCCCGATACAGCGACGATAGCGTCCTTATCCGAGATGCATGCCACATATCCAAGGGTATCGCTCAGAGACTCCACGTATTCCCTGGCGAATTCGCTGAGTTCACCGATAGGGGAATACTTCTTGAGGATGACTTCGCCTTCGCGATCGGTAAATATCTCCAGAGGATCCCCCTCCCGGATTCGGAGGGTTCTTCGGATTTCTTTGGGAATTACCACGCGGCCCAGATCATCGATTCGTCTTACAATCCCTGTTGCTTTCACTTCTATGCCTCCTTTGCAAAAAACCTTCCTTGAATGCCTTCTTATTGTTTGTCCCCCATTCCCTTTTATTCATGGCAAAGTCGGGATGAAGATGAAAAAAGGAACCCCCCCTGCAATCGACGGAAAAAACATGCAGTATGATTAGATCGACTTTAATTTGTGAAGATACTGGGCTTATAAAGGTAGACTGGCCCATTTGGGCCGCTACATACGAAGATATTTACCCGAAAACTGTAACAATTATACAGTCTCGCGCATCTATATAATAGGGCAATATTATTTGGGGGTTGTACATGAAAGAAAGCACCAAGAGAACACTATCGGTCATCCTGATCGTCTTCGCGTCCCTGGCGGGGCTTTGTATCATACTGTGGGGGACAGGCTATATGCTGTACGAGGCCTTTCTGCGGCCGTAAATAGGATCAGACATACAAGAGGAGCGGCGGATACCCGCCGCTCCTCGACTTTGAAAATAGTCTTTTCCCGTTACTCGAATATCCTCACATCGATGGCGCCGACCGGACAGGCCGTCACGCACTGCTCGCACACGATGCACTTGTCCGGGTCGAATTCCAGCAGCCATGTGCCGGTATCCATAGACAGCGCCTCTGTGGGGCAGATCCCCGTGCAGGCTCCGCAGTGGATGCACTGGACTTCATCCCGGATGATGCTCTGGGGGAAAAGCCGCACCTCGACCCCCTGGGACCGGATAAAGTCCAGGCCCTTTTCCAGATTGTCCTCGGTGCCGGTGAGTTTGACGGTGAGCTGTCCCCGCTGGTTGGGGCGAATCTCCGCGTGGAGTATGTTGAATACGATATCGTAGTCCTTCACCAGGTGGTAGGCGATCGGTTTATCCACCTGTTCCCGGGGAAAGAGCAAGAATACCTTCACTGACTTTTCCATTATCGCGCCTCCTTTTCCGTAAGGGGCTTAAACGCCTGCTCCTCGGGGAACCGGTCGATGGGCTCCTGCAAGAGGAATTTCCCCGATCCGATCCACGCCTTCAACGCCCCCGCGATCTCCCTGGCTTTGCTGAGGCTGGATAGCGCCGCCGCCGGAACCTGTTTACCGTTCAGTTCCACCCTGCCGCTGCGAAGCTCGGCGTAACTCACCCGTTTTAGACCCGGATGCCCCGGCGCGCTGTAGTCCGATATATAGGTGTACAGATGCTCGTTGGACATCCCAAGCTCGGCCGCCAGGTCCTCGTCCAGCACCGGGATGGGGATCCCCAGCCCCACGTACATGGTGACGCCGTATCCTTCAAATACAGCGGCCCTGATATAATCGCTATTCATATCCTTTAAGTTCCCGGCCACCGCCAGGGTCCGCCCGGCGTGATAGACATCGCCGTTGGGGAGTTCTTCCTTGACGGTCTTGTACTGGGTGCCCTCCCAGGATACGTACCCTGCCGTACCCCCCAGGAAAATCCGGGTCCCCATGCCGATGGTCCTAAGTGTCGGGTCCTTCAGCAGGGGGCTTAATTCCCCGCTGGTGGAGTAGTTGACATTGGCGCACTCCGGCAGCAGACGGCCCATATAGGTGTAGATGGTCTGCCCCGTGGTATTGGCCGCCGCCGGGTAATTTTGATAGGCGTTTCTGGGATTAAACAGATACGCCTGGTTGAGATCGTCCTTGCTGACCCAGGTGTCGATCTTTTTGCGGGGATAGCAGTCTGTCCCCACCGACCGTGCCTCGAGGCGCACAGACTTGCCCTCGATCAGATCCTGGATCACGTGGGCCCCGCCGTAGGCCATCCCCTGGCCGCGACTTAGCTCCGTGGCCCCGATATAGGTATCCACAGCCGCGATGCCACCGGAGGCGGGCACATCATTGAGATAGATCTCGCTCATCCGGATGGGCGGCTCGGAGTGTCCGAAATTGATAAACGCGCCGGAGGAACACATGGGTCCGAATGTCCCCGTCGTCACGACGTCCACCATCTTGGCGGCTTTTTTCACTCCCTGCTCGGCGCTAAGCTCCACCATTTCCTCTGCCGTCACCACCACCGCCTGGCCCTGCCTGATTTTCGCATTGATTTCCTCAAAGGTCTTTGCCATCCGGATCCCTCCTTCGCTGAATCGGTCTTTCCGGTTCCTAAAGTTTATTGCCTATTGTACACTATTTATACTGTCTATGCCACTTTTAACCCCTGGAAATATAATAAAGTCCGGGAGAATACGAATATCCCCCCGGTATTCTGATAATAAAACAGACCGTACCGTCCAGTCTTCAGTACGGCTGTTTTGTTATTCTTCCTTTGGGCCGCTCAGGCTTAGCTTCTGTTTCGTTTCGCCATCGCCCTGGCTTGCGCCCGGGCCTGCGCCCTGGCCTGTATAGTCTGGGCGGTGTTTTTCCCGCCGCTGTACAGCCCGCTGGCGGCCAGGCCGAATGTGATGCCCACGAAAATCCCTTTCCACAGATCATCGGGGAACAGATAGGTCACGCCGGCGACCGCCCCCAGTATCACGGCAAACAGGGAGGCGAACCGGCTGGGCAGCCCCACTTCCTTGGCGACCTGGACCAGGCCGGTAATGATCGGCACCAGCGCCACATCATACGCGTTCATTGTATAGCCCTCCTTATCTCTATTCCATTCATGGCATGCCGGAGAACTCGGCTATTTCCTGTGATCCTTCTGCCTTTGTGTCTCCCAGGGCTCTCTTTGTTACCAATAGCAAGAATTCATGGAAATTATATGTGCGCCACTCCCGATTCATTCCGATTCTTGCTCTTTCGGAATATCCCAGCATCCCCCTGCCTGCGCCGATCTCTATCGTCACGGCCGTGAAATACGAGTTGGCGGGACAATACAATTCCCTGTGCCGGTCGAAATCAACGAATTCCACCAATGGCACAGCTTCCCCGTGCCTGGTCACGGCAGTCAATATGCCGTACTTCCTGCTAAACCTAAGCCCCATGGCCAGGGCGGTGGCATAGTCTGTGAGCGTTCCGCCTTCCCCCCGCAGTCCGTAGGGAAAGGGTTCATACCCGTCACGATATCCTTTGCATACGTGTTGCCGCAGATATCGGACCAGCTCTGTGGTTCTGTCTTCCTTTTGCTCGATATCCCATGGCTTGTCGCTGTACAATATCCGCCCCTGCATGTGCATATCAAAAAGCATGATGGTATGAAACCGGGGCGTGACGATATAGTACGCCAGCCACAACATGACCGCGCGGGTCTCGGGCTCCGACCCCAGCGTCTCACCGCCATAGTAGCCGTATAAGGAAGGAGACGTCCGCATGGTGCGCGACATCCGTTTCCCGGCCAACCGCTGACCTCCAAAGGGAAAATTGCGGTTGATGTCCACCCGGTTGATATTGGATTTGATGCTGCGACTTTTTTGGGTGATGGCATACTCCCTGCCGTCCGGATTGACCACGGGGATCGCCACATACCGGATATGACCCAGAATGGACCGGATATACGCGTCTGTCTGGGCTTTTTCTATCATCTCACTGTATTGTTTCAGGATGAAGACACTGCCGGCGAACTCCCTGGCATGGGTCTGGCCCGTCAGCAGGATTGTCTGTTTGTCCGGATTATCGCCGAGGTCTATGGTGATGCTGTATATATTGCGCCCCTCCACCGACTGCCCGATGATGTCCAGCGTGACCCCCTCATATTTGGCCAGGTTCATCATGATCGATTCCAGGCTTTGATAGGTATAGACTTTTTCCAGATCGATCTCTTCTATCTCTACCCGCGGCCCGGAGGGGACTACGCGAATCCATGCCTGCCTTCGGTAGGCGTTGTAGTCGCCCTGCGTCATGCCGCCTATGGTGAACCTTCCGGCTTTACAGGCGTCACAGAGACTCTCTCGACTGAGCCAGAAGGGCCCCTTCTCATGAGGTATTTCGATACAGGGGAAACACACCGCGTTCCCCCGCGCCAAAGCCCTGCCCCTGCGATGTGCTTTCACTGGTTCTCTTTGTTCTATCGTCCTATATGATCTGGTTGATGTTTTGTGAGGAATCGGCGGCTTTGTTCTGACAGAGGACCCGGACAGGACGAGTAGCGTCATGGTGATCAGCAAAAGAGTCACGAAGCGGTATTTTTTATGCCGTCCCACCGTTTTACAACACCCCTCTTTGCATATAGGCTTCGGGCGTTGTATAATGCTTACGTTGTAGTTGGCGAGGTCATGACTGCTGATCGATCTCGGCGCAAACAGAATGGTATCAGTCTTTGTCCAGTGTCTGCCGGCAGTGGCTTTTTTGGCCTTTTATCCGCAGACATTGGATCGATGATCGATTCTCCGCGGCTCTGCCCGTGGATGGATCGTGACGCCGTACCCAGCTGCACTGCTCAAGACCGCTTCTCTCACCTGAAATAAGGGCAGGAGGTTTTTCATGAACCGTTTTACGATCAAGATCATCGCCATCACCACCATGCTCATAGATCATATGGGGGCCATGCTGTTCCCCCAGGCCATATGGATGCGCATGATCGGACGGCTGGCGTTTCCCCTCTTCGCCTGGATGATCGCCCAGGGATTCCGCTACACCCACAGCCGGCGCAAGTATTTGATCCGGCTCCTCATTTTCGCCGTGATCTGCGAGGTGCCCTTTCAGCTCGCGTTCCCCGGCCACGGCACCAATGTGCTGTGGACCCTGGCCCTGGGGCTCACCGCCATCACCGCCTGGGAAGCCATCGAAGACAAGGTGCTGGGCGCGGCGGCGGTACTGGCCTGCGGGATCGCGGCCCTGGCCCTGAAAACGGACTACGATATCTACGGAGTACTGACCATATTCCTCTTTCACCTGTTCGGTGACGCGAAGGACAGGGGCAAGCTGGCAGGCTCCCTGCTGGCCCTGAACCTCATCTATCTCCCCGTCAGCTACGGACTGTGGGAAACGATATTTACCCGTAGCGACTCCTGGATGATCCTCGCCCGCCTGGAAAACGTGATATTGCAGACCCTTTCAATGTTCGCCCTGCTGTTTGTCTTCACCTACAACGGCAGACCGGGACCCCTGCGGGCCAAGTACCTGTTTTACGCGTTCTACCCCGGTCATATATTCATCCTGTACCTGATCGCCCATTACGGGCATATCGGGGTGGGGATATAGGACACGGAAAGGCCCGCGATTGTTTCGCGAGCCGATTCCCTGCCACTTCATATGGTGTCGTGTGATGCAAATATGATTAACCCGCGTGCCTGGTATCGCTTGGGGCGGCGGCGTAAGCGATCGCTTGAACCGGACATTCATCCATGGTTTGTATCAGTCTTCCCTTTTCTACGGGCATATCGACCGTCTTGACGAAGGCCTTATTGTGCCGCATCGCAAACAGGGCGGGGTAATTTTTCTCACATAAGGCACATCCTATACAGGCGGATTGATTGACGGTAAGACCGTTTTGATCCTCATGCCGCGGCAGATCACTGTCTTTTATGATTTTCGCCGCGATCCATGAAAAGACCAGGATCGAAATAACGGTCAAGACCCATCGCACCGCCATAAATTGGAGGCCCAGGAACTTCATCTCGTTTAGCAGCATGGGGACTTTGATCACCGCCCAGGCGCTTAAAATTATCATTAGATTTCGCACCGGGACGCCTTTTTTATGCAGCATTACACACAGGGGAAACGCCGCGTAGATCGGGCCCGCCGATATACTGCCGAGGACGAGAGAGAGCACGATGCCCTTTGCCTTGGCCTCTCTCCCCAGGTATTTCATGATCTTTTCCTTTGGCACCCAGGTATCGAGCAGCGCCGTCAGGACAAATATCACCGGCATGATCATGATCATTTCTTTGAGATAATAGACGCTGTCTTTCACCGATGCGGAACCCATGCCGGGACGGACGATAAACACGGCGATATAAGCAGCGGCGACCAGGACCAAAAAAGCGTTCTTTTTGACTGCGCGCCAGATATTCATAGGATCACCCCCATAATCAAGGCAATAATAATGGCGAACAAAAAGCTCAATCCATTTCTCAGCATGGCGAATTTCGTACCGAATTCCCGCCGCTCAAGAGGAAATGTCACCACCCCCACCATGGTAAGGGTAGTCAGAAAGGCCACAGCGGAAACGATCCCCACCCCGGACCCCAATAGGATGCCTACCAGGGGAAAGGCTATAAACGCAGGAATCAGCGTAATCGTACCAAACGCGGCGGAGACCACCGTGGATAAAAACAACGGCTGCCCGCTGATAAACGCCGCTATATCCTCGGGAGGCAGGATCGACAGGACCAGCCCGATCAAGAAGATAATGGACAATATGCTACTAAGCATCCCTTTTCCCATGCCGAACGCCATCTTCAAAGCCCGTTTGGTTCTGTGCCTGTCTCGCACAAAAGAAAAGATTAAAAACGCGGCCGTTCCTAGCCACATAAAGAGTGTCAGTATGTCCATCGGCCCCTCCCTATCGCTGTTTTCATCAAGTATAGCGGCTACGGCCCGAGCGGAATAGACACCTATGTTTCTTTTTGTTATACTCGGATGAAGGAGCCGCAAATGACGTTAAGAGAAGTGCGGCGCGTTCCCTTGCTGGCTGATATAGATGCCTCTGCTCTGCGTACGCGTCTCATGGACAATCAAATCTATATCCGGCAATACGCTAAAGGTGTCACGGTCCACGACCAGCACGATATCTGCATGACCCTCGATATCGTCCTATCCGGCAGTCTCGCCGCCTATTCCTTGTCGGAGAACGGCTCGGCCATGACCTTGTTTACCTTTGAGAAGGACAGTATACTTGGCGCCAACCTGCTCTATGGCGATATCCATACCTATCCGCTGAATATCTACTGCGTAACACCCTGTACATTGCTGCATCTGACCAAGAGTGCGGTAACGGATTTTTTACACAATTATCAGTTTACCATGCGATATATAAAATCTCTGTCTCACAACTCGCAGGGGATGAATCAAAAAATCACTATACTCTCCCAAAAGACCCTGCGGGAGAACTTGACCGACTACCTTACCCATCAGTCCATCGTCCAGCGAAGCCATACCATCGTCCTGCCCATCAGCAAGAAAGAACTGGCCGACTATATGGGGGTACAGCGGCCATCTCTCTTTCGGGAGCTCAAACGGATGAAGAACGACGGGCTGATAGAGGTAGACAATCGCGTCATCAAATTAAAAGGACCGTCCTGGCACCGGCAGCAGTAATGGAGATGCTATACTAACCGCTGTACCGATACACAGGGCCTGATCTGCGAAGGAGAATGTATGAATACCATCGGTGAATTGATCCAGGAGATGATCGCCTACTATGCCGGGGATATGCGGCGGATCAACCATTTTCTGAAGGTGTATGGGTTCGCCAAGGCCATCGGGGAACTGGAGGGTCTGGACGCACGCACCCAGGGGATACTGGAGATCGCGGCGCTCACCCACGATATCGGGATCAAGGTAAGCGAGATCAAGTATGGAGACGCCTCCGGGCAGCACCAGCAGGAGGAGGGTCCGCCCGAGGCGGAAACGATGCTAACAGGATTAGGGGTGGATAGGACCGTCATCGACCGGGTCTGCCGGCTCATCGCCCGTCACCATACCTACACGGATATCCGGGATGTGGACCATCAGATCCTGGTGGAGGCGGATTTTCTGGTGAATATAGACGAAGGCGATGTGCCCGCCGAATCCATCCGCAGTATCCACGATAAAATATTCAGAACCGAATCAGGAAAGAGACTGCTGCGCGCACTGTATCGATTGTGACCATACCGGATAACCTTAAGGCCGCCGGGCGGGTGGTCTTTTTTCTATGGAGCCCAATATCTCCCAAGACGGATTTACTGAAACGCATTTTGGTTTGTGTTGCGCTGTGTTTTATTTTTTTTGTGGTTAGAATACGCCTCAATAACGGGGTCTGTTTCCTGTTAGGAACGCTGATGCACCGATGATTAAGGGGCTTATTATTCTCCCACCGCGGGAATGGGCGCGTCGGAAATATATAATTTTTGCGGCCTTTGCAAAGCGTAAAAAAAATTTGAACGATGTTCGTTTAACATATATTTCCATCATAGCCTCCATCCGCACCCCGTACAGCAGTCTATCCGCAGAATACACGTATATGAGAGAAAAAGAAACACAGCAAATAGAAAGAAGAAGTGATTAGCTATGGGCCGATTTTTTTATTTGCCGGTGTCATCCTCTACCCAAGACCTCGACTCATAGCGTATTTTTTTGTGCTCGATTGATCCAGCCTCCATTGTCTTACTCGGAAAAGCAGGTTCGCGGCTTGCCTGGTTCCGCGCCAACTGGGTCGCTCCCTGGAGAGGTCGTTAAGGCGTACTCCGGAACCATTCTGCGCCGGGGCATCGGGCCCTACATATTGAAGGAATTGCACCATGGGAAGAAGGCTTCCGGTATCCCTCCCCCAGTCGCCTATCGATGACAGCCCACGCAAAGGGCACGCTCTGCACGCCCACTGGGGGGCTACATCCGGCTTTTGATAAAGAGAGACCCGCGAAGCTTCGCGGGTCTTTGTGGCAGTCGGCATAGTTTACTCTTCTTGACTATCCTGCTCCTCTATCTTGGCCGCCCGGGTGAGTATGGCCAGGCTCCGGGACACGAAGTCCTGCATCCCCTCCGGTGTCAGCGGACGCTGGGAGAGCAGGGCCAGATCGTATACCTGGCGGCAGATGAGCCGCACATCCTCTTTGCGGTCCTTGTCCTCGTCGAGGCTTAGGACCGACTGGACCAGGGGATTCGCGGTATTAATAACCAAGGTCTCCTGCTCCGGCATCATGGGCGGCATGCCGCTCTCTCCCCCCATGGCCTTCATCATCTCCCGCATCCGGCGGCCCCCCTCTTCCAGGAGGATGACGGCGGGGACTTCCTTGTTCTTCAGCGCCTCGGCCTTGACGGTAAGCCCCTTGATATCGAGGGCCTTCTCAAATATCTTGGCGGCGACGCCGGCGTCCTCCCCGGTATCGGCCTCCTTGTCCTTGAGGCCCTCGGAGATGTCCGAATCCACCCGCAGAAAACGCAGGCTGTCCTCCTTCATCTCCAGGAAGGTGATGAAATGGGTGTCGATGGGGGAATCCAGATACAGTGCCTCCATCCCGTTCTGCTTAAGGAGCTTGATATAGCTCGCCTGCTGGTCGGGATCGGTCACGTAATAGACCTGGTTTTCATGCTGGTCCTTGTGGCTGTCCAGGTATTCCGCAAGTCCCATGTAATTGCCGGCGGTGGTTTTGTAGATCAGGATGTCCTTGACCCGCTCGTAAAATTTATCGTCCCGCATGCAGCCGTATTTGATGAAGGGCTGGATATCTCCCCAGTATTTCTCGTAGTCCTCCCGCTGGTTTTTATATAGATCGTTGAGCCGGTCGGATACCTTCTTGGTGATATGGGCGGTGATCTTGCGGACCGAGCCGTCGTTTTGCAGGAAGGAACGGGATACGTTTAAGGGCAAATCGGGGCAGTCCAGGGTGCCGCGCAATAAAAGCAGGAACTCGGGAATGACCTCTTTGATATTGTCGGCCACGAACACCTGGTTGTTGTACAGCTTGATCTGGCCCTCCATGTCCCACTGGCTGCGCATCTTGGGGAAATAGAGGATGCCCTGGAGCTTAAAGGGGTAATCCACGTTGAGGTGAATCCAGAACAGGGGGTCCTGATAGTCGGAAAATACCTGGTGGTAAAACTCCTTGTACTCATCCTCGGTGCACTCGTTGGGGGATTTGGTCCACAATGGGTGTGTATCGTTGATGGGTTTTAAGTCGGCAAGGGCCTTTCCCTCCTTGATCTTTTCACGGCGCTCGTCCCCGTCGATGAGATAGATGGGCACCGGTAAAAACGCGCAGTACTTGTGCAGGATCTCCCGGATACGGCTGATCTCCAAGAACTCCTCCGAGTCCTCTGCCAGGGTGAGGGTAACGGTGGTCCCCCGTGTATCCCGCTTACCGTCCCCCATCTCGTACTCCATCCCGTTTTCGGATACCCACCGTACGGCTGACGCGTCCTCCTGCCAGGAGAGGGTGTCGATCGTCACTTTTTCCGACACCATGAATACCGAATAGAACCCCAGGCCGAAGTGCCCGATGATCTTGCTCGCCTCGGTCTCATCCTTGTATTTCTCTATGAATTCGGCGGCGCTAGAAAACGCCACCTGGTTGATGTAGCGCTTGACCTCGTCTGCGCTCATGCCGATCCCGTTGTCCGAAACCGTCAGCGTCTTCTTCTCCTTGTCCACCGTGACCTCGATGGCGTACTTGGGATTGGGCTCTGTCTTCACCTCCCCCAGGGACGCTAGGCGCGTAAGCTTGTGCACGGCGTCGCAGCCGTTGCTCACCAGCTCCCGCAGGAAGATGTCCCTGTCCGAATACAGCCATTTCTTGATGATGGGAAATATGTTTTGGGCGTCTACCGATATCTGTCCCTTTTCCATATTGAATTCACTCGCCTCCATATAAAATTCTCCGCTTTTCTATTGTACAGAAGGTCCATGTTTTGTCAAATCCCTTTCGGGTTAAGAATGCAGAAGATTCTCCAGTATTGGTTGCATATGGATACTGGATATGCTACCATACCGGTAATCAACGTGGGTATACGGGAGGTGTCTATGAAAGCCGCAACGCTTTACAATCATTTGGAGAAGGATTTCATCCTGGAGGGAATGTCCGACGACTGGACCCCGTATATAGCCGGAACCGAAAAATATCTCACAGAGAATTTCAAAGAGCGGAGCATGGGCCTTGTATGCGATTTTGCGGAGGAGGTCCATAGTGTCTACTCCGCCGTGTTTCCCTCCAATAAGGTAATGAGGGAAATACTCGATACAGGAGCTATAGACTCCATGCTCTTTGTCCATCATCCCGCCGCCTGGGATATCACCAGGGAAATCGCCCTGTATCCCATGGATACGGCATTGCTGGACCAGTTCAGAGAGCGCAGAATCTCGATCTACAATCTCCATGTGCCTCTGGATAATTGCGGAGAGTACGGCACCAGCAAGACCCTGGCCGACGCCCTGGATATAGAGATCGAAAAACCCTTTGCCGCCTATTTCGGGGCGCTATGCGGCGTTATAGGCAGAACCAAATTAAAGACCGTGGAAGAACTTAATAATGTGTTCTCAAAGGCGGTGGGTCATCCTACGGAGCTGTACCTATACGGTGAGCAGGAGATCAAGGGCGGCAGGGTAGCCGTGGCGGCGGGGGGCGGCAATGACAGGGGTGTGGTGGCCGAGATGATTCAAAACGATGTCCACGTCCTGATCACAGGGGTTTCTGTCAAAAATTATATATCCCAAAGCACGCATGCATATGAACAGGAGCAGGGGGTCAATGTGCTGGGCGGCACCCATTACTCTACCGAGAAATTCGCCTGCATCAAGATGTGTGATTATTTTAATAGGCTGGGGCTCTCCGCCGTCTTTATCGAGGACGAACCCGACCTCGGAGATATGTAAATACATATATGAACGATTGGTTTACCATAGATCGCATTGACGCAGATACACATATCGTCAGTGAATACCGGCATTGGGAGGAAACACACTGTTACCTTCTGAACGGGTCCGAGCGCAGTCTGCTGATCGACACCGGCCTGGGGATCAGCAATATTTATACCGAAATCAAGAAGCTAACGGGCAAACCGGTCACCGCTGCCGCCACCCACATCCATTGGGATCATATAGGCGGTCACAAGTATTTCCCAAACTTTTGCGCCCATGAATACGAATTGAATTGGCTCAGCGGGGAATTTCCGCTGACCATGGAGCAGATCAGGGACATGGTCGTCGACCGCTGTGATCTGCCGAAAGGGTATGACGTAAGCACATATGAATTCTTCCAGGGGACGCCGGCAAGGGTGCTACGGAATGGCGATAGCATTGACATCGGAGGCCGCAGGATTCAGGTATTGCATACCCCCGGACATTCTCCGGGGCATATGTGCTTCTGGGAAGAGGCCCGCGGCTATCTTTTTACCGGCGATTTGGTCTATAAAGACACCCTGTTTGCGTACTATCCATCCACCGATCCCGCAGCCTATCTCGCTTCCCTGGAAAAAATCTCGGCGCTGCCGGTGAAGCGTGTGTTCCCGGCGCATCATACTTTGGATATCGGACCCGAAATCCTTATAAGGATGCGCGATGCGTTCCGTAAGCTAAAAACGGAAGGGCAGCTGCGTCACGGCAGCGGAATATTCGATTATGGTGACTGGGCCGTATGGCTGTAAGGCTTTCGCAGGCTGCGCTACTTTCCGTCTTTTGCTACACAGATACCGTTTCTGATCATATCCATGTACGCGTCCAGATGGGCGGCTTTGGCGATCTGCTTTGGCCGGGCCAGTATCTCGATCTCCCGGCCCCGGTATTCCTTCAGAAAATCCATGGTGAGCTGGTCCAGCACCATGGTGATGAACTGGACGGCCCTATCCCGGGTGACGCCTTTTCTAAGGCCGTCAGGCGCGATATCCCCTATGCCGGTCTCGGTGCTGGCCTCCATGAAAAGCGTATAGAGCCTGTCCCGTACGGCGGAGAGATCCTCCTCCACCTCCCGGGGAAGTCCCGTGACACTCTGCATCAGGAAATGGTACTCGGTGGGGTACTCCAGGCAGGTCCGAAGCTTCACCACCGTATTGTCACGGATCCGGGTGAAGAAGTCCTCGCCCTTTCCCTCGGTGTGGCGCATGTGGGAGAGCAGCTCCTCGTTGAATGTCCGGGCGGTATGCTCCCACAGATACAGGTACAGCCCCTTCTTGGAGCCGAAGTAGTGGAACAAAAGTCCCTTGGCGATCCCCAAGCTCTGGACCATGGCGTTGGTGGACGCCTTTTCGTATCCCTTCTGGGCGAATTCCTGCAGGCATATCTTCAATATCCGCTGCCTGCGCTCGACTGATAATCTCTCAAAGGCGGTATACACCCCGCCACCCCCACATCTTTCCATCGTATTATCTAATAATTCTTCACAGCAGGCCTTTTTCCTTCCGTCATAAATAGGGTATAATGGGCATACCAAGTACGCAATGGAGGAATGCCTATGAAATACGTAGCCCCCGTACTCATCGTATTGATACTCACAGGGTATCTGGTCTCGGTACTGCTGGGCGTACTCGCCTCCCCACTCCAGGGCGGTGTGGGCGTGATCATGGGGCTGGCCGTGCTGGCGCTGATCGGCGGGCTGGTGGCCGTACTGATCCAGCGTATACGGGAGATCGACAAGGAGGATAAAGATGATTATAGTCAATATTGATTACCTGCCGGGGAAGGAACTCGAGATACTGGGCCTGGTGAAGGGCTCCACCATCCAGAGCCGCCACGTGGGCAAGGACATCATGTCGGGATTGAAAACACTGGTGGGCGGGGAGCTCACCGCCTACAGCGAGATGCTCAACGCCGCACGGGCCCAGGCCACCAAGCGCATGGTGGAAGCGGCGGAAGAGATGCAGGCCGACGCCATCATCAATATGCGCTACGCCTCCTCTACCGTCATGCAGGGCGCGGCGGAGATACTGGCCTACGGGACGGCGGTGAAATTCAAGTAAAAAAGATGTTATGAATGCCCCGTGCAAGCGGGGCTTTTTTTATGTATGTATTTATCGACAGACTAAACCCCGCTTTTCTGCGGGGACTCGGTATCCACCGGCGGCATCTGCGTCCGCACCACGCCCCGTTTCTTCCACCTCCCGGTCAGGTAGTACCCGCCGCTCATGCCTATCGACATCGCCCAGGAGATGGGGATACTGATCCAGATCCCCCGGGTGCCCCATAGCGAAGATAGCCACAGGGACAGGGGGATGCGCACCAGCCACTGGGAGACCAGGGTGAAGAGCATCACCTCCAAAGTGGCTCCGGCCCCCCGCAATACCCCGGTCACGATATACATGGTGGAAAAGAGGATATAGAAGGGCGCGACCCATCGCAAATACTCGCTCCCCATGGCCACCACCCCGGGCTCGGTATTGAAGAGCCGGATCATGGGGGCGCGGAATAGGAGCAACAGTATCGATATCAATACGGCGATGCCCCCCGATGTCAGCAGGGTGTAATGAAATCCCCGGCGAATGCGGTCTTCCTTCCCCGCCCCCAGGTTCTGCCCGGTGAATGTGGCGATGGCCATGCCGAAACTCATGGCGGGCAGGATCGCGAAGGCCTCCAGACGGCTCCCCGCCGTGTACCCCGCGATGGTGTCGGTGCCGAAGGGGTTCACGATCCGGGTGTATACCACGAATCCCAGGGCCACCAGGGCCTGCTGTACCCCGAAGGGCAGCCCCACCGTGACGGTCTTTTTGAACACATGGCGGTTGAGATGCAGTTTTCGGGGCCGGATGTGGAGAAATTCATGGCCGCTTTTTCTGTATATATACCTGAGCCCCACCGCCACAGACAGCGCCTGGGAGATCAATGTGGCCGCCGCGGCCCCCGCCACTCCCCAGCCGAAAAACAGGACAAACACGACATCGAGTACGATATTGGCCACCGTGGCCACGATGAGGAAATACAGCGGGTGCCTGCTGTCCCCGATGCCCCTAAGCACCGCCCCGATAGCGTTGTAAGCGAAGGTGAACACCATCCCCAGGATCATGATCATCAGGTACAGCCGGGCGAAGGGATACACCTCGGCAGGGACCTTCATGGCCCGCAGGATCGGCCCCACCAAGACGGCCCCCACTGCGGAGAGCAGTACCGCCATGACCAATTGGAACGCCGCGCCGGTATCCACGGTCTGCTTGAGCTTTTCCCTGTCCCCGGCCCCGAAATACTGGCTCAGTATGATGGTGGTGCCCATCCCTAAGCCGATGGCCAGGGAATTTAGCAGCCAGAGAATATTGGCGCTGTTTCCCAGGGCGGCGAAGGCGGCTTTGCCCACCCCCTGGCCGATGATGATGCTGTCCACCACCGTGTACATCTGCTGAAACAGATTGCCGATGAATAGGGGGATCGAAAACCGGATGATGCCGCTAGATTCCCGTCCCTCGGTGAGCACCACCGCCGAGCCCCGCCTGTGTCGCGTCAAAGCCATTCTCCTGACGATTGCAAAAATTCTTTTCGCTCTTTCCTATGCTTTTCGGTTCATGGGTCAAATATTCTGAAATTTCAGACGTACCGGTGCCGTATATACTGTTTTTCGACATTATTTTCACCATATTCTTTCCCAGCCGCTTTCCAATGGTCCACATCATATTCAATAAATAAGGCAAAAAAAAGGACGCTGTCGCCAGCGTCCCCCTGTAATCAGATGCCCTAGACTGTGTCCGGCAGCGCCAGGACCGCTTCCCGCGCGGCCGCTCCTTTTTCGGTCAGCCAGTAGGCCGACCCGTCGCATTCCCGGGCAAGCAGACCCAGATCGCACAGGACCCGCCTCAGCACGGCATAGTCTCCGAAGGTGTGCAGCCCCTCTATGATCTCATTGACCTGGCCCTCGGTGTAGCGCGTTCCCGGCGTAAACCCCCGGAGCAGATACCGGGATACCATACGCCTGTTTTTCCACTTGCCCGGCCATACCTTCAACCGGCCTTCGCTGTCTAGATAATGACGCAGCCGGCCCCAGTCCATATCAGGACTGCAGTTCATCCCATCGCTCATAGAGGTCATCCCTTTCCTGTTCCAGTACTTTATACTCCTGGTACGCCTGCCAGGGGGTGTCTGGGCCGAAACCAGCCTGCATTGTTGCGAGCTTTTCCTCCATGGACTCGATCTCCTGCATAATCTCGGCTGCCTGCTGCTCCCGTTCCTTTTCCTCCCGCTGGGCGTCCTGCTTCTTGTTTTGTTTCTTGGGCTTGGGTTTGGGGGGCGCTTCCTCCTCGGAGGCAGCTTGCGTCCCCCTCCGGTAGTCCTCGTAATTGCCCTCCCAGACCTTGACGCTCCCGTCCTCAAAGGCGAAGATCCGCTCCACGCACCGATCCAGGAAATACCGATCATGGGTCACGGCGATCACCGTGCCGCCGTATTCGTCCACCGCGTGCATCAGCACGTCCCGGCTCACCATGTCCAGGTGATTGGTGGGCTCGTCCAGGATGAGGCAGGTGGGCTTGTTCATCAGCAGGGTACAGAGTGTCAGGCGCACCTTCTCCCCGCCGGAGAGCACCATGATGGGCTTGTCGCAGATATCGCCGTAGAAACCGTAGCGTCCCGCCTGGGCCAATGCCTCCTTTCGGGTCAAGCGTCCTTCGTCCATCAGGTGCTGGGCGATGGTGGCGCTCTCGTCCGGAAACACGATCTCCTGGCCCAGATAGGCGTATTTGACCCAGGCGCCCAGCTTCAGCATCCCCTCATACTCGGTATCCCGCCCCATCAGAAGGCGCAGCATGGTGGTCTTGCCGCATCCGTTGGGGCCGATGATCCCGATCTTGTCGCCCCCCTGGATCAGAAAGTCCACGTCATGAAAGAGCCACTTTTCGCCAAAGCGTTTCCCCAGGCCCTCCGCCCAGGCGATCTCGTCGCTCAGGTGGATCTCATAGCCGGTATTCAGATGCATCTTGGACTGGTGGCTCAGGTGGCTGTCCCGGGAGCGGCTGCTGACCCGCTTAAGTTCCTCGCGGAGCTTCGCGGCCCGGGCCTCCCGCTGGTGCATCATGCCGTGCTTGCGCTGGCTGCGGAATCCCTGGGCCTTGGCCTCCTCGGACCTGATGTGCCATCGCAGGCGCTGTTTCTCCTTCTCGAGGAACGCTTCCTCAATCTCCTTCTGCTTGAAGTACTCATCGAGGGTGCCCTTGCTTTCTGCCGTGGTCCCCCCGGCTAGCTCCACGATCCGCGTGGCCACACGATTGATGAAGTACCGATCGTGGCTCACAAAAATCACCCCGCCGGAAAAGGAGCGCAGAAACCCCTCCAGCCACTCGGTGGCCCATAGGTCCAGGTGATTGGTGGGCTCGTCCAATAGCAGCAGGTCCGGCTCCCGGATCAGCAGCCGGGCTAACGCCACCCGCATCTTCTCCCCACCGCTCAAGTTCTCGATGGGCATATCGAACGCGTGGTGCCCCAGCCCCAGGCCCGAGAGTATGGCCTTCAACCTGCTCTCCACCCGGTAGCCGTCGATCTTGTCGTAGGCGTCATGGAGACCCTCGTACTCCTTCATAAGACCGTCGAGGTCTTCCGTGTCCGACTCGGCCATCCGCGCCTCAAGGGTACGCATCTCCTTTTCCAGCCGCTCCACCTCCCGGAGGCGTCCCGCGGTCTGCACCTCGTCTTGGTCCCGCAGCTCCATCAGCTCCTGGGAGAGATACCCCGCCACCGTGCGGCGCGATACCGTCACGTTGCCCCCGTCGGCGCTTTCAAGCCCCATGGCGATTTTTAGGAGTGTGCTCTTCCCGGAGCCGTTGTCCCCGATCAGCACCACCCGCTCTCCCCGCTCGACCCGCAGGGAAGCACCCTTTAGCACCTTCTGGTTTTGATATTCCTTTTCTATATTGTCCATGGCTAGTAAGCTCATTTTGTCCTCCAAATAATCCCGATAGCGGCAGTGACTGCTGTCTTACTACCACTAATAAAAAAGCCGCGGTAGCAAACCCGCGGCGAAGTATTCCTTCTCCTGATACATACTTTTACTTTATCCGCGGGCCGGATGCCGCCCGCAGTCTTTTCCCAAAACCGATACCACCCCCGGACTGGCTGTCCGCGGTGACCATTGCTTTATACCAAATGGTCGGCATCGGCGGCTTGGAACATATGCTCTGCACAAAGCGCCACCCGTATATGCACTTGCTCTTCAGCGTACAGAGCCGATCCCGCTCGCCTGATGCCAGATGGGCTGCATATACATAAGCCCCTCCTCATCAGAACTCTATCCCCTATCATATGGGGTCAAACCGTGTTTTGTCAACAGGGACTTCACTGCCAGCGGCGCGTTTCCTCGGCGGACAGCTTTCCATCCCTGGCCAGCGCCCGCTTATTGATCTTGTACATCCGCTCGTCCAGGAATAGATGGGCCATGTAGGCGATGAACACATCGATAAAGGCCGCCATCAGGCTCATCAATGAAAACAAGATCGCCTTGTCACCGGGAAATGAGACCTTGGCCATGGGCATATCCAGCACCATTCCCTTGATAATCCCGTGGGCCACACCCAGGAGGATGAGCCAGGGCAGTCCCGCCAGAAACACATTCTCTTTCTTCTTGTATATCGCGGCAAACGCCCACAGCGCTATCAGGGCCTCTCCCACCATCACCAACTGCTCGACCCACAGGGACGAACCGGGAGCGAATAGAACGGGGGCGTTTAATATAAACATCAGTCCCCGGCCGACCAGCAGCACAAGAAAACCGTAGCCGCCCCCAAAGGAGATGGCCGCGAAGATCGCGGTGGACATCCCCAGCCAGCCCCCCGCGACGGCCAGCGCCAATATGATCAGCTCCCGCGCCCATTTCCGGATAAAATTCTTGATCGCGCTCATACCATAAGCCCTCCCGCAAAAAGCCTTATAAAAATATCAGCACCGCCGCCGCGGCGATCAATACGGGTATCTCCGACAGGATCACTTTCCCGTAGACCTTGGACAAGTCCGCCTTAAAATACTCGGTGGATACCACCCCGCAGATATGGAGCGGGGTGATCATATTGCCCACATTGCCAAATACAAAGACCGCCGCCACCACCAAGGGGATACTCGCGGATAGTCCCAGGGGCATAAGCAAGGGAAAGGCCAACGATACCATGCTCACCATGATCCCGGAGCCAAGCCCCCCGATAAAGGGCAGGACGGCGTAGAGCCAACGGGGGGAGAACCCCCGATCCCCGATCCAGGACACCAGGTCCGTGGTGATCCCGGAGGCGGCCAGCACTTCCCGGAATACCATGACACCTACGATCATCACGATGTATCTCAGAGAGAATCCCGCCTTGATGCCAGACCAGATATCCTTACGAGAGCACCGGGTATATGCGAAGGTTCCCACCACCGTCACGACGCCCGCGATCTGGAGGGCGTACTCGGAAAAAGGCAACAGCGCCATGTAGAGGAGAATGATAAACAAAATAGGCGCTCCGGCCTTCAATAACGCCTTTGCCGCTTCTTTTCTGCCGCGCTTGCGCTCGATGGGCACGGCGGGTATATGCCGCAGGGCCACCACATACCCGGACAATCCATGGATCACCATGAACGGCAGTATCCATAGAAAGAGCCGCAGCACCGACAGTCCGGTCAACGACGCCGCCAGAATGAGTCCCGGATACAGTACGAACGCGTCCATCCACACATGCCGGTACCAGTAGTTCACATAGGCCCGGTCCTCGCCGGGGCCCTCGGTGCCCATGATGCCCTCCACCATGGGGCAGGAGAACCGCGCGCCCCCGGGGGAGGGCAAAAGACCCAGCACCGCGGGCAGTGCCACACTGGCCACACGGGTATTGCCGGTCAGGTCCCGCACCGCCTCCACCAGGCGGCTGATCATGCCCTTTTGCCTCATGGTATGCTCGATGATCATGATCAATACCAGGATGGCCAGGGTGGTGAGCGTGGTGGGGTCGATGACGCCTGCCAGGGCGGCTTGTCCCATTTCCCCTATGGGGAGCCGTGCCCCCACCGCGAGAAACAATGCGTCCAGCAGCATGATGATCCCTATATTGGCCCGCCGCTGCATGAGATAGATCGTCGTCCCCGCCCCCAGGGCGGCCATGATCCAGCCTAACATACGTTTGTCCTCACAGCAGTTCACAGAGGTCAAGAAGTTTTTCGGCCACGATATCGGGCTTTATGGCGCTTTCGGCCAAGTCTTCTGCCTGGGTCTCGCCGCTCAACACAAGGGCGGTGGTGATGCCGTGCCGCCCCAGGGCGATGTCGGTGTAGAGCCTGTCCCCGATATAGATGAGCGCGTCCCTACTACACCCCGTCCGCTCCAGGATATAACGGACCGTCTCCTCCTCGGGCTTGCCCAATACCGTGGGCCTGACCCCCGTACTCAGGCTGATGGCCGCGCAAATGGCCCCGCAGTCGGGGATGAACCCCGTCTCGGTGGGACAGTTGATATCGGGATGGGTGGCGATAAAGGGCACTCCCCCCCGGATATAGTCACAGGCCCTGGTCAGTTTCTCATAGGTGAGCGTCGTATCGAATCCTACCACCGCCACATCGGGATTGTCATCGGTGAGCCGGATACCGTTTTCCGCCATCTCCTCCGCCAATAAAGGCGTTCCCACCAGATACACCGCGGCTCCCGGGTACTCCCTCGCAAGATACCCGGCGGTAACCATCCCGGAGGTGATGATCCGATCCGGCCCCACTTCGCAGCCCATGCCCGCCAGCTTGTCCACATAGACCCGGGCGTTCTTGCTGCTGTTGTTGGTGAAAAAAAGATATTCCTTCCCTTTCTTTTCAAGGGTTTGTATAAACGAAAGGGAACCGGCCAGTATCTTGTCCCCCAGGTAAAAGGTCCCGTCCATGTCCAGCAGGAATACCCGTTTGTCCAATAAGTCTCCGTAAGAATTTTCAATGATCATGATCGTCCCTGCCCGTAATACCGATCTGCAGCCCAGGCCGCCGCTTCCGCTAGTACCCCCGCGTCCTCCAGGACCTGAAGGATACCGTACCGGGTCCGTATCTCCTTTGCCAGAACGATCATCCGTATGAATCCTTCTTTATCCAATCCCATCTGCCGGGGATGCCACTCGGCTCCGGCTGACTCCATGACCTCCCGGTAGGTATCGAAGTCCATGGCATTGGCAAGCACCTCGTCCCGTACGCGATCCCAGCGGGATACCATCCGTTCCATGACTTCATCCCGTTTGGCGGGATCGCCGGTCTCATAGTCCCGGCGGCTTTTTTTGATCTCGGGCGACAGGGGGCCGAATCCCTCGTCCAGCCGTCTCTCCCACGCGTCCAGACTGAATTGACGGTGTTTGCCGCTGTGCAGCAGGGCAGCCATGTCCTGCCCGGCCAGGTATTCATAGAGCAGCAGGACCGCCCCGGTCCCCATCCCCACGTGATTGCCGTGGAGCCATTCCATGGGCTTTCCTTCCAGCAGCTCTATCATCTCCATATAGTGGGCGAGGTGATGCTCGGAACCAGAGGCCGGCCGGGAAAACCCGGTAAACCCGATGCAGAGACCGGTCAATAGCAGGGTCTCGGTCACCGCCTCCACCCCATCGGCGTCCCGTTTACGGAGGGCGGGGGCGTTCTCAATGCAGCGGTTCACCGCATCCTGCACCAGGCCCATAATGGTTTCACATGTATATTCGTCATTGAGTATATGGCTGAGGCGCCAATCCAGAAGCGCCGTCACCTTCCCGATCACATCGCCGAACCCCGCCGCCAGCATTCGCTCGGGGGCGTCCGCGAGGATATCGGTATCGGTCACAATAATCCGGGGATAGACCCCCGGCAGTGTGACCTTGACGCCGCCGCGGATCAGGGGCGCCACGACGGAGGCGTACCCGTCCATGGAGGGGGCCGTCCCGATGACGGCGTAGGGGATGCCTGTCCTGGCGCTCACATAGCGGGTGAGGTCATTGATGGTACCGCTCCCTACCGCCACCAGCAGATCGGTGTCGGGCTCAAGCTCCATCAGCACCCTACCCAGGGCCCGTTCGTCGGGGACCAGCGCCTCATCGGGAAATACGTACGTCGATACATCAATCTTCCCGGAGAGTAGACCGGCCGCCCGTTCACCCGCGCGGCTCCATGTATGTACGTCCGCTATGAGCAGCGCTTTTTTTCCTAACGACGTGATCGCCTCACCACCCCGGGTGAGCATGCCCGCCCCAAAAAAAATGTCTTCCACATCGGAAGTATGCTCTTTTCCACAATCACAGAGAAAGCTGAGGCCGGTAAGTTCCTGGATAGATCCGTTCAGTTTGTTTCGCATGATACCCGATACGTCCCCTAATCGGTAGATTTGTTTGATCAGGACACTATTGTATCAGACTCCCCCGCCCCTGACAATAAACCCTATGAGAAATGAATGCGCCCAACCGTTTTCCCACTCTGGAAGGTTTCGCATATACTGAAATGATCCTAAAACGAGAAAGGAGTTGGCTTTATGGACAATAAACCGCCTATGGACCCGAATAGAAGCCCATCCCCCTACCCCGGCATGATGCCCATGCCGCCCCCCCAGGGAATGATGCCGATGCAGGGGATGATGCCCATGCAGGGAATGCAGGGAGCATACGGTATGCAGTGCCCGATGACCCAGGGGATGTCGTGGCGATGCCCCATCATGCGCTGTATGTGTATGATGCAGCAGTATCCTATGCAGGTGATGCCCGGCCAGATGGGGCCCATGCCCTGCCCTGGACAGATACCCCCCGGCAGGATGTACCCAATGCCGCCCCAGCAGATGCCCGTCACCCGCCCCCCCCTGCCCGCGCCTCCGCCGGCGCAAAGCCCCCTGCCCAACAGCCGGGGTTGAATCTGCTCGCTGTGTTTCGCAGGGGTCTTATAGCGGGCCCCTGCTTATCTACGATCTCATATCTTCGTGATACTGTCGCATGCGACGTTTCAGAAGCTTATGCACATTTTCGGTGCCGGGGTGGCTGCATCTCTCAGCGTAGGGACATCCGTCACAGTCAAAGCAGCGAAGCGTCCCCAGCCGCGTATACAGATCGGAAATCATTTCCCTCATCGCCAGCGACACGGTGTCTTCCTGGTAAAAACGGCTGAGGCTCCGTGAGACAGCGGCATCCTCCCTGCCCTCAGCCCGCAGCAGGCACACATCCCGGGCGCACCGGTAGTACAGGGACTCCGCCGGCATCTCCTGTGCCTGGACATGAAGCAGATCCGCCGCCCCCGCCATATCGCCGCAATGCAGAGCCAGGGATATTTTGAGAAACCGGATGGACTGGTAGTACCACGGTACAGTGCCGCCTATCTCCAAATTTAAAAGGTCCAGTACTCCCGTACCGTCCGGCAAGGGCTGTTCTGTGAGCAGTGCAAGCAGCTCCCCGGATTCCTCCGGGGTAAGAGTATGCAGGGAACGGATACCCCGCTTGATCCGCTGGTAATCGGTCAACCGGCAGAGTTCATCCCTATCGCTGAAATCCCCTATCTCGCTCATCCCGGGCACCACCACATGGGCCGCAGGGAACCCTAAAAATGACACGTCCCGATATAAGGACTCATACCCCAGATTCTCCACAAGACCAATGAGATTGCGAAGCGTCTCCCCCATGGTGTCCGCTCCATAATCCGGCAGTTCCCCGGCGGTGTCCTCCCCGAAACAGGCAAATGGAAATTGGCCGGAGCCGTGAGTCAGTATTCCCATCATGTTCTCCTCGGGGTCGCCTATGTGGGGCGCGGCATGGATGGGCCGCATCCCCATGATCGGCTTCATCCGCCGCCCCTGCATCAGCTCGGTCAATGCCCGCTCCATGGCAAGCTCGGGCTCCGGTCCCGCGCCGAAACGTACCAGGTACAGCCCTTCCCGCCGGTCAGTAAGCAAAGCCGCCGCCACGGGAAGCCCCAGCCCCAGTGACGCGTCGTACAACCGTATGGCATAGCCGCCCTCCTCCAGCGCCTGCAGCAGTTTCTCCACAGCGGATACTTCCCTGATCCGCTTCCGGTCGATGACGGGCAGGGGATGCCGCCCCTTAATCGCCATGCGGACGGCGTATCGCTCCAGGCATTCGCAGAGACCGTGCACCAGCGCCTCCTCCCGGGTATTGCCGGCGCACATACCGTTGGTGAGATACAGGGTACAGAGCATATTCATGGGGATGATATGCTCTGTACCGTCAGTCAGACTTATAAATGGGATCCCATAGAAGTCCCCTTGCCGATCCCCGTAGGCCGCCTGCTTCCAGCGGCGCAAATAGGATACCCTGTCCGTTCCGTCGGGGACCGTATCCCACAGGCCGCGCATCCATGGATCTCGGAGGCCAGTATCTCTCCCATATTCTGCGGTATCTCGTCCGGCGCGTACAGAAAGCCGCCGTACCGACGGGAGCGGGACGGCATATCGGCACGCAGGCGGAAGTCCGCCATGTTCTGGAGGCGCTCCATCAGCTCGCCATAGGCGCTTGCTAGGGCGTACTCAGGGGTGACACCCTTTCCGTTGACACCTACACTGGTACCCGGCAGGCTCAGTCGCAGGGAGAAAAAAACCTCCCCGGACCGGCGCCATTCTGACTCCACCGGCAGCAGCCTAAGCCCCGAGAGTATCCCCCGGACGCGCTCCACCGTCTCCCTGGGCGAACACTCCCTGTATCGATATGCCCGCAGATCCCCCATATAAGCCCCTCTTTCCCATCCGTATATACGGTATAGGTATATTCAACATAAGGGCCCGTCTTGCGATATCAGGGACAAAAAGACAATACTATTTATGATTACTTATCCTCGAATTGATGGATCAGCTTCAGGATATCGATGGCGAGGGCGCGTTTATGGGGCGGCATGGACTCCATCAACGTCATCCATTCCTCTTTGAGGTACTTTGACTCGCCGGGGATGCTCCCAGATATCATATAGCCTGGATCAGCCCCGATCACATCACAGATACGGCTCAGCATCTTCAGGCTTAAGCGGGTCGTCCCCCGCTCGACACGGCTGATATAGGCGGCTGTGACATGAAGTTCCTTGGCCACCTGCTCCTGGGTAAGCCCCGCCTGGTTCCGGCGGCGCCGCAGGCGCCGTCCCATCACCGCGTAGTCGACCAAAGGATACGCCCTCCATTCTCAAAGTATTATGCTTGCGGTTTTTCGGGTCATTATACGTCTTTCCCCATTTTTCTACAAAAGAACCTGTTTGACTGTGCTTTTTTATGTTGTATTATATAATTGCTTGGGAGATACGAAAGGGGCCATACATCTACTATGTATGCAGAGCATGATGAAGAAGGGATGGATGAGCTGCTCTCTAAAATTCAGTGTGTCCAAAATGAACTAAACCGGCTGGTAAAACCCATACAAGGCTGCTGCACGACACCGGAAATATTACGTCTGAGCCAAACCCTGGATGAATACATCAATACCTACCACCGGATGGAAAAACATTTGGAGTGACGGGCCTTTGCATCCATTGAGACCGTGAAGTATATGTGGCAGTGCTGTCGTTTGTATAACCAATAGGCAGATATATCTGCGCGGCCAAACCAGAAGAAAAAGCCCATCCACGGATGGGCTTCATTGTTATTCTGCTTTCGGCGGCCGCTTTCCCCGCTTATATTCAATATCCAGTGATTTCAGCGCCGCGTATACCTTTTGTACCTCTCTAACGACCGCTTCGTGGTCTACGCCCTCTTTCTCCAACTCCGTCATGATCTCGGCCACCACTTTGTCGTATTTATTCCGGTGGACCGCGTTGCGTTCCTTCCAGTTGATCCCTTTGAAATAAGCCGCCGTATCCACGTCATAGGGCACGCGGCTCTGCTCCATCAGCACCGCGATGAGAGGGTACCCCATGTATCCCTGCCAATAGGAGGCGTTGTCATTTGAGGAATACGTATCGCCCTCCCAGATGACGGTGTACGCCTTGGTTCCGTCCGAGGAGACGACCTGCGCTGAGCCATCACCCACACGGACCCTGCCGTCCGCCAACGCGCCGTAGGCCTCGTAGATCTTTTCGATCGGCGGGATCTTCCAGCCGGGCATAGCATCACTTCCCCATCCGCTTTTTGTTATAGTATACTACAAATATTGGCTTAAGTAGTGACAATAGGGTAAGATATCCATAGACCACACAGGGGAGAATGTGATGAGTCAGCGCTTGCAGGGCAGCGACAAACAGATCGGTCTCATCTCCGCCGTATCCGTCGGGGTCGGTGGGATGGTCGGCGGCGGAATATTCGCGGTGCTGGGTCTCGCCGTCCAGTTGACCAAGGGCGGCACGCCTATCGCGTTTTTGATCGCCGGCTGCGTCGCCCTATCGACATCCTACGCATACGCCAAACTCTCTGTGGCATTCCCCAGCACCGGGGGCACGGTGCATTTCCTGAACCAGGCTTTCGGCAAAAACACATTCAGCGGGGGCATCAACAACCTCCTCTGGGTGAGCTACATCATCATGCTCTCCCTCTACGCCAAGGCGTTCGGCGCCTACGCGCCCAATCTCACCGGGATTACCGGCAATCTCAATATAGACCAGCACATATACGCCTCGCTGATCATCGTAATCGCCTCGGTGATCAATTACTACAGCGTCAAGGTGGTCGGACGGATCGAGTCCTTTGCCGTCATCATCAAGATATGCATTCTCCTGGTATTGATCGCGGCGGGGGCCGCGGTGCTGCCGGGCAATCCCCAGACCGCCCAACTCGCACCCCCACAGTGGGCCGACCCGGTGAACCTGCTGGCGGGGGGTATGGTGATCTTCGTCGCCTACGAGGGGTTTGAGCTCATCGCCAATATCGCCCCCAACATCAACAATCCCAAGCGCAATACACCGCTCGCATACTACATCTCCGTCATCGGGGTGGTGGCGATCTATATCTGCATCGCCGTGATCACCGTGGGGTCGATTCCCTTTGACCAGATCGCCAAGTCCAAGGAATTCGTACTAGCCGAGGTCGCCCGGCCCATATTCGGGCAGGCCGGATTCATCATCATGACCGTGGCGGCGCTGATCTCCACATTCTCCGCCATCAACGCCACCATCTACGGGGGCAGCCGGGTGAGCTACGAGCTCGCAGAGGACGACGAAGACCCCCACGAGCTCACCAAGTACCTGTGGAATCAGCCCATCGGGGTGCTTATCACCGCCGTACTGACTCTCCTTATCGCGAATACCCTCAACCTGGACAATATCGCCACATCGGGCAGCATCGGCTTTTTATTGATATTCGCCATGATCAATCTATCGGCATTCAGGCTACGCGCTAAGATCTCCGCCAACGCACTGATCCCGATCGTGGCGTCTGCTCTCTGCTTCACAGCAATGATCGTATTGACCATCCAGCAGTATGGCGCCAACCGCGTCGGCATACTCATATCTTTGGGACTCGTCCTATTCTGTTTTATAGGTGAATGGATATTCAAGCGGACGGAGCGAAGAAATCAAGAGCCTAGTCAAAGCTAGCAGAGGGTGTCAGCCCCTGTGATCATACTATCTGCGATAGATCTTCTCGGCCCTACCATCCAGTATCCGGTGGACCCATCGCGCCCTTGTGACATATACATAAGTATATCTAGTTACAAGGATGATGTGTTTATGCCAAATAATAAAGATATAGTAATCGCTAACGTGACCGCGAACGCCAATATATCCCCTTTCACCTCCACCGGCGCCGCCGCGGCGGGAGTCTCGTTTTTGAACGGCGTTATCCGGACCAGCCGGTCCATACCCGTAGGGGGTATCGTCGCCCTCGACGAGACAACGGGAGCGGGCAGCGATATTGATTACAATGCCTCTACGGGGATGTTTACCGTAAACACACCCGGTCTCTACCTGTTCTCATGGAATTTCTCGGTGACGCCCCAGCAGGGCGTGACGATCGTCCAGATCAGGCTGGAACTGAGTCCCCAGGAGCAGGCTGTCGCCGGGGTCGCTATCCAGTCGTCCGATACGGTGCCCAACGGCTCCACCGCCCTCGTCTATACCCCTGTCCCCCAGCAATACGCGTTCATCAACCGCTCCGGCGGGCTCATCTTTATCAACGGACTGGGCCCGGATTTCGCCGTGGGGAATGTGGCGGTCGTCAGGCTCGCATAGAGAATCCCCCGGCCGAAACCGGGGGACTTTTTACCGCTACGAGTCTTTTGACCAGACTGGCGTTTCACCCTTCGCGGCTTACGAGATACTCCATGAACTGCCGGGCCACCCTGGGCGAACGGCCGCCCCGCTGGAAGGCGTACTTGTCCGCCTCCTGTAGGAGCAGCGCGTCCTCCACATCGATTCCGTACTGCGCTTTCAGCCCCACGACGATCTGGTGGTAGAGCTTCTTGTCCGGCCCGTAGAAACTGACCGAGAGACCGAACCGCTCGGAGAGGGAAATCAACTCCTGAATGGTCTCGTTGCGATGGACATCGTCACCGGCCCGGTCCGAGAATGTCTCCCGAATAAGATGCCGCCTATTGCTGGTGGCGTAGATGACGAGATTGGGGGACTTGTGGGACACCGACCCCTCCAGCACCGCTTTCAGCGCGTTGAAATCGTCATTCTCCTCCGCGAAAGTGAGATCGTCGATAAACAGTATAAATTTTAGGGGATTCCCGCTCAAGCTCTCGATGATCGCGGGTATCTCCCGAAACTGTTTTTTGGAGATCTCGATGAGGCGCAGCCCGCGATCCCGGTATTCATTGACGATGGCCTTGACGGTGGAGGACTTGCCTGTCCCGGCGTCCCCATAGAGCAGGGTGTTGGCGGCGGGCCTGCCCGCCACTAAAGCCATGGTATTGTCGATGACGGCCTGCCGTTCCGCCTCATACCCGATGAGATCGCTTAGCCGGACGGGGTCCGGCCAGTGGGCAGGAACGATAGCCCCGTCCTTCACCGTGAACATATGATGTTTGGCGAAAACACCGTAGCCTGTATCGGCGATACCCTCCATCCGGTCCCTGTATGCCGACACAAAATCCGCCGGACTGTTGGTCCACTGCGGCAGGTAGCCGTCATAGGGGAGAGATGCCCGTATTTCCTTCGCCGTCAATTGAGAGAGTGACTCGAGTGCATCGAGTTCTTTCTGGAGGCATTCCTCCAGCACATCCGCAATCGGTTCGCCTTGGGCGCGTCTGCGCACATAGATATTGTCATCCGCAAGTACCCGGGCACGGATATAGGCGGTAAGATCATCCGTCTCGTCAAAAAGAGCGGAGACAAACGCCGCATACCGGCCCACTTGTTTTTCGGGACTGCCCTCCTTTCCGGCAAGCAGTTTGACCAACAGGCGCAATAGCGGGTCATCCAGTAAATTTCGAAAAATCACCAGCCCCTGAAGGCGAAGATACAGTTTTTCCAGATTATCCACGAAGTCTAATTCCTTTCTGCATACGGTAGCCTTATTATAAATCCTATAAAGATAGGCGTCCAGTGAATCAAAAGGTCTATGATTAAACCGCAATTATCTAAATCTCCATACAATCCCAATACTAGTTCATCTCCAACGGCACACACTATGAAAAAGAAGGTGATCCGTTTTGATAGATAGGGACAAACTTACGGGCTTTCATAGCAAACCCATCAGCGACGATAAGGACGAACCCTCCAAATACGAAGAGGGGCTGCCCAGCGACTGCCGGGTGGTCCACAGCGACGAGCCGAATCCAGACGACGGCGCATGAAAAGATTCCGCTTTTGTGCGGGATGCAATACCGGCAAGTATAGTGGTCTTCCCCCGCACGGAATATGGGAGAGGAGAGAAACCGATGAATAAGGATGAAAAAAAAGAGAGAAATCAGGGTAAGGCCAAGGCGACCTGGATCCAACTGAGCAAGGATAAGAAAAAGGGCATCGTATACGAGGTAGGCATGCCCGAGGATTATCCGCCCCCCCAGCCTCAGCAGCCCTACCCCGGGGAGCAGGCATAACATCCTTTCTATGATACAAGAAGTCCGCAGACGCTGGTCTGCGGACTTGTGATATTAGGCTTTTTTTGTTTTCATCATGGCGAAGAGGTAATTCCCCAGGATATACAGTACGGTTACCGCCGCGGTGATCGGATACCCCAGAAGCCCACGCAGCAGGCACATGGTGACAAGCAGCGCCGCGCTCACAGCGGTATAGATTATCCACCGCTTTTTATCTTGATAATACTCCAGGTGCTTTCGATAATTCAGGTACAGCAGGGCCCCCGTCACGACCCATCCGATCAGACAGACCCAGGGGAAACCGCCTCCGCCGACCGTCACCGGGTCCATGACATGACGCTCCCCCAATACCTGGATGGTGGCCACATAGGACACCTCTCCGTCCCCCGTATCCACCGTCACCAAGACCGCGTCGGCGCCGGAGAAGTCCTCGTCGGGGGTGTAGACCAGATATCCGTCTTCTACCCGGACATCGCCATTGACAGATACGCCGTTTATCGAGATACCCTCGATATCGTCGACATCCGTGAGGAACTGGGATAGATCGATCCGGACTTCGGTATTTCGCTCCACCTCGATATCTGTATCGGTCAGGGGCAGGCCATACCCCATCGTGGTGGTCTGCCCGGTCTCGGAATCGATATCCACCACCACCTGGTATTCGGTGGGCGCGCCGTCTCCGTCCTCGTCCATCATGATGCTGTAGGTATCGACGCCTTCCTGCCCCTCATCCGGGGTGTAGTAGAAATCATCGCCGACCTGCTCCATATTTCCCTTGGCGGGAGGCGTCCCCACCGTCGCACCCGTTCCCGGGGCTGCTGCGCTGTCCCCCGGGGTAAAGACCGTGGTGGTCTCTTCATCGTAGATGCGGGGCGCTACCTCCACTGTCACCGCGGCGGACACTCGGATACCCCCGTCATTGACCGTATAGGAAAAACTGTCCGTACCCGCGAATCCCCTGGCAGGGGTGTAGGTCACCTTGTTATTGTGTACGGAGGCCCGTCCGTTTCCGGGCGCAGACACCGAGTCGATCCTGAGATCCTGCGACTCCGCGTCCCTATCGTTGGAAAGCACATTGATCTCAACAGGGGTCTGGTACTGGGTACTGGCCCTATCCGGCACAAGCACCGGAGGATCGTTCACGGACCGTACCGTCACGGTCACCCTGGCCGTGGCCCGGTTCTCACCGTCTGTGATGGTATAGGAGAACGCGTCCGTTCCGTTGAAATTCGCCCGGGATTCGTACCGGATGCTATTTCCTGCCGCGTTGACGATCCCGTTTCCGGGCGATCCCACCGCTTCAATCCGTATGCTGCTGTCGATGTCCTTGTCATTGCCCAGCACATTGATCGCCACAGCCGTATCCTCATCCGTGGAGGCACTGTCGTTGGCCGCCGTGGGGGGATCATTGACAGGGGCCACCGTGACCGTGACTGCGGCCCTGTCTTTGGCGCCTCTTGTATCCTTGACCGTATAGGTGAAGGATACCGTCCCGTTGTAATCCGCGGCGGGGGTGAAAGAGACGGCGTTGCCCTGGGCCACGGCCCTGCCTGCCTCCGGCTGGGACAGGGACGATACCCCTGTCACCGATACAGAATCCCCCGCGTCACGATCCTTGTCATTGGACAATACATCGAGCCGGGTGCTTCCCGCATCCTCCTGAACGGTATATGTATCATTGAAAGCCTCGGGAGCGGTATTGTCCAACGCGGTAGCCGTTGTCTCCACCGTGCGTACATTCCCCGTATTGTCCCTGGCCTCCACCTTAATCGTCACTGATTCACCCCGGCCATATCCGGTCAGTGTTTCATTCACGGTGGTCTTCCATTCCGACCAGTCCGTCCCGTTGTATACCCGGTAAGCGTCGGCCGCGAGGCCGGAATGGGCGTCTGTCGTAGAGGCCTTTACATGGATGCTGCCGACACGGGAAGAACTCGCCGTGATGGCAAAGACATCCGGCTCGTCGATATCCAACATGATCGATTTGGTTCCTTCCGCCGAGGCATTACCCGCGTTGTCCACCGTACGGTAATGCAGCGTATATTGCCCCGATGCGCTGAATGTATATACGTCCCCGTCCTGCCACGCGCCATCATCGATCCGGTACTGATAGCCGGTTAGGCCGCTGCCGCCGGCATCTGCTCCGCCGCTTAGGGCCGCCGTCACGTTGGCAGCCACCCATGTACCCTCCGCATAGGGTCCTCCGTCCGCCGTCAGGGTAATATCCGGGGTATTCGGAACAGTTTTGTCGATCTTGACGGTCCGACTCACAGTGGCGCTGTTCCCCACACCGTCTGTCACCCGGAAATACACCGTATGAATTCCTTCTGTATCGAGGGTCACGCTGTTTCCCTCGGTATAGGTGACATCATCGGTGGAGCACTCATAAAGGATATCTCCCTCGGCGGTCATATTGTCCGTGGAGAGATTCGCGGTGAGGGTGGTGTCTTCGTTGGTCCATTCCTGTTCATAGGCGGGTGTATAACTAATGGTCGGCTCCCCGGGGGCTTCCAGGTCAAGTCTGACCGATTTGGACCCCTCGGCCGAGGAATTTCCTGCGTTATCCACAGCGCGGTAGTAGATCGTGTATTCCCCCGAAGACGTGAATGTATAGCTGTCCCCGTCCTGCCAGGCGCCATCGTCGATCTTATATTGGTAGCCATTGAGGCCGCTGACCCCATCCGTCGACCCATCGAGTGTGATGGATACATTGGCGGAGGCGAGGCTGCTTTCGGAATAGGCCGCGCCGCCGGACTGCATATCGATAGCGGGGCTGCTCGGACCTGTCCAGTCCAGCTTGACAGTTCTGCTTGTCACAGTGCTGTTCCCCTGATCATCGGTAACCCTGACATAGGCTGTATGGATACCCTCGGTATCGAAGGTAAGGCTGTTGCCCGCCGCGTAGTTCACCCCATCGATGGAAACCTCGTAGACAATATCCCCCTCGGCGGTGAAAGCGTCCGCAGCACCATCAGCGGATACTGTGATGGCCTCGCCTGCCCAGCTTCCCGGCGTATAGGCGGGGGTGTAGGTAATGATCGGCGCGCTGGGCCCTTCGTTGTCCGCCAGGGTATACGGTCCGAAAAATCCCGTGGCTGAATTGCCGGCGTAGTCATGGATCTTGTAGTGGATATAATGGATCCCAAGGCTATCCAGGGAGACGCTGTACGAGGTGTTCGTCCCCATCGATCCCCATTCTCCCGGAACCGCCACTGTGTCTGTCACCACGGCGTACCGGTGACTGAATCCGCTGCCATCCGCTTCGTCGGCAAAGGTCAACTGGATGACCTGGGGGGTATTGAAAATACCCCCTGCGGTATCCGCCGAAGCGGTGGGAGCGATATCGTCCCGGACCACGGTGAGATACCGGGCCACGGGCTCGGACCACACACCGCCGTCATTTTTTACTTTAAGGGTGATCTTGTAGGTGTCGGCACCTGCCGCCGTAAAGTCTGTCATAGGGGTTGGCGCGGAATGGATCTCTGTGCCGTTTTTGGATACCGCCCACAGCCGGTCCGTAATAGCGCTTCCCATGGGATCGTAGGAGGTATCCACATATCCCACTGTCTCTGAATTGTATGTCAGCAGTCGGTATGGAGTCACCCTGAATTCCGCCACCGGGGATACATTGATGCCGGGGTCGGTCTCAGTCGAGATAAACCTGTAATACGGATTGCCCGCCACCCCGTCGTGGTCCGTAACGGTCTGGCGGACAATATAGTTTTTGTCGGTGGTAAAGGCAGTGGGCTGCCCGCTGATCCATGTATCCGAAAGCGTCTCCCGGTATTCCCAGGCAGATGACGCGATGCCTTTGTCCGGAGCCGTCTCTTGATCCGGATCATAGGCCGTATCTGAAATAGTAATATTTAATCCCCCGTCCACGCTGAAAGTAAAACCCGCCAAGGGCTTGCGGTGGACATACACCGTTTTAATCAATGTATCCTGGTAATAGATATCATACCTGCCGGTCTCGTTGAAAGAGATGTCCAGGTTGCTGAGATACAGCCCATTGTAGGGGACTGCTCCCGTGGGGTTTTCATAGTAGTTTCTATCGTGTACGACCCTCCATTTTCCGTCGGGCCAGTTTTCATCGGCCGTATTTGTTTTTTCTGATTCCGGCGAAATGGTAAGTGTACTGGGTTTTCCGTACATCAGGTGGTCGGTGTCGTTGACGATGCCATCGATGTATATACTGTAGATGTAATCCGCCATGGCCTGTATCTGCTCTGCATAGATATCCGTCGTGTCAGCGTCCTTGTCCACAAAGACTCCGTTGCCGTCATTCTTGGCAATGAACGCACCGCCGTCGGCCTCGTCCCGTCCCCAGCCGATATAGTGTATCCCTTCGTTTCCCAACCGGGACAAAATCTCCCCTAGGGCAACAGGGTCGGAAAAATCCGCTACGGCTCCGTCCTCTGCGTTAATGATAAATCGCTTGGAGCCCTCTCGCCATTCCGGTTCGCGAATGACCTCGCTAAACCGCTTGGAGGACTCCTTGGACATGGTGACGTTTAAAAAAGTAAAAAGGGTAGGCCGCGCGCAGCCGTGGCTGGAGTATCCGGTCAGGGGGCCAAATCCATAAGCCCCGAAATCCGTATCCAGGGCCACCTGCGGCCCCGTGCCCCCACCGGCAAGCGTCCAGTCGACCAGCGTACCGTTGTACCACATCTTGAGTGTGGCGGAAGTCGCCTCAATAGCCACCACCCGTGTCACTTCCGCCCCCGGCAACGAACTGGACGCCAGCCTGGTAAAGCCGGCATAGGATTGGATCCTGGTACCGGTGTTATTGTGGAACGTATTCACGTCGATGTTTTGGAATTGATAAACCTCAAGAGTGGGAACTGTGCCTATATAATTTAAAAACACCAGGTACCCCGACATGGTCCGGTTGGCCAGGTCGGTATTGGGGGACATGGAGGTATTAAATAAAAACCCCGCGCCGTCCAATGCGTCGTAGAAATACCCCTCCTGGATGGTAAAGTCAAACTTCTTCTTGCCGTATTCGGTATTGGGCATGTACATGAAGTCCTTGTATGCGGGCGAGCCGTATCCCCGGAAATCGATATCGGTTTGCCCACCGCTGGTCATGACCTCGATGTGGTTTTCCACATTCCACTGGGGTTCGTACCCGGCTCCATAGACCTGCCCAGCGTAGGGATCAGCGTAATACGGCCTGTAATACGGTATGACGGAGGCGTCGTTAAAATTGGTGTGATCGTAGACCTCCCAGCCAGTGGAGGTATTCCCCGCGCTGACCTCGCTGGCCTGTACCGCCTGGATCTTGATCCGGTCGGCGGGGACTCCCTTTGCCGTAAGGGCGTCTGTCAGGTCTGCTTCCACATTGGACACGTCCGAGTCGCTCTGCCCCAGGGTCAATACCACATCCAGCAGATCATCCTGATCCACCTGAATGTCGATGGTCCCCGGATCGGCGGCGTCCGCCACGCTCCCGGCGGCTGTGATGCTGATGAATAGTAAAAAGGACATAAGAAATGCAATAAAGCGACGCAAAGAAAATCTCATGAAGTCTACCCCCTGAAAGATGTCGTTATGTTCAGTCAAAAATATAAGCTTGCGATAATACGTTCATATATATATACCGCTAAAATCCCAAATCGAATCATTAAATTATAGGAAAAATATGTGTGATTTGAGTGTCTCCTAACTATAATCCCGGTATAAAGATGAATCATAACTGGAATTTCTGCTATAATAGTTTGGGAAGATTTAGTGACAAAATAGGAGAATACTATGCGAAAAACAAAGATCGTCTGCACCATCGGCCCGGCTTCCGACGATAAGAAAGTCCTGCGGCAAATGATAGAAACAGGAATGAATGTGGCCCGGCTTAATTTCTCCCACGGCACCCATGAGGAACACCACGCCCGGATCGAGCTCTTGAAGGAGCTTCGGGAAGAAATGAATGTGCCACTGCCCATCATGCTCGACACCCGGGGGCCCGAGGTCCGTATCGGCCGGTTCGAGGGACGGAAAGTTACGCTAAAAGACGGAGCCCAGTTTACACTAACCACCGAGGAACGTATGGGCAGTGCAGAGATCGTCTCCGTCAACTACGCCAATCTCCCCTCCATACTAAAGCCTGGATACCGCGTTTTATTGGACGACGGCAATATAGAATTATTGGTGGAGGCGATAAAAGACGGGAATATCATCTGTCGTGTACTTCACGGAGGCCCCCTATCAGATCACAAGAGCGCCAATCTCCCGGATGTCTGCCTGGACATGCCGTTTTTGAGCGACGCAGATAAGTCGGATATGCTGTTTGCCATAGAGCATGATCTGGACTTCATCGCTTTGTCATTCGTACGGACCGCCCAGGATATCGTGGACGTGAAACGCTTCCTGGCGCAGAATAAGGGGGAGCATATCGAGCTCATCGCCAAGATCGAGAATCGCTCGGGGATCGAGCATATCGACGAGATCATCCGTCTGTCGGCAGGGATCATGGTGGCGCGTGGTGACATGGGAGTGGAGATCCCCTTTGAGGAACTGCCGCACCTCCAAAAGGAACTCATCACCAAATGCTTCACGGCGGGCAAGAAGGTCATCACCGCCACCCAGATGCTGGAATCTATGATCCGCAATCCCCGCCCCACCCGGGCAGAGATCACCGACGTGGCTAACGCCATTTACGACGGCACCAGCGCCATCATGCTCTCAGGGGAGACCGCCGCTGGCCGCTACCCGGTGGAATCCATCAAAACCATGGTGAAGATCGCGGAGCGTACCGAGAAAGCCATTGATTACAAGGAAAAATTTGAGCATATTCATCCTGGTATAAACTTGAGCATCATCAACGCCATCAGTCACGCCACCTGCACCACCTCCCACGACCTGGAGGCGGTGGCCATCGTCACCGTCACCCGGACGGGGAGCACTTCACGGATGGTATCCCGCTTTCGGCCGGCGACTGATATTGTGGCCATCACCCCTGTACCCCGAACCTACCGCCAGCTCGCCCTCTCCTGGGGTGTCACACCCCTGATGAACGAGTACCGGGAAACCAGCAAGGAGCTCTTTGAAGACGCTGCCAACAAGGTCAAGGAGGCCGGTATCGCCATGGACGGGGATATCATCATCATCACCGGCAGCTCGGATCGAATAGGGGAAATGACCAACACACTCCAGATACACGTCATGGGCAATATACTGCTGCGGGGTAAGGGAAACAATTTGCCTCCTGCCACCGGCCGTCTCTATGTGGCCACGGGAGTCGAAGACCTTTACCACAATTTTAAGGAGGGGGACATCCTGGTCATCGAGAAGACCACTCCGGAGGTCCTGCAAGTGGTCAAGAAGTCCAAGGGCATCATCACCGAAGAGGAGATGGACCAATCCGGCGCTGCCGCCGCGGGGATAGCCATGGACATACCCGTCATCGCATCGGCCTGGAAAGCGCTCCAATTGGCCAAAACCGGGTGCATGGCCACTATTGACGCCACAAAGGGGATCGTGTACAACGGAGATATATGCAAGTTGCAGCGTTAATAGGTTTTTAGAATAAAAAGAATCGGGGGGAGATAGTATCTTCAAAGAGTTTAAGGCTTTTATCACAAAGGGCAATGTTTTGGACCTGGCGGTGGGGGTTATCATGGGCGGTGCGTTCGGAAAGATCGTCACATCACTGGTCAATGATATTCTCATGCCACTGATCGGTATCCTACTGGTCGGAATCAGCTTGAGTGAGCTTAGTATCACCGTCAACAACGCCGTTCTACAATACGGTGTGTTCATTCAGAGCATTATCGATTTTTTGATCATCGCCATCAGCGTATTTCTATTCGTAAGGCTTATCAGCAAAATGAAGCGAAAGAAGACCGCCGAGCCGCCAAAGCCCAACGCGCCCACCAAACAGGAAGTGCTGCTCACCGAGATACGGGATTTACTGAAGGAAAACACTTAAAGATTGTTTTCAACTGCTGCATATACTAAAAAAACCCCGCTGAAACACGGGATTCTTTTAGTTTTTGATTAGCGTATCTTACAGGCTTTCTTCCAATACCGGTATACATCCCCGCCGCTTTTGCTCACATAGTGATCGTAGTCAAAGCCTGCCTTCAGCAGCTCTTCTTTTGGCTTGGGGCGTTTCCGGTCATCATCCCCCATGCAATCAATGATGTACCCGCCGTTTTTAACGACACGCGTAAGACTTGCGATTTCCCGCTCATAGTTCAGTCCCACCACGTGGGCAGACATCGCGATATCAAACGTATCGCCTTACTACTACATTATCGATAGACTCCCGTCCGATCCTGTCACGCATATACTCCCGCAGTCTGTCGGTGGGTTCGCTGGCGTATACCCTTCTGGCCCGTTTCGCCGCAGCGAATGCCAGTCGTCCCGTACCGCTTCCCACATCCAGCACTACTTTACCGGTAAAATCAGTAATGGATAGTAGGCTTTGAGGATCCCAGTCGCGTATATAGGAGCAATTTTGTGTTCATTACCTCGGGATACAGATAGACGATAAATGTATCGACTGTATCTAGAAACCGTTTTTCAGCTTCTCTGACATCACCGGGGAATAAGAAGGCGGGGGCGTTTCTTGCTAAAGCGTCCACTCTTTCCACAGACTCCGGACATTTGGTCTCGTAATACCAGCGAATTATGGGATGGTACGCAAGGATAATACCTAGATACCGGCGATATTGTGTATCCTCGTAGAACGGGTTGTCGCAAAACCCGATCAGATGCCGCAGAATCCATCGGTCCATCAGCAAGATACTATTGATCGAATACTCTTTTGCGTGTATCCAGTTTGATGACATATTTTCCTCCTTATATTGAGAGCTACGATACTACCCTCCTTGATTTTTTTGGGTTATAGAGCCTTTATTTTTCATCTCAATCTTCCTTTCCAATTCAAATATCATAACGTCATAGACGGAATGACCAATATAATTAGTTTTTATCTACTAATTATTGATTTAAACATATTACTTTATTTATATATACTGAATTTGGTCGCAAACCGTTTTTTGACCTTTGTCATTTTTTATGCTCGACTGCGGTCAATTATATCCATATGAATTTTTCTTGTCCCACATCATTACAGAACGCGCAACGCTGACAGCTAAAACAAAACCACCTTCACCGACGGGTATACTTTGGTATAAAGTAATGATTGATAAATACAATAGCAGTCAAAAAAGCCTGCAATCAAGGGGAAGATACCGAAATAGAACTATTGTAAACATACTAGTTTATTTAAATTATTAAAAGCATGTGTATTTTTCTCTTATGACTTTTGTCGGTATTGTCGCTTGAAAATATTCATTTTACTAAAGAAATTACGGAACTAAATATCCTCTATCTGAAATCCTATATCTTCCAATCCCGCAGCCTCGGTATATTGTCAAATGTACCATCATCTTATGAGCATCGTCAGAACAAACTAAATGATTTCATTATTAACAAAACAACCCGTTAGAATTCTATTTTTGTCGTAGCCAGAAAACCCTATCTTTATGGGCATTTTCGCTATATCAATACCTGTCTTTAAATAGATGGTTAAACAATTTAATTTGCTCGACTTTTCATTTTCGCGTGGTCTTTCATCATTTGACTTTGTTCAGATATGATGTTTGACATTCGTCATTTTATTCATTCTATCGCATTTTCAGCCATATGCCCGTCCGGTACCGTATTATTTTGCTTTCTGCCGAAGGAAATAGGCGTACATGCCATTTCCAGTACGTATTTGATTCCATGACCAGCCTGGACGCTCTTCTGGATGGACATTTCGTTTTTTACAAACGTTTCGGCGCCTCTAGCGAAAGCCCCTTTTCATTATCACTATGTATTTCTGTCTTTCTTCATTAGTATACGTTTTGCCCCAGCCATTGGCTGCTGACAATAACTGATAGCCATGATCATATGTCTCGCTGTGGGGATTGGCGAATTTAAACGCACCATTCTCATGCTCATCGCCATATCTTCAGGTGAATATTCGCATAGATCGGCTTTTATGAATGTTACCGTATAGGGGCTACCGGTAAACTATTTTCTGCTCCGGCCGGAAGCGTATCACTGATATCGATTCCAGTGTAGGTACTGCCGTGTAGAAAAAGCGGCATCAGAATAAGCTCCAAATATCCATATCTACGGGATTATTTAATACGCCAGACTCGCCGCACCAGAAACTCCATATAGCCAGTATTGCACCTGCGGCGCCGAAAAGTCTGTAGAAAGGAAAGTCGATCGTCTCATTTATTTTTCATGAATTACAGCGCTTCAATCAGCGCTTTCCAGTCATTATCCGATATGTTTCTGTCAATGGCGATGCGAAGAAGGTCCCGCAATGACGGGCATTTATTTATATAATCGATCATATCCTTCGGCAACGTAGAGCGATCCGCGGCGGCAGCCTCGAAAAAAGTAATTCGCTCCTCCCGGGTCAAGTTCAATCTTTCCGCCAGCGCCTCCAGATCTTCTTGTTTTGGCGGCGCGTAATTTTTGCCCTTTTCAATATTGCTGATATACATGCCTGTCTTTTCAATCGCAGAAGCCAGTTGTTCCTGGGTCAGTTTGGCTTTATTTCTTTTTACCCGGAGATATTCGCCGAATTTGTATGCCATTCTGCATCCCCTTTGCTAAATTGTTTAATTTAGTGGTTTATATATTTATTCTTATCAATAATCAGTGCGAAACCACTCGTCAATTTTGACTATTGTCATTTTAAAATAAGGTGTCGGCAATACTTAAAAAAGCCGTTCCTCTCAGTATCAAGGCTGACTAATACTCATTCATTTGACACTTCTCTTTTCGTTATCTATGTCCAATTTCCAATCAATAGTTCGCTACAATGCCGCTGGCTGAATCCCGTGAAATAGCAGGGGTTTTGGTAATATTAAATACTCCAATTTACACGTTTATTCTACATCTGTCGAAGCACTCTGTCAATGTATTTTTCCACGTTGTTTTTTGACTTATGTCAAGTCGTTTACGTTTTTTGTAACTGATATTCTCTATAATTCTCACGCTGTAATTCAGGGGGAGAAAAGTATATTGTGGTTGATTGTGTGATTCAGATTATTACAAAATAATACGTTTATATAAGGGGCATAAAAGTATGGAATTGGATACACTCATCAAGGAGGAACGCATCATGTTTAAGAAGACAGCCGCCATACTGCTCTCCATGATTTTATTACTGCCGCTATCATCCATAGCCATTGCCGCCACCAACGCGGAAGCCCCTGTCATTAGCTCACAGCCAGCAGGGGTGACGGTCCTGATAAATGAAGCGGCTGATCTGTCTGTCACTGCCAGTGTAACTCTAGGGTCGCTTTCCTATCAGTGGTACAGTAACGATGTGAACGACAATACCACCGGGACGCCCATAGGAGGAGCAACGACGGCGTCCTACAGCGCTCCGACAGGCACCGCCGGAACAACATACTACTATTGCATTGTGCTCAATACGGATAATAGCGCGACAGTAGATACCACAACAGAAGTTACCACCAATACGGCGGCAGTTGTTGTCAATGAGCCGGTAGACGCGGAGACACCCACCATTGACGCCCAACCCGCTGGGTCAACCGTTCTGATCGGAGAAGCCGCAAATCTATCCGTCACCGCCAGCGTCGGTACGGGGACGCTCTCCTACCAGTGGTACAACAACGCGGCCGACAGCAACGCGGGAGGCGCCCTCATAGCAGGCGCTACCAATGCCACCTACAGCGCCCCCACAGGCAGCGCTGGAACAACGTATTACTACTGCGTGATCACCAATACGGATAATACCGCTACAGGCAATACTACAGCCATAGCCACTACCAATACAGCTGCCGTCTTAGTAAATCCTCCGTTAAATGCAGAGGCACCCACCATTGATGCCCAGCCTGCAGGAACAACCGTATCGATCGGCGAGGTCGCCACTCTCTCTGTTACCGCCAGCGTCGGCGCGGGGACGCTCTCCTACCAATGGTACAGCAACGCCGCTGACAGCAACGCAGGAGGCGCCCTCATAGCAGGCGCCACAAACGCCACCTACACCGCGCCTACGGACGCTGAAGGCACGACCTATTATTACTGTATCGTCACTAATACGGATAATACCGCTACCGGCAATACTACAGCTACTGCCACTACCAATACCGCCGCTGTCATCGTCAATCGAGACGCCGAGACGCCTTCCATTGACACCCAGCCCGCTGGAACCACCGTATTGGTCGGTGAGGCTGCGAATCTATCCGTCACCGCCAGCGTCGGCACGGGTACGCTCTCCTACCAGTGGTACAGTAACGCGGCTGACAGCAACGCGGGAGGGGCTATCATAGCGGGCGCGACCAATGCTACCTACACTGCGCCCACAGGCAGTACCGGGACAACATACTATTACTGCGTCATCACCAACACGGACAATACAGCCACGGGCAGCCTGACGGCTTCCGCCACAACAAATACGGCGGCAGTGATCGTAAATACGCCTGTAGACGCGGAGGCGCCCACCATTGACGCGCAACCTGCAGGAACAACCGTATCGATCGGCGAGGTCGCCACTCTCTCTGTTACCGCCAGCGTCGGCGCGGGGACGCTCTCCTACCAATGGTACAGCA
>Ga0207799_100086_pt1 | contig 118621 bp, 85 predicted proteins | sample TtanPargueraPR_4_FD_187742 | JGI IMG/M metagenome (GOLD analysis project Ga0207799, IMG submission 187742) | Aerobic enrichment media microbial communities from Bioluminiscent Bay, La Parguera, Puerto Rico - Tt and M2 (SPAdes) | ecosystem: Environmental > Aquatic > Marine > Unclassified ...
CTGGAAGAAAAAGATTTTCCAGTTGTGCATGAGCTGGAGTTTCTTGGTAAAGATGTTAACGAGATAAGTGGTGTACATAGACAGGAAGAATTGGATTATGGATCTTGCGATAAAATATGCATAGTGGTTTAATACTATAGAAAAGTTAGATAAAGAATACGTATTGAGTATAAAGCTTCAGAGAATATGGAGCAAAATAGTACATACTTTGAAAGAGTAGGTCTTCCTGAAACCAGTATCACAACCACTGGAATACCAGCTTTCTGTGCATTGTCCAGTGCAATAATTCTTATAGTCTTGGATTTGTGTTTAGGTATTTTGTTATGTAAATGAGTTTCAATACTTAAGGATAATATTCTTTTGGGATTTTTGTTGTATAGGCGACTAAATTATATTATAATGGTAAAATCAAATTCTTATTAGTTTCAAGTTTTTTAGGGGAGGGCGGAAAATTTGGACTTGTCATTAAACCTTATTTTCAATAGAGATATTCTTGATCAAAGCAGTGTTATTTCAAATCAGCTTAATAAGTTTCATGATAATTCATTAAAGATTTTAAATGTATCCCATCATAAACAATTTAAAGTGAATTCTTTATATTCTTTATATCCGTACCTTTTTTCTGAAGACTTCCCATCAATATCTAATGATGTTTTAAACAAGATATGTATTTGTAGTCATTTATGTGCTGAAGATATTCTGACTTTTGATAATCAACTGGATACTGATTTTGAACTTGATATAAAAAATATAGATCTTTTGTTTGGTAAAAACTTATCAATACAATATCAGACTAGAGTTTTGTCAAATTTGTTTGATGAGAAAAGTGAGTTTTGGGATTATTATGACAAGTATCAAAAAGAATATTTTAATGCAATAAAATTGGAAAGAAACCATTACAGAACTTTAGAAAAATACGAGTATGAAGAATTCCAAATAATAAGTCATGGCATTTATGCTCTTGGAAAATGGCCTGTTACAGCAATGGCTTTCCTATCAGGCAGAAAAGAATTTATTGGAGAATACGAAGATATTCTTGATATTTATGCAGAAGCATCCCAGCTTTTTGACGATTTGAAAGATTGGAAGGATGATTTTAAAGAAAAGAGATATAGTTGGCTTTTAAGCCAAATTATGATTAATCATAGCCTCACGGAGGATGCAGCAATAGAAGAACTGTCTGATGTTTTGTTTAGATTTGATTATGACAAATTGATTTTGGAAAAAATCAATTTGTTATGTGAGCATATTTTTCTATCTTCTGTGTGTAGTAAGCCATTTATAAGGTTTTTCAGGTATTTTCAGAAAAAAACCAATAACCTCTATAAAGACTTTTGTAAACTAAAAGGTGTTAATGCGAATTTCACTATCCAAAATTCAATATTTAATAAGGACAACCTATCAATGATCAATGTGGAAAGCTTAATTAACAAATGCATCAAAAATATTTTGAGGCAACAAGAAAAAGGATATTCTGAACTTGTCCACTGGGAATTTTTTTCTGAGCCGCTAGGTTTTAATGAAAAAGAAAATTTTGCAGGAGCTGATATATTTCAAAGAGCACTTGTACTAAATAATCTTATAGAAATAAAAAATATGGGTTATAATGTTCCATCTGAAGTTATCGAAAGTGAAGTGGACTATTTAATTTATAGAAGCAAAGACGGTTGGAAATATTTTAATGAACTCGAAGAATCATTTTGCACTATAGACATATATGCTGAAATGATAAAGCTGAGTAATAGTATTTCAAACGATAAGCTTAAGAAAATAATAAATGATTCTATAGGCGAATTAATTACATCTAATAAAAATAAGGATGGATATTTTTATACTTGCATTATAGACGGTCAAAACAGCACTTCAATAGGCAATAATATTGATGTTGCTTCTAATGCAAGTCTCTTAGATGCTTTGAAAGCTTATATGAATGAACAGTATAAGCAAATTGTCACTTCGGGTTTAGAATTGTTAGCATCACTACAAAATTTCGAGGGTTACTGGAAATCAGATTTTTATTTATCAGATTTTTATACCGGTTTTTTAATGTCTGGGATATTTAAGTATTATAAGAAAGATAATATAAATACCCAAAAGTTAGTAGCATTTATTCTTGATAATCAAAATGGTAATGGCTCGTTTGGAAAAAACGGCGGCACCCCTTTAGATACATCCTTTGCACTCTTAACACTTTTAAACTTTGATTATATTTTAGATGCTGATAAAATAAATCCTTTTATAGAAAAAGGATTTATATATGTTTTAAATTCTATTGATGAAGACTATATGATTAGAGGAAATGAGTTTTTTGAAATAAAAATAATTAAAAACACCGAAATATTAGATCCAATGGTTTATAAAAGCAGCATATTAACAACAGTAATATGTTTAAACTTTTTATTAAAAGCATCTCATTTTCTATCTAAAAAAGGGGGTAAAGAGTTTGATTAGAGTAAGTGATTATAATATTTACGTTCCTTTGAAAAATGAAAAAAACGAATACCTTATGCTTCATGGTTATTCAGGAGCACTTAGTGTTGTTTCTGAGGACATTTATTTAAATATTTCACAATCAAAAAATTGTAGTGATTTATTAGAAAAACTAACTGATAAAGAAAAAAATGAATTGATGGAGAACGGTTACTTAACAGAGAAGAGTAGTGAAGAAGAAATTGAGTTGTTTAAAAAAGTAGCTAGTGTTCTATTAAAAAAGTGTAAAGTCAGCGACTATTACCTAACTCTTATCCCAACATATAATTGTAATTTTAGATGTACTTACTGTTTTGAAAAAGGCAATTATAAAAATGGTAATAGCAATCTAAAGTTAAAAATGGATAGGCAAATGGTTGACAATATATTTAATAATCTTGAGGAATTAAAGTCTGAAGGTAAAAAGGTCATGTCTACTGTGTATCTTTTTGGTGGAGAACCTTTAATGAGAGAAAATCTTGATTTAATCAAGTACATTGTAGATATCGGCTGCAACAAAGGTTATAAATTTTCTGCTATAACAAATGGTTATGACCTTCAACTATATGAGGATCTTCTTGCTGAAGATAAGATATTTTCTCTTCAGATAACATTAGATGGCGATGAAGAACTTCATAATAAAAGAAGGTTTTTACATAATGGTGGAAAAACTTTTACTCAAATAGTATCAAATATTGATAGATGCTTGCATAAAGGAATCCGGGTTTCATTAAGGACAAATATTGATAAAACAAATATAGATGAAATTGAAAAGCTTATAGATTTGTATAATGAATATGGATGGACAGACAACAAGCTTTTTTCTTACTATTTTAAAAGCTTACATGCTTGCTATGAAGAAGATGAAAATAAAAGAATGTTTGATGATGAAGTTATGAAAAAGATATCTTCAATTCCTAATATCTCAAATAAATTTATTCTTAATTCATTTTATTCAGCTATAAATAGCTTTTTTCAATCTGTTTTAAATGATGGAAGGATTGCTTTGCATAAACCTATCTATTGCAGTGCATCTAGCAGTATGATTGTTATTGACCCTTTAGGTGAGATATATCCTTGCTGGGAAGTAACAGCAGACCCCAATAATAATATAGGCAAATTAGTAAATGGAAAAATATCCTTTAACAGTAACGCAAAGTATTGGAGGGAAAGAAACGTAATGAATATGGATAGTTGTGTGAAATGCCCATATGCTTTAATATGTTCGGGTAATTGCCCATCTCATGCTAAAGCTTACAGTGGAGATATATATTCTGCACATTGTGAAAAATTCATTAACATTTTCAATGAAGTATTACCTGAATTGTACCGAAATTACGTTAATATTAATAAGGCAAAATCAAATAAATAACTGAGCAACTGGAGTTTCAAAAAAATCGATTGCCATTTTTTGCATTGCAAAATAATGTTCTTATGCTTGGAAGCTTAAAAGTTTCCATAAAGGGATTTGTGGCAAATCTTTTAAGGGAAAAAACCTAAAATTAATTCCAACAATGGGAGGTGAGCAAATGATAAACAAACTAAATAAGAGCATAGATCTTAAAGTACTTGAAGATAGACTTGCTGAAGAACTAGAAGATAGAATTGAGTTTGGCTGTTACATAGGTAATGTTGATACAACTTGTTCATGCAATATTAACGTAAAAGCATGTGCTGTTGATATAAATATGGATGGTATTGAGGAAGATTGGCCAACTTACAACTTCGACCTTTATAAGTGAGAACCGGCCGGCGTTATTAAACAAATACAAAACTTTTTTCGTCAAACATATGTCTTATTGATGGAACAAATACATTTAAGGGAAAAAACCTAAAACCAATTCCAACAATGGGAGGTGAGCAAATGATAAACAAACTAAATAAGAGCATAGATCTTAAAGTACTTGAAGATAGACTCGCTGAAGAACTAGAAGATAGAATTGAGTTTGGCTGCTACATAGGTAATGTTGATACAACTTGTTCATGTAATTTTAACGTAAAAGTATGTGGTGTTGATGTAAATGGGGATGGTTTTGAGGATAATACGAGACGTTCGACGTCGACGATAACTAGGACTGGTGATACTACTAGGACTGGTGATACCACTAGGACTATTACTAGGTATACTGGGTCTGGTGATTCAACTGGTACTATAGTGAGAAGCGGCCGGCGTTAACAAGTTAAATCATATACATTGAATATAATAACTAGATGTATATGATTTCTCGAAAAGTTAAATAAATATAAAACTTTTTTCGAGAAACCTATAGGTACATACTTGCATTGTAAAGATACATATTGGTTTTTTCCCTTATTTTTTTATATGTTTGTATTAACGTGTTTTTCTTTGTTTATCGAATCAGAACTTACTAATTTGTTTTCAGCTTTAGCTAAAAGGTGTTTAGTAATAAGCCTTTTGCATCTTTTATTAAATTGTTTTCGGAGATGAAATGTAGAATGGATAATAGTATACCAAGATTAAAAGAAGGTATAGTAATCAGAGATTTTGATACTTGCAGTGAAGACAAGACCTATATTTTAAGCTTTCAGGATATAAATTGGCAGATATCCGATTATTTGTATGGAATTATATCTCTTATTGATGGAACAAATACATTAGAGGATATTGCTAAAGAAATGTCTGTTAAGATGAATATATCTATTGAGGAAGAAAACATAAAGAGCGTTATTGATAAATTTATAGCTAAGAGGGGGTTGCTTGTAGGAACTGAAGACTCGTACAAAAAAGCAGGAAAGAAAAAACTAAGATATTTATGGTTAAAGGTTCCTTTGATTAAAGCAAAATTTGTTCAAAAATTTAGTGTTCTTTCAATAATGTTCAGACCTCGTATTTTGTCTTTTTTCTTTGCCTTCATTGCTTTTACTTTTATATACATTATATGGGATGTATTTAAATCTCCTCAAAACAACAATTATAATATTAATTATATTTATGTATTACTTGTTATGGCGATAAGCACTTGGTTTCATGAATTCGGACATGCATCTGCCTGCATGTATTATAATCTAAAGCCGGGAGAAATAGGATTTGCATTCTATTTTACCATACCTGTTTTATACTCCGATGTTAGTTGTGCTTGGAAATTAAAGAGAAAACAACGAGTTTTAGTTGATGTAGGGGGGCTATATTTCCAACTATTGTTTCTAAGTATTTTGTTTTTTACCGGAATATTCTTTGATATCAATATTCTCAAAATGATTGGTATACTCGGTTTTTTTTCAGTACAAAGAGATTTAAACCCTATAATTAAAATGGATGGTTATTGGATTATATCTGACTTGTTGGGTATACCTAACCTTCATCAGGTTACAAGCGAAGCATCAAAAAATGCAATTTTAAAGATATTTGGAATTGAAACTCAAAAAAGTTCAATAACTAAAATAGGTAAAAAAGAGAAGATATTCTTTGTTTTATATGCTTTGTTTTTTACTATATTTATTTATTTTACTCTTTTTATGATTTTAAAATTTAGTGTCAACTTACCCGGTATTTTTTATGATGAAATAAATCAGATAGTTTATGATAAATCAATTCCTTTGGTGGATAAGGCATATTTATCTTTTAATATGCTTGCACTTTTGGTGACATTTTTATTAATTTCTAGAGTTATATACAGTACTTTTTCTGGATTATTTAGAACAATTATTGAAATAATCCGGAAAATCATTGCTTCCAATACTAAAAAACAAAAAAATATGAGTCAATGAGAACCGTCTCAATTGACTCATTCATGGTTTCAATTATACTACCTGTAAAACAAAGAGAGTCAACAAGAACGTTCTCGTTGACTCTCTTTTTCAATTATTCTACAACGATTGATTTTATTAATGTTCTTTCATATGTACTTCCATCTTCAAGAGTTCCTTTTATATCAGTACATATATTGTAAACGCCTTCTTCAGAAGGGATTTTTATATTCTCAGAAGTTTCGTTTTCAGCTTCTTTTGAGTATACCTTTTTACCTTTTTCAAGTTTTTTGCCAGTTGATGATTTGCTTATAACTGTTTTAACTTTTTTGTGTCTATCAAAAGTCTTTGGTGCTTTTTTACTATCTTTCATATCGATTTCAAATTTGATTTTTTCGCCTTTTTTAAACTTGTTTTTGTCGATTGCTAATTTTGCTTTAAATGCTGAATCGTATTTTACATTCAAGAGGTATGCGCTTGTATCCTTAGATTTCATTTTGATTTTCCATTTACCTGCCTTAGGTTTTTTAATAGTCTTCAAAAAGTGAGACGCGCCTTCAAATACACCAGTATCTTCTACAGGGGTGTTGAATACATATTTTCTATTGTCTGGTGATATGATTGTTAGTTTGACGTCAGAATTTGAATTGATCAAATCTACATCAATTGATTTTACTGATTCTTCTACTGAAAACTCTATCTGACCATCTCCCTTAAACTCTCCGCCTCTTAGAAGAGTATCATTAATTTCTTCCTGGTTTGAATTGCTTTTTTCGCTAGATGACATATTCTCCGTAAAACTGTTTTGTAAATTAGTTATTCTTTTATTTATTTTGCTTGTTGCAGACATAATGCTTAAAGCACTATTTAAATTTCTAAAGTTAAATGTTGGGTTTGAAGCCAATGAAACATTCTCAAAAGAATTATATCCAGCATCAAAACTCGACAAAGTGCTTGGTGTATTGCTATAAGTACCTATAATAGGTTCAATATATTTCCATGTGTTTTTTGCACTCTTTATACTAAAATGATCAAATTTACCTGTAAAAACATGCTCGCCATAAGGTAATTTTGAACTTTCAACCAATACAACTCCATCATTTGGACCGTAGGATTCCAAGTACAGATTTCCGAACCAAGTTGCAGAGAAGAAATCGCCATCGTCAGTTCCAGCACCGGTAAAATAGCGTACAGCTTTTATTCCTGGTGTTACATCTGTTTTACTTCTGAAGTTTTTCATATATGCAGTTTGAAGTACATATGTAGCATCGTTTCTATGTCCCATAATCTCTGCAAGCCAGTCTGCATACCAAGTGTATGCAAGGTCTGCAAGTGGTGATCCCCAATGAGGAGAACTTAGTGTAAATACTTTGTCAACATATTTATCCGCGCCATAATGAGCAATTGCACTAGTTGAATCTACTCCGCCTTTACTATGGCAAACAAGATTCACCTTGCTTACTTTATAGTATGCACATATCTGTTCTAATTGTTTTGCCAAAACACTTCCGTTTAACCACATATTACCGGGATCTCCATCAGCATCACGAAAGTTTACAAATGCTGTCCTAAAACCTGAGTTATAAGCATAATTATAAGCATCGTATTTACTAGACCACCAACTCTTGGCGTTTCCTCCCATTCCATGAACAAATACAATTACTGGCTTAGATGGATCGATATTTTTTGGAGTTTGTCCAACATAATAATCTCCCTCAGCGCCATTTGGATTAACGTTAATCAATCTTGGGGCATTAGCTGCCATAGCACTTACAGAACTTAACAACATTGCAATAACTAATACTGGTACAACTAAAATTCTTTTAAATCTCATTGTAAATCCCCCTTTTTAAAATTTATTTTACTGTATAATTTTACTATAATATAGGGGACTTGTTAATACTTTTTTTAATTTAAATTTTTTGTATAAATTAATATGGTAAGTTGTAAAATAAAAATTTCTTTTCAGAGTATTTTAAGGTTTATATTTTATGATTTTTTATATACAATATATACATAGAATTTACAACACATTTTATGTTCATGGGTGCATATTTTAATTGTGAGACATATTATGGAAATAACATCTGCGTAGAGGCTTAGAGAATGTTAACGAAGCGAAGGATTAGTCGAATCACTTTTCTTCTTAGTAGCGAGTTTTGATTCGACCCGTAGCGAGTTATACATTCTCTTAGCCTAGGTTGCATAGGCGAGCAGTGTAGCGTAGCGAAACGACCAGCCTCGGAGCTTTAGTTATTGGAATAATATGGTCCACGATGATTAAATACACCCTATGTTCATTTTTATTTTTGAGAAATCATGTATATGTGTCTATTGCTTCTTAATACGAACACAAAGTTCAATATGGCAAAGAGAGAAGGGATACTCATAAGAATATTAATAGTTGAAGATGAAGTCAGACTTGCTGATACTCTCCGTGAAATAATGCTTGAAAACAAGTATTTAGTAGATGTCGTGCACAATGGTAGCGATGCCTTAGATTATGCACTTACGAACCTTTATGATGTAATTGTATTAGATGTAATGCTACCAAAAATAAACGGTTTTGACGTTGTAAAAACAATGAGGATGAACAAGCAGCAAACCCCTGTAATTCTGCTTACCGCAAAAGATGAAATTTCTGACAAAATAAAAGGTTTAGACAGTGGGGCAGACGACTATTTAATCAAACCTTTTTCAACTGATGAACTACTCGCTAGAATCCGTGCTTTATCGAGAAGGCAAGGTGAGGTTATTATGGATTCATTAAAATTTTGCGATTTAACGCTAAATCTATCTACCTATATGTTGGAATGTGGTGACAAATCGGTACATCTAGGATATAAAGAGTTCGAAATACTCCGTATTCTTATGTTAAATCCTACAATTACTGTGCCAAAAGAAACTTTAATAGTAAAGGTATGGGGTGAAGAGTCGGATGCGGAAGATAATAATGTTGAAGTTTATATTTCATTTCTAAGAAAAAAATTTACCTTTTTAGGTTCAAAGGTTATAGTTTCAACAGTTAGAAAAATAGGTTACTACATTGAGGAGGCATCCCAATGATTGAAAAATTAAAAATTAAATTTGTGGTAATAAACATGGTTCTAGTTAGCGCTGTACTCATTGGAACATTTATTATAATTGGTACTTCAACATACCAAAGTTTAGTAAAGGATAGCCTTATTGCTCTTGAGGAGGCTCTTTCTATGCCTGATATTGAGAAAAAGCCCAAAATTCATATTAGACCTCCAACAAATAATCCCGCTGATGACATAAAAAGAAAACCTATGCTTAACAATGTAGTTTTTAAAGTATTATTAGGGCCCGATAACAAAATTATAAGAACAGAAGGAAATATAGAAATATCTCAAGATGTATTAAATCAGCTAGTCAAACAGTGTATTAATGCTAATAAAACAACAGGTACCATCCTAAGTCAGAATTTTCGCTATATGATGAAAAACAAATATGGTAATAACGAAATTGCATTTTATGATTTAAGCCCAGAGAAAACAATTATGTACAATTTGCTAATGACTTTTGCATTAGTTGGCACTATTAGTTTGGCAGCTTTTTTTATAATCAGTCTCTATTTGGCTAAATGGGCTTTAAAGCCTTTGGAAAAATCGTGGAAGCAACAGCAGCAATTTATTGCAGATGCCTCCCACGAACTAAAAACCCCACTTACCGTAATCCTTGCAAATACAGATGTTTTGGCATCTCATAAGGATAAAACAATTCAAAGCCAAGTTAAATGGATAGACTATATAAAAACAGAAGCTACAAGAATGTGGGAACTAGTAAATAATATGCTGTTTTTAGCTAAATCTGATGCTGCAAAAGATACAATAGTTAAATCTTCTGTCAATTTCAGTGATCTTGCTTGGAGTTGTGTACTTCCTTTTGAATCAATTGCGTATGAACATCAAAAAAAGTTAAAAATAAACATCAGCCCTAACATATATTTAAAGGGCGATGAAGACAAACTTAAGCAATTAATCGCAATTCTTTTAGACAATGCTTTTAAGTACTCTGAAATGAAGGGTACTATAAAAATTGACTTAAAACAAAAGCAGGATAAAATACACCTTAAAGTAGCGAACACCGGCAAAATAATTGCCCCACACCATCTAGATCATTTGTTTGAAAGGTTTTACCGTGCTGAAGAATCTAGAGCTAGAGATTGTGGTGGGTATGGACTTGGTTTATCCATTGCAAAAAATATTGTGGACATACACCATGGCAAAATTTCAGTAAAAAGTTCAAAAGAAGAAGGAACAGTATTTACCGTCCTTCTTCAGTAGATTTCTATGCTGTAAAAAATGTTAACTTGCTTCTTTTACTGTATTTGTTGCCTTCTATCATTATCTATAGGTTCGCCGCCTGCCTCAGGTTTTTGCATACCTTCAGGTCTGCCATCTCTAGGACCATGTATGCCTTCAGGTCCGGCATCTCTAGGATCATACATACCTTCAGGTACGCCATCTCCTCTAGGACGATGCATACCCCCGTGGCCAAAGCCATTACCGCCTGTGGTTTCTCCGGATTCTGACATCCATGTTGTGATCTTGGAAATTGTAAAATCTACTACCTTATCTCCACTATATGCACCCTCTGTATAAAGACCGTCCATTTCGTTTCCTGTCGAAGTTCCGCCTGTAGATATTGAATAAGCTGTATCCACCTTAATAGCAGGCGAACTGATTACCAGCGACTGGTATTTCTTTTTAGGAGCAAAAGTCACAATGGTATTACCCTCACTATCCTGTAGATTAAACAAAGTGCCTGCCTGCTGTGCTGTAGAATAAGTCATTGAAACAGAAGCTTGAGTTGAGGAATCAGAAGGTGCTTGGGCCATTCCTGAGCTTCCTGCAGCAATTAATGTCCCACCAGTGATGTCAAATATGCCATCATAGTCTAAAGCACCATTTCCGCTGTTTGTCGGTCCATTTACAATTACTGTACCAGCCGTCATATAAATTGAACCGTTTGAATCGAGTCCATCACCTGAAGCATCAACCGATAAATATCCGCCATTTATATTTAGCTTGTAGTTTGCTGAAGCGGCGAAATCATTCTGCCCGGGACGTCCATTTATTGATGAACCGTCATTTCCTCCTGCAACATTAATTCCATCATCACTTGATACTATATTTATTTTTCCGTCTCTAATAGTTATCAATGTACTTTCTATTCCTTCATAACTTTTTGCAATGTTGATATTTCCACTTCCTATTTCTATAAATGAATCCGCGTGAATTCCATCATCTCCTGATGAAATTGCGATATCAGCACTGGCTATATTGATGCTTACTTTGCTGTGTATTGCATCGTCCGAGGAATCTATCGATAATTTACCTCCGTTTATGGTAATATCTGAAGACGCTTTAATTCCTTTTGCACTTTTAGATTCAGAATTATCGCTAGTGGTTGCTGTACTGTCCTTCTGTTTTTCCCAAGGTCTACCCATTTCTTGTCGAGCTTTATTAGCGCCGTTTGCACTGCCGCCATTAGTTGTAATGTTGAAATCTCCGTCGGAAATCAGTACAGATGTTTCTGCCTGTATGCCGTCTGCACCCGCTATTATATTAAAGGTTCCTTTCTCTATAACTATAATACCCTTGTCGGTTTTAGTGTCATTTGTTGATTTTAAACCATCCCCGTCGGCTTTAACAGTCACATTTCCATCTTTAACCGCTATCATATCACGTCCAACAAATCCATCATCGGCACTTGTAATATTAATATTACCGCTTATAATTTTTAAGTCATCTTTGCAGCTGATTCCATCCTTATAATTAGCTTTTACAGTAAGTGTTCCAGTTCCGTTTATAGTAAGGTCATCTTTACTGAAGATAGCTGCACTTGGCTCATCACTTTGAGCATCATTAAAAACATAATTTTCTCCGTCTGTTAAAAGGTTCTGAGTTCCATCATTAAGAGTAATAATAGCTTTTTCAGCTTTCTTGATGTAAATTGGTGCATTGTCATTACAGCTTATTTCCATTCCGTTCAAAACCAACCTTACAATGTTCTTATCCTCAGAATTAACAACAATCTGACCATTATCTAGTTTTCCGCTTATTACATAGGTGCCTGCAGCTGTAATGGTTATTATACTTCCATCAATCGTAGCACCTGAACCGCTTAAATCGGCACTATTTCCATTAAGCTTAATATAGTTGGGATTGTTTGTTGCCCAACTGGTTGAGTTGTCATCTTTATCAAATTTAACCATATCAGTCGTAACCGGATTTGAAGATGCGGCAGTGCTTTCTGTAACAGTGGTTGTACCGGTCGCTTCCGGAGATTTTGCTTTTGTATATGTTATTGGATTTCCATCACAAGATACCAATAAACTTGAACATAAAAGCAGTGTAAATATTTTTAAGTATAAAAACTTCTTATTCATAATTTTATCCTCCTATTTGTATCAATTTTTAAGTAGTACACTAATTGATTTATATTTAGTGTCCGTTATCTATAAGTATAGTCTAAGTTCCAAAACTTAAATTACTCTTAAACAACAAAATATAAGGGCGGGGCATATAGCCCCCTTTTGATTTTATATCTTTTTAATATGTTCTAAAGAAACGGAATAAAAACTCCGGGCTGTCAAACCATAAATCTACACACAAAAAAAGGAGCTATAAAAACTCCTTTTTTTGTGTGTAGATTTACATTTTGAGTTAGGTGATTCCTAAAAAATAAAACTTTGCAATTGCGGTTTCAAAAAATCTAGATTTACATTTTTTGCTCTGCAAAATAATGTTCCTCTGTTTGGAAGCTCTAGTCTTCCATGAAGGGCTTTATGACCTGAATACTGTATAGGTTATTTTTTGAAACTGCGTTATCTATAGTTATTGGAAATATTAATATTTTCCCCTATAACCGCACAAGAGCGCCCATTTTTTTTGGCTTGATAAAGCATTTTATCTGCTCCATCTATAAACTGTTTTGAAATCTCTTCTATATATGACTGTGGTTGTGGAATATTAGCAAAACCTGTATCCTGTATTTTCAACCCACAAACACCCATGCTGCAGCTAATGGAAATACTGCCAAAATCACCTTCAATTTTCTTTCCCTTTAAATACTCGTAGATTCTGTTTGTGACAATATTTACATTTTCCAAAGGGGTGTTTGGTAAAAGAATTGCAAATTCATCTCCGCCATAGCGACCGATAATATCACTTGGACGGGTAGATTTTTTTAATATTGAGCCTATTATTGACAGAGCACGGTCACCTCCAAGATGGCCTGCAGTATCATTAATTTGCTTCAAATAGTCAACATCCAGCAAAATTAAGCTTAAGGGACTTTTTTGATAGAAACGTGAACGAATCTCTCTCATCAGTTGTTGGCTAAAGAATCCCCTCACATAAACACCTGTTAATTTATCTGTTGTAGCTGAAGAGTATAAATATGCATTTTGTAAAGCTGCAGCGGCCTGATTGGCAAAGATGTTAACAAGTTCAACATCCTCAGGTTTAATATCATTCTGTTCTAGATAGATAATTCCCAGCACTGCTTCACCCACAGCCAAAGGTATAACTGAATACTTATCAGAGGAATATACTTCGTTTTTTATAAGTACATCCTTGATTTTCATTACTTTTATATTTTCAAGACAATTTTCAACCGTGGTTTTGTTGGAAAATTTACCTGTGGCTGCGCGAATTTCCAGATTTCTTCCATCTTCCAGCGTCGCAAGAAAAATACCTGATGTAGAAATTTTATCGAGGGTGTCATCTTCTTCAGGCAATACTGCCAAAAAAGAGTTTACTATGTTTAGTAATGTTGTTATCTCAAATAGAATTTCCTGGATTAAATTTTCTATCATCTGTATCTTATGTAATTGTGGAGTTATATCAAGGATGTATCTTAAGCCTTGCCGACTCTTGTAAAGCATTTGTAATGTGTATGCCGATTTCAAACCCACGTCTACCCACAGTAAAAGTTTTTCCGGGCCATCGGATTTGTCATGATATCCTTGTATATCAAGAGTTCTCATCATTTCTCGTGGTGGATGCTCGCCGGAATAGCCTGTCTGAAGTATAACCTGTATATATTTATTAAATTTACGAATTTCTTTTACAACTTCCTCTCCTGTCATTCCTCCAGGCATAAAGTAATCCAGAAGCACAAGGTCAAAAGGTTGACTTTTCACCATTTCAATAGCTTCTGTACCATTACTGGCAGTTTTAACTTCATAACCTTCTCTTTCCAATAACGTTTGAGTTGCTATGCTATAGTCCTCCTGATCATCTACAAGTAGAATTTTCTTACCATTTGAAGCTTTTCTGGAGTTTATTCTGGACATGCTTTATTCCTCCTGTTTTGTTGGCAAGTATACGATAAATGATGTCAAGCCTTTTTTGCTTTCTATTTCAATATTCCCTTTAAATTCATTTATAATATCATGAACTATGCTCAAGCCCAATCCTGTTCCTTCTCCAAACTGTTTAGTGGTAAACATGGGCTCAAATATCCGGGGCAGGATTTCCTCTGGAATTCCGCATCCGGTATCTTGTACTGTGAGCTTTGCAAAAGCATCTCTAGCACTTTCAAGTTTTATTAATATGTTTCCTCCATTAGATTTACACGCATCAATAGAGTTTATTACAAGGTTTGTTATTACCTGTATAAGTCTTTTAGGATCACCATAAAGATTTATAGAATTATCATAATCTGTTACAAGCTTGCAGTTACCTTTTTTTAATGCAAAGTCCAATACTGATAAAGCATCTGAGATAACATCGGCAACATTAAATAATTGAGAATTTGAAGTATTCATATTTACTGTCTGAGCTTTAATTCCTTTAATAAAACCGGCACTTTTTTCAGCTGCCTGCTCGGCAAGTTTAAAAAATTTCATCATATCCTTAGCAATTGATTTGTGGTCATCAGGGAGGACCTGGTCATTTTCTATCGAATTATCATACTCATAAACAAGCTCATTAAGTTCTTTTAGAGACGAGCGCAATGTGGCTAAAGGTGCGTTCATTTCATGGGCTATACCAGCCGTGAGGCGTCCAAGAGACGCCATCTTTTCTGAAACAAGCAACTTTTGCTCATTTTCTTTCAGTGAACCGTATGCCGACTCAAGTTCGCTATTGATTCTTTTGAGCTCTAGTGCTTTATTCTCCATATCCTCTATGATCATTACACCATTAATTGCAGTACTCATAATTTCACTCAATTGTTCATATGCCGACGAATCCTTAAGATTATCTTCGAACAACACAAATCCTATTTGTCTATTCTGAAGATACAAGGATTTTAAAATCATACTAAAACGGTTTTCATATGAAATTATTCCTTCAGGAAGAAGTTGTGCTGAAGGAAATATTGCAGTGTCCGAGTTTATGTCCACGCATTTTTCTTCCTTGTATGCTAGTATTAGCCTTGCTTTATCTGTTGAAACGCCTTTATTTTCATAGAACGAAATGTAGCAAGATGAAATACCAACTATCTCGAAGCCAATTATCATTCTGTTTATAAGGTCGTTCATATCAACGGCATTACTGATTATTTGCTTGAATGAAATAATACAAAAATACCTATGGTCTCCTTGTAGCCTTTTATTTAATTCTGAACGTATCTGCATGTCTGCAATAAGATTTGTTGCTTGTCTTAAAATAATCTGCGCCTTTAAATACCCTGCTCTGTTATTTTCGAAGATATAGTCGGTAATATAATATAATAGCAATATCATGTCCATAAATATTTTCATATTATAATTATTATTATACTTATTTGTAAGAAGCTTTTCAAGATGATTTACAAAGACAGGGGCCTTATCGCTATTTGCTTCATTTAAAAATTTAGACAGCAAGTCGTAGAACCATGATATTTCTATATGCTCTGGTATATTCAATATGTTCCTTACAACATTTTCTGATTCAACAGTGTTTATATTATTTAGTATTTCCGGAATTTTTTCTACGACAAGTTTTTTGCTGAATATATCCTCTTTCATTACCGGATTGCTTTTACAGCCACAGGACTGGCGGACAATCAATCTACACGGCATTACCTCAATTTCAGAAACCTGAATACCATTTATTTTCTTAATTAGAATTTCTATACCGCGGCTACCTAGTTCAAAGAAGGGGGGATGAACAGTTGTTAATGAAGGCTTATCCGCTTCCTCCCCGACCTCGTCGTCAAAGCCTATAATAGGCATAAATGGAAGGTTATACTTTTGCATAATTGACGTTACAAACCTTGCATTCATGTCATTATATGCTGCAATGGCATCAATATCCAACGTCCATAAATGCTTAAGTTTCATTATGCCTTCGTCATTATTAAAAAATATATCAGTAAATATAATGCTTTCGTCAATAGGAATTCCATATTCTTTGAGCGTAGTAAGATATGCTTTATATCTTAATTCTACACCAAAATGTGTTGTTCCACGTATAAAAGCAATCCTCCTAAATTTATGCACCTCTATAAGATGAATTATGGCTTCACGCATTGCATTAAAATCATCCCATACAATACTGGTTACACCTTCAATTTGAGTCTCAAGGCTTACCACTGGAAGATAATCATACTTGTGCACAAAATTTTCTGTATCCTCTGGACTGGAAATCCAGTTAATATTTCCTGTCCAGATAATAAGACCATCCAATTTATTAGTGTCTATAAAATCATATATTTTAGTGGCTTCCGATTCACCGGGAAAATTGATCATACCTCCCGAATAAATGATAAGATTCACATCATATTTTTGAGCAGCACTCCTAAGACCTTCTATCTGAAGCATCTCCCTGTAACTTACCCTATTGTTTTTTATGACTCCGATAGTTGGGCGTATGCTTTTTCCATCAGATAGTCTAGTAGTTTTAAAGTTTAGACTCATGTTTTATACCTACCTTAAGTGTTTCATAAAAATTCATTAGTCAAAATTTATAGTTCAAACCTAACAATGAAGCTATAAAGCTTCAAACATGGGAACATTAGGCGGTTTCAAAAAATAACCTATACAGTATTCAGGTCATAAAGCCCTTCATGGAAGACTAGAGCTTCCAAACAGAGGAACATTATTTTGCAGTGCAAAAAATGTAAATCTAGATTTTTTGAAACCGCAATTGCAAAGTTTTTTTGGAATCACCTTATTACAGTTTAATAGGCAAAAATATAAAAAACGACGTCAAGCCTTTTTTGCTTTCTATATTAATACTTCCTTTAAACTCATTTATCAGTTCATGAACTATGCTAAGTCCCAATCCTGTTCCTTCACCAAAGGGCTTGGTAGTAAACATAGGATCAAAAATCCGTGATTTTATTTCCTCAGGTATTCCACATCCAGTATCCTGAAAGGTGAGTCTGGCAAATCCGTCTCTATTATTCTTTATTAGTATTGATATAGTACCTCCATCAGGCTTACAGGCGTCAATAGAATTTATAACAAGATTTGTAGCCACCTGAACAAGCTTATTAGGATCACCGTAAAGCTTGATTGAATTATCAAAATCCGTAACAAGCCTGCAATTTCCTTTTCTTATTGCAAACTCCAATACTTTTAGGGCTTCTTTAATAATCTCGGCAGCATTAAATACCTGTATATTTGATTTGTTTATATTTGTTGTCTGAGAATTAATGGTTTTTATAAATCCGGCGCTCTTTTCTGCAGACTGAGTTGCTAATTTTAAGCATCTCATCATATCGGCTGTAATTAACCTATGATCTTCTGGCAGAACACTAGGGTTTCCTATTGATAGGCTGTACTCGTGTATAAAATCTTCAAGTTCTTTAAGCGATGTGCGCACAGCAGCTAGTGGTGTGTTCATTTCATGTGCTATTCCCGCTGTAAGACGGCCTAATGAAGCCATTTTTTCAGAAATAAGGAGCTTTTGCTGGTTTTTTTTCAGTAAACTGTATGCCGATTCAAGTTCACTATTGATTGTAAATAATTCACGGGCCTTGCTTTTTAGTTCATCTATCAGGATAGAGCTGTGTATGGCATTACTGATTGTTTCGGTTAGTCTTTCATATTCTGTATAATCCTCTAAAGTATCGGAAAATAATATAAATCCGATGTTTCTTTTCCTAAAATGCAGAGGCTTTAAAACATAATGGAATCGTTCATCAAAGGGCAGTACTTCTTCCGGCAAAAGTAGTTTCGAAGGATAAGGGCAAGCATCCTCTGAAATCATTATGTTTTTGTTTTCGCTATAGGACATCAAGAGACGGGCCTTTTCAGTTGAAATGCTTCCGTTTTCATATAATGACAGATAACAGGAAGAAATTCCTAAAAATCTTAAGCCCTTTGCCGTGCTTTCCATAATTTCATTGATATCATATGTATTGGCTATTATCTGTGAAAATGTAATAATATCATAATGCCTCTGGGTCTGTTTTAATCTTTTGCTCATTTCCGAGCGCACTCTCATATCTGCAATAAGAACTGTACCTTGCTGTAAAAGCTTTTTTGCCTTATAATAATCTAAAGTGTTATTCTTAATCAAGGGATCTATAAAAAAGTGCATTACTATAATTATATCTTGAAAAAGCTCTATATATTTTTTGCCCTGTGTATAAACTAACAGGTATTTGATGTAATCAGCAAAAACCCCTTCATCTCCTTGAATATCATCCAAAAATGCTTTGAGAAATTTTTTAGACCAGTCCGAATCCATGTCATCGGGAACAGCAACAAAATATTTTAAAAATTCTTCGAATTTATCAGCATTAATATTGTCTAAGCCATGAAAACTTATATACTGCTTCAATTTTTCCTTATATAAATCTTCTTTCATCAGGGAACTGCAAGGACAGCCACAGCTTTGACGAACTATTAAATTGCATGGAATATATTCTGTTTGTGGAGTATTATGTCCTTTTATTTTAGCAATTATTACTTCTACTGCACGTTTACCCATCTCATAGATTGGTGGACGTACTGTTGTTAAAGAAGGATTGCCTGCCCTGCTCTCCGGGTCATCATCAAAACCAACTATAGGTATTAAGGGGAGATTTCTGGCTTTTAAAATTCTATGTACTGTTCTTGCACTCAGATCATTACAGCATACTAGAGCCTCAATACCTGTATCCAACAAGTTTTCTATTATGCTGATACTCTTTTCAAAGTTGTTTTTTATTCCTAGTTCAACAAAAATACTTCGATCCATATTAATGGCATACTGAATTGTATTCTCAAAATTATATAGTTCATCATGGTTAATAACAATTTTCGGATCTATCGGGATTCCATGTTCCGTAAGTGTTTCAGTATAAGCTTTATATCTTTGGTATATACTTGAAGGTTCATTACCCATAAAAGCTCCGATTCTTTTGTATTTATGAACTTCTATAAGGTGCTTCAAAGCCTCTCTCATACCATTGTAATTATCCCACAAAATGCTTGTTATACCGTTTATTTTGTTTTCAAGGCTTATAACCGGAAGAAAATTGTATTTTTTAACAAACGCCTCAGTAAATTCTTCACTTGCATGCCAACTTATATTTCCAGTCCATATAATAAGCCCGTCTAATCTGTTTTTATCAACAAAATCAAAAATAGTAATGGCTTGTAGGTCTATGTCATCTGGAGAAACAATCATACCCCCACGATATACTATTAAATTGACACCGTTTTCATCAGCTGCATGTTTCAGCCCTTCAACAAAAAGTATATCCCTTTGATCAGACATGTTGCTTTTTATTACTCCAATAGTAAGTCGGTGTGAGGTTTTCTTATTTAATACTGTTGTAGGTTCAAAATCACATATCATACTGGATACCCTACCTTTAAAGACAGTAAATTATTAATAGTACACTCGTACTATTATAATGATAATCGGTATTTTTCATAAAAGTATTAATAGGGTTTGTTACAAAACTAAAGAATTTTAAGAATTAATATTAAAACATTTCTTGAATTTGCTTACTAACAATAATATAATTATAAATATTAGCAAAATTTGCTATTGTTTGAGGTGAAAATGTTGAAAAAAGCATATTGGAAGTAATGGGTGACTACATAATAAAAAGTGTTTTTATCGAAGTTAGGAATGTTCAAAAAATAAGTTTTGGCTTTGTATAAAAAAAACTTCATTTGATAGTGTTTTCAGAATTTGAAAATAAGAAGTTATTTTTTCGTTATTCCTTAAGTAAGTAGGCGAAATTCAGATTATATTTTGCAACATGTAAAATAATGGGGGCAATTTTATTATGATCAATTTACCAGGATATGAAATTAATGAACAGCTTTTCAAAAGTTTTGATACAACAATCTTTAAAGGAAAAAGTAGTTTAGATAATACTGATGTTATTATAAAAGTCTTAAACAGTGAATATCCTTCAACGGAAACACTAGGTAATTTTAGAAGGGAATATTTTATCACAGAAAGATTATCCGGCGATAAAATTATAAAAGCATCTAAACTTGAGAATTTTAATAATAGTTTAGCTATTGTTATGGAAGACTTTGGAGGTAAATCTTTAGCTGACGTCTTAAAAACTAATAAATTGGATATAAAAGAAAAACTGGTGCTTTCTATTGGCATAGTTGATGCATTAATGCAAATTCACGAGCAAAAGGTGATTCATAAAGATATAAACCCTTCTAATATTATTATTAACACGAAAACAAAACAAGTAAAAATTATAGATTTTGGAATTTCCACCAATCTTAAAATGGAAGAACCGCAAAACTCATCTTTTATAGAGGGGACAGTACAATATATTTCACCTGAACAGACAGGAAAAGTCAATAGGGTAATAGACTACAGATCGGATTTTTATTCTCTTGGTATTACACTATACGAGATGTTTACAGGAGTATTACCTTTTGATGGAGATGAACTAGAAATAGTCTACGGTCATATAGCCAAAATACCAAAAGAGCCTAAGGTGATTTGCAACAGAATTCCTATTGCTATATCAGATATAATCTTAAGATTACTTGCAAAAAATGCTGAAGATAGATATCAAAGTTTATCGGGCATAAAATATGATTTGTTATATTGTCTAGAGAATCTAGAATCGGAAGAGATGCTAATTAGCTTTAAAATTGCACAGAAGGATTTTTTAAACAGATTTCAGATTCCGCAAAAGCTATATGGAAGAGAAAAAGAGCTTGAAGATTTGAGAGAAATATTTGAAGATCTAGAAACTACTAAATTAAGATTGTTATTGGTATCTGGTTTTTCCGGTATTGGGAAAACTGCATTAATAAGGGAGATGAATAAAGAAATAATAAATCAGGGAGGTCGCTTTATATCAGGTAAATTTAATCGACTTCAGTCCAACATTCCTTATAGTGCTTCAGTTTTAGCTTTCAGAGATTTGATAAGAAATATACTCTCTGATAAAAAGAATATTGAAGTATGGAAAAACCGATTAATTGAGGCATTAGGCTCAAACGGCAAAATAGTTATGGATTTTATTCCTGAATTGAAAGAGATTATAGGTGAACAGCCTGAGGTACCAAAGCTTAACCCTGTGGAAGAAAAGAACAGGTTCCAGATGGTATTTGGTAATTTTATAAGGGTGTTTGCAAGAAAAGAACATCCTCTGGTAATGTTTTTGGATGATCTTCAATGGTGTGATTTTCCAACTACAGATTTCTTAAATTATATTCTTACTACCATGGAAGCAGAAAACTTTTTGATTATTGGAGCGTATAGAGATAACGAAATTTCTGAAGGACATCCTTTAATGTTAATGCTCGATCAAGTGAAAAACATTCCTGACGGATCAGATTTTCTAAAGCAAATATATTTGGAGCCACTGACGGAACAAACAGTAAACCAGATGGTTGCAGATACATTGAATTGCCATAATACAGATACTTGTACTCTTACAAGTTGCTTATACAGAAAAACCAAAGGTAATCCGTTTTTTACCATACAACTATTGAATTCATTATATGAAAAAGGTTTATTTAAGCTTGATGAAAATGAATTTTGTTGGAAATGGGATATGGAGCAAATGAATGAGGTTGAGATAAGTGACAATGTTGTTGGGTTTATGATACAAACTTTAAAATTGCTTTCTGCCGAATCATTGGATATTATTAAGAAAGCTTCCTGCATAGGGAATACTTTTGACATAAGAACTCTTTATTATTTATGTGGTGAAATTAAAAATATCTCTGATGCACTATGGACAATAATTGATAAGGACTTGATTGTGCCTTTAAATATTAATTACAGGCTGCTTCATATGCCAAAAGAGGAATCCATAAAGCCGGATATGGAGATTAAATTCCGCTTTAGCCATGACAGAATTCAGCAGGCAGCGTATTCAATGATATCCGACGCCGATAAGTTGCTGATTCATCGGAAAATAGGAAAACTTCTGATTAATTTATATGCAGACCAAAATAATCTAGATGATAACATCTTTGAAGTAATCAACCATTTAAATATTGCAAAAGATTTAATACAGAAAAAAGATGAACGTATAGAACTGATGGAGTTGAACTATTCAGCTGGTAAGAAGGCAAAAGGCAATATTGCATATGAAATTGCAAACAATCATTTTAAGGTGGGAAAAACACTATTAACGGAAGAAGAATGGAAGGAATATCCTGGTAGGTTGTTTGAATTGTCTTATAATTTAGCTGAATCAAATTATTTAGCTAGGAATTTTGAAGAAGCGATTGAACTTTGTGAGGATTTATTTATAGTAGCTACAGACAATATCCAAAAGGCTAGTGTATACTCCTTAAAGGCAAAAGTAATTGAGTTTAAAGGCGATAAAAAGGCAAAAGTAGTTGAAGAAGTTGGTAAAGGACTCAAATTGTTGGATGTTGATTTGCCAATCGAGGCCTCTGAGATTGAACAAAAGCTTGGTGAAGGCATAGGTAAAATGGTTGAATATATAGGCAGCTCCAGTATTGAAAATTTGGTCAATCTTCCGGTTATGACCGATAGAAAAAAGATTATGACCATGAAGATGTTTTTCCAGTTACAAGCGACCGGATATCAGTATAACCCATCTCTTAGTTTTTTGATGCAGGTTACAGTATTTGATATGGCAATAAATTATGGAGTTACAGAAGTAACCTGTAAGTATTTTTTGGAGTGTGGAATAATATTGGGTTCAGTACTTGGCAACTATGAGGTGGCTTATCAATTAAATACAGTTAGCTTTGAGCTCTTAAAAAAGTTAAAAGCCGATTCTTTTAAAGCAGGCTGTTATTTTATATTTGCCAATTTTATTTCTCACTGGAGAGCTCATTTTAAAGAGTGCCTTGATTATTATGATATGTGTTTCAAAAGCGGAATGGAAATAGGTGATCTATATCATGCCGCTTTTGCAGTCGCCTTTAAGGCATTCGTAAACCTATGTGTTAATAATAACCTGAATGATTGCAGAACTGAAACCGAAAATACATTGAAATTTTTGAAAGGTTCAAAAGCCAAATTTTTGATAGTTATGCCTGAAATTGCTATTCTCGCAATTAATCAATTACAGTCAACATACGATTTTGAGAAAGAAGATGTTATATTAAAAGAACTTAGCGACAATCAGGATCTAACGTTTCTATATGTATTTGGCCATTGTTGTCTGATGGTAAATTATATACTGGGTAATTTAGAGGCGGCAGACAAGTGGAGTGCTTTTACTGAACAGTATTTCCAAGCTGGAACAGGTTTTTATTCGCTGCCGGATTTTTATATGTTTAAATCCTTAACGCTAATAAAAAAATATGAAAAAGCAGATGAAAAAGAAAGAGAAGAAATAATTGAAGCTCTTGTTAAAAATATTGAAAAGTTAAAAATGTGGTCAGATAACTGCCCTCAGAACTTTTTACATAAATATCTTATTGTGCGAGCAGAGTTAGCTAGAACTCAAAAAGAGCCTGTTGAAAAAATAATATGCCTTTATAAAGAGGCATTGGACTCCATAAACCCTGGTGATTTTACAAATATGAAGGCACTTATTAATGAGCTGATAGGAGAATTCTGGATTGGCAGAAATGAAGAATTTATCGCAAAGGCATATATAAAAGAGGCATATTACTTATATTCACAGTGGGGCGCGTTCTCTAAAGTGCAAATATTAGAATATAAATACTTCAGGTATTTTTCTGAGTTTGACAAACTTAATTTTAAATCTTCAAACTTAGACTTAAGACATTCACACACTAAATTTACTGAGGTATTATCTTTTGATGTTGGGTCTATATTAAAATCTTCACAGGCTATTTCAAGTGAAATAAAGATAGATAAGCTTCTAAAAGTTCTTATGCACACTATTATTGAGAACGCAGGTGCACAATCCGGATGTCTCTTATTAGAGAGCGGTGTGGATAGGGATTTTTTTGTAGAGGCTTTAAAAAGCAGAAATTCTGAAGAGATTCAAGTTATGCAATCCATTCCGTTTAGTGAAAGCACAGATTTTTGTCCTGAGTTAATCGAGCATATAATAAGAACTAGGGAAAGCATTGTAATAGATGATGCAAAGAAGGATCAGAACTGTCAAAAATATGAGTATTTTATAAAAAATAAAACTAAATCAGTGATGTGTATACCGATAATATACCAGAATGATTTAAAAGGTATTATCTATCTTGAAAATAACCTTATGGGAAATGTATTTACTATGGAGAGACTCGAAACATTAAAAATAATATCATCACAAATATCAATATCTATCGAGAATGCACGACTTTACGAAAACCTCGAAGAAAAGGTTAGGGAAAGAACTCTTCAATTGGAACATGCAAATAATGAACTAAAAGAATTGGCATTACGTGATCCTTTAACAAAACTTCATAATAGAAGATACATGTATGATTATGTATCAAGCTTACCTGAAGAAATTGCTAAATCAAGACAAGCAGCATGTGTTGAAAGACAAAGAAGAGATTCACATATAGTAGATGATGTACTAGGTGTATATATGATAGATATCGATTTCTTTAAGAAGGTAAATGATACTTACGGTCATGCAGCAGGAGATGAAGTGCTGATTGCAATAACCAGGGCTTTGAGAAAAAATATAAAAAGTGAAGACTATTTAATGCGCTGGGGTGGAGAAGAGTTTTTAATCATACTTAACCAAACAAAAGTTGAGTGCTTGAAGGCGTTTTCTAAAAGTATTTTGAATGTTGTAAGACAAACCCCTATAGAATTAGGTGAAGGCAAAAAAATAAATGTTACCTGCTCAATTGGATGCACATATTTACCACTAGATCCGGAATTAACAGAAGTGGTTAAATTAGAACAGATTGTAAATGTTAGCGATCTTGCCATGTACAAAGCAAAAGAAATGGGAAGAAACCGTTCAGTTAACATCAATTTTAAAAACCTGAGAGATTTAAGCGGGGAAGAAATAAAGGATTATTTGATGGAGTTGACAAAAAGCGCAGATATTGATGCAAGATATATTACCATTGACGAAGTAATCTAAAGAAATATATATTTAAATGAGCCAGAGGGACGGTTCTCGTGGTTTAGCGGATACAATTATAAGCTCTTAAAGTAGAGGAGAAAATGTAAATGTATAACAATGGGTTTGTTTATAAAAACAACAGATACGGGATAGATTTCAAAAAAACAGAAAGTGAAGATGATGGATATTTATATGCTGTTAATATTAATGATTATGGAGACAGAATAAAAATAAGCCCTGAATTAATAGAAAATTATTTTAAAATTCCTTGCGATGAATATGATGATTTTATTAAAGAAATATATATAATTCCTGATTCAGAAGGTTATAAAGAACTTTTAAAGGTTATGGAACAATTAAGAAAAAAGTGTATTAGTATTAAGAAAACAATTAAGGAAAATGAATAAGAGCTATGGGGACGGTTCTAGTGGTTTAGCGGATAAATATAAACTTATAATAGTTTATTTAATCATCGTGAGACATATTATTCCAATAACTAAAGCTCCGAGGCTGGTCGTTTCGCTACGCTACACTGCTCGCCTATGCAACCTAGGCTAAGAGAATGTATAACTCGCTACGGGTCGAATCAAAACTCGCTACTAAGAAGAAAAGTGATTCGGCTAATCCTTCGCTTCGTTAACATTCTCTAAGCCTCTACGCAGATGTTATTTCCATAATATGTATCACAATTAAAATATGCACCCGTTTTTATTATTCATTTACAAAAAATTTGGTATGTGATATTATCAACTTATGAGTTTGCAACTTATAAGTTGATAATAAGAGGTGACATTAATGTTTATAGGTAGAGAAAAGGAATTGGCAAAGTTAAATGAAATGTATTATGGCGATTCTTTTGAGCTTGCTGTTATATATGGTCGTAGACGTGTTGGCAAGACTACTTTGATTAAAGAATTTTGTAAGGACAAAAAATCTATTTATTTTATTGCACGTGAAGCAAATGATATAATTAACATAGAGAATTTTAGTAAAGATGTGTTCGGTGTTACCTCGCACGAAACGGCCGAAATGGCAAAGTTTACAAACTGGGAAAGAGCTTTTTCATATATTTATAACATTGCAAAAAATGAGAGGATAATTTTAGTTATTGATGAATATCCATACCTTGCTCAGGCTAATAGAGCCATTTCTTCTATTTTACAGGCTCATATTGATATGGAGTTCAAGGAAAGTAGATTGTTTTTAATTTTATGTGGTTCATCTATGAGTTTTATGGAGTATCAAGTGTTAGGATACAAGAGCCCTTTATATGGAAGGCGAACATCTCAGTTGAAAATAAAGCCTTTTAATTTTTTTGAATCAATGCAGTATCATAAAAAGTTTAGTAATGAAGAAAAGGCTATAATTTATGGAATTACGGGAGGTATTGCTGAGTATCTTTCTAAGATAAAAGACGGCAAGTCTCTTAAGGATAATATTATTGATATGTTTCTAAATGAAAGTGGCCATTTATATGAAGAGCCTGCAAGTTTATTAAAACAGGAATTAAGAGAACCTAGTATTTATAATAGTATTATTATAGCTATTGCAAAAGGTGCTTCTAGGTTAAATGAGATTGCTACAAAGTGTGGAATGGAGAGCAATAAGTGTTCAAAGTATATTGCTTCTTTAATATCACTTGGAATAGTTAGAAAAGATAAGCCTGTTAATGATGAGAATGGAAGAAAAAGTATTTATGTTGTTGAAGACAATATGTTTAAATTTTGGTATAGGTTTGTACCTGATAATATGACACATATTGTAAGTGGTAATCCCGAAGTACTTTATGACAAGATTGTTAAACCACAGATTTCAAACTATATGGGAGCGATTTTTGAGCAAATATGTATTCAATATCTTATTGTGCAAAATTACAAGGATACCTTACCTATTATGTTTGGAAAGATTGGTAGGTGGTGGGGAGGAAACCCTATCCTTAAAAAGCAGGAAGAAATTGATATTATGGCAATCGATAATAATGGAAGTGCAATATTTGCAGAATGTAAATGGACGAATGCTAAGGCTGATGTAGGGGTTTTAGAAAACCTTATTAGACGTGGTGGTCTCTTTAATTATCGAAATAAGTATTACTATATTTTTTCTAAGAACGGATTTACTGAAAAATGTATTGAGGAAGCTGAAAAAAACCCGGATGTAAAATTAATCGAGTTTAAAGATATGATAATGTAAACAAAACCGACAGTATACATTGCTGTAAAATCAGTTGTAAGATGTGGGGTCTTTATGTTTAATGATTTTATAAAAAATTACAATATAATAAGAGATATTTTACGAGATTGCTTTCTTTACGGATGCTTTTCGAGGGAAGGGTTAGAGGATAAGAGAAATGTAAGTTCTAGAAAAGTCAGTTATGAAATGCATCGTATACAGCAGTATGTTGAGGAAAAATACATAAAGGTTGATAAAAATGGAAGATATAAGCTTTTGAATTTAACCTACGATTTTATGAAGCATTCAGATAATTTCCTTGTAAATACTTACATGACTAAGAGCTTTACGCGTAAATACATTTTGACATACTTTTTTATTTTATTATATCTTCAGTCTCAAGATACTCCTTGTTCACTAAGTACAATAGAAAATGGATTAGCCAAAGAGGGCAGTGATTATCTTAACAAAATTAGCAGCAAGACATATGAAAGAAAACTTTTAGAAATGTGTCGTGAAATAGGAATTTTAAATTATACTGTGCAAAAAAGAACAAAGTTATATTCTATTTCTCGTGACATATTAAAAGAACTAAATACATTGGAATTAAAGGATTTACATATAGCGATCAGTTTATATAATAATATAATATTTCCTGTTACAGCAGGTTACTTTAGTGAAGAAACACTAAAAAATTATATGTGTTATGAAAGAGGTATTAATGCAGAGAAAGTAAACTATTTTAACTACAGGAATGTTCACTATCATCCAATAATAGAAGAACAGATGTTGTGGGAGATTTTAAAGGCTATTCATAATAGAAAAAAAATAAATATGTACTACAATATGACTCAAAATAAAGATGATAAAAGCAGCAATAAGCCTTTGATTCCATATAAAATAAGGTATGATGTTAGGCACGGAAGACTTTATTTGATTTCATTTAATGATAGTAAAAAGTGTATTGTATCAAGGCTAGACAAGATAGAAAAGGTAGAAATTATAGACGAAACATTCAATAGAAAGGATTTTGATGAGGTTTATTCATATTCCATGTGTAACAGCTGGTCTAGTGTATCATTAGAGAATAGAAAAGAACCTGAGAATGTAAAACTTGAAGTGATTATTGATGAATCAACTGAAAACTATATTTTAGAAAAAATTATGAGGGAAGTTTCTGATGGAGTTTTGGAGAAAATTAAAGATGGACACTATAATGTAAGTTTTAAAGTCAATGACACTGGAGAGATTATTCCTTGGATCAGGGGATATGCAGGTTATTTGAGAGTGTTAGAACCTAAAAGACTTGCAGATAGAATTCTAAATGACTGGAAGGAGACCCTTTTAGCTTATGGAATTGTTTAATGAGGTTAAGAATAGGTATTTTCAGTTGGTTTTAAAAATAGTTAATGAGTGTGCAGATGGGAAAGGAAAAAGTGAAATATTAAAAATAATTGATGAGGGGGAGTTTGAGCAAAAAGTAATCGGAAAGAATCAAAAATCCTTTTCAGATATTATTTTAAATAGATGTGATGATGAAAATGAAAATTTAAACCTTTTAACCCAAAAAGAAGGGTTGTTTTATCCTTTATTAAAAAATGCTGGTAAACCACCTATACCAATTAGGTTTACAAAGCTTGAAAAAGCATGGCTTAAGGCTCTTCTAGAGCAAAAAGAAGTACGTATAATTTTAAAAAGTCAAACGATTGAAAAACTCGAAAAAGAGCTTTATCAATTCGATTCACCAATAAGAGATGAATATTTTGAAATGACAAACACAATAAAGTTGCCACAAATCAATAAAACTAAAATATATGAGGAAAATTTTAGAACCATACTAGATGCAATTATAAAAGAAAAACCTATAAGATATAACAATGTTGATAAAAATGGGAATGTTTATAAAAATAATTTATCTGTGCCAGTTAGTATTGAGCATTCTATGAGAGATGGAAGATTTAGATTATCTATGTACTCAATAGATGATGACCGTCCTATAATGGCTAATATATTTACATTATCAGATGTGAAAATAGTTGATGAAAAAGTAAATATAGATAGAGAAATTGCAAAAAAGCTAATTATAGAACAAAAGTACTCAGAGGAGCCTGTAATATTAGAGGTGACAGATAAAAAGAAGGCGATGGAAAGATGTTTTATGTGTTTTTCTGGAGTGGAAAGGACAGCAAGAAGCTTAGGCAATAACAAATATGAAATACGATTAAATTATTACTTATTTGAAGAAGAAAACCTTATAAAAAGCATTATTTCTCTAGGACCATTTGTGAAAGTGGTTTCTCCAAAGAGAGTTTCAGATGAGATTATAAAAAGAGTAAAAAAATCTATAGAACTATATAGCCAACCCTTTTAATCAAATGTAGAAGTTTGTAACTATATAAAAGTCAAAAAGTTTATTACATTATATCTTTTTTTCTTTTATAGTCAGATGTATATTCTTTCTCAAAAATAAAGATTAAATAATGTGATTCCTAAAAAATAACTGGTCAACTGCGGTTTCAAAAAATTTAGATTGAAGGGCTTTATGACCTGAATACTGTATAGGTTATTTTTTGAAACCGCCTAATGTAAAATGTTTTTCGAGAAAAATATAAGTTAAAAGTTGCAAACTTTTTGTCTGTTGATTTGAAAATTATTCTAGTATACTGAAATTGTTCCTGATTCATATGCAAAGATTTCAAATGGTCTTGCGGTGCCTTTTGTTTTAATAATATGAGGTATGCCTGAAAAAGGGACTCTATATGACCCTTAGTGTCGGAGGTTCAATTCCTCCATTACTGAAAAAGTAATTAGCTCAGTGGTAGAGCATAAGGAATGGAAAATGGGGTTCGATTCCCCAGCAGATGTAGGATCTGAATTGGTTATATGCTCGACTTTAATCGAGACTGTTAGCAAGAATCTATTAAGAGGGTTCTCATGCTTTTTCAGATACTTCTGAAAAAGTACCGGAACTAAAGCTATGAAGTATGTAGATACCGGGCACTACAAGCATTTGCTTATGTATGAATTTTATCTAAAGTCTTTGGGCTTAATGCCTAAAACTTATAGATAGAGGAATATATAACCACTTGTGAGTACTGTCCTTAAGCGATACTCCGCTAAGGTTTCGGGAGGGCTCTTTAGAAAGATTACAAGAATTATTAGTTTATTGAAAGGGTGGTTCAAAATGAAGGTAATTATTAAAAATGATGAAAGAGGCTTATTATTCAAGGACGGAAGCTACGTTAAATGCTTAAAGCCAGGGAAATATACTCTAAATCCATTTAAAAATTACAGTGTTACTGTTATGGATGTAAACCAAGCTTTTTATGTAGAAGGAAAAAACATAAATATGTTCCTTGAAGATAAAGGATTATTAAATGAGCTTACAGTTATAGATGTAAAAGATAATGAAATTGCCATTCATTTTGAAGACGGTAAGCTTGTAGATGTACTTAATTCAGATAAATATGCGTTTTGGAATGTATTAAAAAAGCATGATTTTAAAGTTGTGGATATTAAAGATCCAGAAATAAAGTCAGATATAGATTCTTCAATATATAAGAATTCTGTACTTAGATTTTACGTGGATTCCTTTGATGTAAAGAGCTATGAAAAAGGTATACTTTACTATGACAATGTAATGAAAAAAACCTTAGATGCTGGCAGGCATTTTTACTGGAAAAGTCCTGTGCAAGCCTGTGTAAAAACGGTAGATTTGAGGCAGCAACAGCTAGATATGACAGGACAGGAAATTATGACAGAAGATAAAATTACATTGCGTTTAAATTTTGTATGTCATTATAAAGTAGTAGATCCTTTAAAGATTGTAGAAATAAAAGACTTTGAAGAGCAACTTTACATAGTAATGCAGTTGATTTTAAGGGAATATGTTGGGGCTTTAAAGCTAGATGATATTCTTTTAAAAAAGCAGGAAATAGGAAACTATGTTTTAGAGAAATTGAAGGAAAAAAGCAATAGTTTTGGTGTTAAATTTTTGTTTGCCGGTGTCAAAGATATTATATTGCCTGGCGAAATAAAAGAAATACTAAATACCGTGCTAATTGCTCAAAAGAAAGCCCATGCAAATGTTATTACAAGAAGGGAAGAGGTTGCTTCAACAAGGAGCTTATTAAATACTGCAAAATTAATGGAAGAAAATCAGACACTTTATAGGTTAAAGGAGCTGGAGTTTTTAGAAAGGATTTGTGAAAAAATTGGTAATGTTTCTCTAACAGGGGGTAATAGCTTGCTAGAAGAATTAAATAAGCTTCTTTCAAATAAAAAAATTGGAGCTTAGAGTTTGAGATGAATTATTATTATATAATTCTTTTAGAGAATGAGCTGATGTAAAACTAACTTATAAATTAATTAGTAATAATTCTTTAAAAAGCAGAAAAAACTTTTGTTATTATAGCAGAAATTTTTTCTACTTTTTTTGTCAAAGTAAACCAGGGGTAAACCAGGGGGACGGTTCCCGTGGTTTAGCGGATACAATTATAAGCTCTTAAAGTAGAGGAGAAAATGTAAATGTATAACAATGGGTTTGTTTATAAAAACAACAGATATGGCATAGATTTCAAAAAAACAGAAAGTGAAGATGATCTGATATATTTCTTTTGAATTTGTGTGACTTAAGGATTACTTTTTCAAAGCCTTTATTCATTCTTATATACACTCCATTTGGAAATAATTCTTATGAATAGCTGAAATATAAAATGAAAATATAGTCAAAGTATTATTATCAGCATTCCCTAATTTAGTAGAGTCTAATAATACCATAATCCTTCTCATTCATCAAACACGACAAAAAGCACCAGTGTCACCACTAGTGCTCATGCCTGTTTATTTCTGTAACTTAATTGTATTCACTTTGTTTTTTAAACCTGACTATCATTAATAACAATATCTAATTCCATTAAATCCGACAAAAATTCAACCGGTACATAAGTTGACCCATTTTTAATTTCTGGTACAGTTTTCAACACATGTCTCATCTTCTGTTTACCGCACTCTTTATTTCCAATATGTAAATTGAAAGTTTTTGCTCCCTTTACAATATCAACTCTTTTGTCTTTACCTGTCCATTGAACTTCATAGTTTTACTCGTTTATTTCCAGCCTCCAGGTTCAACACTAATCCTGCAACATATCCAAATACATATCCAACCTTGCATTGATGTATCCTGCAAATAGGTTCTCCATTGCAGATAGGTTACGTTTTACATGATACTCATCAAATGCATTGTAGTAAGCAATTCTATCTGTAAACTTAATGTCAATAGGCGGGAATGTTGCCTTCATCAATTCAAGATTTACAAGCAATCTTCCGGTTCTTCCGTTACCATCAATGAACGGATGGATGCCCTCAAACTCAATATGGAAACGAGCCAGTTTCGTCACGATATGCTCAGCGCTTTTGGCAAAATCGTGTAATAACTGCTCCATTTTAGGTTCAATCAAATACGGCTGCACAGGCTGATGCTGAGCCCCCATAATACGCACCGGAACTCTGCGATACACACCACGGTCCTCTTTCTTGTCAGCAAGAACCAAGTAATGAATCTGCTTGATGATGCTCTCACTAATCGGAACATTATCTTTTACAAGTTCACTCACAAAATCATAGGCTTCTTTATGACCAACTGCCTCCATATGGTCTTTCAGCGGTTTCTGGTCAATGGTAAAACCTCGAAGTACCAGATCCGTTTCTCGCAGGGTGAGTGTATTTCCCTCGATGGCATTGGAGTTGTAAGTGTATTCCACTATAAACTCCTCATTGAGCCTTGCCACTTCTCCGGATGTCAACGGTCTTCTACCGTCCAATTCTATCTTTTTATGGTCAATCTGTGAGAGGAGGCTTTCCTTCGATTTGTAACGACCATCAGCAGGTTTCCTCGCATCCACAGGAATTTTCCATCCTCGTCCTTCCTGGTATGCTCCAGGAATTTTACCTTCAGAGCAAAGAACACGGATTCTTCTATCAGAAATGCCCCATTTTTCAGAAGCCTGTTTTACTGTTATGAACATAGACTTTCCCTCCAATCTAACATATAGTATACCACTTTAACGGAACAATATAAATAATATCGGAACAACATTTATAAAAATAACGGAACAATGCAAAACTATGATTTCTTCAAAAGTAGAAGTTTGTAACTATATATCATAAATATACTGATAATGATAGGGATAGGGAGTTTTTTTCAGACATAGATAACATAGATATTATAGTGCAATGTATATATGAAATGCCACCCCATATAGCTAAGAAGGTATTAATTATATTTAAGAGATTATGGTATACATATCCTAAAGAAAAATTTGGCTATCGTTCTTATTATACAGTTATAAAAAACCTTATACTAAAAATGTCTAAGAGTGAGGAAATTGCAAAAGAGTTTGTTGATGAATATCCGATGCTTCTTTATGCTGCTAAAATATCTTTGAAAGATAAAAAGTTATTGAATGAGAGAAAATATTGTCTTGAGTGGTTTAAACAAAACCGACAGTATACATTGGTGCAGGATACTTTTAAATACATTGGTATAAAATCATTAGAAGAAAAAGGTGAAGAGGAAAATGTATTACCGATAATAGCTCCACTAACTAAAAAGCAAAAGCAATATGTAGATATATTAGTGAAATGTATTAATGAGATATTTCGAGGTTTTTTTGAAGAAAAGTTTCCTGAGTGTATGTGTATAAAAAATCTGAAAGCTTCAGTATCGGGATATGCATCATTAATAAGCAAAAAGGCTAAAACCAAAAATGTGTGGGGTTATGTACATAGATATAGTATTCAAAAAATATGTATAAAGGAAAAACATTTCAAAAAAAATTCTTTTGCACAGGCATTGACAGTGATGATACATGAATTATGCCATAATTTTGGAGGAGATAAATCAGAAAGTTTCAGTTATGCACTTACAGAAGCATTATCGATAGTTATTAATAATCAGTTTATTATTGAAAAGTATAAAAAGTATTGGGAAAATATTTAAGCTTTTTATGGATAGTCTACTCACAAGGAATTCTTGTTAAAAGAATAATTTGTATCAATAACTACAAAACAATGGTTTATTGATAGTCATGATAAAAGTGTATATAATAAGAGTGTGATAAAATAAGAAAACGAGGTATACTTTTATGAAGCGTCAGCCTATAGGAGTAGATGATTACAAGGAAATTGTAGATAAAGATTTATATTTTGTAGATAAAACTCTTTTAGTAAAAGAGATAATTGATGATAGCTCAAAGGTTGTGTTGATTGCACGTCCGAGGAGATTTGGAAAGACCTTAAACATGTCGGTTTTGCGACATTTTTTTGAAAAGACCAAAGGAGATACAAGTTATCGCTTTAAGGAATACAAGATATGGCAACAGGGTGATGAATATATTAAAGAGCAGGGAAAGTATCCAGTAATCACTTTAACATTCAAGAATGTAAAAATGAGCAATTGGAATATTAATCTGGCACTGATAAAAGACGTAATATCTTCTGAGTTTATAAGACATTCATATATACTTAAATCAAATGCAATTGAAGGTAAGAATAAAGAGATTTTCGAGAACATATATAATGGGAAAGCAGAAACGAAAGACTATATAAATAGTTTGGAACTTCTGTCAAAGGCTTTATACAACTATCACAATATATTGTTAAGCTAGGAATTGCTTTTAAAGGCAAAAATGTTAAAATCGCTACGGTATAGATTGTTGCTTTTGCATTTTATTGTAGTGTTAGAACCTAAAAGACTTGCACATAGAATTCTAAATGACTGGAAGGAGACCCTTTTAGCTTATGGAATTGTTTAATGAGGTTAAGAATATAGCTTGTTTTTTTGGGAGTTTTTGTATATGGGAATACATTTATAATATAAGTGAAATTATGGTGTTGAAGAACAATATATGAAATAGTGGTTTGGAAAGGAGTGTCATGCTGACATGAAGAAAAAATTTAATGTCACAGGTCTATGTTTGCCAAAAAAGCATTACATGGTTAAATTAGATGATAGATTGGCTCAAATTAAGGAGCTTGTTGATGATGGGAATTATTTTACAATAAATAGAGCACGTCAGTATGGAAAAACAACTACACTAAAGGCTTTAAAGGAGTATTTGCAAAATGAATATATTGTAGTTGGCTTAGATTTTCAGAGATTGGGCAATGCTTCATTTGAAAATGAAAATATATTTGCATTGACTTTTGCGTCTTATTTTTTGGATGTGATTAAAAGAATGGAAGGGGCCTTTAAAGAAGCAATGAAAGCTACTTTAGATGAGTTGCAAGCATATGCCCAAGAAAAAGATAAGTCGTTTTCTTTATATAAATTATTTGTACATATGAATGAAATTTGTTCTGTTTCGGACAAACCAATTGTATTAATGATTGATGAGGTAGATAGTGCAACAAATAATCAGGTGTTTTTGGATTTTCTTGCACAACTTAGAGGGTTTTATCTTGATAGAACTGAAGTTAGTACATTTCAGTCAGTTATTCTTGCTGGTGTTTATGATGTGAAAAATCTGAAGCGTAAAATACAATCAGAAGATGATCATAAAATGAATAGTCCATGGAATATTGCTACTGATTTTGAAGTGGATATGAGTTTTTCTCAATCGGATATAGCTAGAATGCTTGAAGAATATGAACACGACTATCATACAGGAATGGATATTAATCAAATGTCATCCTTGATATATGAAGATACTTCTGGGTATCCATTTCTTGTTTCTTGGTTTTGCAAACTAATTGATGAGAAAGTTTTAAAAAATAAAAGTGCTGCTTGGACAAGAGAAGGATTTTTAGAAGCAGAGAGAATGATTCTGTCTGACAAAAATACTCTGTTTGATTCTCTAATAAATAAAATTATGGATTACCCAGAGTTGAATTCAATGATACATTCCATGCTGTTTACAGGTAAAAGTATTGTTTATAATCCTGACAATGCTGCTATTGATATAGCTATTATGTTTGGTTTTGTGAAAAAAGAAGGTGGAATTGTTGTACTTGCTAACCGTATTTTTGAAACGAGACTTTATAATTGGTATCTGTCCACAAGTGACGTACAGAGTATGGAGATTTACAAAGCGTCTCTAAAGGATAAAAATCAATTTATTATTGGCGGGCATCTTGATATGCGTTTAATATTGGAAAAGTTTGCTGTTCACTTCAATGATTTATATTCAGATAGTAATGCAACATTTTTGGAGGATGATGGTAGAAAATATTTTCTGCTCTATCTAAGGCCTATTATCAATGGGATTGGTAATTACTATGTTGAGTCAAGAACAAGAGATTTGCGTCGTACAGATGTAATTGTTGATTATAAAGGAGAGCAATTTATTATAGAAATGAAAATTTGGCACGGTGAAGAATATAAACGGCGTGGTGAGGAACAGTTAATTGGCTATCTAGATGACTATCATAAAAAAACAGGGTATTTGATTAGTTTTAACTTTAATAAAAACAAACAGATTGGTGTACAGGATATAGTTGTAGGAGATAAAAAGATCATAGAGGTAGTTGTCTGATAATCAAATAGTACTTTATTATGTTAAAACACAAGAAATAGGTATTGAAATAGTCCCGGAACTCCGATAAATATAGAGAGGTAAAAAAATCCAAGAAAACTAAATAGAGGTGAAACCATGTTTATAAAAAGTGGTGACATTGTATCTTTAAGTCATTATTCTAAAACTCTACAAATCAAGACTATAGTTGTAGATGTAAAGCGTGAAATTAGTGACGATATTATCTCGGTTAAAATTACTGGTGAGTGTGCAAAAAAAGACTTTATGAGCGATGATCCGGTTGTCTTAGGGATGGAAAGAGAAAATAAAGTATACATGACCAGCTGCTATGTGGTGGAGGTAAATACATATGAGTGTATAGTCAAACTTTCAGTAAATAACGAGGAGTTTGTGGTAAATAGCAGAGCCCATGAACGTTATCCGGTCTCTTTGCATGTTGATGTTTTTAGGGTTAATACTAGAGAAGAAAGTGCGGCTATTGCCAAAAACATAAGTTATGAAGGTCTTATGATATATTCAAAATATGAATTTGATGAAGGTGAAAATATAAACGTTGGTTTATATTTAAGGGATATTGAGGTTAAAGTAGGAGCTAAAATTATGTGGAAAATGACTCATAATTCAGGGTATGAGTACGGAATGAAAATTACCTATATAGACTATAATTCTCAAACTGTACTTTGGCGTTATATAGATACACTAAAAGATGCTCAGGAGGAATTTGTAAGGCATTTAAAAAATATGATTTAAATAGATTAACGGCATGAATTTTCAATATATACAAGTCAAAAAGTTAAAGCAACACCAACAAAATAATGAGTATAACTTAATTAAAGATAGAACTTGTTTTACTGTAAAATATAGTAAGTGTTAAAAAGAGGGGGGCAGCCTAATGGCTGCCCTCATAAACATAATTTGTAAAGGTGAAGTTTCTTCCAGAATTGTTATCCCAATTGTCTGCCGAATCCTTAAATGCCATATTTATTTCTCCTGACCTTGTTACTGGGAAAATCAATTCATATTGTTCACCTGATAGTTTGTGCATTGGATACTCCTGAACATTTTCCCAGTTGAAATTGTCACCATATCCAATCACAGCATATATTTCTTTAGAGCCACTTTTTGCTAATATACCACTGTATAATACTCTGAGGGTGTTTCTTGTATCTTGAATTTCAACACCACTGTTTGAATAAGAATTATCCAATTCTTTTATGCTGGTACCATAGGGTTCTGTAGTCATGTCCATTGAGAATTCTTCATTAAATGGTTGGAATTTTGAAATTTTGTCACCGGCTTTAGTTTTTTGATTGGTTAAATCTCGAAATTCCTCATTGTTATTGTAGAAAAAATCAAAAAATCCCATATTTGTACCTCCTTAAGACTTTATTACACTTCTTTCAAACAATATGAAAGAGCAAAAACGAAGGGACTTAATGTCCCAGAATGTTTATTCTTATTCTTCATTAGTTTTTGCTTTTTTTTAAAGTTTATTTGATTAAATAAACCCATTTGAGTTTTTTTATTCAAAACAAATTTTGTTTTTGGGTAAAATTTTCAGATATTAAAAAAATGAAGCTTACGAATTCTTGTAGGTATAATAAATATAAGGAAAAAGCAAATGAGCATTTTAAAGAGAGTGTATTTAATCATCGTGGACCATATTATTCCAATAACTAAAGCTCCGAGGCTAAGAGAATGTATAACTCGCTACGGGTCGAATCAAAACTCGCTACGCTCAAACAGTGATTCAACTAATCCTTCGCTTCGTTAACATTCTCTAAGCCTCTACGCAGATGTTATTTCCATAATATGGCTCGCGATTTAAATATGCACCCTTTTAGAGAACTTCTAAAAAGAATTTAAAACTATATTAAAAATAAAGAGGAGAAGGAGGCAAAACGCCTCCTTTTCAAGTATGATAAAATGTTAAATTTGCAAATAATTATATATTATTATCAAAGCATCGGCTTTTTTAAGCTCTGCCTTTGGTCTGAAGTAATCTCCATCACCACTCACGATATTTAGCCCTTTTGCAAGAACCACGTGGCCGATGAGTTCAGGGTTGATTTCATCCTTATCCTTAAAAGTACAGTTGAAAATGTCACTTAGTGAAGCAATTTTTTCGTACTTTAATGCTCTTATTATAAATTTTACACTTTCTTCTCTTGTCAAAGGTGCATCGGGATTTTTTTCACTTTCTTTTACTATGCCTTCTTGTATAAGCAATTTGTAAAGATCTTCTTTCTCGTTGTCGCTATCTAGAGCAATCTTTCCATAGAAGGAGTATCCATTGTCTATTATCTGTGATACTAAAAGCAAGAAGTCTTTTTGCTTGATTTGCTCATTAGGTTTTAATTCGGGGCCTTCAAGACCTATACCGGCTTGGGCTAAAGTTTCAATTTCATCCTGAGCATAATGTCCTTTGATATCTGTATATTCAAGTGGTTTTTCTTCTTTGTAGGGTTCTCCATTGCTATTTAGTATAGCTCCAGTAAAAGCATCAAGAGTTAAAGGTTTGTCAGAGTTTACAGCATATACAAGCTTTGCTTCTTTATTAGAATCGCTGTTTATGCCAGGCTCTTTTGCATAGACGATATTTGAAATTGCAGTGGTGTATTGAAGTTCTAATCCTATGTCCCTAAAGAATATGTCGTAAATTTTATCAAGTGTAGCAGCATTATCAAGGGAAGGGAATTCAACATCAAACCATTCTAAACTGTAGTTCGTGATCTTTCCAGTTACCGCATTATATGAAATTGTAATACCATTACTTTCGAAAGGAATATCATTAACCATTCTTTTATATTGGAAAGAAAAGTACTTAGGTGCTTCAATTTCGATATTTTCTAATATTTCATTTTCGTTTTCAATTTCTTTGTATTTTGTCTGCTTAAATTTGTCTGGTTGTATTTGATTTAAAAACTCTTCTACAGCACTTTTTGCAGCATCTTTGTCATACTTTGCATCACTGTCTTCGGTCTTTGAACTTGTATTAAAATATGTTATTTCGCCAGTAGATGCATCCATTCTTACACTTACTCTAGAATATGTTTTGTCGTCGGATTTTATAAAATTTAGGTTCCACTCATAACCCTTTATCCCAAGCCAACCTTTGTAAAGACTTGCACTATCAAGAGTAAAAGATTGGTCAAGTTCTAAAACTTCTAGGTTTCTTGCAATTGTTTCTACCTCTTGCTGACTTAGAAATTTAGACACTTCTTCAACTGCTGCTGTCTCTTCAGGGGTAAGAGCAACACCATTGTCCATGCCTCTGCCAAATGCTGCTGCATCTTCCTTCATAGCCATGTCAGCTGTTTCGTTATAAAAAACTCTTCCTAAGTTTATTCTCTCTCCTGTAAATGCATCAATATAATAATCTGAGTTGTATATGGGGGAGTACGCTCCATACACTTTTACTTTTTTATCTTCAGTTGAATACTTATATGTAAGGTCAAGACCCAAATTATTTATATATGACTCCTGTGCTTCTTTAAGACTTATTGCTTTTTCGCTTGAGGGAAAAAGCAGGTCTTTTGACCAGTTCTTATTATAGTTTTGAAGTTCACCGGTTTGCTTGCTAATGCTAAGACTTATCCCGTTTTGAGGAAAAACAATGTCGTTATTGGTTCTGATATAGTTAAAATAGTAAGCGTTATCATTAATTGATACATTTTGATTTCTTTGCAACAATTTCAAATTGTCAAAAATATTGGGATTTAGTTTTTTTATTATTTCTTCAGCCTTCTTTTGGGCCTGGGTTTTACTTATTGAAGGAAGCTTCTTAATACTATCATAATCTATGTATTTGTAGCTGTTATAATTTTGAATATCCCCTGTATTATCAATTGATATTTGGATATTTGTGCCTTTGTCATCATTTGAGCTCCAGTTTAGCATCCAGATTTTCAAGTCACCTTCAGAACTTACCCTATAAGTAAAATTATTTAAACTTTCAGGGATATCAAACATTTGCTTTGCTGTTTTAATTGCATTTTCAAGACCGGTATCAGCGGCAGAGAATGCAGATACAGGCACTAGTACAGCTAAAAGCATTACCAGTGCACTAAATAGTGCTATTTTTGTTTTCATACATCTTCACTCCTTAGTTTAATTTTGTTTATATGTATTAGACTAATGAAATTAAAAAAAGTTCCTAAAACACAAAAAAATTAAAAAAAGATTAAAATTCAATGAATATATTGAAAAAAATTACTTTTTTTCATAAAATATATAAGTGTTATAAAAGATATAACGGCAAAAACAAAAAATAACTGATCAACTGGAGTTTCAAAAAATTTGATATCATTTTTTGCGAAGCAAAATAATGTACATATGCTTGGGGGGTAAAAGCTTCCATAATGGGATTAGTGATAGAAATAATGAATGTGTATTTTTTGAAACTCCCTAAGAGGATTGATTTAAAGGGTAAGGGGGTAACAAAATGACTAAAGAGAAAAAGGTCAATGATGAGGTTGAAGTTTATTTAAGTAAGATTAGAGAAAGGCCGGTATACAGAAAAATGGTTCAAGAAGGTATATTTACAGAAGAACAGTTGGATGAATGTATATTAACACTTTATGAAAATGATTTAAAAGAGGAAAATATTTAAGAAAATTGGAACTTTATTTTGAATTTTTTATGTGGCGATTTTTGAACAAAGAAGTTCAACAGTAAAAATATAGCTGAAGTTAATTTTTAAAAATTTCTGAGTTAATTTTTTTGTTCTAATAAATCTATAGTCTCAATAAATTATTAGTATAAGGTGATTTTAGAAAACTAACTAGTCAATTGCGGTTTGAAAAAATCTAGATTTACATTTTTTGCACTGCAAAATAATGTTCCTCTGTTTGGAAGCTTTAGTCTTTCATTAAGGGCTTTGTGACGTGATTGCTGTATAGGTTATTTTTTGAAACCGCCTAAACATTCTAATAATTTATTGGGGGTTCTTATGATAAACAAGACAAGTCAAACAGCCAAAAACATTATAAACGACCATGCCAACATTGTATCAATGGTTAAGGCGATAGCAATAGCATATTTAATTACAATACCATTGTTTGCGATTTTTTCATTTTTTCTAAACTATATGGATTTTCCACAAAAAATACTTCCGTCAGCGGTTATTATAACCACATTAATTAGCATAATAGTAGCTGGTTGGACTTCTACTAGTAAGATCCGGAGTAAAGGGTGGTTAAACGGCGGAATTATCGGATTTATGTATGTGGTTATTTTGTTTCTTGTAAGCGGCTTGGCATACAGAGATTATTCTATAGACACTCATGTTATTACAATACTTGTTATTGGTGTGATTACGGGCTCAATAGGAGGGATTCTTGGAATAAATTTGAGGAGAGAGCCAAAGGTGAGAGTTAATAGATAAAAATATTTTTGAGCTAATAAAAAACTCAAATAATTTAAAAATAAATATAGTTTCTTACCGATGGGTGCATATTTTAATTGTGAGACATATTATGGAAATAACATCTGCGTAGAGGCTTAGAGAATGTTAACGAAGCGAAGGATTAGTCGAATCACTGTTTGAGCGTAGCGAGTTTTGATTCGACCCGTAGCGAGTTATACATTCTCTTAGCCTCGGAGCTTTAGTTATTGGAATAATATGGTCCACGATGATTAAATACACCCCTTACCGATGTGAAGTTTGACTTGTTAAAAATGGAGTGCTATAATAGAAGTGTAATACAATGTAGTGCGAGATTTTTAAGGAGGCGTATACATGAGTACAATATCAATAAGATTAAATGATAAAGACGATACACTTATAAGAAAATATGCAGAATTACATCAAGTAGACTTATCTACTTTTATTAGGCAAGCAGTTATTGAAAAGATTGAAGATGAATATGATTTAACCCTTTTTGATAAGGTATGGGAAGAGGAAAAGAATCAAGAAAAGCTTAGTCATGAGGAGCTTAAAAAGGAACTTGGGCTATGACTTATAAGGTGGAATATACAAAAACAGCAGTAAAACAATTTAAAAAGATGGATAAGAAAATTGCTGCGTTTATACTTTCTTATATTGAAGAGAAGCTTGTAAATTCTATTGACCCGAGAGCATATGGTAAAGCTTTGCAGGGGAATCTTAGAGATAAATGGAGATATAGAGTTGGAGACTATCGAATACTTGCAAAAATTGAAGATGACAAAGTGGTAATAACCATTGTAGAAATTGGACATAGAAGAGATGTTTATCGCTAAGTTAGGCGATTGCAAAAAAACTCAAAAAAATTTCAAATAACATATAGACATTAATTTTTTGTTGTGATAGTATGTATTTAGGTAAATTTCAAGAATTAACTGAGCAACAAGAATTTCAAAAAATTCGATTTGATAGGTTTAGTAGCATAAATAATGGATATCTATTTTTTGAAATTCCCTTAACTAAATAGTTACCTTTAATTCAGTCCAGAGAGGCTAAAAAGGTGGCGCTTGAGAGTATACATTTTTTGTAAACATACATTGTGATTTAGCTTCTTGCCGTCATCTGGTAAGAAGCTTTTTTAAATAGCAATTAATTAGATATTTTTGGAGTTACCTTAGGCGGTTTTAAAAATAACCTATACAGTAGTCAGGTCATAAAGCCCTTCAATCTAGATTTTTTAAAACCGCAATTGACCAGTTGTTTTTTGGAATCACCTTAATAAAAAACTACCGTATAAAATATTATGGAGTGGATAATTATGATGGATAAAGCTGAAATAATGGATGAGAGCGGAATAAATAGAGCAGTTACAAGAATAGCACACGAAATAATTGAGAAGAATAAAGGTGTAGATGAAGTTGTTCTAATAGGAATACAACGTAGAGGTGTGCCTCTTTCAAAAATGATAGCTGAAAGAATAAAAAGTGTCGAAGGTAAAGACGTCCCCGTGGGGATTTTGGATATAACACTTTACAGAGATGATTTGAGCATGCTTGCAGAGCACCCCATAATAAACGGAACAGAGATTAACTTTTCTGTTAATGGAAAGAAAATTATACTTGTTGATGATGTCATTTATACAGGAAGGACTGTTAGAGCAGCAATAGATGCAATTATGGATATAGGAAGACCTAAGATGATTCAGTTAGCTGTTTTGGTGGACAGGGGGCATAGAGAGCTTCCGATTCGCGCTGATTATGTAGGTAAAAATGTTCCAACTTCAAAATTAGAGGTTGTTAATGTTAAATTATATGATGTTGATAAAGTGAATGCTGTTACAATAAGTGATATTGAAAAAGGTATCAGACACTAAGGGATAAGGCGGTTTCAAAAAATAACCTATACATCATTTATCTGAAAAAGTACAGCATGGAGGCTTAAAGCTTCCAAACAGAGGAACATTATTTTGCAAAGCTAAAAATGTAAATCAGTTTTTTGAACGGCAAGTGAAAAGTTTTTTTGTAATAACCTAGCTTAGAAAGATTTGTTTGAAAGGATATTTGTCATGGAAAGATATTTCAACATTTTTATAACTAAATTAAGGAAAAAAATAGCGATGTATTCTGCTTTTCTTATATATGCAGTTGGTAGAATATTTAATTTTTCAATTGATGGAATAGTTGTTTTCAAAAATAGTAAGGATATTTATCCTTGCTATTTTTTTACACCTCTTTCAAATGAGGGAGTTTCACTTGAATTCTTTAAACTTAAGTTGCAAGGTTTTTATTTGAACTTCTCTGAAATGAAAGAGACAAAATTAAACAGTATTTTATATTTTAAATATAAGTTTAGTGAGGTGCTATGATGATTTTAAAATCGAAAGATCTGTTAGGACTTAAGGAACTTACAGCAGAGGAAATCGAGTACATTTTGAACACTGCAAAGACAATGAAGCTTATTGTTACATCAAAAAACAAGAAGACTCCACATCTTCAAGGAAAGTCCATCATAACTTTGTTTTATGAAAACAGTACAAGGACAAGACTATCTTTTGAGTTGGCAGCAAAGTATATGAGTGCAAGTTCTGCCAATGTATCTGCTTCGAGCAGTAGTGTGGCTAAAGGAGAGACATTGATTGATACGGGAAAGACAATTGATATGATGGGGAGCGATGTTGTTATTATTAGGCATCCAATGTCTGGAGCACCACATCTTCTTGCGAAGAATATAGAGGCGTCGGTTATCAATGCTGGAGATGGGATGAATGAACACCCTACACAGGCGTTGCTTGACATGCTTACTATAATCGACAAGAAAGGCAGTCTAGAAGGTTTGAAAATTGCAATTATAGGAGACATCTATCACAGCAGGGTTGCAAGAAGCAATATATGGGGTATGACAAAGCTTGGAGCTCAAGTATGTGTTGCAGGCCCGTCAACTTTGTTGCCACCGGACCTTGAAAAAACTGGAGTTAAGGTTTTTAGTACGGTTCAAGAGGCATTGATTGACGCAGATGTGGTTATGGGGCTTAGGATTCAGCTTGAAAGACAGAAAAAAGGTTTGTTTCCAAGTATACGCGAATACTCAAGATTTTTTGGACTGGATAAAAAACGTTTAAAACTTGCAAAGGACGATGCCCTTATTATGCATCCCGGTCCTGTAAACAGAGGTGTTGAGTTGTCTTCCGGAGTTATAGATAGTGAGAGGTCACTTATAAATGAACAGGTTCAAAATGGAGTGGCAGTCAGAATGGCACTTTTGTATATTTTAACAAGGAGGGATTCTGTTGAGAACATTAATTAAGGGTGGTCATGTTATTGACGTAAAATCAAATATTAACGAATGTTTAGACATATTGATAGAGGACGGTAAGATTGTAGAAATAGGAAAAGATGTTGAATTTGTAAATGGTGATATTATATATGCCGAAGGCAAATATGTATTACCGGGTCTTGTAGATGCCCATTGTCATTTGAGAGATCCGGGGCAGGAATATAAGGAAGACATAGAAACAGGTACAAGAAGTGCGGCTAAAGGTGGTTTTACATCAATAGCATGTATGCCTAATACAGAGCCTGTAATTGATAACCAGGCAATTGTTAAGTACATTACGAGTAAAGCAAAGCAAGAAGGTATAGTAAATGTTTATCCTATAGGAGCTATATCAAAGGGTCAAAAGGGAGAAGAACTTTCAGAAATTGGAGAGCTTAAATTTGCAGGTGCAGTGGCAATTTCCGACGATGGAAAGCCTTTAAGAAATTCTGCACTGATGAAAAAAGCACTTTTGTATTCGTCTATGTTTGATATAACTGTAATTTCTCACTGTGAAGATCTCGAATTAGTAGACGAGGGTACCATGAATGAAGGTTACACATCTACAGTTTTAGGACTAAAGGGAATTCCTGCGGCGGCTGAAGAGATAATGGTTTCAAGAGAGTTGATACTTGCCGAATATACCAAAATTCCTGTACACATAGCTCATGTGAGTACTGAGCTGTCTGTGGATCTTATCAGGCATGCCAAAAGCCGTGGTGTGAACGTTACCTGTGAAACATGTCCTCATTATTTTACGCTTACTGAGGAGGCATGCGAAGGCTTTAATACGCTGGCGAAAGTTAATCCGCCCCTTAGGACACAAAAGGACGTTGAGGCAATTATTGAAGGACTCAAGGATGGAACAATTGACATTATAGCTACAGACCATGCACCTCATCACCAAGATGAAAAAAACGTTGAATTTGCAATTGCAGCTAACGGAATGGTTGGTTTTGAAACTGCACTTCCACTGAGCATAACATATTTAGTAAAACCTGGTCATATTACAATGGAGCAATTAGTTGAAAAAATGTGTGTTAACCCTTCAAAGATTTTAGGGCTAAACAAAGGTTCTTTAGAAATTGGAAGTAGTGCTGATTTGACAATAATTGATATTGACGAGGAATATGTTGTGGATATAAACCAATTTAGTTCAAAAAGTAAGAACTCACCTTTTGATGGTTTTAAAGTTCAAGGTGCGGTTTATTATACCATTGTAAATGGCAACGTAGTGGTTAGAGAGAAAGTACTATTATAAATAGTTGAAATCAAAAAAACTTTAAAACTTTCTTGTTGAGGATTTTGGACTAAAGAGTAACGAATAACTACCGAATAACCACCGAATGGAAATTACAAAGGAGAGTAAGAGATGTTTATAGATACTTTGATTGATAAGATAAAAGAGAAAAATAATCCCACAGTTGTCGGGCTTGATCCCAAAATCGATTATGTACCTTCCTTTATAAAAGAGGAGATGTTTGAAAAGTACGGTGCAAGTTTAAAAGGTGTGGCAGAGGCGATACTAAAGTTCAACAAAATTTTAATAGATTCCATCTATGATGTTGTTCCGGCTGTGAAGCCGCAGCTGGCATATTATGAGATGTATGGTATTGAAGGTGTAAAGGTTTTTTACGAGACACTAAGATATGCAAAACAAAAAGGCTTGATATGTATTGCAGACGGAAAGCGAAATGACATTGGAACAACAGCACAGGCCTACTCATCGGCTTACCTCGGTAAAATCAAGATTGATGACAACAGTATGGAGACTGCTTTTGATGCTGATGCTCTTACAGTAAATCCATACTTAGGTATTGATGGAATCAAGCCGTTTATAAAGGATTGTGCTGAGTATAAAAAAGGAATATTTGTGCTTGTAAAGACTTCAAACAAGTCATCGGGGCAGCTTCAAGATATCCTAACTCAGGAAGGTAAAAGTATTTATGAGAAAGTGGCTGAATATGTAAACGATTGGGGAACAAGTGTTATGGGTAAATATGGTTATAGTAGCGTTGGAGCAGTTGTAGGTGCCACATATCCCAATCAGGCTAAAATACTAAGGAAAATCCTGAAAAATTCCTATATACTTGTTCCGGGTTATGGTGCACAGGGAGGTACTGCAAGAGATGTAGCACATTCTTTTAATGCTGACGGTTTAGGAGCAATTGTAAACGCTTCAAGAAGCATAATGTGTGCATATAAAGATGAGAAGTATAAAGGCGCATATGCAGAGGATAAATTTTATGAAGCATCAAGGACAGAGGTATTGAGAATGAAAGATGATATAAATGGGGTTATTTGATTTTGGAATAAAGTAAAATTTATGAGGTGAATAAAAAATATGAAAGCTATATTGGCGTTAGAGGATGGTACAATTTTCCATGGTGAAAATTTTGGATTAGAAGGTGAAGTGATTGGGGAGATCGTTTTTAATACAGGTATGACGGGTTATCAAGAGGTACTTACAGATCCTTCCTACTGTGGCCAAGTGGTTACAATGACGTACCCACTAATAGGTAACTATGGTGTCAATGTTGATGACAATGAATCGGATAAGCCTCAGGTTAAAGGGTTCATCGTAAGGGAGCTTTGTGACAATCCTAGTAACTGGAGATCAGAGGAGACTTTAGAGAAATATCTAAAAAGGCACAATATAATAGGAATTCAAGGTATTGATACAAGGGCACTTACAAGGAGACTGAGAGACAAAGGAACTATGAAAGGTATTATTTCTACCGATCCTGATTTTAAGCTTGAAGATAGAATTGATGAAATTAAAGCATATGTTATAAAAGACCCTGTTATGTGTGTGACAACAAAGAAAGTTATACATTATAAGGGTGATGGGTTTAAAGTAGCTCTTTTTGATCTCGGTATAAAGCAAAATATTGTCAGATCACTTTTGAATAGGGGTTGTGATGTACATGTATTTCCGGCCAATGCAAAAGTTGAAGACATTATGAGTGTAAATCCTGACGGCATCATGTTGTCAAATGGCCCTGGAAATCCTAAAGATTGTGTAGATACAATCAACACTATTAAAGAACTAATAGGGAAGAAGCCTATATTTGGTATTTGTCTTGGTCACCAGCTTATAGCTTTGGCAAATAACGCTGACACTGAAAAGCTAAAATATGGACATAGGGGTTGTAACCATCCAGTTAAGGATGTTGAAAAAGATTTGACTTATATAACTTCACAAAATCATGGATATACCATTGTAAAATCTTCTTTAGATAAGGATAGAATGGAAGTAAGTCATCTAAATATGAATGACGGCACGGTAGAAGGTGTGAGATATAAAGATGTACCAGTGTTTACAGTACAGTTTCATCCGGAAGCTTCACCAGGACCTAAAGATACGGCGTACCTTTTTGACGAGTTTGTTGAGATGATGAATAAACATAAGGGTTAAAGATGTTTTTTTAGAAAAATTATTGCTAAATGTAATGAAGATTAATAACGGTGTAAAAGAGTTGAGGGGGATAATAGATGCCTAAAAGAAATGATGTTAAGAAAGTTTTAGTTATTGGGTCAGGCCCAATTGTAATAGGCCAGGCAGCAGAGTTTGACTATGCAGGTACTCAAGCCTGCCGGGCTTTAAAAGAAGAAAACATTGAAGTTGTACTTGTAAATAGTAATCCTGCAACAATTATGACCGACACAAATATTGCAGACAAAGTATATATAGAGCCACTTACTTTAGAGATGGCAAAAAAGATTATTATTAAGGAAAAGCCTGATAGTATACTGCCTACATTGGGTGGTCAGACTGGACTTAATCTGGCTATGGAACTGGCAGAATCGGGATTTTTGAAAGAGCAAGGAGTAAAACTCCTTGGAACTGATACCGACACGATTAAGATGGCAGAAGACAGACAGGAATTTAAGGACACTATGGAGCGCATTGGAGAGCCTTGTATTGCGAGCAAAGTCGTAACTACAATAGAAGATGCTCTTGAGTTTGCAGCCCAAATTGAATATCCTGTAATTGTAAGACCTGCCTATACGCTTGGAGGCTCAGGTGGCGGTATAGTTTACAATGAAAAAGAGCTATATGAAGTAGGAAGTAATGGTTTAAGACTGTCTAGAGTTAATCAAGTGCTCATAGAAAAGTGTATTTCCGGATGGAAAGAAGTTGAGTATGAGGTGATGCGTGACGGTAAGGGGAATGTTATTACCGTATGTAATATGGAAAATATAGATCCTGTTGGAGTTCATACAGGGGATAGTATTGTTGTTGCACCTTCTCAGACACTGGCAGATAAAGAATATCAAATGCTTCGTACAGCTTCTTTAAATATTATTTCTGAATTGGGTATACAAGGAGGATGTAATGTTCAGTTTGCACTTCATCCTACTAGCTTTGAATATGCTGTAATTGAAGTTAATCCAAGGGTTAGTCGTTCATCGGCACTTGCTTCAAAGGCTACGGGATATCCTATTGCCAAAGTTGCATCAAAGATTGCAATAGGCTATGGTCTTGACGAAATTCAAAATGCAGTAACTGGTAAAACCTATGCTTGTTTTGAACCAACTCTAGATTATGTAGTAGTAAAGATTCCTAAATGGCCTTTTGACAAATTTGTAAAGGCAAAAAGAACACTTGGTACTCAAATGAAGGCAACAGGAGAAGTTATGGCTATAAGCAGTTCCTTTGAAGGAGCTTTGATGAAGGCTTTACGTTCTTTAGAATTAGGTATATATACTTTTGAACAAGATATTTTAAAAAGTTTTAGTGATGAAGAAATTCGTGAAAAAATTAAAGATATAAACGATGAAAGGCTACTTGTTTTGGCAGAGGCCATTAGAAGGGGAATTTCAATTGAAGAAATAAATGATATAACAAAAATAGACCTGTTCTTTTTAAATAAGATCAAGGGTTTGGTTATGACGGAAGAGACTCTTAAAACAATGAAGATTGAAGACCTTAATAAGGATTTTATAAAAAAGATTAAGAAAATGGGATTTGCGGATATAACTATCGCAAAATATTTGGGGTGTACACCAAAAGACATAAAAGCAAAAAGAAAAGAGTTGGGAATATGTGCAACATATAAAATGGTTGATACCTGTGCGGCTGAGTTTGAAGCTGTAACTCCTTACTACTACTCAACTTTTGATGAAGTTTGTGAGTCTAAAAAATCTGATAAAAAGAAAGTGCTTGTAGTGGGTTCAGGACCAATTAGGATAGGTCAGGGGATTGAATTTGACTATTGTTCTGTTCATTCGGTATGGGGACTAAAAGAAGAAGGTTATGAGACTATAATTGCCAACAACAATCCTGAAACGGTAAGTACAGACTTTGATACTTCTGATAAGCTTTACTTTGAACCTCTTACCGCTGAAGATGTTGAAAGCATTGTTGAAACGGAAAATGTTGATGGAGTTATTGTTCAGTTTGGAGGACAGACGGCGATAAAATTGACCAAAGCGCTGCATGAAATGGGTGTAAAGATTTTTGGTACAGAGCCTTACTATATCGATGCTGCCGAAGACCGTGAAAAGTTTGATGCGGTTTTAGAAGAAGTGGGAATACCAAGGCCTGAAGGTAAGACCGTATTTACTTTAGAAGAGGCTATTGATGCTGCAAACGAACTTAAGTATCCTGTACTGGTAAGACCTTCCTATGTTTTAGGTGGTCAGGGTATGGAGATTGCTTTTAGTGACAAAGATGTTAAAGAGTTTATGGAAATTATTAACAGAACAGAGCAGGAGCACCCTATATTAATAGATAAATATATGATGGGAAAAGAAATTGAAGTAGACGCCATTTGTGACGGAGAAGATATATTGATTCCAGGTATTATGGAGCATCTTGAAAGAGCTGGAGTTCACTCGGGAGATAGTATATCGGTATATCCTTCCCTTTCAATAAGTGACAAACTTAAAGAAAAGATTGTTGACTATACAAGAAAGATTTCAAAAGCTCTACATGTAATAGGACTTGTAAATATCCAATATGTGTATTACAATCACGAATTATATATAATAGAAGTGAATCCGCGTTCAAGCCGTACTGTGCCTTATATAAGCAAGGTGACAGGAATTCCTATGGTCAATATTGCAACTAGGATTATGATGGGAAGGAAGCTTAAAGATTTTAATTATGGTACGGGACTATATAAAGAGTCCTTGTATTACGCAGTTAAAGTTCCTGTATTCTCTTTTGAAAAGCTACATGATGTAGATACAAGTTTAGGTCCTGAAATGAAGTCTACCGGGGAAGTTTTAGGAATTGCAAAGAGTTTGCCCGATGCTTTGTACAAAGGAATTATAGGATCGGGAATGAAGCTTCCTAAAAAGAACGGTGGAATTCTTATGACTGTGCGTGATACTGACAAAACGGAGTTGATACCCCTTGCCCAAGAGTTTGAAAAATTGGGATATGAGCTATACGCTACTGGTAAGACGGCAAATATGCTAAATACTCAAGGCATTGCTACAAATGCAGTAAAGAAAATAGGAGAAGGCGAACCAAATATACTTAACCTAATACAGTCGGGAAAAATCAGTATGATAATAAATACTCCTACAAAGGGTAGAAAGCCTGAGAGAGATGGATTTAAGATAAGAAGAAAGGCAGTTGAGATATCAATCCCCTGTATGACATCTTTAGATACAGCAAAGGCAGTATTAGATTGTATTAAGCTTGGAAAGAATGAAAAAGATCTTGAGGCTTTAGATTTAAGTATTTTTGGGGTGTGATTAACCTTTTTGTAACATATTATGGAAAGAACATTGCGTAGAGGCTTAGAGAATGTTAACGAAGCGAAGGATCAGTCGAATCACTTTTCTACTTAGAAGCGAGTTTTGATTCGACCCGTAGCTTTTTTTACATTCTCTTAGCGTCGGAGCTTTAGTTCTTGGAATAATATGTTGCAAAAACTACATCCGCTTTTTTTAAAATTACATAAAGCGGTTTAAAACATTAGTTTTGGAGGATAAAATGTCTAGAGTTATACGTGAAAAGGTTGAAAAAATAGAACAGTTGGCAAAATCCATATACAAGATGACAATTAAGTCGGATTATGTATCTCAAAATGCTATGCCGGGCCAGTTTGTGAATGTAAAATGTTGTGAAGGCATAAATGCTTTACTTAGAAGGCCAATTAGCATATGCAAAGTGGATAAAGACAGAAATACTTTTGATATAGTATTTCAGATAAAGGGAATAGGAACAAAATATTTGTCTCAAAAGAGCGTAGGTAGCGATATAGATTTAGTAGCGCCTTTAGGAACCGGATTTGATATTGATACAAAAAATAAAAAAATAGCAGTAGTTGGAGGGGGAATTGGAATTTTCCCGCTTTTCTATATATTAAGAGAGATAAAGGATGCAGAAAAAAGATCGTATTTAGGATTTCGAAACAAGGATTTTGTAGTGTTATTAGATGAGTTTAGATCAAATTGCAATGAATTAAACATATCTACTGATGATGGAAGTATGGGATATAAAGGGCTTGTTACTGATATTTTAGAAAAAGATATTAAAACTTGTGGGCTTGATATAATTTACACATGTGGTCCTATGCCTATGATAAAGAAAGTTGTTGAAATTGCACATAAAAATAATATAAAATGTCAGGTGTCAATGGAGCAAAGAATGGGATGCGGTATTGGTGCGTGTCTGGTCTGTGCCTGCAAAACAAAAAAAGAAGATGGCTGGCAATATAGCCATGTATGTAAGGACGGACCTGTATTTTGGAGTGATGAGGTGATTTTTGATGACTAAAAATATGCCCCAAATGGAAGTTTGTATAGGCGATTTAAAATTACACAATCCTGTTATTGCTGCATCGGGCACTTTTGGATTTGGAAGAGAATATAGTGAGTACACTGATTTAAATAAGATTGGAGCAATTTCGGTAAAAGGTCTAACTTTAGAGCCAAGGCAGGGAAATAAACCACCGAGAATTGCAGAAACCCCCGCTGGAATTTTAAACAGTGTAGGGCTTCAGAATCCTGGGGTAAAGGAATTTATAAAAGAGGAAATTCCGTTTCTAAGAAAATTTAGTACAGCTATTATTGCCAATATTGCTGGAAACAGCCTTGACGATTATTGTGAAATGGCGGATATTTTATCTAAAGAGGATATTGACGCAATTGAACTCAATGTGTCATGTCCGAATGTAAAGAAAGGATGTCTATCCTTTGGAAATACTACCGCCGGAATAACTGAGATAACTAAGGAAGTTAGAAAACATTGCAAAAAACCTTTAATTGTTAAGCTGACACCTAATGTTACGGATATAAGAGAAATAGCAATCGCTGCGGAAGCTGAGGGGGCTGATGCTATATCGTTAATAAATACTTTATACGGTATGGCAATAGATATTCACAGGAAGCGCCCAATTTTAGCTAATAACTTTGGAGGGTTATCTGGGCCTGCTGTAAAGCCTGTTGCGTTGAAAATGGTGTATGATGTTTCGAAAGCTGTTAACATTCCTGTTATAGGAATGGGAGGTATTACTTGCGGTGATGACGCTATTGAGTTTATGTTGGCAGGTGCAACGGCTGTCATGGTAGGAACGGCCAATTTTGTAGATCCCACTGTTTGTGCTGATGTTGTAGAAGGTATTCAAAATTATCTTAGTATGTATAATATTAATGATGTCAATGATATAATAGGAATGTTGAAGTTAAACTAGGTAAGATCAATAGAAACTTTGTGGCTGTTGTTTCAAAAGATTTAAATTAAATTTTTTAAATGGTAATAGAACAATTATTTTATTTGGAAACATCCTATTTCTAGAAGTATAGAAATTTTTAAATACCTAGAAAATATAAAGGTTATAGTGAATAAGTAATACAATAAAACAGCGAATAAAAAAGCTTGATTAAAGTAGAACTTGTTTTAGTGTCAAATGGCGTAATTCTTAGACCTGAGCATTAGAAGCTGTAGCCGAAGGCTTGATAATTTGAAGCAAAAATGCCAAGGACGGCATTTTTAGCGTATAGGACAGGATGTCCTTAATACGCGGCGAAAAATTATCAAGCCAAGGCTTACAGATTCTTTGCGAAGGTCTTCGAATGGAGACATTTGACACTAAAACGAGGCTGGTACAAAATTAATGCAGTTTATAAAATAGCACTATCATTAATTTGTATCCTTAACAAAAAAGATTTAAAGTCATAAGCAAAGCAAATTTTCTTGAAAAAAATTTAATAATGAAAAAGTTTTTTCGAGAAAAATACAGAAAGAGGGATATACAAATGAAAACCAGAATCGTTTTTGTAAGACATGCGGAAGCTGAGGGCAATCTTAACAGAATTTTTCATGGTTGGACAAATTCAGGTATTACTGAAAAAGGACATATTCAGGCTAAAAAAGCTGCTCAAAGGTTAAAAGATATACAAATAGATGTCCTTTATTCAAGCAGTTTAAAGAGGACAATCCAAACGGCTCAATATATTGCTGACATCAAAGGACTTCCCATCATACGTACAGATAAATTGAAAGAAATCAATGGAGGAGATTGGGAAGGGAAAAAGTGGGAGGATTTGCCCGGGGCTTGGCCAAATGAATATAATACCTGGGAGAACGCACCTCATATTCACAGAATGCCAAATGGTGAGACAATGAAAGAGTTTCAACAAAGACTTACAAAAGAAGTAAAGTACATTATAGATAATAACAAAGGCAAAAATATCTGCATAGTAACTCACGGAACTGCTATAAGAGCTCTTATGTGCCATTTTTACCATTTGGATCTGGAAGAGATGATAAATATTAAGTGGTATGATAATACGTCTATATCGATAATTGACTACGAAGAGGGTAGATTTGAAGTTATACTTGAAGGTGATGCTTCCCACCTTGGTACAGAGCTTAGTACCATTCAAAATCAAAAGTGGTGGAAAGAATATATAAAAAAACATGAACAAAAAATGGGATTGGAGGAGTGATACACTTTGAAACTCCTTTTTTTTACAGATACTCATATTAAAGGAACAACTCCAAAAAATCGAAAAGATAATTTTTATGAAACATTGAAAAAAAAGTTTCAAGAAATAATAGATATATCAAAGGAACTTGATGTTGATTATATTCTCCATGGAGGAGACTGGTTTGATCGGCCGGATGTATCACCTTCCATAGTAAGAGAATTTGCAATGATTATTAGAAGTTTTGGTAAAGAAGTATATACCGTTGCCGGAAATCATGATATATACGGACATAATCCGGGCACAATAGGCAGAACTATGTTGGGGATTTTGGAGGCCACTGGAGTTGTAAAGCTTATAGGTGATGATGAAGAGGTTATTTTAAAAAAAGATGGGATTAGCCTCCAGCTTATGGGCAAGCCCTATAATTATGATATCGATGGACAAGACTTTGCAAAATATTATATAGTAAAGAAAAGTAGTGAAGTGGACTATGCTATAAATATTGTACATGGTATGCTTTTAAAAAGGCCTTTTTATGAGGGTATACAATATACTCTGCTTGATGATATCAAGGATACTGAGGCGGATATTACTTTTGCAGGACATTATCACAGTGGTTTTGGAGTAAAACTCATAAAGGGTAAATATTTTGTAAATCCAGGAAGTATAGTAAGGGTTTCTAACAGTATTGGAGAAATTGAGAGAAAACCAAAGATAGTGTATGTAGAACTTGAAGATGATATAGAGGTACGTGAAATAGAACTTAAATCAGCTCTTCCAGGAGAAGAGGTTCTAGATCGGGAAGAGTTGGAAAAGGCTAAAGATAGAAGTTTAAGAATCCATCAGTTTTATCAGGGCATATCTGAATCTATGGAGTATAAAAAAATTGATATCGCAAGTATTGTTGAAGATATCGCATCCAATCAAGATTTGAGAAAAGAAGTAAAAGAAGAAGCTTTAAGGAGGATAGCAATTGCCCAGGAGAGTTTTTCGAAAGGGCAAGATATAGAATGATTCTAATTAAAAAGGTATTAATCGAAAATTTCCAATCCCATGAAAGTACAGAGCTTACTTTTCATGATGGGCTTAATGTAATTATTGGACCGTCGGATCATGGAAAATCTGCGGTTGTAAGAGCTATAAAATGGGTCTTGTATAATGAACCTAGAGGTAACGATTTTATACGTCAGGGCAGTAACTTTGCAAGGGTTACCCTTTGGCTAAATAATGGCTATTCTATTACTAGAGAGCGTACTCCAAGTAAAAACAGGTATATTTTATCGGATAGCGATAAAAATACAAATATCTATGAGGGGTTTGGAAATGAGGTTCCTTTAGAAGTAGTAAAAGCTCACGGAATACCAAAGGTAATGATGGATTCTGACATAAACCCGAGCCTTAATATTGGAAATCAGCTTGAAGGTCCCTTTCTTATTTCGGAATCAGGAGCTGTCCGTGCTAAAGCAATTGGGAGACTTACAGGTCTTCATATAATTGATAAATCCATTCGTGACAGTGCGACAGATTTAAGGAGAGAGAATCAAACTAAGGATAGGTTTGAAAAGGAACTCGATGAAGTGGATGAAAAGCTTAAAGAGTATCAGTATCTAGATACACTTGAAGAAAGAATTGAAACTGGCTCAAAGCTTATTGGAAAAATCGAGAACAGTCTAGAAAGAATTGCTGAGCTTACGGATATAAAGAATAATCTTAAAGATATAGATGAAAAATATAAACAAACAGTCTATGAACTTGAAAAATTAGATAAGATAGATGAATGTGATATGATTCTACAAAATATCCAAGCCGATTTTGTGAGATTGAAGGCAATGGATAGTGTGAATAACAGGTATATTGGCAATTTGAAGGCAATAGAGGATATGGAAAAAACTCTTTTGGTGACTCGAGAGGTAAGTGTTGCTGAAAGTTTGATTAAACAGACTGATAAAAAGGTTGTTGAATATGAGGGCCTTAAGAAGACAAAAAAAGTGTTAGAAGGTTTGGATAAAGAACTGGTTACTGTTGAAAATGTATTAAGCAAAACCAATAATATTAATAATCTAGATACTATGATTGCTCAAATTGGAGAAAATAATATAAAGGTTATGAAGCTTTCTGCGATTAAAGAAAAGCTATTAAGCTATGACAAAGAAATTGCTAAAGTACATAAAATGCTAGATAAAAGCACAGATTTAGATCAATTGGATGTTGTTATAAATAGTATTTCTAAAAAAAGTGATCAGCTTTCAAAGCTTGAAGAAATGAAAAATAGACTATCTCCTATTTTAAATAATATTAAGGATGGAAATAATTATCTAAACAGCAATAGAGAAGAGGTTGAAAAGTATTTAACATCATATACGGATTTACTAAAAGAAAACGGCAAGTGTCCTATGTGTAACAGTAAAATCAGTGATGATAAATTAAGTGATATTATAAAGGAGTATAATGCAAAGTAAAAAACAACTGATAAACTCCCTAAGGAGGGGCATTAATGGCTATTGAATATGAAAAGAAAATAAATGGTATAAAAGAAAAACTTGATAAGGCAAAGAATATGAGAATAAGGGCAGAAGCGCGTCTTGAACAATTAAATAAGCAAAAGGAAGAGATTTTGAGTGAACTAACTGAACTTAATGTATCTCCTGACGAGCTTGATAAGGAAATTGACAAACTCAAAAGCGAAATAGAGGATTTAATGGAACGTGCACAAAACCTCATTCCTCAGGATTTAATTAAGGGATAGAAAAAATGTTTATATGTAGGGTGTATTGTTATTTCTATAATATGTAACACAATTTAAATATGCACCCTTATATGTAAAAAATATTTGACAATTTCGTTTGAAAAGGCAATAATGATTAGGAACAATTAAGAATTAAGGCATAATCAAAAAAATAACTGAGCAACTGGAGTTTCAAAAAACTTGATTTGAAGAAATTTGTGACTTGAATATTGTATACGTTATTTTTTGAAACCGCCTAAATAAATCTATTTTGAGGTGTATAATTTGAAAAAGAAAATAGGTATTGTTTCCCTTGGGTGTCCTAAAAATCTTGTCGACAGTGAAATAATGCTTGGAATACTAAAGAAAAAAGATTATGAGATTACTCCCGATGAGAGCGATGCGGATATAATAATTGTAAATACCTGTGGGTTCATTGAATCCGCCATTGAAGAGTCTATAAATACAATATTGGAAATGGCAGCCAACAAAAAGCGCAATTGTAAGTATCTGATTGTGGTGGGGTGCTTAGCTCAAAGATATAAGGAGACAATATTAAAAGAGATACCGGAAGTGGATGCGGTAGTTGGAACTAAAGGGTATGGACATATTGCTGAAATTATAGAAAAGTTGTATCAATCTGAAGGAACAATATCTCAGGGGAAAAGATTGTTTGTTGATTTTGAAAATGGAGTTGAATACCTTAATACAGAGCGTGTGCTTTCTACTAGCAAGGGTTATGCCTATTTGAAGATTGCAGAAGGTTGTGACAATTGTTGTACTTATTGCATAATTCCGAAATTAACAGGGCCTTATACTAGCAGACGAATGGAAGATATAGTAGAAGAGGCCAGACAGTTGGCCAAAGAAGGAGCAAAGGAGTTAATACTTGTAGCTCAGGATGTTACTAGGTATGGTGAAGACCTATACAAACAAAAGAAGCTTGTTGACTTAATGAGGGAAATTAGTAAGATAAAAGAGATAAAATGGATAAGACTTCTTTATTGCTATCCTGAGGAGATAGATGAAATTTTGATAGCAGAGATGGCTAGCAATCCTAAAATTGTAAAATATTTAGATATACCTATTCAGCATGCAAGTGATAAAGTATTAAATGCTATGGGTAGAAGAGGAACTTTAGAAAATTTGGAAATGCTTCTTGACAGGATAAAAAGTAGAATTCCAGACATAGTCATTCGTACTACTTTTATTGTAGGCTTTCCGGGAGAAGACGAGAAAGATTTTAAAATTCTATATAGTTTTGTCAAAAAGCATCAATTTGACAGGCTTGGGGTTTTCATGTATTCAAAAGAAGAGGGAACTATAGCATATGATATGAAACCTCAAATTAAGAAAAGTGTTAAAGAGTCAAGATTAAATGATATAATGCAACTTCAAAAAGAAATTGTAATGGAAAAAAACAATGAAAGACTCAATAAAGTATATACTGTACTTGTTGAGGGTGTGGCAGACGATGGGCTTTTCTACATGGGAAGATCCTATGGAGAGGCTCCAGATATTGATAATTTAGTTTACTTTACAAGCAAAGATCCATTGGAGTTTGGAAGCTTTGTAGAGGTCAAAATATTGAATGTAGATGAATATGATTTAATAGGAGAGGTTATAGATGAATCTTCCAAATAAGTTAACTATACTTAGAATTTTACTTATACCGGTTTTTATGCTGATAATTGTCCCTATTCCTCAGTGGATGGTGGACTCAAGCATTTTGAGCTTTATTAATCCCCAATTGATATCCGTAAATAATTTTATTAATAATTACGGCAATTATATTGCGGCTCTAATTTTCATAATAGCGTCAAGTACTGATGCTTTAGATGGTTATATTGCCAGAAAAACAAAGCAAATAACTAATTTTGGGAAGTTTTTAGACCCTATTGCTGATAAGCTTTTGGTAGCAGCTGCTTTAATCGCCTTAGTGGAAAGAGGAGATCTTTCAACTTGGGTTGCAATAATTATAATAGGTCGTGAATTTATGATAACGGGTTTGAGACTCGTTGCTGCAAGTGAGGGAATAGTAATAGCCGCAAGTGGTTGGGGCAAGATTAAAACGATAACTCAGATGCTTGCAATAATTGCAGTGCTTTTTGAGAATTATCCAATTAAGTGGTTGTGGGATTTTCCTTTTGATTCAGTATTAATGTTTTTTGCCGTAATAGCAACAATTTATTCAGCCTATGATTATATTGTAAAAAATGCAAAAGTTATAGACCATAATGCTTAATTTTATTGTATCTTTTGCTTTTGCATTTGCTGTTATATGGAATTAAGGGAGGAGTGTATGGATATGGGAATGTATTTAAATAGTATCGCTCCGTACGCAAAGTATAAAGCTTTAGCTTCTAGTACATATTTTGTTGATAAGACAGCACTTATCAATGAACTAAATTCAGTGTTTGGAGAAGAACCACAATATATTTGCATTACAAGACCACGACGCTTTGGTAAAACGGTTATGGCTAACATGATTGGTGCTTTTTTTTGCAAAAGAGTAGATAGCAGCAGTGTATTTAATAAATTAATGATTGCAAAATCCGAAGATTATAAAAAACATTTGAATAAATATGATGTAATCTATATTGACTTAAGTGAAGTACCAGAAAAATGTAATTGTTATGAGCAGTATATTACAAGAATCATAAAAGGTTTAAAGTCTGATTTAATAGAAGCATATCCGGAACTAAATCTAAATACTGATAAAGCTGTGTGGGATATCCTTTCGGAAATCTTTGAAAAAACTAGTGGGCAGAAGTTTGTTTTTGTTTTAGATGAATGGGATGCTTTGTTTCATATGCCTTTTATTAAGGATAAAGATAAGGGAGCATATCTGTTGTTTTTGAAAGCTCTGCTAAAAAGCAAGGCATATGTTGAATTTACTTACATGACAGGTATTCTTCCTATTGCAAAATATTCGGGTGGATCTGAGTTAAATATGTTTGCCGAATACAGTATGACAACGATGGAGTTATATAGTGAATATTTTGGGTTTACCGATGATGAGGTAGATACAATTTACAAGAAGTACATCAAGAAGATAGAAGAAACGAAAGTAACAAGAGAAGGATTAAAGCTTTGGTATGATGGTTATCAAACTGCTTCTGGAAAAAGAATGTATAATCCTCGTTCAGTAGTGTTTGCATTGAAGAATAATCAATTGTCTAATTATTGGACTAGTTCTGGTCCTTATGATGAGATATTTTATTATATTCAAAACAATATTGCGGATGTTAGAGATGATTTGGCGTTTATGATTTCAGGTGAAGCTATTCCTGCACATATTCAGGAATATGCTGCTACATCTATGGAACTGAAGACAAAAGATGAAATCTACTCTGCAATGGTTGTATATGGTTTGTTGACTTATGGAAATGGAATGGTATCAATTCCTAATAAGGAATTAATGGACAATTTTGCAGTTTTGTTAAAGAAAGAAGAATCTCTAGGATATGTATATAGGTTGGCAAAGGCATCTGCAAAAATGATGAATGCAACACTAGATGGAGATACAGAAACTCCGATTTTGTCATATAATAGCGAGGTTGAATTGTCTGCTGTGGTGAATTTGGTTTATCTTTCAGCAAGGGATAAATATCGAGTTGAAAGAGAGGATAAATGTGGTCAAGGCTATGTGGATTTTATTTTCTATCCAATTAAAGAGGGTGATGATTGTATCATATTAGAACTGAAAGTTGATCACACTCCAGATGAAGCAATAAAGCAAATTAAGAATAAACAGTATGCTTTGAGATTTAAAGGCAAACTTGCTGAAACACCTAAGTATACAGGTCGCATTCTTGCTGTAGGTATTGGGTATAGTAAAGATTCAAAAAAACATGAATGTAAAGTGGAGATTTTATAAAAATCTCAAAATAAATCATATAGAGTATAATTAAACGTGTGGTGTTGAAATGTTTAGGGAAAAATACACAAATTTTTAATATTAGCATAGTAATATGGTACTTAAATGAACAATTATTGAATATGATTGAGATGATTTTACAGGGATGAATGCTATGAGCTTATGATTTTCTATATGCTCTGAGTCTAATCATCCTTTTACTATAATTTGAGTAAATTTAATTACCCACACAAAATACCTAATCACCAAATAAGTTTAAAAATATTTTTAAAAACATTGCATATATTAAAAATATATTATATACTTTTATAAGTAGAATTTAGTACCAGGTAATAATTAAAATATTAAAGCATATAATTGAGAATGAATACAATTACAAAGAGATAAATATTTAAAAGAAATAAATATTTAAAAGAAATAAATATTTAAAAGAAATAAAGAGGTGAATTGATGAGCAGGTCATCAGTCATGAAAAAGGAACGCCAAGCTATTCTTTTAGAAAAATTAAAGGAAGATCCTTTTCTTACGGATGAAGAATTATCGGAGATATTTAGTGTAAGTGTACCAACTATTAGACTAGATAGGCTCGAGTTAGGTATTCCAGAGCTTAGAGAGAGGATAAAAAATGTTGCAGAAGACAATTACAGCAAAGTTAAGTCTATTCAAAGCAGAGATATAGTTGGAGAGCTGGTGGATCTTTCTTTAGGCAAAAGTGGAATATCTATATTGGAAACGGATGAAAAGATGGCTTTTGAGAAGCTGAAAGTTATTCAAGGACAATATATATATTCTATGGCAGAATCGCTTGCTATAGCAGTTATAGATGCACATGTTGCATTGGTGGGTGTTGCAAACATAAAATATAAAACACCGGTATATGCAGGAAGTAGATTAGTTGCAAAAGCTGAAGTGAAAAAAGCTTATGACAATAAAAATATAGTTTGGGTAAAGATTTATGAGAAACAGGTTGAAGTATTCCGAGGGAAATATATATTGGTATCCCTTGAAAAAATATAAAAGACATAGTATTTTATTTAGGTGATTAAAAAATCAACATTACTTTGGGATAATGAAAAAACTTGATTTAAAAATGCTTTTAAAATGAGAATAGCAAGTTAGTTTTTCGTTATCCTTAGGTTAGGGAGTTTAAAAAAATACATATTCAATATCAGTTGATTTTTTGATTTTGCCTTATTAAAAATCAGGTAATTGTTATTGTAGGAGTGAATGTTTTTGAATATATTAGTAGATGCTATGGGTGGAGACAATGCACCTCAAGACATTGTCAATGGATGTGTTGAAGCCGTTAGACAGGTATCAGGCTTTGATGTGGTTTTAATTGGAGATAAGAAAAGAATTGAGGAAATACTTGGGGATGAAAACTCATCTAATCCAAGAATCAAGATTCATCATGCCTCGGAAGTTATTTCTTATGAGGATTCTCCTACTAAGGCTATAAAGAACAAAAAAGATTCGTCCATGGTTGTAGGTTTTGGTTTGCTAAAAGAGAAAAAGGGAGACGTATTTATTTCCTGTGGCAACAGCGGGGCTTTGATGACTGGAGCACTGCTCAAAATAGGTAGAATTAAAGGTGTGGATAGGCCTGCATTTCCTGCAATAATACCGACAAAGGCCGGAAGCTCTGTTCTTTTAGATGTAGGACTTAACACGGTATGCAAGCCTGTAAATTACCAACAGTTTGGTATTATGGGATCTATATTTATGAAAGAGATGTATAATATTGAAAAACCTAAAGTTGGTTTGTTAAATGTAGGTTCGGAAGAGGGTAAAGGTAATGGAATTATAAAGCAGTCATATAGCTTACTTGAAGAGTCGGATGTTAACTTTATAGGAAATGTTGAAGGAAATGATATTTTTAAAGGTAAGGCTGATGTCATTGTATGTGATGGTTTTGTAGGAAATGTGGCATTAAAAACTATAGAAGGTGCCGGAACTTTCATGATGAGCATGATAAAAGGAATGCTTTTAAAGAATTTAAAAACAAAACTAGGAGCAATGCTTCTTAAAAAAGATCTGAAAGAATTCAAAAAGGTGCTAGATGCTGACGAACAAGGTGGAGCAATGATAATTGGAGTAAATGGATTTGTATTAAAAAGCCACGGAAATTCAAATGTCAAAACTATAAAGAATGTAATTTTAAAAGCTAATATATTAGGAAAGACAAAAATAATAGAAAAAATTTCGAAAGAGTTTTCGAATACGGAGGTGGATTGTATTGAACAAGAACTATAGTTGTGGAATATTAGGGGTTGGAAGTTGTTTGCCTGATAAGGTTTTAACTAATCAAGATTGGGAGAAAATGGTTGATACTACTGATGAGTGGATTACTAAAAGAACTGGCATTTCAGAGAGAAGAGTACTTGAGGAAAATGCTCCAGCACATGAACTTGGAATAAATGCTGCAAAGATGGCGTTGGAAGATGCAAATCTTACAGCAGAAGATTTGGATTTGATTATTGTTACAACTGAAACACCTGATTATCTTTCGCCATCAATGTCGTGTTTGGTTCAAAATGCAATAGGAGCTAAGAAGGCTGCAGCTTTCGATCTTAATGCAGCTTGTTCAGGCTTTATATATGGTATGACTGTGGCTGATAAATTTATTAAGACTGGGTTTTATAAGCACATTCTACTAATAGGATGTGAAGGGTTAACAAAAATTATGGATTGGAAAGATAGAAACACATGTGTTCTGTTTGGTGATGGCGCAGGAGCCGCAGTATTAGGCCCTGTAGAAGAGGGATATGGTCTTCTTAATTCATGTATTGGAGCAGTGGGAGAACTAGGTCACAATTTAACTATTCCATGTTGCCATATAAGTGAAGAAGATATAGCTAGAAGACCTGGTGAAAATAAAAGAGTTTTATGGATGGATGGAAGTGAAGTATTTAAGTTTGCTGTAAAGATAATGGATTATGGTACTAGAAAAGTTTTAGAGGAAGTAGAAATGGGTCTAGATGATGTAAAACTTGTTGTTCCTCATCAGGCAAATAGCAGAATATTAGATGGAGCAAAGAAAAGGCTTGGAATTAGTAGTGAAAAGATTTTTTCCAATCTTCACAAATATGGAAATATATCATCGGCATCAATTCCTGTAGGTCTCAATGAAGCATACAGAGAAGGCAGATTTAAAAAAGGTGACAATTTGGTCTTGGTAGGTTTCGGAGGAGGCTTGACTTGGGGGTCTGCACTGATAAAGTGGAGTAAGTAATATTTTTCTAATTATGGAGGTAGAGATATGGGGAAATTGGCGTTTTTGTTTTCTGGTCAAGGTGCGCAATATGTTGGTATGGGAAAGCAAATAGCAGAAGAATATGAGACTTCTTGCGCAATTTTTAATAAAGCATCGGAAGCTTTGGGTTTTGATATAAAGAAAATGATTTTTGAAAGCGATGACGAGACATTAAAAATAACTGAAAACACTCAGCCTTGTGTAGTAGCAACAAGTATAGCTTGTCTTCAGCCACTTTTGGAAAAAGGGATTAAACCTGATGTTGTTGCAGGCCTTAGCTTAGGAGAGTATTCAGCTCATGTAATGTCTGGTACCATATCAATTGGTGATGCGGTGGCTCTTGTGAGAAAAAGAGGCAAATATATGCAGGAAGCTGTTCCTGTGGGAGTAGGAGCGATGGCTGCAGTTCTTGGACTGGAAAATGATAAAGTAGTTGAATGTTGTGAAAAAGCATCTTCTGAAGGAATTGTTGAACCGGCAAACTTTAATTGCCCGGGCCAAGTGGTTGTGGCAGGAGAAGTAAAAGCGGTTGAGAGAGTAATGGAACTTGCAAAAGAGGCTGGAGCTAAAAGAGCTATAATGCTTCCTGTAAGTGCACCTTTTCACTGTAGCTTATTAAAACCTGCTGGTGAAAAACTTGCTGGAGAGCTTGAAAAAATTGAACTCAATGATATGAATATTCCTGTAGTAACTAATGTAACAGCTGAATATATTTTAGATAAGTCTAAAGTTAAGGATTTACTTATAAGACAGGTTAGTAACTCCGTATATTTTGAAAAATCCATAAGAAATATGATTGATGACGGAGTGGATACTTTTGTGGAAATTGGTCCGGGAAAGACTTTAATAGGATTTGTTAAAAAGATAAATAGACAAGTAAAGACTTTGAATGTTGATGATATAGAGTCTTTGAATAACACACTAAAAGAACTATCCTAGGTTGCATTATAAGAAACATGTAGGTTAGTGAGGAGTGAATAGTATGCAATTAAAGGGGAAAACTGCAATTATAACAGGTTCGAGCAGAGGAATTGGTAAAGCAATTGCATTAAAACTTGGACAAATGGGTGCTAACATTGTATTAAATGGTAGTTCTCCTTCCGATACACTCAGAAAAACTGAGGAGGAATTGAAAGCAGCAGATATTAATGTTGTTTCAAAAACAGGTGATGTCAGAAAGATTGAAGATGTTGAGGCAATGTTTAAGTTTGCAATAGATACTTTTGGAAGTGTGGATATTCTTGTTAATAATGCTGGAATAACTAAGGATAAACTTATTATGAGAATGTCTGAAAGTGATTGGGACGATGTTTTGGATATAAATTTAAAGGGTGCATTTATTTGTACTAAAGTAGCTTCAAAAATAATGTTGAAGAAGAGAAGTGGTAAGATTATAAATCTTACTTCGGTTATAGGTGTAATAGGAAATCATAGCCAGGCAAACTATGCAGCTTCAAAGGCAGGAATGATAGGTCTTACCAAAGCGACAGCAAAAGAATTAGCTGCTAGAGGAGTTAACTGTAATGCAGTAGCACCAGGACTAATTGCAACTGAAATGACAGAGATTTTGTCTGAGGATGTTAAGGAAAATTATTTAAACAGCATTCCACAAAAAAGGTATGGGACGCCTGAAGAAGTGGCTAATGTTGTTGGTTTTCTTGTTTCTGAAGAAGCAAATTATATAACTGGTCAAGTAATACATATTGACGGCGGTTTAGTTATGTAATAATATCTTAATGTAACACTATGTTTTTTACGTTGTAGTTTTACATTTGAAGTTGATATTTACAAAAACCCCCTGTGGAAGGAGGTGAACAATAGTGTTCGATAAAATCAAAAAAATAGTTGTTGAGCAGTTGGGCGTTGAAGAAGATGAAATTCAAAAGGAGTCTTCCTTCATAGATGATTTAGGTGCAGACTCACTTGATATAGTTGAGTTAATTATGGCGCTTGAAGAGGAATTTGACCTTGAAATTCCTGATACTGAAGCCGAGAAAATAACAACAGTTGGAGATGTTGTTGATTACATCAAAAGTCATTCTTAAAAAAAGGTCCCTTATACGGGACTTTTTTTATCTTTTTTCAATTTCTTTTGAATAAAGTAAAAGAAGGAAAAGACAAGGGGCCTTGATGCCCCGGGGCTTTTCTTTTAACTTCTCTTAAATGAAGTGGAAGAAGGTTATAGTGAATTCAAGAATGTATCTTATAGTATAAATATAAGGAAGTTTCAAAAAATACATTTTCATAATTTTAGTTGAAACTTAAACTGCAAAGCTTTTATTTGACTTTGCTTGAGCTACAAAAAAATTTGATTTAAGAAATTTGTGATTTGAATACTTTATAGATTGTTTTTTTGAAACTGCCTAATTATGAGCTTTTAAAAAAGAAAAATAGTGTAAGATATTTTCTTTAAATATATATTTAATTTAATATGTAAAATAGGAGGTTCAAATATGAAAAAACGTGTTGTTATTACAGGAATGGGAGTTGTTTCTTCGTTAGGAATGGGAAGCGATGAATTTTGGAATTCAATTAAAGAAGGAAAAAATGGTATTAGTTTAGTTACAAAAATAGATGCTTCAAATATGACTTCTAAAGTTGCAGCAGAAATAAAAGAATTTGATGCAATACAGTATATTGACAAGAAAGAAGCTAGAAGGATGGATAGATATTCTCAATATGCTATAGCTGCAACTAAAATGGCTGTTGACAGTTCTGGTTTAGACGTCGAAAAGATTAATAAAAACAGGTTTGGAGCTATTGTGGGATCAGGTATTGGTGGTATTGAAACTTTTGAAACTCAGCACAGTGTTTATCTTGAAAAGGGATCTGGGAGAGTAAGTCCGTTTTTTATACCAATGATGATTTCGAATATGGCTGTAGGTCTTATAGCTATGAGATTTGGAGCAAAAGGTTTTAATGAATGCGTAGTTACAGCGTGTGCAACTTCAACTAATGCTGTTGGGGATGCTTTTAAAGTAATACAGCGTGGGGATGCAGACATAATGATTACAGGTGGTGCAGAAGCTTGTATAACTCCAATGGCATTTTCGGGTTTTTGTTCAATGAAAGCATTGTCCACAAATGAAGATCCTTCTTGTGCCAGCAGACCTTTTGATGCCCAAAGGGATGGTTTTGTTATGGGAGAGGGCTCTGGTATCCTTATTATTGAGGAATTGGAGCATGCAAAGGCTAGAGGTGCAAATATAATTGCGGAAATTGTAGGATATGGTAGTACAAATGATGCATATCATATGACTGCACCGGCACCTGAAGGCGAGGGTGCTGCAAGATGTATGAAAATGGCTATAGACGATGCAGGGATATCTGCTGACGAAATAGGTTATATAAATGCTCACGGTACTTCAACAGAATATAATGACAAATTTGAAACAGCGGCAATAAAAACAGTGTTTGGAGAATATTCAAAGAAGGTTCCAATAAGTTCAACTAAGTCAATGACAGGACACCTTCTTGGAGCGGCTGGAGCGGTTGAAACTATAATAAGTGCAATGTCTCTAAAAGAGGGATACTTACCACCAACAATCAATTATAGTACACCTGATCCGGAATGTGATTTGGATTATATTCCAAACCAAGGAAGAAAAGCAGATATTAATTATGCTCTATCAAATTCATTGGGATTTGGTGGGCACAATGCAACTATTGTTTTAAAAAAATATCAGGGTTGATTTTAAACATTAGTAGGGTTATAATTTCAAGGGGACAGGGGATATATGTTCCCTTGAATTTTTAATATTTTTGTCCAAATACCATAGTATATATTTCGTTGTTTTCTATTAAAGATTTATTAAATAGCTTTAGGGTTATCGAAAATAAAAATTAAATAATGTAAAATGTTTTTCGAGAAAAATATAGTTATTTATTTGATTTTACTTTATTATGAAATATATAGTATAGTGTTTGGAAGAACGGAGTTTTTTATGTTGAGTTTTGATTCTTTACTAAAGAAAATTGAAAATTTGGAAAATGATATTAATTATAAGTTTAAGGACAAAGATAATCTTATTTTAGCTCTAACACACAGTTCATATGCAAATGAATGTAAAAGCAAAAAGCTTACAAGCAATGAGCGTATTGAGTTTCTTGGGGACTCGGTATTAAGTGTGGTAGTAAGTGAAAATATCTATAAAAATTATTCTAACCTATCAGAAGGAGAAATGACGAAATTTAGAGCCAATGTTGTTTGTGAAGCTTCACTAGAGCATTGTGCCCATAATTTGAAAATAGGTCAGTATTTATTGTTGGGAAAAGGTGAGGAATTAACTGGGGGAAGAACAAGAACCTCTATACTTTCAGATGCAACTGAAGCACTTATTGGAGCGATTTATATCGATGGTGGTTTTGAGTGTGCTAAGGAGTTTGTACTTAGTCAGATGGAAAAATTTATAATCGACTCTATAAAAGGCGAAATGTTTATGGATTATAAAACACAGCTTCAAGAAGTTATACAGAAGAATAATGATCAAAAAGTAAGCTATGAAATTATTGATGAGAAAGGTCCTGACCACAATAAGGTATTTGTTATGCAGGTTAAACTTGATGATGAGGTTATTGGTGTAGGAAAGGGACGCACAAAAAAAGAAGCAGAGCAGATGGCTGCAAAAGCTTTTTTGCAAAAAAAAGATAATGAATGATTCAATATAAGGAACGAGTAAAAAATAAGTTCTTACTTTGGATAACGAAAAAACTTTAGGTGCTTTGAGTTGTGGGAGGTTTGATTTTTTGAAACGTGTAGTTATACCGATTTTTATTCCGCATAAAGGATGTCCTTTTGACTGTATATTTTGCAATCAGAAAAAAATAAGTGGTCAAACTAGCGAGGTCACAGAAAGTTCAATGCGTGCTATAATTGAGTCACATCTTAATACAGTTTCAAAGGAAGCGTTCATTGAAATAGCTTTTTTCGGTGGAAGTTTTACTGGTATTGATAAAGAAGAGCAGATAAAGTTTTTAAAAATTGCTAATGATTATATAGATAACGGTCCTGTAAGGAGTATAAGATTATCAACGAGACCAGACTACATAAGTGATGATATCCTAAGTTATTTAAAGCTGTATAATGTATCTATAATTGAGCTTGGAGTGCAAAGTCTTGACCAAGAGGTACTTAAAAAAAGCAATCGAGGACATAGTGTAGCGGATGTATTAAAATCATCAAAAATGATTAAGGACAAGGGTTTTACACTTGGAATTCAGACGATGATAGGACTTCCAGGAGATGATTTTGAAAAGGCTGTAAAAACTGCGAAAAAAGTTGTTGAGCTTGCACCTGATATTGTAAGAATATATCCCACTCTTGTTATAAAGGGAACATATTTAGAGAATTTGTATAATATGGGCAAATATACTCCTTTAGAGGTTGAAAATGCTGTGGATTTATGTGCAGAATTGTTAGATATATATGAGAGTAATAATATAAATGTTATACGAGTTGGTCTGCAAACTACAGATAGTATTTGTGACGGCGGAGATATAGTGGCAGGACCTTTCCATCCTGCTATTAGGCAGCTTGTTGATTCTAGGCGTGCCTTGAAGGATATCGAAGCAGTGATAAGAAAAAATAATTACACAAAACGAAGATATTTAGTTATACTTGCAGATAAGAGTGATGTTTCTGTTATTATAGGTCAAAAAAAATCAAATATTAAGTATCTTAAAGGAAAGTATGGCTATGAGGAGGTAAGGGTTTGCGCTGATAGCAAGCAATGTGAACTTTATGATGTAAAATATTAATTTTGTGATATTGTGGGTTGTATTATAATGTTATAAAATAGTATTATAAGATGAGGTTAGAGATATAGAGAAAATGTATAAGATTTAATACATAACTAGAGAGAGAATTATAATAATTTTTAGAATTATATAATTTTTATAATTTATGGAGGAGGAAAAGTGTATGGAAGTATTAAAGGTATCAGCTCAATCGCAGCCGAAAATGGTCGCAGGAGCCTTAGCAGCAATTTTAAGAGGTAAATCAAATGCAGAAATTCAAGCAGTTGGAGCCGCAGCAGTGAACCAAGCTATTAAAGCAATCGCAATAACGAGAGGATTTGTAGCACCAAATGGAATTGACATAATAACAGTTCCGGCTTTTTCGTCTATTACTATTGACGGTGAAGAAAGGACGGCAATTAAGTTTTTAGTAGAACCTAGGTAAGATTTAAAAGAGTGTTTTAAAGCTGTTCTATAATTTAGAACAGCTTTTTTATATGTGTTGGGGATGTGCTAAGTTAGAATCAGAATACTGAGGAGGGGGTGTATTTAATCATCGTGGACCATATTATTCCAATAACTAAAGCTCCGAGGCTGGCCGTTTCGCTACGCTACACTGCTCGCCTATGCAACCTAGGCTAAGAGAATGTATAACTCGCTACGGGTCGAATCAAAACTCGCTTCTAAGAAGAAAAGTGATTCGACTAATCCTTCGCTTCGTTAACATTCTCTAAGCCTCTACGCAGATGTTATTTCCATAATATGGCTCACAATTAAAATATGAACCCCTGAGGAGGAAATAGAATTGACTAAGCCAGTTATAGGAATACCGATGGGAGATCCTGCGGGAATTGGAGCTGAAATTATTGTAAAGGCTCTCAAGGAAAAAAGTATATATGAAGTGGTAAGGCCTGTAGTTATTGGTAGTAAAGACACTATATTAAAGGCTATGTCTATATGTGAATTAGAGTCGGATTTAATTATAGGAGACGGCATAGAGTTTGAAAATCAAAGTCCTTCTGCTTTATGCTTAATAGACGATGAGACAGTAGATACTAAGAATATTGAATATGGTAAAGTTCAAGCAAGAGGTGGAGAAGCGGCCTACTGTTATATTAAAAAGTCAATTGATTTGGCAATGAAAAAGAAAATAGATGCGGTTGTAACAACGCCAATAAATAAGGAGTCCTTGAAATTGGCAGGAGTTGATTATATTGGACATACTGAGATTTTTGCAGGTCTAACAAATACCATTGACCCACTGACTATGTTTGAAGTAGGGGATTTAAGAGTTTTTTTCCTTTCTAGACATGTATCACTTAAAAAAGCTTGTGATATGATAACAAAAGAAAGAGTTTTAGATTATATTAAAAGAACAGCCGAAGCTTTAAAAATGTTGGGAATAAAAGATGCATCTATTGCAGTTGCAGGCCTTAACCCCCATTGTGGTGAGCATGGTTTGTTTGGAGATGAGGAAAGAAAAATTGAAAAAGCGGTAGAAGAAGCTGATATGATGGGATATAAGGTTGAAGGACCCATTGGGGCAGATTCCGTATTTTATCTTGCTAACAAAGGAAAATATGACGCCGTATTATCTCTTTATCATGATCAAGGCCATATTGCTACAAAAACTCTTGATTTTGAAAGAACAATAGCAATAACAATAGGTCTTCCTTTTTTAAGGACTTCAGTAGATCACGGTACGGCTTTTGACATTGCTGGTACAGGAAAAGCCAGCCATATAAGCATGGTGGAGGCAATACTTACGGCTGCAAAATACTCAAGCAATTATAAAAAATAATAAGATTCATTTCTTAGGTTGAAGCCACCTATTTATGTACAGAAATTTATAAACCCCAAAAAATATGATTTTTCCTAATAAAAAAGCACAACTTCAAAACAGTGAATAAACAACAAGCATTACTATTGATAAAAAAATTAAATATGTTAAAATTAATAGGTATATTTGATTGAACAATTATAGATGCCGGGGTGTTCTAATGCATTTAAAAAGGCTTGAAATACAAGGGTTTAAATCCTTCGCAGATAAAATAAATTTAGAGTTTAATTCAGGTATTACTGCTGTTGTTGGTCCTAATGGAAGTGGCAAGAGCAATATTTCTGATGCCATTCGATGGGTGTTAGGTGAGCAAAGTGCTAAGACCTTAAGAGGAGGAAAGATGGAGGATGTCATCTTTGCCGGCACGGAGCACAGAAAACAGTTGGGTTTTGCTGAAGTTTCCCTTACAATTGACAATGAGGATCATGCTTTGCCCCTTGATTTCAGTGAAGTTACGATAACAAGAAGAGTTTATCGTTCCGGGGAAAGTGAGTATCTTATTAATAAGAGTTCCTGCAGGTTAAAGGATGTGCATGAGCTTTTTTTAGATACAGGTATAGGTAAGGATGGATACTCCATAATCGGTCAGGGAAGAGTGGATGAGATACTAAGTACGAAATCAGAGGGGAGACGAAATCTTTTTGAGGAAGCTTCCGGGATTATGAAATACAAACTAAGGAAAATAGAAGCAGAAAAAAAACTCGAACTCACAAGACAGAATCTCATTAGAATAAATGACATTATAAATGAGCTTGAAACTCAGCTAGATCCGTTAAAACACCAGTCTGATATTGCAAAGAGATACCTTAATTTAAGAGACACGTTAAAAGAGTTGGAGGTAAATGTTTATATAGAGAACATTTCTAAGTTTAAGGTGAAAATAAAAGAATATGAGGAAGGTTATATTTCTATCAAAGATAATATAGATAGTGATAATAAAAAGCTTGAAGATATCACTTTGCTTAATCAAAAGAAGCTTGAGCTTCTAAAAGAGCTTGAGACAAAGCTGGATAATTCAAGGCAGGAGTTTTACAACCTTGAAAGCAGTTTAGAGAGGTGCAATTCTGAAATAAAACTAAATGATGAAAAAAAGAGCAATCTCTCTTTAAATATTACTAGGTTAGAGGGCGAAATCCAAGAGATAGACCAAAAGATTGAAAGTATTACTAAAGAAGAAATTACAAAAAACGAAAAAATAGAGTATTTAAATGAAAGACTTTCTGACTATAATGAAAAGCTTGAAGAAGCTGATAAAAAACTTCAGGCGGTGTTATCTACATTAGGTGAACATGAAAGACATATTGAAAATATGAAATCAAGTATTATGGATAAACTGGATCTACAGTCGGATAAAAAGACTCAGATTAACAATGTTAAAAACCACATTGAAGTTATTGATAAGAGAAAGTCCGGTATAGATGATGAAGTAATGCAGCTTAAGCTAGAAAAAGATCGGGAAAATATTAAAAAGGAAGAATTATCTGATAGTATTTTAAATACAAAAGAGTTGCTAAAAGGCGCAAAAAATAAGTTGGATACGTTAAATACAAAAAAAGCTGAATTAGGTCAAACTCTTGAATCTGAAAGAAAGAAACAAAATACTATAAAATCAGACATACAGTTTAAGACTTCAAGACAGAAGATGCTTAAGGATATGGAAAGGAATCTTGAAGGCTATAATAAAAGTGTAAAGCAGCTCCTAAGGGCATGTCAGCATTCTCCCCAGCTTGGTAAGGGAATACATGGTGCTTTGGCACAGTTAGTTAATGTTGAAGGTAAATATGAGACTGCGATAGAGATGACTCTTGGAGGAGCATTGCAAAACATTGTTACTTCAACGGAGGAAGATGCAAAAAGGGCAATTGATTACTTAAAAAGCAACAGAATAGGAAGAGCAACCTTTTTACCTATTTCTTCAGTTAAGGGAAGAAGTTTTGATGACCAAACTTTGAATAATATAAAAAATCAAGAAGGTTTTATTGGCGTTGCCTCTGACTTGATTTCCTATAATCCTGAGTATAGAGGCATAATATTAAGTTTTTTAGGAAAGGTAGTTATAGTTGATAATCTTGATTCGGGGATAAAAATGGCTCGTAGGTTTCGCTACGGTTTTAGAATAGTTACCCTTGAGGGAGATATTTTAAGTACTACTGGTTCTATGTCTGGAGGTAGTAAGGGGCACAGAGAATCTGGAATACTTAGCAGAAATAGGGAAGTGCAGGAGATTGATGAAGCACTTTTGAGACTAAAAAATGAAGAGACAACTTTAGAAAAAAGCATAAATGAAACTTCTCAAAAACTTGGAGATGTTATAAATAGTATATCAATAGAAGAAGAAAGTATAAAAAACAATGAGTTAATTAGAATTAGAGATGAAAGTCATTTAGCTCAGATTGAAGATAATATCAAGAGAACTATTGCTAGAATGGACATGCTTAATCAGGAGAAGGAACAATTGTCAAGGCAGGAACAAAATACCCAAGAAGAGCTTTTAAAATATGGGGAGGAATTAAAAACTATTGAAGATGATATAACCGAAACTAAAAGAGTTGTTGCAGAGTATCAGGACAAGCATAAGGAAGGTCAGTCTGCACGTGATGCTTTGCACACAGATATAACTGATTATAAAATATCTGTAAATTCCATTAAAGAGAGTATTGCGGGGGTTAATGAAGCTATTGAAAGAATTGTTTCAGAGAGGGAAAGCCTTACAAAGAGTGCTGAGAGAAAGAAATCAGAAAAGGTGAAAAATGCCGAAGAGGTTAAGTCATTAGATGAAAAAAATGAAGGCTTGAAGCTTTTAATTAAAGGGTATGAAGAGGAAAAGGCAGGAAAAACTTTTGAGATAGATAGGACTGTTGAAGAGAGAAAGGTTCTTGAAGAAGAATCTCAAGATATCCTAAATCAAATAACAAATATCAATAAAAATATACTTCTTATGCAGGAAGAGTATAATCGCATGGAAGTAAAAAAGACTAAGATAGAGTCTGAAATGGAAGCAACTCAAAATAGAATGTGGGACGAATATGAACTTACCTTTAATAATGCTTTAGAGTTAAAAAAGGATATTGGAAGTATTACTCAGGCTCAAAGGCATATTAACGAAATAAGAAGTGAAATAAAGGAATTAGGACCTGTAAATGTAGCTGCTATTGAAGACTATATAAAGACCAAAGAACGTTTTGAGTTTATGTCGATTCAGAGAAATGATATGGAACAGGCGGAGGAAAATCTTCGTAAGGTTATTGTTGAAATGACAAACATTATGAAACGCCAGTTTTTAGAGCAGTTTAGGTTGATTAATGATAATTTTAATATAGTGTTTAAAGAGCTTTTTGATGGAGGACGTGCGGAGCTTAGGCTTTTAGATAAGGAAAATGTTCTTGAAAGTGGTATTGAAATTGAAGTTCAACCTCCGGGCAAAAAACTTCAGAATCTTATGCTACTTTCAGGAGGGGAACGAGCTTTTACGGCGATTGCACTTTTGTTTGCCATATTAAGGCTTAATCCGACGCCTTTTTGTGTACTTGACGAGATTGAAGCTGCTCTAGATGATGCAAATGTAAACAAGTTTGCACAGTATCTTAAAAAGTATTCAAAGGTTACACAGTTTGCGGTTATTACACACAGAAAAGGGACTATGGAATCATGCGATACTCTCTATGGTGTAACGATGCAGGAACATGGGGTTTCAAAAATTGTGTCATTAAAAATGGGTGAGAAGGTTAGTTAGAAAGTAGAAATTAGGCAAAATCAAATAAAAACTTTGCAACTAGAGTTTCAAAAACTGGATTTACATTTTTTGAAACTTCCATAGATAAAAAATTATGAATGGAGGATTTACATGGGTTTTTTTGATAAATTAAAGGTAGGACTTAAGAAAACTAAAAATGTTATAACAGAGAGAATAGATCAGGTGCTGGTTTCGTTTGGTAAAATCGATGAAGAGTTGTTTGAAGAATTGGAAGAAATACTTATTACTTCGGATGTTGGAGCGGAAGCAACCCTGAAGATTATTGATGATCTCAAACAAAAGGTAAAGGACAACAAGGTTACTGATCCGTTAAAAGTTAAGGAATTGCTGAAAGAGGAATTAGCGGAGGTGCTTTCTACTCAAGATACCGATTTAAATGTAGAAACTTCACCTAGTATTATAGTTGTAGTAGGAGTAAACGGTGTGGGAAAAACCACTTCTATAGGTAAAATTGCAAATCAGCTCAAACAAAGAGGTAAAAAGGTTGTAATGGCTGCAGGGGATACTTTTAGGGCAGCTGCTATAGATCAGCTTGAAATTTGGGCAGACAGAGTGGGTGTGGATTTAATAAAGCATGCGGAAGGTGCAGACCCTGCTGCTGTTATATATGATGCAGTTCAATCAATAAAAGCTAAAAAAGGTGATGTATTAATCTGTGATACTGCAGGAAGACTCCATAATAAAAAGAATTTGATGGATGAATTGAAAAAGATATTTCGTATTATTGACAGAGAATTACCTGATGCATCAAAAGAAGTACTTTTGGTACTTGATGCAACTACTGGCCAAAATGCCATCGTTCAAGCTAAGACTTTCAAGGAAGTATCACCGGTATCAGGCATTGTCTTAACAAAATTAGATGGAACAGCAAAGGGTGGTATTGTAATTGCTGTTTCTTCAGAGCTTAGTATCCCTGTTAAGCTTATTGGCGTGGGAGAGCAAATTGATGACCTTCAGAGATTTGATCCCGAGGAGTTTGTTGAAGCGCTATTTTCATAAAGCAAGGCGGTTTCAAAAAATAACCTATACAGTATTCAGGTCATAAAGCCCTTCATGGAAGACTTAAGCTTCCAGACAGGGGGAACATTATTTTGCAGTGCAAAAAATGTAAATCTAGATTTTTTGAAACCTCAATTGGCCAGTTATTTTTTTGGAATCCCCCAATATCAAATAAAAATTTTGCAACGGTCGTTTCAAAAAGTCTTATGACATTTTTTGTATAGCTAAATAATGTTCCTATAATGGAAGCTTAAAAGTTTCTATTATAGGTTTTGTAACAGAAATAATGAATATGTATTTTTTTGAAACTCCCTAAGGAGCAGATATGAATGGTGAAATAGAACGTTGTGCAAAGATTATTTGGCAATATCATCATATGAACCATGTGTTGACTTGTGCCGACTGTATAATTATTTTAGGAAGCCATGATACTCGAGTAGCACAAAGAGGAGCTGAGCTTTACCTAGAGGGTTTGGCTCCTTTTATAGTTATATCAGGGGGATTAGGTAAAATAACTAAAAACCTCTGTAAAAAGACTGAAGCCGAAAAATTTGCTCAAATTGTGTGGGATATGGGAGTACCGAAAGATAGGGTATTGCTGGAGACAAAATCTACAAATACCGGTGAAAATATAATCTTTTCTAAAGAGCTAATTTATAGTAGAGGATTAGAAGTTAATTCAATTATAGCAGTAAATAAGCCTTATATGGAAAGGAGAAGCTATGCTGCCATAAGAAAGCTATGGGCAGTGAAAAAAATAATCGTAACTTCTCCGCAAATTGAGTTTGATGAGTATCTAGAAGCGTATGCCAAAGGAGAGATCACTCGTGAAGAAATAATAAGTTTAATGGTTGGGGATTTACAGCGCATAAAGATATATGCAGAAAAAGGATTTCAGGTACATCAATATATCCCACAGAATGTGTGGAAGGCATATGATAGGTTGGTTGAATTAGGGTTTTGCAGCCACTTGATAAAATAGTGGAATGGGACATATGGAGTACACTAAGAAATAATAATAAATACATTTATTTAAATATTGTGGTAATAATACTTAAAAGAAGGACCGGAGAATGAACTCCAGCCCTTTAGGATCAATTAAATTATCAAGATTAATTAATTATCGTTACGATGTTCAACAAGATCTATTGCTCCAAGTACTATGTGTGCAAGTCCAAAACCAGCTACACCCCATTTGACTCTAGATGGTAAAGGTTTTATAGATAAACCGGTTGCAGTGACAACAGTTCCAAGTACTGTGGGAATCGTGCCTTCGCGGATTTTCATATGATTATCCTCCTATAAGTTTAGAGTTATTATATATTGAGCTCGCCTTCGCATTAAAAGATTGATTTTCTCTTTCAATTTGTTTGAAAGAGATGGAATTTGAGTTCAATAGGCAGATTTACATGTTTTCTCGATTGAAAAGAATTGGGAGTGAAAAGTGTTTTTTTCGAGAAACATGTAGTATAGTTTGTGCGATTTTTTAAATGGTTATTCAAAGTTTTTTTGAAACCGACTAAGGGATAACGGAAAAATAACTTTATATTCTCATATTGAGAAAAAATTGCTAAATCAAGTTTTTTTGTTATCCCACGGTTGGGACTTATATTTTAATCGCTCCTAAATATTAAGTTTATATGATTTATTTTTTGTAGTGGTTTAAAAGAGCTTTTAAAAAAGTTATAATTACTTTGAGTATTTAGGCAAAATCAAAAAATAACTGATCAATTGGAGTTTCAAAAAATTTGATGCCATTTTTGGCATAGCAAAATGTTCTTATGATTGGAAGCTTAAAAGCTTCCAGGATGGGCTTTGCAACAAAAATATTGTACGCGTATTTTTTTGAAACTCCCTTAGGTGATTAAAAAAATAAATGGTCAACTGATGTTTTTGGAAAAATTAATTTTACGGGCTTTGTTGATCGCATTAAAAGGCGCAGGGGGTGAGACTGTCGGCATGAGTGAAAATGAGAGAGATTTGGTTGAAAGAGCAAAATCCGGGGAAGTTGAGGCTTTTGAACAACTTATCTTAAACTGCCAAAAAAAGGTGTTTAATATAGCTTATAGGATGATAGGTAATTATGATGATGCTAATGAATTAGCGCAGGAAGTTTTTCTTAGAGCCTTCAGATCCATGAAAAAGTTCAAAGGTGATGCATTGTTTTCTACTTGGATTTATAAAGTTACGGTTAATGTTTGCCTCGATGAAATACGTAAAAGGAAAAAGAAAATAGTAGTATCTTTAGATCAAGAAATTGAAATAAAGGATGGTGAGGTTAAAAGGCAGATACCTGATAATGCTCCAACTCCAGATATAGAGCTAGAAACCAAAGAATTAAAAAATGCCGTAAATGAATCAATTCAGCAGCTTCCTGATGATTATAAAAGTATTATTGTTCTAAGAGATATTCAAGGATTCAGTTATTTTGAGATTTCAAAGATAGTCAATTGCCCTGAGGGTACTGTAAAATCAAGAATTAGTAGAGCAAGGAAGGCACTTAAGGAAATTCTTCTAGCAAGGAAGGAACTTTTAAATGAGAAATTCGTCAAATAATATATAGAAAGGAGGGATTGAGGGTGAAAAAGTGTGAAGAGATATTAGAATTGTTATCTTTATATATTGACAATGAGCTTGATAATGACACAGCTAGAAGTGTCAAAGAACACATTGACTCGTGCAGTTCATGTAAAACGGAGATGGATCAGCTGGTTGAAATTATAAATGTTTGTAATAGAACTGATGAAGTTGAACTGCCCGATGATTTTAATGATGTTTTACATCAAAAACTAAAGCTAGAGAAGAAAAATATAGAAGACAATAAGAAAACAATAGTTTTAAGAAACAGAATTTTGAAAACAGTGACCTCTGTTGCTGCAATATTTATAGTGATATTTGCGCTTAGAGGATTAATGAATATAGAGACTTTTGATAATGGAAAAAGTGTTGGTAAATATTCCATAAAAGAAGATACTAAGGATGGTACTATGAGTGTTCAGCGAGAAGCTGAAAGTCAAGATGGAAGTGTTGCTAATAACTGGAAAGGTACAGATGAAATTTCTATGAATGGAGGTAGTAAGCAAGACTTAGAAATGGGAACTCAAAGCCGGGTAGCAGGTGGAACAAATTCACAAAAAGAGGATGCCCAATTAAAAGATTTTGGTCACGGAGGTTCTCAAAATAGTGACACTATGCAGTCAAAACCAAATGAGGGTATTGCTCCTGTACGTACGTTTTCTGAAAGTAACCCTCCTGAAAATATATTACCTGAGAAGGCATCTCCCGGGAATGTATCTCCTGAAAATATGCCTCCTGATAGTGAAACAATTATTGAGTTTACTGAAGAGTTTAAACCAGAAGAAAACAGTTTAATAATGACTACAGATACTAAAGAAGACGATACACAAAATATTATCTATTTGACTGTGAGTTCAAGGGATTTTGAGTCGGACAGATTGAAGATAATTGAGATTGCTGATGAATTTGGCACAAAAATTGGAGATAATTATATGGACCATTTTGACGATACTATAACAACAAAGGATTTACCTAGAGGAGAAAGTACGGGGTATAATATAGCAGCATCTATGGATGCATCTATAGATTATGATATGGATTATATTGTAAGTTACAATATGGATAAAACAAGTTATGAACAATTTATAAAACAATTTGAAGAAAATTTTGGGGGTGAGTATTCTCTAAATAGTGATTGTGTAGATGAATTAGATGATTTAGAGAAAGTAAGAGTTGATATTAATATATATAGTGATTGAATATATATTTTTTTGAAACTCCCTAAGTCAATTATGAAAAGTTTAGGACTCTTTGTCCTTTATTTTTTGTCTTTTTTATCTCTTAGTTTTGGAGCGTTAGTTATTGGAATAATATGGTCCACGATGATTAAATACACCCATTATTTAAAACAATGGTTTACGGTTTCTTTGTTTTTGTGTAAAATGGTTTATATAATTGTTTTTAAAAACACATGATAAAATATGATTTGTAATTTGTAATTTGTATTTTTAAAAACTCCCTTAGAACGTGTGTTTAATTATAATATACATAAGAAAAGGTGATGGTACAATGGAGATAAAGGCGGTTGTAGATAGGATTGAAGACGGCTATGCTATTTTAAAGGCAGAGATTTTGGGAATGGAAATATGCATTCCTGCCAACACCTCCGATAAGAAATATTTAAAAGGTGAGAATATAACTTTATCACTACAGGGAATTAATGAAAATAATGGATAAAAAGTTAGTGACTAAGGAAAAATAATAATGGACTTATGATATGAGAGGGTGCTAATGAAAAAACAAAAATTGATGGTGATTGATGGTAACAGTATACTAAATAGGGCATTTTACGGTTTGCAAGGAGCAAATCTTTTAGTTACATCCGATGGATTATATACTAACGCGGTGTTTGGATTTCTCAATATAATGAATAAGTATATTGATGAAGAAAAACCCCAATATCTTTGTGTTGCTTTTGACTTGAAGGCACCTACATTCAGACATAAGCAGTTTGAAGGGTATAAGGCAAATAGAAAGGGAATGCCGGATGAATTGAGGGTTCAGGTTCCTGTTATCAAGGAAGTTCTTGATGCAATGCGTATAAAGCGCCTTGAGATGGAAGGTTTTGAAGCAGATGATATACTTGGTTCTATATCATTGTGTGCGCAACAAAAAGGCATGGATGTAGTGATTGTCACCGGTGATAGGGATGCATTACAACTTGCAAGTAAAACAACAAGGATTAAGATACCTAAGACTAGGGGTGGCAAAACTGAGACTGAGGAATATGATTTTGATGCTGTGCGTGAAAAGTATGATATTGATCCTATTCAGTTTATTGATGTAAAGGCTTTGATGGGAGATACTTCAGATAATATACCTGGAGTACCCGGAGTAGGTGAAAAGACGGCCTTAAAACTTATAAACGAGTATAACAGTCTTGAGAATTTGTACGACAATATTGATCAAATTACTAGAAAAGTTTTAAAGGAAAAGCTTACAACATATAAAGAACAAGCATTTATGAGTAAAAAGCTTGCTGAGATTGAAAGAAACATGCCTCATATGTGTGACGTTGATGAACTTGTAAGAGATGAGTTTGATAAATCAACGCTATATAAGCTTTTTAAGCGTTTAGAATTTAAAAGCTTCATTGATAAATACGGATTAGAAGGTAGTCAACCTAAAGAGTCTGTGGATGTTAATATAGACTTAATAGACAGTATAGGAGGAGTTGTTGAATTAAAAAATAAGGTATTACAACAAAAACAGGTATCTATTTATTATTTGATAGATAGGATTGATAAATTCAACAGCAAACTTTCGGGTATTGCTTTATCATCTAAAGAAGGTACTGCAAACTATTTAGGTTTTAGTGGTGCATTAAAAGAGGATGAATTTTTACAAGAGTTTAAAAGTGTCTTTGAAGATAATGAAATTAAGAAATACGGACACGACTTAAAAAATTTCATTGTTTATTTAAAGAAAAAGGGAATTGAACTAAATGGTATTTCTTTTGATACGATGATAGGAGCCTACATTATAAACCCTTCTAATGATACTTACACTATTTTTGAATTGGCAAACGATTATATGGATTTAAATATAAAGTCTATAGAAGAGATGTCGGGTAAAGGTAAGAATTTTGTGGCTTTTTATGACATGGAAGTAGAAGAGCTTAAAGATGTTGTGGGTATGTATCCAGAAGTTATATTTAAGTCTATGAAAAAAATAGAAGCTAGACTTAATGAATATGATCAAACAAACCTTTATTATAATATTGAACTTCCACTTGTTAGAGTTCTTGCAGACATGGAATATTACGGATTTAAGGTGGATGTTAACGAGCTTGTAACTATTTCTCGGCAGCTAGATGAAAAGATACATAGCATTACTTTAAAGATATATGAACTTTCAGGGGAAGAGTTTAATATAAATTCTCCTAAGCAACTAGGCGTAATACTATTTGAGAAACTTGAACTGCCGATAATAAAAAAGACAAAGACAGGGTATTCTACCAACGCAGAAGTTTTAGAAGAAATTGTAGACAGACATGAAATAGTACCAAAAATCCTTGAATATCGTCAATTGGTTAAGTTGAAGTCCACTTATATAGATGGTTTGATGGGTGTTATAAATCCGATCACCGGTAAAATTCACTCTAGTTTTAATCAGACTGTTACAGTTACTGGAAGGATAAGCAGTACTGAACCTAATCTTCAGAACATTCCTATAAAGCTTGAAATGGGAAGGAATATTAGAAAGGCTTTTGTACCCTGTGATAAAAATCATAAACTAGTTGATGCGGATTATTCGCAAATTGAGCTGAGGGTATTAGCTCATATAACCGATGATGAGAATATGATTGAAGCTTTTAATAACAATGAAGACATCCATACTTCTACGGCTTCAAAAGTATTTGGAGTTGCTAAGGAAGACGTAAATTTATCATTGAGATCAAAAGCTAAGGCCGTAAATTTTGGTATAGTATATGGAATTGGAGACTTCAGTCTTTCAAAAGATCTTGGTATAACTAGAAAAGAAGCAAGGGCTTACATTGATGGATATCTTGATAAGTATGCAAATGTAAAAAAATATATGCATGATATAGTAAAGCAGGGAAAAGAGCAGGGCTTTGTTACTACAATGTTTGGTAGGAGAAGGTATTTGCCGGAGCTCAAAGTTAGAAACTTTAATGTTAGATCATTTGGAGAAAGAATAGCGATGAATACGCCTATTCAAGGAAGTGCTGCGGATATAATCAAAATAGCTATGGTTAAGGTATATAACGAGTTAAATAAACGAAAGCTTAAATCAAGACTGATTCTTCAGGTGCACGATGAACTTATTATTGAGGCGCATGAGAGTGAAATGGAAGAGGTAACAAAGATTCTAAAAGAAAGCATGGAAAATGCAGTTGAATTGAAGGTTCCTTTGAGTTTAGAAGTAAAATCAGGGGTTAGCTGGTATGAGACAAAATAAACTCCCCTAAAAGATTTATGGCAAAATCAAATAAATAACTAATCAACGGTTGTTTCAAAAAATTTGATTGCTATTTTTTGCATAGCAAAATAATGTTCCTATGCTTGGAAGCTTAAAAGCTTCCATAATGGGCTTTGTAACAGAAATGATGAAAAATGTGTTTTTTGAAACTCCCTAAGTATGACAGAAAACAACTTCCTTAGGGAAAATTGGGTACAGTTTTGATTTTGTAACATAGTATTTCAGTTACTAGAGCTCCAAGGCTGATTGTTTTGCTACGCTACAATGTCCGCCTATGCAACCTAGGCTAAGAGAAAGTGAAAAAAGCTTCATGATATGTTACAAAAAGGTTAATTACACCTAGGAAAAGGATGAAGATAGAATGAGAATAATAGGTGTTACCGGAGGTATTGGTAGCGGTAAAAGTACAGTTTCTAGAACGCTTGCCTCTTTTGGGGCACAAGTTATTGATGCAGACCTGTTGGCAAAGCAAATAGTGCAAAAGGGTCAGAAGGCACTCGATGAAATAGTTGCGTGTTTTGGAAAAGATATATTGGATGCTGAGGGCAATTTGAATAGAAAAAAACTTTCTGATATAGTTTTTAAGGATAAACAAAAACTAGAAAAACTAAACAGAATTACTCATCATTATGTTGCCAAAGAAATTTATAAAAAAGTAGATGGTTTAAGCGAAACCAAAACGGTTGTAGTTGATGCACCAATTCCCATAGAACATGGATTTGTTGATGTGGCAAGTGAGATTTGGACTGTTGTATCAGATAAAGAAATTCGAATAAAAAGAGTTATGCAGCGAAGTGGACTTACATACAATGAAGTAGAAGAAAGAATTAATTTACAGCTTAGTGATGAATATTATAGAAGTATCTCAGACATAGTAATAGTAAATAACGGTACTGTTGGGGAATTGATACAGCAAGTAAAAGAATATTATAATATTATTGATTACTAGAAATTAGGCAAAATCAAATAAAAACTTTGCAACTGGAGTTTCAAAAAATTTGATACCATTTTTTGCATAGCAAAATAATGTTCCTATGATTGTAAGCTTAAAAGCTTCCATTATTGGTTTTGTATCAGAAATAATGAGTATGTATTTTTTTGAAACGGCAATTGGCTAGTTATTTTTTGAATTATGTTATATATAAATATTAATAGGAGTAGGTATTAGCAGTGAAGAAAATTATGGGGCGTTTAAGAGTATTACTTGTTATTGTTATTGTATTTTCAATAATTTTATTTTTATTAGACGGGATTGGAAAAAAAATATTTCCATTGGAATATAGAGATTTGGTTATTAAATATGCTAATGAGAACGAATTAGATCCTATTTTGGTATTTTCAATAATAAAAGCGGAAAGCAATTTTGACCCGGAGGCAACGTCTCACAAGAATGCAAGAGGGTTGATGCAGATAATTGATAATACGGGAATATGGGCAGCTGATACAATGGGGATTGAAGATTTTAGAGTTGAATATTTATACGATCCTGAGGTCAATATTAAGATAGGATGTTGGTATCTTAAGAGCTTAAGAAATGAGATCTATAAATATAATGGTGAAATGAATAACGATCTTGTTTTGGCTGCATATAATGGTGGAATAGGGAACGTGCAAAAATGGCTTAAAGACAAGAAATACAGTATTTCAGGTAAGTCTTTAGATAAGATACCCTTTAGGGAAACTGAAAACTATGTTAGAAAGGTTAACAATTATCGGAAAATTTATGAGAGGTTATATAGAAATGGTGTATAGCTCCTATGTTTTATTTGTTTGAAGAATTTATTTTACTAATTATGAGTCTTATCGCAGTGGAAGTTACAGTTTTATTTACAACTTCCACTGCGATGTGTTGCGGGTTGTCGAGAGGAATCTATATAGCCTTGTTGGAGGGTCTTAGATTTACTTTAGATGAGTTTTTTTGTCGTACATTATCGATATAAATTGTTTTGAAATCACGATGAAATTCTCTATAGCATTCGTCACAATATTTGCCTGATTTAATCGGTTTACCACACATTTCGCAAAATAGAAAATGATTATTTTTTTCTATGATTTCAAGTCTGCTTTCTCTAAGATAGCGTTTGATTTTTTTTACAGACATATTTAAGTCTGTTGTAACGTCAAAAATCTTAGCATTAGGATGTTCGTATAGATATTCTTTTATCTTAGAGAAATCTCTTTCATCTTTTTCAGTGCAAACTGGACACACTTTATAGAAACCATTTGAATCAAATACCCTTCCACAGTGTTCACAATTTATTATACTCATTAAAAAATCACCTTTACCTTTACCTTTACCAAGTGCGGGGTGCAGTTATTAATTTTGTAACATATTATTCCAAGAACTAAAGCTCCGAGGCAAGAGAATGTAAAACTCACTACGGGTCGAATCAAAACTCGCGTTGCGAAGAAAAGTGATTCGACTGATCCTTCGCTTCGTTAACATTCTCTAAGCCTCTACGCAGATGTTCTTTCCATAATATGTTGCAAAAAGGTTGATCACACCCCCAAGTGCGACTTACCTTTGACATTTGCACAATTAATCACTATAATATTATTATATACTTTTTATGGAATAAAGTTAATGATTAAAAGGCCTTATATTTATAGGCTTAAATTAATGGGACCAAACATAGGAATATAGGCCTATGTAAAAATTGAGTAAATGGTATATAATATTGTTGAAAGTGAAAATAGAAAGGGAATTAGTGTTGAAGTCGAACAATCTTGGTTACTTATATATTTTAATTACAATTATTTTATTTAGTACATATGAAGTTGTCAGTAAGACGTTAGTTGATAGAGTCAATCCATTTCAAATTAACTTTTTAAGGTTTTTTATCGGAGGTATTTTACTTTTTTTCGTTATTTTAGCTAAAGGTGATATTTCAATAAAACCTAAAGACCTTGGTAAATTAGCAGTTATAGGCATAATTAACGTTGTTTTTAGTATGAACTTAATTCAACTTAGTTTGACTGTACCAAATGCTAAAGCTTCTATAGCAGCAGTTATCTTTAGTAGTAATCCTATTTTTGTAACTTTTTTTTCAGCACTAATTAATGGAGAAAAGATTAGATTTTATAAGATTATTGGTTTAATGCTTGGTGTTTTTGGTGTTGTTTTGATATCGATGAGCACAATGGAATTTGACCTTATAAATTTGAAAAGTCCGATTTTAGCTTTATTGTCAGCGGTACTGTATGGTTTGTATACTGTATTAGGAGGTAAGGTATCCTCAAGGGTAGGTAGCCTTAAAATGAATTCCTATTCATTTTTGCTTGGAAGTTTGATATTACTACCGTTTTTAATATTTTTTAAGGTTCCGGTTATAGATTTTGATTATACAGCTACTTTCGAGGTTTTGTATTTATCGATTTTTGTAACGGGTATTGCTTATCTTACATATTTTATGGGATTGACATTGATTGGTGCTAGTAAAGGTTCCCTTGTATTTTTCTTAAAGCCGGTTCTAGCGACAGTTTTTTCAATGATTATATTAGGTGAAAGTATAACGTCTAATTTCGTTTTAGGTACAATACTTATTATTTTTGGCATAACGATTGTACTATATTGGAACAAAATAGTGTCAAACAATTAATATAAGGCGGTTTCAAAAAATAACCTATACAGTATTCTGACCACAAAGCCCTTCGATCTAAATTTTTTGAAACCGCAATTGACCAGTTATTTTTTTGGAATCACCTAAGTCAAAATCAAATAAAAACTTTGCAACTGGAGTTTCAAAAAACTTGATTTAAAGGGCGTTGTAACTAAAATAATGAATATGTATTTTTTGAAACTCCCTAACCAAAATTCAACTCTAACTGATGTACTCAAAATATATAGTCTTTATACTTAATAATACGTAAATAACAAGATTTCAAAAACAGTTTTTTAAGAACACTGTTAAGAATTTTTCTTCTTAAATCGATATAATAAAAAGTAGGAGGTATAAAATATGAGTTTTTACTGATTGCTGTTCATATCGTGTAATAAGGAAAGTTCAAAAAAACTGATCAACTGGAGTTTTAAAAAAATCTATTGAAGGGGCTTTATAACAGAAATAATGAATATGTATTTTTTTGAAACTCCCTAAGGAAAGTTCAAATAAGTATTATGAAGATTAGTGATAGCAGTAGGTATAGAGTTTTTGTGAAATAAAAATAATTCAAAAAGGAATATTTAGATTATGATTAATGATATCATAAGCGAGTCCATAAAAGAAAAGAAGCAAAAGCTAGCAAAGTTTAGGCGAAATATGATATATTTTAGATGGATTATATTGATATTTATTATTCCGGCATTTTTATTTACCTCAGAATTTGCTGTTTCTAAGAATTCTGCGTACCTGACTATATTGCTGACTGTTTTATACAATACCATTGTAACGCTTTTAATTGTTTTTAGTAGACCTGAGAGAGTCAGAAAAAATGTTGGTATAGTTTTTTATATTGATGTTCTTCTGATTTGTTTTATTACATGTGTTCTTGGAGGTATTGAATCCGATACATTTATTGTATTGCTGTTTATTATTTCGTATTATGGAATTAGTAGAGATATAGCAAGTATTGTAAACATAACTGTTTTTACTATTTTCATGTACTCTATATTTATATTAGGATTTGAGAAAAATAGATTAAATGAATTTAATTATTGGAGACTGATAAGTAGAGATTTGTTTATGCTTATTACTGCCTATGGAATTTCATTGATTATTTCAGAAGTTAAAAAGTACGATGAGATGCACAAAAGAGAGTTTAAGCTTGCAAGAACTGACAAGCTTACGGGACTTGCAAACAGACATTATTTTGACCAAAAGCTTGAAGAGGAAGCACTTTATGCAGACTATGCAAGAAAACCTCTTAATATTTTGATGTTTGACATTGATAATTTTAAAAACTTTAACGACACATATGGTCATATATGGGGTGACAAACTATTATCTATGTTTGGTGATATTGTTATGCAAAATATTAGAAAAACAGATATACCTGTTCGCTATGGAGGAGAAGAGTTTATTGTTCTTGTTGGTGATTTAGATATGTCGACGGTGAAGGGCATAGGAGATAGAATAAGGAGTCAACTTGAGAAGCAGAACTTGAATATGGAAAATGAAGAAAAAAGGTGCAAGGTGACTGTAAGTTGTGGAGTAGCTCAGTACCCAACGCATTCTAAAGATATAAAAGAAGTTGTAGATTATGCAGATAAGGCCTTATATTACGCGAAGGAAATAGGAAAGAACATAGTAGTTAGTTATGATGAGATAGGGAAGCTTAGAGAAGCCGTGCAGATAGATATAGATACTTACTTAAGTAATTAACTATGTTCCGAAGATGAAATGGATCTGTTATAGATACCTATTTAAGTGATTTAAGTCAAAATCAAAAAAGAAACTGATCAACGGTCGTTTCAAAAAATTTGATGCCATTTTTTGCATAGCAAAATAATGTTCCTATGATTGAAAGCTTAAAACCTTACATGATGGGCTTTGTAGCAAAAATAATGAATATATATTTTTTTGAAACTCCCTAATATGTTGGAGGTGTTTGTCCACCCAACATATTAGGGATTCTTCTTGAAAATTCTAATTAAAATTTTCTACCTACAGCATTAGCTACTGGTTTTAATTCGTTCATTAGATCATCAAATTTAGATGGTTTGAGAGATTGATTGCCATCGCAAAGTGCAGCATTAGGTTCTGAATGAACTTCTATTATTAATCCGTCAGCGCCTGTAGCAATTGCACCTTTTGAAAGTGGATTTACGTATTTCCACGTTCCTGAAGCATGGCTTGGATCAACTACTATAGGAAGATGAGAGAACTCTTTAACTACAGGTATGGCACTAAGGTCAACCGTATTACGAGTTGCAGTCTCATAGGTGCGTATACCTCTTTCACATAGTATTATGTTGGGGTTTCCTCTGTCCATAATATATTCTGCAGCCATCAACCATTCTTCAATTGTAGCTGAAAGGCCTCTTTTTAGAAGAATTGGTTTTTTTGACATACCAACCTCTTGTAATAGTCTAAAATTTTGCATATTTCTTGCACCGATTTGTATTATATCTGTGTAAGATGAAACAAGGTCTACATCTCTTGTATCAATAACTTCCGTCACAAGTTTTAGCCCGGTAACTTCACGAGCTTTAGCCATGATTTTTAGTCCTTCCTCTTCAAGGCCTTGAAAAGCATACGGTGATGAACGTGGTTTAAAAGCCCCTCCGCGAAGAATTTTAGCACCTGCTTTCTTTACTTTTATTGCTGTCTGTACATAGTTTTCCTCGCTTTCAATAGCACAAGGACCTGCCATGACAACAATTTCATCACCACCGATTTTTACATTCCCAACTTCAACTATTGTAGAAGATTGCTTTAATTCACGGCTTGCCAATTTGTAAGGTTTCATTATTGGTACAAGGCTTTCAATTCCGGGCATTGTAGAGATGGCATGAATGTTTAGAAGCCTTTTGTCACCTATTGCACCTATTACTGTTTTAATATCTCCGACTATAGGGTGAGTCTTGAAGCCAAGATCAAAAAGCTTCTTTTCTACATTGTTGATCTCTTCTTTTGTAGCATTTTGTTTCATAATAATAATCATAGTTTTATACCTCCAAAATATATAAAAATAATTTTTAGTTTTTCCTTGTGTACCTTAAAAAAGTAAGCAAAAAACTCCTCATCCCTTAAAGGACGAGGAGTATATTATCCACGCGGTACCACCTAAATTAGCTAAAAAGCTCACTTAAATGTACAGGAAATGACTAAATCCGATACACTCTTTCTTTTAACGGTGAAAGCTCCGGCTTTGCCTACTTAAGTGAATACACTTTTCAGCTTACAGCTCTAAGGGGAACTTCAATTATAGAACTTTTGTCAGGCTTTCACCATCCCTGATTCGCTTAAAAAGCTATTATAATTTACTTTCCCTTATCATCGCTTTTAAAATTATTAACTATATGTTTACATGTTATCACTAAAATGTAATTAGGTCAATAGGTATTAAAAAATTTGGCATACAAGTGTAGGGTGTATTTAATCATCGTGATACATATTATTCCAATAACTAAAGCTCCGAGGCTAAGAGAATGTATAACTCGCTACGCGTAGAAAAGTGATTCGACTAATCCTTCGCTTCGTTAACATTCTCTAAGCCTCTACGCAGATGTTATTTCCATAATATGTATCGCAATTAAAATATGCACCCGTGTAGAGAAAATTGATAATTGTCGATGAATATGATATAATAAGTTCACGGTTTAAAGAATAATTTAGGTGGTTCATTATGTTAAATAAGTATTTTAAGTTTTAAAAACATTGTCATAAGACGGTTCCAACAAATAACCTACACAGTATTCATGTCACAAAGCCCTTCATGGAAGACTAAAGCTTCCAAGCAGAGGAACATTATTTTGTAGTGCAAAAAATGTAAATCTAAATTTTTTGAAATCGCAGTTGACCAGTTGTTTTTTGGAATTACCTAATTCTAGTATAAACGGTTTTTATTGTTTGATTCATACCTGTAAAGAGATATGTGTTATCTTACTGTTTGTTTTTCTAAAAAAAGTTCTATTAGAATTTCATGAAAGTCTTTTTTATAAAAGGAAAAATATTGCAATTATATCTACATATGGACTTAGTAAAAGATAATAACAATAAACTATTCTACGTTATATATGAGAGAGGAATTATAGAATGAAGAGAAAATTTAATTCTTTCAAAAGTACATCTAGTTTAATATTATCCAAAGTTGGAACTTATATTTTAATCATACCTAACTAAGGAGGTAATAAAGATGGAAGGAATTCAGATAGTGGTATTTACTCTTAATGATGAAGTGTGTGGCGTTGAAACTAGTCAGGTTAAAGAAATTGTTAAGTTTGAATCGATTTCAAAAATGCCTAATATGCCTAAGTTTATTGATGGAGTGATTAGCCTTAGAGGTGTAATTGTACCTGTGGTAAATCTCAACAAAAGGTTTGGCTTGGACGATACTGAGGTTACTAAAAAAGCTAAGATAATTATAAATGATTCAGACGGTAAACAGATAGGCTTTATAGTTGATGATGTATCGGAAATAACAAAAATTCCTGCACAAGATATTGAGAGTACACCCGATATAATTAAGAAAATGGATAACTCTTACTTAAAATATGTGGGCAAAAAGGAAGAAGAATTGATTTCTATATTGGATTTTAGTGCAATATTGACTGATACGGAGATAAACAGCTTAAACGAAAATGATGTATAAAGGTTTCGGCAAATAGAAAGAGGTAAAAACTAAGGGGCTAAATGCCCCGTTGTTTTAATTTTTTATACGTTAAATCTGAAGAGAGTAACATCTCCGTCTTTCATAACATATTCTTTGCCTTCAGAGCGTACTAGACCTTTTTCTTTTGCAGCATTATATGATCCGCATTCCATAAGATCATTGTAGGCCACTATTTCTGCTCTTATAAATCCCTTTTCAAAATCGGTATGTATTTTTCCGGCAGCTTGTGGTGCTTTTGTACCATTAACTATTGTCCACGCTCTAACTTCTGGAGCACCAGCTGTCAAGTAACTTATAAGCCCTAGTAATTTATAACTTGCTTTAACTAGTCTGTCTAGTCCTGATTCGGATAAACCCAGTTCTTTTAAAAATTCAGATTTTTCATCATCTTCAAGTTGGGCTATTTCTTCTTCAATTTTTGCACAGATAACCATTACTTCTGAGCCTTCCTTTTGAGCATGTTTCATAAGTTCTGCCAAAAGAGTATTATTAGAAGTGTCGCTTATTTCGTCTTCGCTTACATTAGCTGCATAAAGTACAGGTTTTGATGTGAGCAAAAATAACTGTTCAACCATTTTTTCTTCTTCCGGTGTAAATTCTATTGATCGTGCAGGCTTGCCTTCTGAAAGGTTTTTTTGTATTTTCTCATATAGATCAAGTTCAATTTGATATTTTTTGTCACCGGATTTAAGCAGCTTTCTAGTTCTGTCAATTCTTTTTTCCATAACTTCAAGATCTGCTAAAACAAGTTCCATTTCAATAGTTTCAACATCACGTACAGGACTTATGGATCCATCAACATGAACAATATTGGTGTCTTCAAAGCATCTTACAACATGTACAATTGCGTCAACTTCACGTATATGGGATAAAAACTTGTTGCCAAGACCTTCGCCTCTACTTGCACCCTTTACAAGACCTGCAATATCAACAAATTCAATTGCTGTAGGAGTTACTTTTTCGGGATTGTACATTTGTGCAAGTCTATCGAGTCTTTCGTCGGGAACAGCAACAATTCCAACGTTTGGTTCGATAGTGCAAAATGGGTAATTGGCAGATTCTGCACCTGCCTTTGTAATAGCATTGAACAAAGTGCTTTTTCCTACATTAGGTAGACCAACTATTCCTAATTTCATTAATAACATCTATCCTTTCTGATTTATGGTGCTAAATATTTACCACCTGAAATAGGATTGCTGGAACAAAGCTTCACTGACTCCAGAGGTATACTTCCAGATGAAAAATCCGGCTTTTAAAGGAATACCCTAGCTAATAGAAGGATTTTTCATTGGCTTTTGAAGCTTTGTGTAAGCAACCTATTTCACAGCTCGAATATTTAAGTCTGATTATCTATGCTACTTGCTTTTAGAAAAGCTATAATCTATTTTTCCTATTTTTAAAATCTCCTAAACTAAACTAAATTATATATTATATATACCTTTTATGCAACGCTCCTTTTTTATTTGAGTGCAGTTTTTGATTTTGCAACATATTATTCCAAGAACTAAAGCTCCGAGGCTAAGAGAATGTAAACTTGCTACGGGTCGAATCAAAACTCGCTTCTAAGTAGAACAGTGATTCGACTAATCCTTCGCTTCGTTAACATTCTCTAAGCCTCTACGCAGATGTTCTTTCCATAATATGTTACAAAAAGGTTAATCACACCCTTTTTACTTTTCTGGTAGCATGAGCTCATTCGGGAATACTTTTTTCAATACTTTATATAAAATAAATGCAACGCCTATAGTATAGATGGGATGGAGCGGAAATACGTATCTTGGATTACCTTCAAGAACAAACATCATTGCATTGAAATAGGCAAAAATAAAAAGTATGAAAGTTGTGAAATCGGTTTTTCTGTAGCGTAAGAATCTATATAGGGCAAGGATTATAAAAGCAAAAACAATAAAGTAAAAAGGTCTATACAAAAGCTTTTCTACAATAACTGCAAAGGGAGTGATAGGATGCCAAGTATTTATATCGGTGGTCAGTGACCACATAATATCATCAGTTTTATACCAATAGGAATTTGCAATACGTTTGAAAGCAAGTTTTATAAACTTAGTAGGATTTTCTTTTATCCACTTGTATGCAAGTTCTTTACCTACCTTGTGAGTTGCTATCTCGTCAAATCCGGTATCGGTTTTATATTTTGCCAATGGGCTATCAGGGTATTTATAAGGGTTGCTCCAAGAACCGGTGGCATAGTCATTGTTATTAACATATATGACATATCCTCCATTGGTGGAGAATACAGGTTCTCCAAAGACAATATAGTTTCTGATTAGCCAAGGTGCTAAAACTACACCAACTGCGATTGCAAAAGAAACTATATATGTAATTTTTTTCTTTAATTTTAAGTCCTTCTTTATAAACATGAAAAAGGCGAAAATTAGAGGTATAAACACTCCAATAGGCCTTATAAGAGTAAGATAGCCGATTGTTAAGCCTATTAGAACTGGATTGTTCTTATTAAAAAATAGATAAATTGAGAGTATTAAAATTGCTGAGAACAATACCTCGGAGCAATGAATGCTGTTATATGCAATAGCTAAAGGTGAAAATGCGTATAGTATAAGCGTTATCAATGCTATTTTTACATTAAAGAACTGCTTTGCAAGTCTATATGTTAAAAGCATTATTAACGTAGACAATAAAACATTAAAAAGCTTTCCAACAATAAAATTAGTACCAAAAACTAGATACAATAATGCTAAAGTTCCTGGATAACCTATAGGTCTAAAAGCTGTTGGAACGCCGGGTGTTCCTGTATAGTAAGGGTAGACACCGTTTAGGAATCCTTTACCCTCTGAAAGTTCCATTCCTTTTACGTGATACCACATAAAATCTGTCTCTGGGAATGTTGGAATTATAAAAATCCAACAAAGCCTCAGTATTATTCCTGCAAATATTATTAAAAGGTAATGATATTTCTTTATGAAATCCAATGTTTTCTGTGACATAACTACTCCTTATGATGCTTTTATATAGAATATTTTACTTTTATTCATAAGAACATGTCAAGGTAAATATATTGTGTGAGATGGTATCAGTTTCTACCTCTTTCAAGTACTGTGAAAGAGGTAGAATAAAAAAGCAATTAAGGTTATTTACCTAGGATTTTATCAAATACACGCTTTATGAAAGATTGCTTTGTTTTAGTGTTTTTAATAGTGTTATTGTCAATATTCTGTTTTGATGAATTTATAGCAGTGTTATTTATAGTTTTCTGTGTTGCTTTTGTTTCTGTATTAACCGGTTTTTGTGGACGATTATTAGAATATGTTGAACCGGTTTTTGCAGCAGAATTATGATTTATATGGTTTCTATCGTTCTGATTATCATATTGTTTGTTATAGTGCTGATTTGGTTTCCTTGAATATGGTTTCTTAGGAGGCCTATTTGAGTTTGAGTGCGAATAAGGTTTTTGTGTTTTATTTGAGTTTGAACCCGAATAATTTTTTTGAGGCCTGTTTGAATTTGAGCCTGAATAAGATTTTTGAGGTCTATTCGAGTTTGAGTGCGAATAAGGTTTTTGAGCTCTATTTGAATTTGAACCCGAATGATTTTTATAAGGCCTTTTTAAACTATGACCTGAATTAGACATAGGTGGCATTGAATGCAATGAATTTTCTTTTACCCACTTATCCACCTCGGTTTTTTGCTCTTTGTATATTTCTTCTGATGGCAATTCTCTTTCGGGAATCATTGCACCAATGTGTTCTTCAATACCATAAAGAGTCATAATGTCTTCACTTGTAACTAAATTAACAGCACGACCTCCGTTTCCTGCTCTGCCTGTACGTCCGATTCTATGGACATAGCTGTCCTTTTCTAAAGGTATATCATAATTTATTACAAGGGATAGGTTGTCTATGTGTATACCACGTGCAGCAACATCGGTAGCTATAAGCAAATTGAATTGACCCGATTTGAATTGCTGAATGGTTTTCATGCGTTTTGATTGAGGGATATTACCATGTAGTGCATAACATCTATATCCCTTCCGAAATAAAAAGTTTTGCACTCTATCTACAGCAACTCGTGTGTTGCAAAAAATCATACAACTTTCCGGACGTTCCATCAAAAGCAAATTATGTAGCTTGTTGTTTTTTTGATGATTATTAACTCGATAGTACATTTGCTCAATACTATCAACGGTCTTTGTTTCTGATTTTATATCAATTGATGATGGCTTATTCATGTATTCTTTGCAAATTCTTCGAATTTGTGGCGGTATAGTAGCTGAAAAAAGCAAAGTCGTCCTTTGCCTAGGTAGATTACGGACGATTTTAACTACCTGATCAAAAAAGCCCATATCAAGCATTCTGTCCGCTTCATCTAGTACTAAAAAACGGATGTTTTGAGTTTCAAGGTTTTTACTTTGAATGTGATCGAAAACTCGCCCCGGTGTTCCTGTGACAATTGATACACCCCTATTTAATTCTTGAAGTTCTGTATTCATACTGTGCTGACCATATACAGCAGTTGTTTTGTGACCAGTATGTTTTGATATCTTTTTTATTTCACTGTTTATTTGAACGGCCAACTCTCTTGTTGGTGTGAGAATCAGACCTTGAGGCCCCTTTGCTTTAGGGTCAATAAGTTGAAGCATGGAAACTCCAAAAACAGCAGTTTTACCGCTACCTGTTTTAGACATTACAATCAAATCCTCATGGTTAAGAGCACGAGGTATCGCTTTACTTTGAACTTCTGTTGGGGTTTCATAACCCATTTCTTCTAAAGCTTTTAAAATTTGTGGCGAAATGCCAAGATCATTAAAACTATTCTTCATTATAATCCTCTTTCGTTATTTGTGAATTTTTTCATTAATTGAAGCAGTAAGGCTATTTCAATATAATGTATACCTTATAAAATTAGTTTTTTTGAAATAACCTAACTTAATTCAGTCCATTTATAGATTATACCACTAATTTTTGTTTTGTTCCATTTTTTTATATAGGTCAAAATTAAGGTAAAATAAGGATTTGAAGAAAGGTTTTAGAATGTTGGGAGGTTGAAAATATAAGTTTCTATTTAAAGCTATAAGTTAATTACATAATATTACAAGATTATAGGTGTTCAATATTGGAACCTTTCTAAGCACTAGTTTTTAATTTCCTTAGTAGTTATTGATAAATATGTATAACTACTAAATTTGAGATGTATATTCAAACTTCTTACTACAATATTGAACTGACAATATATAATATATGGAAACTGGCTTCAAAGAATTTCTCATTAAACCGAAGTGAAAATTCTTCATAAATCAACTTTGGAAAAAATCAAAGCGGCTAATATAGCATGTTTCAGAAATTGTATTTCGGTATTATTTCGGTATACCGAAATAAAGCTTTGCGAAAATTTTTCGGTTTTTTTTCGGTGACAATTTTATGAATATGTGCTAATATCTTTTTTGTAGTAAAAATATACAAAAATGGGGGATTTAATTCGTGAGTTATATTTTTTTGACAGAAAATAATCGCTATTTAGGAGGACTAGATGAGTAATAAGAGAACAGTAGCAAAAATATTATTAATTGTATTCGTTGTTGCTAATATATTGACAAATAATGCGTATTTTTCTATGGCAGCAAACAATAAAGCAAGAGAGGTAGAGACTAGAAATAAGATTAATAAGAGTGGTGGAGAAAGATCAATAATTGTCAAATACAAGGATAAGAAAGAGAAGACGAGAAAAAGGGTAAAAAACAGATTAAAAAAGAGAAAGGTAAAAGCCACAAAAGATATACCAAACACTAGTTACGAGTTAATGGAAATTTCCGATACAGAAGATATTGCAGAAGTTATAAATGAGCTTGGACAAGATTCGGATATAGAGAGTATTCAACCCAATTATGAATTAGAGTTATTTAGTGTTCAGGATACAGTTTATAGTGAACATTTTATTGGATCAGATATAAATATAGAAAAAGCTTGGCAAATAACTAAAGGATCGGAAGATGTAATTGTTGGGGTGATAGATGGTGATATTGATACAAATCACCCCGAATTCGCAGATAGAATTTATCAAAATACTAATGAAATTCCCAACGATGGAATAGACAATGATTCAAATAATTGCATTGATGATGTGAATTTTTGGGACTTTGCCAACGATGACAATAGTGTGTACGATTCATCTGAGGAAACACATGGGACTACAATATGTGGAATTATTGCTGCTAGAGCAGATGATGTTGGTGTAACAGGAATTTCGCCTAATATAAAACTGCTCCCATTGAAATTTGCAAATGGTAAGAAAGGCTCAGTTTGGGACGCGATAAAAGCTATTGAATATGCTGAAGAATGTGGTGCTTCAGTAGTAAATTGTAGCTGGGGAACCGATAAATACAGCCCGGTTTTAGAAAAAGCAATAAAAGATAGTGAGATGTGTTTTATCTGTGCAGCAGGCAATGATGGGGATGAAAGCTTAGTTTATCCTGCAAGCTATGACTTACCAAACGTAATTTCTGTTGGTGCAGTTAATAAAGATTTAACCCTTGCTGATTTTTCAAATTATGGTGATACGGTGGATGTAGCAGCACCTGGAGTAGATATTTATTCAACATACCCTGAAAACAACTATGGATATATAAGTGGTACATCTGTAGCTGTACCCTTTGTAACAGGAGTAGTAGCACTAATTAAGTCCTATAAAAGTGAACTTACAGCTAGCGAAATTTCAGATATTATTGTTAATAATGCTACTGTCAATGAGGCATTGAATGTAGTTGATGCGGGTAAGGCATTAAATGCAGCAAGTGGGAATATTGGTGATGACGAATTAGATAGTGAAGAGTTAGACAGTGAAATATTTATAGATATTCCCGAAAATATACAAAACATTATTGTGAATTCAGCAAGTTATGGAGAATTAGAGGATGTTGATAAAAGTAGCTTATGTGAATACTTTGAGATAACAGATGAATGTATGAAGGATTTAGACAGCAGTGGTTACTCATTAGTTGATGCCATTAGAATTTCGACTATAGTATCAAAGTGCAGTATGAGTATTGAAGAAGTGGTTAAGCTTGTTCCTTTATATGATGGATTAGATGAGTTGGAGAATGCTTTTTCAAAGCTTGGAAGATTAATGGAAAATGATATAAGTAATGAATATAGATCACAGATAATGAGCCTTTTCAAAGAAGGAATTGAGATAAATGAAATATGGTCATGCTATATTTTTTGTAAAACTTTCGGTTTGAATATTTTAGATGTATGTAGTATTGATGAAAACATCAGTGATTCAGATTTGGAAGGGTACAGTGAGGAAGAAAAAGAGATAATCATAGATATTGTATCAAATTATAACGTTAAGATTTCTGTATTAGTTGAATTGATAAATAGTAGTGGATTATCTATTGGAGAGATTAAAGATAAATTGATTGAGGAAGTTGATTTTCTTGAGGAAAGTGATGAGTTACAAGATGAATCAGGATTTAAAGCAAATAGAGGACAGTATAGTTATAAAGACAATAATAATGAATCAATTAATTTGAATACAGGAAGTTTGAGTCTTGAATCTACAGATTTGAGTTTGCCAGGTAAAAATGGTCTTGACCTTAATATCGTTACAAGGTATGATTCTTCGGAAGCTAATTTATATAAGATGCATAGATCTTATTCTTACTCAGGTGGAGATACTTATATTTTGACTTATAATGAGAGTAATAATTTTTTGGGAACAGGATGGTCATTTGGTTTTTCGTCACTAGAGGGTTCTTATTCAGAAAAATATTTGCATTTATCAGATGGAAGCACTTATTTTGCTATAAAAAAGAGTAGTACTAGCTCTCATAGTACTTATAAGATTGGTAATGGAAAATCTGACATTAGATTTTATTATTTAGGGACTGATAGTAAGTTTAGTTATGGTGGGTACGATTCAAGATATGTTATAGTATATAAAGATGGTAAGAGGGAGTACTTTTCTAATGATGGTAAAATAATAGGTATAGTAGATCGTTTTGGTAATACAATTAAATTCCAATATGAAACGATTGAATTTGTTGAAGAGGAAAAAAATTATGAATTTATAAGATTAAAAAAAATAATCGACTCGGTTGGAAGAGTTATTAATTTTATATATGAAGATACTGAAACAGGAAAAAAGGTTACAATTAAATTAGAAGATGGATCGTCAATACAGTATATACTTGAGCCAATTGGTAATCATCCATATAAAGATGCGAACAAGGACTTAAAAGACTATAATCTTGTTGAAAAAATAGATCTTGTAGGCAGGAGTACAAAATATTCGTATATAACTTATAGTTCAAAATTTGACTATACTCATGATAAAATAACATCACGATCAGCATCAAATTGTTATTCTTTGTTAGATGTGGTTAAGTATCCAACTGGAGCATATACAGATTATGACTTTAAGATTGTAAGTGGGGCTTTGACAAGTGAAGGAAAGATAACATATCCAATGTTATTAACAAGAAAAGATGTAGATAATGGTGTGATATATAATAAGCAAGAGTATGAGCGCGGTGGTAGTTATACTGTTGCAGATTTTAAAGATGGTTTTGAATATTCCATGACAGTTACCGATGAGCTTGGCAATGAAGTTAAATATACGTTTGATGACAAACATCGAAAGATAAAAGAAGAACATAAAGATACAAATGGTGTTGTAATAGAATTAATTGACTATCGATACCGCTTTACATATAACTTTCCTTGGGCAGTTATTACTTATAAGTACGACAAAGATAATACAGATGAATACATACGGACAGTACAAAACTATGGCTATGATGAATATAATAACCTAGAGTATTATGTTGATACTCAGAATAAAAGAAATTCAGATGATGGTTTTGTAAAGAATGAGCATAATACTATATTTACATATAATTATCGTGAGATTAGAAATATTGGTGTAAGCTATGATGTAGTAAATACTTTATTGACATCAAAAGAGTATAAAAAGGATGCTAGCACTACAATAAGAGAAGATTACATATTAACAAGTGACTATAAATCTGTAGACACAATGACAATATCTGAAAAAATTGGTGATGGTAGTTTTGTAGTCAAAGCAAAAAAGAGTTTCAAATACGACAGCTATGGAAACATAACGAAGGAACTAGACTACCTTGAGGATAATAATTGGTCAAATTACATCACCACTAATTACTATTATGATGATAATGTTTCATCAAGAAAGGGTAAATTTGATGGTGCATATTTAACAAAGAAAGAAGTATTAGGTGTTAAAGATGCTGATGGTAATTTAGTAGTAGATAAAAATGGAAATAGAACTGGGAAGATTTCTGAGGAATATAAGTATAATAACTATGGACAGATGTATGAATATACTGATGCAAATGGTAATATTACAAAGTATACTTATGATAAAACTGGCAGATTGTTAAAAACAAGCCTTCCAGATAATCAGAATAAATCCCAAATATGTTCATATAATGATGAGTTAAATACTGTAACAATAACAGATGAAAATGGTAATAAAACCAGATATGACTATGATGGATTGGGAAACCTTATATTTGAACAGGTGTATCAACCTGCTAGTGGCTCTTACAAAAATATTAGACAATACGCTTATGATTCATACCTCAATCTTGATTGGCAAAAGGACTTAGAAGGAAAAACATATGTAGATTATGATTATTACAATGATGGGCGTTTAAATACAAAAAAAGTAATGGACTATACCGATAATAATGAATTGGTGTATCAGGAAACTTATACTTATGATGATGCTACAAGTGATGGGTATTCTGTTGTGACAAAGGTTATTGAAGGTGAGACAAATTCACCGGATATTGTTACTAAAACTTATATAAATAAGCATGGAATGCTTGAGAAATTGGAGCGAGTTGGTTCTGGTAAGACTTATATAGACAAGTTTAAGTATGATTATATTGGTAATAGAACTGAGGAGCTTTGTGCAAGGGCATCAGATGAGGCGTGGTCTGAAACATATACCACAAAATGTGATTACGATTATTCAGGAAGAGTTGTAAAGCAATATAATGTAAAAGGTGACTATATAACAACTTCATATGATGCGTTGGGCAGAATAAAATCTGTTACCGATATAAATGGAAATAAAGCAAGCACAAAGTATTCTACTACCTATCAGTATGATAATCTTGGAAGAGTTATAAAAGAGAACATTCCATTTTCAAAGACTAGTGCAGGAACTATATACAATACTGTTAAAAAGCACTACTATGACAGGAATGGTAATGTTGTATGTGAGCAGATTTCAAATAATAAACCAGGTAGTGAGGATAGCTTTAGCAAAACTGAGTTTAAGTATAATTCAAGGAACTTACTTGAAATGGTTATAACTTATGATAATGGCGTGCCGGAAAATTATACTCAATACTATTATGATAACGTCGGAAACAAAAAAAGAATGTACACAGGTCTTTCAAGTCCGTTGGTAGTTAAAGGGCTTGATGATGTGACTGCTGGTAGTGATAAAAATTATTCAATAACAAAGTATGGCTACAATAGTCTCAACCTGTTGTCACAAATGACGGATCCATTGGGAAAATCAGAAAGCTATAAGTACGACCTTTCAGGAAGGTTAAAGAACAAAACTGACAGAAACGGAAATACAACTACCTTTACCTATGATGCATTGGATAATGTTGAAGATAAGACTGTTACAAATAGTGCTAAAGCAGTATTAGGAAATTACAGCTACAAATATTACATAACAGGTAATAGATCTGAAATGTCAGGTGGAGGTACAAAAGTAACTTATGCATATGATGATTTTGGTAGATTAACAAGTGAAACAGATTCTTTGAGCAAAACTGTGAAAACTTACAATTATGATGCGAACAATAACCGAAAATCGTTTACTTTGAAAAATGGAAATACATCGCACATTGTTACAAGCTATGATTATGACAAAATGGATAGACTTGATTTGGTAAAAGAAAATGGTACAACTGTAGCTGATTACGGATACGATGATAATGGGAACAGAAAAAAATTAACGTACCCAACTAATGGAAATAGCACAAGTTATAAATATAACCTTGCCAATAAATTAGAAATCCTTACAAACAAAAAGGGGACAAATCTATTATCTAAATATACTTATAAGTATTATCTTGATGGCAATCAGGCAAGTAAAACTGATTCTGTATCACAAAAGTCTACGAGTTATGTTTATGATAGTCTTGGAAGGCTTGAAAGAGAAACAGAAACCATTAATGGTGCTAAAGAGGTTTCAAGAGCTTACACATATGATGATTATAATAATCGAGAAATGTTGAGTGTAGAAGGAGAAACCACAACATTGTATCAATATGACAGAAATAATAGATTAATTAATGAATATGAATGTGAAAGTAAATATTTAAGTGATATGTGTTGGGAAAGTGCATCTAATGGCTATGGACCTGTAGAAATTGATTCGTCTTGTGGAAAGTCTTTGGAAGCAGACGGTAATGTAATAACATTAAACGAAGTGACATATGAGAAAGGTTTGGGTGCTCATGCAGATTCAGAGATAGTGTACAATCTAAATGGAATATATTCAAGATTTATATCAGATATTGGAATTGATGATGAAGTTGGCAGTGGAGAAGTTAAGTTTTTAGTTTATCTTGATGACAAACTAGCTTACGACAGCGGAAATATGTACGCTTCATCAGATACTCAAACAATAAACATAAGTGTTGAGGGTATAAATGAATTAAAACTTGTTGTAGATGATATAGAAGAAAAAACATGGGATCATGCCGATTGGGCAGGGGCAAAGCTTATTAATATTGAATCTCCATTAAAGGTTTCAAGCTACATATATGATGAGAATGGCAACCAAAAGAGTCAAACGGTTAATGAGGAAGAAGAGACATATTTAAGTGATATGGATTGGGAAAGTGCATCTAATGGATGGGGACCTGTAGAAAAGGATTTATCTAATGGAGGATCTTTATCAGGAGATGGAAATGTAATAACATTAGATGGAGTAACGTATACAAAAGGTTTAGGCACTCACGCAGATTCTGAAATAGTGTACAACCTTGATGGAAATTACTCAAGATTTATATCAGATATAGGCATTGATGGTGAGTCATCTAGTGCAGATGCTAAATTTCAGGTTTATTTAGATGGAGAATTGACTTTTGATAGTGGAACTATGTGGTCATCAGAAAAGAAAAAAATAAATATTGATGTTGAAGGAAAAAATGAGCTGAAGTTGGTTACTTGCATTGTTGGGGTTGGCAATGGTGATCATACAGACTGGGCAGGAGCAAGACTAACCACATATAAAACAACTGGAACCAAATTGTATGAATATGATGGCTTCAATCAGCTAAAAAAGGTGACTGAAGGAACAAATAAATATACATATACATACGGAGGAAATGGTCTAAGGCTTACCAAGACTGTAAATGGAGTTGGAAGCATCCATGTGTGGGATGGACAACAGATGGTAGCTGAGTTGAATGAATCAGGTGCTGTAGTTTCAAAGTATATAAGAGGTATAAATCAGATATATATGCAGGATTCATCTGGAGTTAAAAAGTTCTACCTCTTTAATGGACATGGCGATGTAATTCGTTTGACAAATACTAGTGGAAATGTTATAAAGACTTATGACTATGATGCATTTGGGGTTGAAAAGAATGCTGACTCAAGTGATGTAAATCCGTTTAGGTATTGTGGAGAGTATTATGATAAGGAAACTGGAACTATCTATCTTAGGGCGAGATATTATAATCCGGAGTTAGGTAGGTTTATAACAGAGGATAGTTATTTGGGTAAACTTAATGATCCATTGAGTTTGAACTTATATACATACTGTTCCAGCAATCCAATAAACTTTTGGGATCCAACAGGACATTGGCAAGCAGGAGATGCAAATTATAGTTATTCTGTACAAGCTTTATTATTAGAAGCAAGTATAGAATACGATTTTGCTCAAACTCCAGCAGAGAAAGAAGCCGCACATCAAAAGGCAGAAAGTATCCGAGCTACTGCGAATTCTGGATTGGGTTGGGCTTATAATGGTGTTAAGAAAATTACTGAAGCTAGTTGTGATGCTTTATCTTTTATGAATAGTTCAAGTGAATGGGAACGAGATGAATTAGTTGAAATTATTAGAACTTATAAGCCTGGATTCTCAATAACAGACAATAAAAGTTTATCTAAAGCTATTTTTATTGGAAGTTTGATTATGCCTTCAGGGGGAGGAAAAGTTGCAATAAAGGGAGTCCGATCATTGATAAAGAATAACAAGACACTTATAAAGGCAGCAAAAGAAGCTGGAGCAGATAAATTAGTACAAGAAGAGATGAATGGTCTTGTTTGTAAATTTATTAGAGGAAATGCTAATCCTGGTAAAGGGTCAAAATATTTATTTAGTGGTATATATGAGCTTCGAGGAGAAACAGGTGCTAGAATTTATTACAGAGTAACCGATGGGGTGTTAGAGATATTAGGTAAGTCAAACAAGGATAATCAAAAGCAAGTAATAAAAATGTTAAAAAAAATGTACGAATAGAAGTTGTAGTTTTAAAATGAAATAATAATTTTAAGCTTTAAAGCTATTTAGGAGAGAAAAGTATGACAAATAAAGTTATAACATGTAGAAATGCAACTTCATATAGGGGAATGCTAACACGTGCTAAGAAGTATATGGTTTTGGATATTGATTATAACAAAAGCTGTGTTAAGATTTTATGTGACAATGGTAAGACACGATTGTTCCCTTTGGAGTTTTTTGACTTAGATGGAAATGATGTTCCTATGCTTGTTAATTGGAGTTTTGATGATAATATTGAAGATGTAAAAAGAGAGGATTTTCTAACTTGGGTTGAAGTGACTATTGAGTTGAGTGATGGAACAAAGAGATGGTGTAAGTTGTTTACTACTGAAATAATTTCGAAAATATTAAGTCTACCTAATAATTTTGGCATCTATTACCCTAATATAATTATTGTAAAAAGTTTCGATTACAATGATGTAGACAAAATGCTAAAAGAAATGGACGAAAATGATGAGTTAATCGGTGCATCACAAATTATAAAAGAGACTAATATTTAGTGTAAACAGGTTAATAAGCTTTAGTAGATTTGAAGATTGATTAAATTATTAACTCGGGTCTTAATAAAGGTATATCCTCAATTAAGACCTTTTTCTCTTTTCTTTGTTTCTTTGTTTGTCAATTCTTGCATTTATACCGAAATTAATGTCTTAAGTGTTAAGTGTTTAGCTAAAAACCAGCAGGTGGTAATATCTGTAAAACGAGTTTAGGCATAGCTTACAAGGAGAAATGTTCCGCTGTTGGTAGATGGTTTTGGAGCTTTGTTAAAAAACTCTGATAGTTTTTCATTTGAATATTTGTATTTTTCTTTTGAACGCTGAAACGCTTCTACTTCCTCTAATGGAGTTAAATCCGTAAGCGTCAAAACGCTTACTTAAATCCTGCCTTAAAATGTTTTCAACCAATGCTACTTTATCTGCCTCTTTTCCATCAATAACAATGGCTGGAATTTGGCTTAACTGAGCTTTTTTGGCTGCTTGATATCGCCTTTCTCCTGCTACTATTATTTTTTGACCGCTTTCATTTACATAGTAGATTATGGGCTGCAATACGCCATACTGCTTTATGGATTCCGACAGCTCAGTAAGTGCCGTTTCATCAAAATACTTTCTGGGCTGGTTTGGGTCAGGCTGAAACTCTGCAATTGGTGTTTTTAACTGTGAAATATCATTTGGCATGGTATCAACTCCTCTTATAGTTTCTTTATAAGAAGTTTATCGGATACTTTTTCCAAACAATGTAGAGTTGATTAAGTTGGTTGATAAGTATTTCTCCGAAGCTGCTTTAAAGCTGCTAACGAAGCGAAATCTGTGAAAACCAATACCCCCCATTTTTTGAAGGACTTACGAAGCCATTCTTAAAGGAACTACACAGTTGCTTTTAAGTATCTTATAAGTAACTAGGAAGGGGACTTGCCGTGTCAGAGCATAAAGAGTATACAATAAAATATTCATTGTATACTCTTTATGCCCCTGTTAGTAATTTTAAGAGGTTTTTCAATAAGCATAGATTTTATAAGCTCACTCCTTTCCAATTCCTGATTTTGGTCTTTTGTCCCCCATCTTTTTGAAGTTTTCTGAAGTGTTGTGAAGAGGCTCCAAAGAAAAAACACATACCAATTCACTGATCTAATGCAACACAAAAAGGCTATTTTGTACTAATAGGGCAAATCTTATGCTCCTACTTTAAGAGCTATGAAAATATTTTAAGTATTAAACTATATATGTTTTGAACGTTAATGTGCTTTACTATATGCTTTAATCATTGCTTCTCGCCTATCGGATCACTAGTGCCGATACACCTTGAATAAAATATCAATCCCTTTGCTGCTTAACACTTTGGACTGTTCGTGAATAAACCAATTATCAAACTGTAATAAAAACATAATTCTATAATGGTTACTGTAACCTATCTCTATTTGTCTATATCCAATGAAAAAAATATATTCAGATCATCTAAGTTGTTAATTTCTTTTACTAAAGGATCAGATTTAATATATTTTACTAATCTAATGTCATTCATTTCATCCCATACATTAATTGGGACTTTATTGGTATCACTAACAGAGCCTAATTGGGGCTTCATTCCATAACTGTCTTTGCTATAGTAGCTTTCAGGAACTTGTTGCAAACATCGTTCCAGCTCAAAATAAGTCCGGATATTGTCAATTTTTCGGAATACATCAGGCCATTGATAAGCTAAACATTGAAGCTTGAAAAACACTTTTAATATATTCCCATCCTCAAATAAGTTCCTTGTATTATCAAACCTTTTAGTTAGGCTCTCAATAACTTTTTTGTTAAACTCAGCCTTTATTGAATACCTTTCCCAAGACCTTAAATTGTTTTGTAATGCAATTTTTAATGTATCATAAATAGAATGTAACTCTTTTCCATTTGGAAGCTCACTTGTAATATATTTAATGAAGTTTGCCTCTAAGACTGATGGGATAGAGAAAGACAGGTCTATCATCTTCTCCGTATACTGTTTAGACCTAATTTGGGGCCTTCCAATTTCCATTTGCTTATATCTTAGATCTAATCCATATTGAACAATTTCACTATCAATTGCAACTAAAAAAAACGTGCCGGGCAAATCCATAAAAAGCTTAATTGCTTCCAAAATTTCTAATGCCTGTTCTGGTAGACACCTATCTAAGTCATCTATTGCTACTATCAATTTTAAAGGCTTCATTATAGGTCTTATCTTTTGACCTGTAAACTCATCTTTATAATCACCTTTTAATACAGCACAAAGTAGTTTTTCTATAGATAGTCTGAACTGTTCCATAGAAGATATCTTTTCTACACTTCGCTTTACAACTGACCTTCTAAAGATTCCCCATAGATTTTCAATATCCTTGTCATCAATCGTTTTCTCATTTATATTTTCGTTATTATCCTTTTTCGAAAATAATCTTTCAATCCAATCTACTCCGAAGTCACTCCATGGTACAAATTTTAAAGCTAACTTTAATCCCGTCTTTGCTAAGTTTCCAGTATCAACGCTTACTTCTCCAGGAGATTCCTTGATAAAGGCAGTATACAATGATTTTTCGACATTATCAATGATACCTTTACAAGTTTCAACATCATTATCTTCCCAACCAATATATGTAATCATATCGCTATTTAATAAATGTTTCCGTAATGCAGATATTATATTTATGAAAAAACCCCGCCATACAGCATCTTCCTTTGTATATCTCCATGCATTAAATGGTACTTTTATATATTCATTGTCACCTAAGCGATTAAGAGTTAAATCCATTAAAGTAGTCTTACCACATCCCCAATTTCCAGTTATTGCTGTTACAAACGAATTATTTGGTTCCTTTCCTTTTATAAATTCCGCAAGTGAATCTGCATAATCATTAAAAGAAAAGTAAAAAGATCTACTATTCAATATTATCCCTCCTAAAATAGGTATAATAAACTTTATCTATAGCTCGATAAGTTTTCCTTCCTAATTCACTTAAAATTGCATTTAATCTATTTTCATAAATCATAATTTCTTCCAATTGCATGGAAGAAACTATATCATCAGAGTTGTTTATAAATATCTCAAATATTTTAGATATTCTCAACTCATTTGAATGTCTAAAAATATCCGTATCAAACAACTTACATAACTCCATAAGTTCATCCTTTTCTCTAAATCTATTAATAGAACTCATATTATAGTTTACAGTCTCTATAAAAATATAAGTCATTGCTTTCGTATAATAAAACTCTACCAAATGAAAACTTCTTTCCTCCAAAATACGACTAAGTGAATTATTGTCTCGAGTTAAAATTAGAAATGAGATTAGATCTTTAATTTTTTTATCAATATAACTAATAAGTTTTGATATAGTAGAAAAAATATCGTTCAATTCAGGATATATGCTTTTAGCTTTTTCCTTCATATCAATTTCATCATATTCTATAATATGCATATCAGAAATATCTGTTTGATACATTACTCTTTTATATCTTTTTTGATTATATATTTTTTTTGGTAACAATCTAATATTATCAATAAGCTTCTCAACAGTTGCTCCGAGTTTCATTGAGCCAGCATCAGCTCTCCTATTAAAATCATTATAACATTCCATTAATTTAACTATCATATTCTCAAAACCATAATAAATTTCAGTTTCTACTCCAAATAACGGGCGAATTATGTTTGTATCAAATGTATAACATATTTCCCCAACGTCAATCTTTATATTAAGTGTCCTAATGGTGCTTACTTTCTGGGGATATTCTAATATATTGCAAAAAATATACATGATTTCTCTAAAAAGGTAAAAGTATCCTAAAGTTTTTCGGTCATATAAAAATTTATAATTATAGTGCAGATTTAAAAAAGATAAATCAAAGAAAGTTTTTCTTATAGTTTCATCTAATTCACGGATACGCGCAATTACAGGATAAAAAGCACTGCTTTTCCTAGGCATAGCATAAAATGAGTGTTTCTTATTTAGAGTATCTAAACTTGTGCTTACAGAATACTGTATTGAGTTTAGTAATTCCTTTTTTGTAGGAAGGTCATTCATAATAAAGTCTGATAATATCCTAACTTGCCTATCTAGCTGACCTAGTTTTTCCTTTATTTGTACAATATCATTTTCCTTTGATTGTTCTTCAATTTTGATTCTTAAGCCAGTTAAAACTGAATCTAGGTCATCTTTGAAATGTTTAATATTATATAAAACTACTCTATGAAAAGCTTGATTCAACTCACTTTTTAAATTATCTGAAAGATAACCACCAATAATTAATACTGTAGCAACCTTAATACCTTTACTATCTTCCTTTTTAAAAAATAAAGATTTTTTTATAATCTGCTTACTATCATCCTTAGATAATAAACTTTTAACAATTGTTATTGCAATCCCATTTTCATCATTAGCTATTGGCATCCAAAAATCAGCTGTTTGTTTACTCTTATTTTTAGTAATAATCTTTTTTGTCTCAAATAACCATCCTCTTCTTTCAATTACCTGAGTTATTTCTGCACTTAAGTCTTCTTCTGTGTGTATACCAAATTGTTCTTGGACAATTTTTTCTACTATAAGTCTATCTATTTCTTTACACTCATTCAATGCGTATTGGAAAGCATGGTAACAAATTCTAACAACCATTCTTGCATTGCCACCTGTAATTGTAGCTATATACTTAGCTACATCTATTGTAAAAGGTCTAAGTATTTCTTCGTTAAAAACTTTATAGTTCGCCTTTTTAATATAATTAACTACATCTTCACCTGATAATGCCGATGGCCTTAAAACAAAAGAAACTCGTTGTTTAGCATCTAGTGGTAAAGCTTCATAATAGTCAGGAAGTCCACAAAGAACTAATAAAGCTTTTGTCTTTCCAACCGTCTCAAATAATTTTTTAAACGCTAACATCGCTGACTCATCAGGAAAATGATTATCGTTACTAGAAAATACTTTTTCTAATTCATCTATTAGCAAAATAAATCTATGTCCTTGTTGTCCAAAAAGAAATGCTAGTACCCCAATTGCTTCTAAAGCCAGTGCATCTTCGTTAATAGTTTTTACGATTCCCCTTTCTTTAAGTGCCTCTGTAGGAGATTTTCCACTTAACCAATTCCATATATCTTCTTCAAACTCTGACTGCTGGAATAATGTTAGCGCCATGGAAAAACATGGGTCATCGGTTATATGTTTAAGTTTTTCTTGGAACTGTCTTTGATATTTTGACTCAAGTAAGCCAAATTTTCTTATTACATCAATCGCACTTACCTCACGATTAGCAAGCTTATTAACTATCATAGAGTACATCTCATCACTTTTTAAATCTCCTGCAACTACATCAGCATAGCATTCATCTAACCTCTCTAGAACTTGTCTGCGGTCTAGTCTTGGTAAAAACCGTTTACGATATAATTCAAGGAAATTATCAGAAGGTGCATCTAAATAAAAAGGATGAAGAGTCTCATCATCATTTTCTTCAATAGCATTTAAAATACTCAATGCTAAATGTGTCTTGCCCGTCCCATATTCTCCAACTATACATATAGTTCGTCCATTATCTTCTTTTTGTCTCAAATAGTCAGCAACTTGTAACTTAGCTTGTTTAAAGGCCTCTGTCTCTATATTTAGAAATTCTCTTGCTCCTTTAGCGAGCCTAGCTACAGCTGTTGCCGGAAATGGGTTGCATAAAAATTGTTCTTTACTTTCTACTTCTGTCATAACTCTACCTCCAATTTGGTAAAATCTTAAAATTCTTTATTGGAAATAAACACTTGTGCTATATCATCAAAACAAATTAACTCTTTGTTATTATCTAGTGCCGTCTTATATGCTTTTTCACAAATAATTTCAAATCCTCGTACTGAGATACCCCCTCTTTTTAATGCGCAACTTAAAAACCTTTCTAATCCTTTTATATCAAACTTTGCTTTATTAAGATCATCGCTTATAAGTGATAACCTATTATTTACAAATATTTCACCATCGTTTTCTCTTAATGGGTGTACCTCTAGGCAGGTGATAGGGTTTGTAGATAAACCGCCGAAACTTCTATTGCAATAATTTATAATTTGCGGATCATGTGTTTCAAAAAAAAGAACCCAATTTGACCTATAAAAATAGTCCATGTATTGTTTTATTTCCGCCTCAGTGCAAACTTTAGGGAATAATATAACTAGAATTCTATTATACTCCTTTAATTTTCTTTCTAGAAACCTCAGAATAGTACTTGTATCTTTCCCAAGTTGGTCACCAAACTCCTTATATAAATTATCAGTAATTTTCTCTTCATCTAATGAATCATGTATACACTGTATTATAGTATTAACTTTCTCTTCAGCTGATTTATTTGATAACTTTTCATTAGCCATATCCACTATGAAATGTATTTGTTCATAGTTATTAATCTTCCAATTATGTTCTTTTATAAGTTTTAGGCATCTATTCATAAGTGAAGTTTTTCCACAACCGGATTCTCCTGAAAAAAGAACTGCATGTCCTTTTGGTACAATTATATTCCTGACAAACATATTATTATATACATCAAACTGTTTAGTTGTACTATCAACTGGTGCATAATACTTAATATGGTCAATATTTAAATGTGGTTCAAGAGGGGAAATATATCCATTAAATTTACTTTCATCAACTCTAAAAGGGTTCAATCAAATTCCTCCTAAGTAAAGTATTTGTAGTACCATAATACAAAGTGGAGTTTAGTAAATATTTCATTACAAAGATTATTTCTGCATTAATTAATGATTTGCTTCCTATTTAAATTAATAGAAAACTTACTAATTAATGATTTCTATGCTTTGGTTATTGATCTAGGTTATTGAAATGTAAGATCAATTAGTATAGACAGTAATATTTTATCAATGAATTTCTAAATTTTCAACCAATAAATATTATCTGAGGTAGATATTGTTTTATAAACAATCATTTTCATTAAAGTAATATAATTAAATATAGTTATTCCAACGTAGTACCAACAATTTTAGCAAACCATAAATTTTCATTAGAACTGCTTATTTTTGACTAAGATAAGGAAGACTAAAATGAAGGTATTGATTTATATGAGAGAATTTTTTTATTACTTAGGAAATACCTTGCAACAATATCTGTAGATAAGATTTTTAGTCGCTCGAAGGGCGGTTTTGTTCTTCCATACTTTCAAAAAGTGGCACTAGGGGCCGATAGGCGAGAAGCAATGATTAAAGCATATAGTAAAGCACATTAACGTTCAAAACATATATAGTTTAATACTTAAAATATTTTTATAGCTCTTAAAGTAGGAGCATAAGATTTGCCCTATTAGTACAAAATAGCCTTTTTGTTTTGCATTAGATCAGTGAATTGGTATGTGTTTTTTTCTTTGGAGCCTCTTCACAACACTTCAGAAAACTTCAAAAAGATGGGGACAAAAGACCAAAATCAGGAATTGGAAAGGAGTGAGCTTATAAAATCTATGCTTATTGAAAAACCTCTTAAAATTACTAACAGGGGCATAAAGAGTAAGTGGATTGGGATTGACAATCATACTGTTGATTACAACGCTGATATTGCTATATGTTTTACTGGAGATACCTTTGTCTACACTAAGGAAGGTAATAGACCAATAAAGGATATAAAAATTGGTGATGATGTATTTTCTGAAAATCCAGAAACAGGAGAAAAAGATCTTAAAAAAGTAAAAAATATTTTTGTTCACGAAACCAACATGATTTTACATGTGGTTGTAGGTAATGAAAATATAAAAACAACAGAAACGCATCCTTTCTGGGTTGTTGGAAAGGGATGGACATCAGCTGGTAAGTTAAAACAAGGGGATAGATTATTAATCTATTCAGGAGAATATTTAACTGTAACGAATGTTAAAATTGAAGTACTTAATAATCCAATTAAGGTATATAATTTTGAAGTTGAGGGTTGGCATACTTACTTTATTTCTATATCTAATATATTAGTGCATAATACTTGTAGTTTTTTTGTTCCAAACAATAGTGGATGGACTCCAGCTGGAACAAATATGACAACTTGGATTTCACAGAATGGTTAGGAAGCCAAAATTGGTCAAGGTACAGATATTGGCAAATTAATAATTCAAGATGCACAAGGAACCTTATTGGGTGAAATACATGTAGGTCAAATTGTAAAAAGAGGGCCAAACAGAGGGAGTACATATCAACAACATTATCAACGTTATGTTAATGGTGCAACTGACCCAAATCATCACCTATATTTTGAGGACTAAAGGGGGGTATGAATTTGAAATTAGTAATAGACCAATCAAATTATTTCATTGAAGGATTTCATCAAATTAAAAGTATTGAGGTTATTGCTGATATATTGCAGTGTTTTTTGGAAAGTGATTATTTATTACTTTTTGGATGTTCTGATATAAAACATTTTTTTGAAAATCTGCATAAAGAAGATAAGGCTACACAAGATCTTTATCAAAAATTGATTGAGCTAAACTATATGCAGTATGGGGAAGGATTAGTAAGAGAAGACGTTGAAGATAAAACTAATGAAGCCTTTATTACGGACAGAACAGTTTATAATGTTGAAGAATCTGCATTTCCCTTATATCTTGGGAAAAACAGCAATAGAAGAACTATCTGGTTTAAGACCTCTAATAAAATTGAAGTCATAAAAGCACTTGAACTAAATAACTTGTTTAGATGCATAGTGATAAAAAAAGGCAACGAATTTCAAGAGTTTTTATTTGCTTTAGAACATTGTGAGAATGAAGGCGGTACAGATTTGATTATTATGGAAAAAGAAAAGAATAGTTTCATAAAATATGTACTTCCTAGAATTCAAAAGTTACTAGATTTAGAGGACTTGACAAGTGCTATGATGGACGATCCACCATCACAAGCATAATCATTTAAAATGTTCCTGACACGCAATCTATAAAACAGAATTAAACAAGAAGGGGAGGGCCAATCAAAGCAAAGCAAAGCGGCTTTCCCTTTTGCCATATTAAAATAGTTTTATTGAAAGCTGATTTGGTTATTTAGTTTTGCATAAACAAATATTCAAATTACTGTTTAAATCGGGATTTTTAACTGTGAAATAAAGCGTAAAATACAACCCGTTGTTGATTGTCAAGTAGAAACGGAAATACAACTACTTTTACCTATGATGCATTGGATAATATTGAAGATAAGACTGTTGAAAATAGTGCTAAAGCAGTATTAGGAAATTACAGCTACAAATATTACATAACAGGTAATAGATCTGAAATGTCAGGTGGAGGTACAAAAGTAACTTATGCATATGATGATTTTGATAGATTAACAAGTGATACAGATTCTTTGAGCAAAACTGTGAAAACTTAAATTTATGTGTTGATTTATAATTAAAAAGTGAACACTGATTCACGAATAAAACGGGACACTTTTTAATGGTACTATAAAAAAGAATATAGTAGTTTTATTCTTTAAATAAATATAATTAACGTTTAGAATTGAACACTTCCGATTATTATATTATACGAGGAATGATGATTATTATGAAAAAAAATTATCTGGTTTTAATATGTCTAATCATATTGATTGCGTTTTCTTTAATTTCGTGCAAAGGCGAGGATGCAAAAGTGGTTTATCAAGTACCGCACGGGTTTGTTTCCTTAAATGAATTGAATAATCGCGCAGATAGCATTTTGCGTTGTACTATTTGGGAAACTCAAATTTCGTTTGAGCTTATAGATCCTAATGTAATTTGCATTTATCAGACGAATATCGATAATAGTGATGTCATTGTGAAATATAAAAAGAAATATTATATCAATGAGGAGAAATACTTAGAGCTGACTGAAGTTGCAGCTCTTGCTCTGGAACAGCGCAATCGGACATATAATTTAGGCGATACGGTAGAAATACTCGGAGCAGAAAAAAACTATAAAATAACGATTAAAGAGTTGGTGAATAGTGACAGCGACGGGACGTTTGATATAAAGTTTGCTACGTCAAATGATGTTGCTGAGAATGAGCTAAGAAGCATTTTTTCTTTTGTCGAAATAAAAGTAATTAATACTAATAGTTTTGGAACTGACAATATGTTTGATTTTATAGATGCGGAAACTGTTCGTATTAAAATGAGAGCAGATAGAAAAATTGATACAATTGTATTAAAAAGTCCAGACTATCCAGGATTAAACTATAGGATAGTCGTGGATGAATAGAATGGAAGCCTAAAAGATACATAACCCCCACTGAAAAAAGCCGTTTTAAAAAGCTCTTTAAATTAAGCCTTGTATTCATAAAACCCAGAACACAAGGTGACGCTCCTTATATACTGACAGCAAAAAGGAAATGGTCCGGGAAATAAAAATAGTAGTCTTAACCCAAATGGTTAAACAAATAATAAATACATATTAACATATTTATTGAGTATTCAGCCCTTGTATCAGTAATGACACAAGGGCTTTTTGTTTATGTCCAGGGATTTATAAAAATTCAGTTGAAAGGAAATTAAGTGAAAAATTGTATTTGACTAACGAAATTTTTTGAAACATCTAAGGTGAAAATATCTTTTTTTTCACTCATTATTAAAGTATACTCCTGTCTTTGACACTTTATGAAGATAAGAATCCTGTAAAACCTTAAGATAAGAGGTTTACAGGATTTCATGTTGATGTAAAAAGTGCGTAATTTTTTATTTTTTTGTTTCTTTTAAAATTTTTTTCATCATTCTTGTTGTTGTGATTTGGTAATCTGTGCGAAATCCAAATGTTTCATGTAAAGCATCAGTAAAATCTGTTCTTGTGTATATTGGTTCATATCCTTCGCCTTTAATCTCTTTGAAATTCATTTCTCGTAATTCACTAATAATATTATGGCATGTAAATTTTTCATCAAGTCTCTTTTCAAGCAATCTATAAATTATTAGTGATGTAAAGCAGGTAATAAAATGAGCTTTTATCCTGTCATCATTACGCAAATGTACAGGTCTTGATCTAAACTCGCTCTTCATTATTCTAAAGCATTCTTCAATTTGCCATCTTCTTTGATTTACTTTAATTATTTCAGAAACATCATCTTCAAGATTTGTACAAACTCCATAAAAACCGTCAAATGCTTCTTCTTTTTGAATAATAGTTGTATCTATGCTGTATAATTCATTGTCTGCAATTTCTCCATCGTCGGTGCAAATAGTTTTATTAATAAATCTTTTGTAGTCATTTTGCCTGGGTTTACCTATTTTCTTTGGGTTACTGTCTATTAGTTTTTGAGCACGTTCTATTTGAGAATTACGGATA